>Ga0156797_134_pt4 | contig 1258 bp, 1 predicted proteins | sample RifOxyD2_FD_112098 | JGI IMG/M metagenome (GOLD analysis project Ga0156797, IMG submission 112098) | Candidatus Lambdaproteobacteria bacterium RIFOXYD2_FULL_50_16 | reverse complement strand
TGCTCGCTCCGGCAAGTAATCCACCCCCACCTTGAGGGCCAGTTTCACCACGTCACCCGTGGCTTCTTCCAGCGCTGCCACAAAGTGGGCGGCGGTGACTCCCTCGTCTTGGAGTTGTTTCAGGCGGTCCTTAGGGAGGTGTTGCAAGAGTTCTAGAACCTCCTCAGGGTTCCCCTTCTTAAAGAACCCTTCGGCAATCTCCCTGGCGTAGGCTTCGGCCAGGGGCTCCACCAATTCCTGTTCCCTTGCGACCTTGAGAAAGGCCTCGTGCAACCCCGCGACTTCCATCGCCTGCTTTCGGGTCCGCACTCCAATCAATGGAAGGAGGTCGTTCGCTTCCAGCAGGTCAACCATTTCCTCGGCCTCCAAGCGGGGCAGCACCAAGCTCAGCAGTTGGATGGCGAAGCCCTGCCCCTCGCCGACCCCAAACAACTCGGATGACGCGAAAATTTGCAGATGGGCGGTATCCTGATTCATCCAGCTTGGGGAAACGGGTTGAAACATTGGTTGAAGTTTGGCCTGAGTATAGCCCCATTGTTCCTGGGTAACAAGTAGCGGAATGGACCTGCAAGTGAAACACGAGGCACGGCCTAGCTCTGCGAGGCGATGTTTTAGAAAGAGCCTCAGGCCTTCCGCCCCCAAGGTGCCCTCGTAAAAGAGGGCACGGCGGTAGATCTCCTCAGCGTAAACCTGAAGGAAGACTGCTAGCTTGCGGGCCTCGGACTCGATGCCTGTCCTCAACGAGAGCCGAACCTCGCGGGCCTGCCCGAACTTGGGGCGAAGATGCTGGGGGATGGTAGTACGAAAGAGAAAGGGGCCAACTTGACGACCTTTGATCAGGTAGCTGGGGATACGGGGGCTCATGCCAACCCCCTGCCCGAGAGTGTACGCAAAACCGCCGTCAACGGCACACTTCGCCATGCCCAAAGGCACAAAAAGCCCTGAGGCCAATTGCCACCAAGGCTTACACAATAAGACTTTGATGATTTTTCTTCAGAAGAGAATGGCGGGGTTGACGGGACTCGAACCCGGTTTGATTTCTTGTTATAATTTGATTTTATTTGCTAAAAAATTATTTTCTGCCGAAGCAATTATTTTTTTATAGTTGGTAATAGATTGATCATTTCCACCAAAGGCAAGCAATCTTGCAATGCCGTGTTTTGATAACCCTTCGTAGTCGTTATGAGACTGTGTCGCGCGAGTTTCTGCACTTTTGTTAGTTCGCCCCCCTCTTCTAGATTGTATAGTCACGAGATTG
>Ga0156797_142_pt1 | contig 1268 bp, 2 predicted proteins | sample RifOxyD2_FD_112098 | JGI IMG/M metagenome (GOLD analysis project Ga0156797, IMG submission 112098) | Candidatus Lambdaproteobacteria bacterium RIFOXYD2_FULL_50_16 | reverse complement strand
ACACCTTGAAGAGGCCATCTATTGGCTAACCAATCACGTACAAGCGCAAACTATATTTCATTGGCGTGAGGTTTTACGCGACAGAAACCAAATGGAAAAAGTTACCTGGGAGTTTGACTAACAACACAGGTTCCAATGATGGTTCCTTGTCGAAGGGTGCTTTTGATATTCAAGTTGAAGTCTGCAAACACAGCCAGCAGGGGGCAGTGCTGCGAGTCTTGCGCAGCTGCACGCAAACGCTGATTGGGATAAGCACTCCACAACTTGGGCTTCCGCTCAAACCAGCCCAGACCACCGCCACACCATAAGACTGTTCAGTGAGCGCCAAAGCTTCGACTCCGCAGGAGTTGGCGGCGAGGCCCGCCCCCATCAACTTGGCACATTGAAACGATAAACAAGCAGTTTAAGGACACTACAGGTTTTTTTGCTGGTGACTCGCTGAGCCTAAACCAAGGTTGCTTGCAGCAAACTGCAATCGGCAAGAAAAGACCGCAATTCCGTCAAAAAAGCCCTGAAATGCTGAAGTCAAACCTGCCTGGCTTTTCTCGAGAAGTGGCATCCAGCTTGATACCGTATTCAAAGCGAATCACACCCATGGGCGTGATCAAACGAACACCCACCCCAGCCGCTTCGCGGGTATTACTGTAACTTTTTGTCACCCCGCGCAGGTCGTACATTTTTTGTTCTGCCCAGGTGTTTCCGATATCATAAAAGACCACCCCCCGAATGTTGCGGCCTTCGCGGGTAAGGGGAAACAACATCTCCAGGTTAGCAAGGCGGTACTCGTTTCCCCCAATATGACGGTCCCAGTAAAGCCGATCTTCACTTTTATCGGTTGGCAGATCGTCAAAGTTGTTCGGGCACGAAGCCGGACGTTGTTTTTTAGGGACATCGCATGCAGGATAATCGCTCTGCACTGGGTACAGGTCTGCCCCTGTAAAGTATTCGTTGTCGTAGAGATAGCTCGAAGGCCCCAAAATACGCTGAGGGTCGTGGCCCCTGATGTCGTAGGAACCGCCCAATCGAAAGCGGTTGTGCAGAGGAATCAATTCATCAGGGTTGGTTTGAATCAACTGCCCCATACGAAGCTTCAACATTCCCACGATGGTTTCTGCCTCGTTAAAGGGGGCAAAATGGGAATAGCTGTAGCTGTTGGATTGGTAGTCGATGCTGCCGCCAAAGGGACCGCCAAAGCGTTCTGTTTCAGCCCGCAGCTCATATCCCGTTGAGGGAAACATCGGGTTGTTTACCGTGTTGTAGCTCAGCCC
>Ga0156797_133_pt1 | contig 2319 bp, 2 predicted proteins | sample RifOxyD2_FD_112098 | JGI IMG/M metagenome (GOLD analysis project Ga0156797, IMG submission 112098) | Candidatus Lambdaproteobacteria bacterium RIFOXYD2_FULL_50_16 | reverse complement strand
TCGGCTTGGGCAGAATGCCAAGTGTACAAACATGTGAAAGTCCCGGCGCAGTTGACGTTGTCCCCGAAAAGTGGACTGTTTTAAATGTTAGAGTTTTGATAAATCCCCCAAAGGAGGATCGACCTGAAAAAATCAAAATTCTCAGATCAACAGGTCAGCCTTGCACTACTGGAAGCAGAGCAAGGCACATCAGTCCAAGAGGTTGTCAGAAGAATTGGAATCACCGAGCAGACCTTTTACCGGTGGAAAAAGAAATATCAAGGGATGATGCCCTCTGAACTGCGAAAGATGAAGCAGATTGAAGAGGAGAACAGCCGCTTAAGAAAGCTGGTCGCCGATTTATCTCTAGATAGAGAAATGCTTCAGGAGGCGCTTAGAAAAAAGTTCTAACGCCTGATCACAAGCGAGTTCTAGTGGATCATTTAATAGACTGTTTCGAAGTCAGCAAAAGGCGATCTTGCCAAGTCGTTGGATTGAAAGATCTGTTTATTACTACAAGGCCCGCAAAGACGATCAGGCGTTTTTGGAAAAAAGAATTTAGGAAATCGCTTCGACTAGGGTCAGGTACGGCTACAGCCGGATCCATATACTCTTGAAACGAGAAGGCTGGCCGATCAACCGAAAGCGGGTGTATCGGTTGTACAAAGAGGAAGGGCTCCAATTGGAAAAGAAAAAGCCCTGGAGGTTTAAGAAGTATCGGGCTCGAAATGTAAGCAATGGAATGGTTCCCTCCTTGAACAATGCTCCGTTAAGGGGCACTATAAAGGGTAGAACGAGTTTTGTATTAAACTCAAAAAAGGAGTCACCATGAATCGGAAAAAAATCCATGTTCTGGGAATTGATCTGGCAAAAAATATTTTCCAGTTGCACGGAATAGACAACCTCGGTCAGGCCTGCTTTAAGGGTAAGCTTTCCAGGAATAAGCTTCTGGCATTTTTTGGCGAGCTTTCACCCTGTGTTGTCGCTATGGAAGCTTGTAGCGGAGCCCATTACTGGTCAAGGAAGGCCAGAATCTCTGGGCATGAAGTGAGAATGATCGCGCCGCAGTTTGTAAAACCCTTTGTTAAGGGGAACAAAAACGATGCTGCTGATGCGGAAGCGATTGCTGAAGCGGCGACGAGACCTTCCATGCGATTCGTCTCGGTTAAAACACCTCAGCAACAGGATATCAATGTGATTCATCGTGTTAGGCAGCGCTTGATCCACAACCGAACCCAACTTGCCAACCAGATTAGGGGCGTCCTTGCGGAATATGGGATAGTCATGGCCAAAGGCCGCCAAAAGGTGGGTAAGCTGATTCAAGACCTGTTAGGTGGTGAACAGAGCCCAAGCGATTTGACCCCTTTGACAATGGACCTGCTCGGTGAACTATGGGATGAGTGGAATCGCCTCGAAGAAAAAATTAGTCAGCAGGATGTGCGAATAGCAAAAATTTCTGCTGAGACTGACGAGTGCCAGAAGCTGGAACAAATTACTGGCATTGGAAAGATCACCTCTACAGCATTGGTGGCCGTCATGGGAAGTCCACACAATTTCAAGAATGGAAGACAGTTAGCGGCTTTCCTGGGGTTAGTACCAAAGCATAGCGGCACAGGCGGGAACAACCGAATTGGAAAAATCAGCAAAAGGGGCAATGTCTACCTTAGGTCTCTCCTGGTACATGGAGCAAGATCAGCCTTGCGAGTGATATTGCAACGATTTCGCTCGGGAACAACTGTGCTGGAAGGTTTGGAAAAAAGATTCTATTTGATGTATGAGAAAAAAGGCTATAACAAGACCTGCGTAGCTCTCGCTAACAAAATTGCTCGAGTCTGCTGGGCCTTGCTTGCAAAAGGTGAAGATTATAGCCCACAAAAAGCATTTCATATTGTCTAACCCTTTCGAAGCAATAACGGCTATTGACGGGAAAACAGGTCGGACCGGCTTCCCAAAAACCTATACCGGGCGATGATTCATGAAATCGTGTAAGCGATTAGGAGGGGAAGCGCAGAATCCATCAGGGCGCTGGAATAAAAGATTCCTGAAAAGACGCCGGATATACGCAAGCTTCTGACTCGTTAACTGAAATTGCCGGTTATCGCTTTGGGATTGACAATCAGAGGGAACCATATGCGCCCAGTAAACCACACCTTCCGCAAGTTGCGCGGTTCTGTATTCTTAAGGCTGAACCTCAAGGGAGCAGCTGATGAAACGGGATTGGGCAAAGGTGTCCTGGATCGGGTTGCAAGAGGAATTTTTCCACCGGGTTTTATGATTGACCTTTTCACTTTTACCCCGCCAAAAGGGCGGGTTCTTCAGCCAGCATTTTCGCTAGCTTTT
>Ga0156797_133_pt3 | contig 2599 bp, 4 predicted proteins | sample RifOxyD2_FD_112098 | JGI IMG/M metagenome (GOLD analysis project Ga0156797, IMG submission 112098) | Candidatus Lambdaproteobacteria bacterium RIFOXYD2_FULL_50_16 | reverse complement strand
CAACCGATGGCCGAAGATCAACTGTTCGCTGGGCACATTGAGGTGACCAGCGAGGCCTACGCCGCCGCCAAGATCGCCGGGGTGTTAGGTTGCCGGGCTTATAACATCCAATATCCAAAAACCAAGTTTTTGGCTTTGGTGCCTAATAGTATGTACGGCCCTGGCGACAATTTCGATTTGGAAAACAGTCATGTGCTTTCGGCACTGCTGCGCCGTTTCCACGAAGCCAAACAAAACGGGGTCCAGGAACTCACCCTTTGGGGGTCGGGAAAACCGATGCGCGAATTTTTATACGCGCCTGATGTCGCCGATGCGACCCTTTTTGCGCTGGAGAACGTCGAGCGATTTGAAAACAGCCATTACAACATTGGGTCTGGAGACGAGCTTTCGATCAAAGGCTTGGCCGAGACCTTGGCCCAAGTGGTCGGTTGGCAAGGAGAACTCAAGTGGGACACCGACAAGCCCGATGGGACCTTTAGGAAACTTTTAGACTCCTCCCGCTTCCGCGCTTTAGGTTGGAATCGCCATACCCCTTTTGACCAGGGACTCGCGGCGACCTACCAATGGTTTAAAGCCCATATAGACGGGAAGGGCTGATGCCGGGGCTAGGGCAAGCAGTGGTTTTGGTCGGAGGCAAGGGCACCCGACTAGGGGAGCTCACTCAACAAACCCCCAAACCCCTTTTGCCGGTCGCCGGTCGGCCTTTTATCGACTATTTGCTCCACTGGCTTTTTGACGAAGGGGTCGATTCGGTGGTGTTGTCCGCCGGATATTTAAGCGAGCAGTTTGAGCAGGCGTTAAACGCCACCGAAGGATATGGGGGCCGGGTGCGATTGGTCACAGAGCCCGAACCTGCTGGCACCGGCGGGGCGCTTCGTCATGTGGAACCCCTGTTGGCGGACCAATTTTTTTTACTTAACGGCGACTCTTTATTTAAGGTTCGCTTGTCCGAATTAGCCGGTCTTAATGCCGACGAGCCCTGGATTGGCAAGCTGGCCTTGCGCTGGGTGCCCGATGTGGCTCGTTATGGGTCGGTGGTTTTAAAAAACCGCCAGATCGAGAGCTTTACCGAAAAAGGGGCCCGTGCCCCTGGCTTGATCAATGGGGGCATCTACCTCTTAAAAAGGGAGATACTCCGAGAGATCAACCAACTTCCATGTTCCATCGAAACCGACCTCTTTGCTCCATTGGCGGCCCAAGGCCGGCTTTGGGGACTAGAGATGGATGGTTATTTCTTGGACATAGGTGTACCCGAGGATTATCAACGAGCCCAAAGCGAAATCCCCGCTCAATTTGGCGGAAATTTGGCTTAGGCCCAATCTCAACCTTTCGAAGGTATTAATACAATGAGCCAACCTCAGCAGATTTTGATTACCGGCGGTGCCGGGTATTTGGGTAGTATGATGGTGCCTATGTTGCTGGACTTGGGCCACCAGGTCACGGTTTTAGACAACTTTATGTTTCATCAGGCTTCCCTAAACTCCTGTTGCGCCAACCCAAATTTTAAAGTCCACCGGGGCGACGCGCGCGACGAAGCGACCATGAAGGCGTTGGTAAAAGACGTGGATGTGGTGATCCCCTTGGCGGCCTTAGTCGGGGTTCCTTTGTGTAATCGCGACCAGATTGGCACGATCACCACCAACCGCGACGCCGTGATCCTGCTGACCAAAATCCTTTCGAAGCAACAACGGATTTTGATGCCTATCACCAACAGCGGTTACGGGATTGGCGAAGCTGGCAAATATTGCACCGAAGAAACCCCGCTCAAGCCGATCAGTACTTATGGCAAAACCAAGGTAGAGGCCGAAGCGGCAGCCTTGGATTTCGGCAACTCGATTAGCTTCCGTTTGGCAACGGTGTTTGGAATGGCTCCGAGGATGCGGATGGACCTTTTGGTAAACGACTTCGTTTACCGCGCCTTTTACGACCGCGCCGTGGTGCTTTTTGAATCCCATTTCAAACGCAATTACATCCATGTTCGCGACATTGCCCGGGTTTTTATCCACGGCATCGACAATTTCGAAAAGATGAAAGGCGAGCCTTACAACGTGGGGCTTTCGGACGCAAACCTGTCCAAGTTAGAGCTTTGCCAGCAGATCAAAAAACATCTGCCCAACTTCGTCTTTTTGGAAGCCCCGATTGGCGAAGATCCCGACAAAAGGGACTATATCGTGTCCAACGCCAAGATCGAGGCCACCGGGTACAAGCCGATGTACGGGCTAGACCACGGGATTCCAGAGTTGATCAAAGGTTATACGATGCTTAAAAATAGCATTTACGGGAACGTCTAACCGGCTTTGCCAGAGGGTTCGCCCTCTGGCCCTGTTAGCAGCGCAATCTAACCAAGAGAAAAGCATGATTATTTCACAAACGCCGCACCGAATCTCTTTTTTTGGAGGAGGGACCGACTATCCTCCTTACTACCTCGAACATGGGGGGAAGGTGTTGGGGACGGCAATTGACAAGTATTGCTACTTAAACGTTAGGGCGCTGCCGCCGTTTTTTGATCACAAACACCGGATCGTTTACTCGGCGACCGAAAACGTGAACGAATTGGACGAGATCAATCATCCTTCGGTGCGGGAAACCTTGCGCCATC
>Ga0156797_153_pt6 | contig 3550 bp, 7 predicted proteins | sample RifOxyD2_FD_112098 | JGI IMG/M metagenome (GOLD analysis project Ga0156797, IMG submission 112098) | Candidatus Lambdaproteobacteria bacterium RIFOXYD2_FULL_50_16 | reverse complement strand
TCAACCAGTACCTAGCCGAGGCCCGCGAAATCGGGCGCGAATCGGGCGAGGACGGGCGGCTGTGGCTCGCCCATGGGCAGCGGGCCAACGCCGCGCAAATCCGCCTCCAAAAATTAGCCCCCGACCAAACCCGCCTGGAGGCGGCCAGGGAGTTGGCCCAGGAGGGCCGAGCCCGCAGTTTGGCCGAGGTAGGGTTGTTGGTCACCGGGCGGTTGGGGTTGCAACTGGCCGCGCTGGTGCTGGCCTTTTTAGCCGCCAATCCTGGGGCGCTCAACCCCCAAAAAACCACGGCTGAACCGCCGTCACCCACCGGCCCAATTCGGGGACCGGACGGAAAATTTAAAGCTAAACAGGAGTAGTTATGCAGTGCGATTGCGTTCAAGATATCGAAAAAAAATTATCCGCAGAGGATAGTCCGTATAGGAAAATTTACGCAAAGCGGGGTTGGACGATTGAAAAAGTTGAACTGCGCCAGGGGGCGTTCACAATTACTGACGGCATTTTTGACCATATTCTAACCTGGCCAATCGAAATTCGGGTGGCGGAGCTCAAAAAACCAAAAATCGAAAAACTGGGGTGTTCGTATTGCCCATTTTGCGGCACCAAAATCAAACCTGATCAGGAGTGCGCATGAATCTGGATGTTCGGACGGCCCTCGCGACGCGGATCGCTAGACAAAAACGAATTATCGAACACTACGGCGAGGAGGCCCAGATGTTCATGGTCGCCGAGGAGGCGGGGGAATTGTTATCGGCGATTAACAAATATCGGCGTGGCAGAGGTTCGAGAGAACAAATCGCGGTTGAAATCGCAGATTTACTCAACGTGCTGGAGCAGTTGAAATACTCGTTTGGGTGTGAGGACATCGAGCGGATTCAATCGGAAAAACTCGACCGTGAAATAAACCGGATCGAGCGCCAAGAGCTAGATTTGGCGGGTCTAAAACACCGGGTTTGCCCAGGGTGTGGGGGGGTTGACCTGCCTGTTGGCCGGGATCGCTGTTTTGATTGTGATCCACTGCGTGGGGGTAACCCATGAGCCAGAGCCGCCTGCACTCGTTTGTTGAGGCCAATTTAAACACCTTCGCCGGGTTTGGGATTAGCTGGTGTTTGTCGTATTGGGTGGTGCCCCTGTGGGGGTTGCCGCAATCGCCGAGCGTCGCCACAAAAATCACCCTGCTGTTTACGGCGGTGAGCCTGGTCCGCAACTACCTGCTGCGCCGGTTGTTTAATCGTTTTTATTTCGCGTGGCCCGCTAGGGTTCGCGTTTCCCCGTCCCAAATCGCTCAAACCGGTTTGGGATTAACCCTCCTCGCGGCTCTCCTGGGAGGCGCGTGAAAATTGTTTTTAATAGGAGCCTCCATGGAAATTTTTTACACGATCGCCTACTGGTTGACCCGCCCGCAATTTTGGGGCGGGGTCGTTGTTGTTGGGCTAGTGGGTTATTTAGGTTATTACTGGGCAACCCATTAGGAGGGGCAGTGGACGTTTTTTGGGCTATTTTAGGTTTCACAGGTTGTTTGTTTTTGGCTGGTTTAATGATCAGTTATATCGACGACCGGCGAGCCAAAAAATCCAAAAAATACCACTGCCATAATCGGAGAACCACTGAGTGACTTTAAGTCACTCAGTGGGGGGCGGGGAATTAGCTTTTTCAAAAAAAATATCGTGAAACAATATTTTTTACTCGCCTTAATGTGTTGTTGCGCGATATATTAGGACAACAGCAAAGGAAAAACGGCTGATGATCAAAAGCTTTCAAGACAAACAAACCGAAAAAATCAGCCAGGGCGATCGGGTCAAAGCGTTGCCTCCGCAAATCGCCAAACGTGCTTTGATGCGGTTGCAAAGGATTGATGCCGCTTTGACCTTAGACGATTTGTTAGGTCCTCCTTCGCACCGCTTAGAAGCTCTAAAAGGCGACTTGGCCGGGTTTTATTCGATTCGGATAAACGAACAATGGCGGGTGGTCTTTCGCTTTGAAAGCGGGCAAGCCTTCGATGTAAAAATTACGGACTACCACTAACCAAAGGGGGCCCAATGGCCACAAAAAACAAACTGCCCCACACTGGGGAACACCTCGCCGAGTTTATGGCCGAATTTGGGCTTAATGACCGAAAATTGGCGCAGGCGACCGGCCTGAAGCCGGATCAAATCGGCCAGATTCGCCGGGGGTTGCGCTCAATTAGCCCGACCGTAGCCCTTAAGCTGGGGCGGTATTTTGGGACCAGCCCCCAGTTTTGGGCGAACCTGCAAAGCCAATTCGACCTCAAACAAGCCGAATTGGGGGCAGACCTGGAATCAATAGTGCCAATCAAGGTCGCCGAAGAAGTGGGGGGCTAGTGGAAATGGGCAGCTTATGACCTCTGACAACCCCTAGGGGTGTAATCAAAGAAGCTGCTTTGGATGTGGGCTTGCGGCGCTTGGGGGGGGCGGGTTTCACCCAGGTAGGATAGGGAGGCTTGGTATTCGGCGGCGCATTTGGGATTGTCGCACCGATAGCTGATCAAGGCACAACCCTCCGGGTCAGGGTCGGTGCGGATGATCGAGGCGCGGGAACCGCAATGTTTACAACGTCCTTTCATGTAGTTTGCCACCTTGCCCTCCCCTATCGAATTTGTCCCCTATATTCCCTCATCCAGCCAATTATTTCAAGCCTTTTACCTCTTCCCCTCCTGGTTTTTCCGGGCCTTTCTTGTCCCCCGCATCTCCGGCCCCGGTCGCGCGCAATAAATCGTCAAAATTAGGGTCTAATTTAATCCAAAATTGGGGGTCCAATTGGGCGTTGATTTCCTCGGCGATTTGCTCGGCGATGGGGGCCACCACCAGACGGTAATAGTTCGCCAAGACCTTGTTGAAATCGGGGGCCGACTTGCCAATAAATGCGGTGTTGATCAACTCGGCGGGGATTTGGTGGGCCTCATAAATCGACAAGCGAGCCTCGGCGGTGGTTTTGTCGAAATCGTCTTTAGCCAAGCTCTGACTTAAATCCACAAATTTAAAAATTTCCTCTATTTTTTGGTCCTTCAATATGCCCCGAAAATTGAGCAAAACCTGTTTTGATCCACCTGGGGTGTTGCTGGTCCTGATCGCGTCCACCAGTTTTGACTCAATATCGCCGACCATCTCGGCTATTTCATCGGGCGTTTTTCCGGCCATTGCTTCGGGGGTGATCCAGTCCTGGAAGTTCACGTTTAAAAGGAGCAGCGCCGAGACCAGCCCGTTTGAGTTGTAAAAATGGATTCGTTGGCCCTTGGCCGCCGCCGCTAAGGCAATGTCGGTAATCGCCCCCGAATATTCGGGGACTCCGTAAAAATCGGATTCGGGGCAGGGCTGAAACGAATAAATCACTTGCTCTGGTGCTAGGGTATTAACTAGTTTTCCCTGGTCCAGTTGTCCAAAAAGCCCTTTTTTGGTGATTCGCAACACCCGCGCGTTAAGCCGCCTCAAACTGGAAAAACTTTTGCCCCTATTTTGCACTATTTGCAGCGCCCCATAGCCAAAAACGGAGCGGTCAAACACAAAGGCATAAAGGGCCGACTTGGGAAACC
>Ga0156797_109_pt1 | contig 4736 bp, 6 predicted proteins | sample RifOxyD2_FD_112098 | JGI IMG/M metagenome (GOLD analysis project Ga0156797, IMG submission 112098) | Candidatus Lambdaproteobacteria bacterium RIFOXYD2_FULL_50_16 | reverse complement strand
GCTGGAGAGCCTTGACACTTTTACCTTGTCGCCGAGGAAAAAGTAGTTTTCTTCTCAGCCCCCCTCTTGGTCGCCTCTGACCTAACAGAATTTTACTTTAATACCACGGATAGGTGGAGATGGATAGATATACGCAAGTTTTAAAGGACTACATTAACAAGTGGGAGCGGGACCACCTTGCGCGTCTGCATCCAAATAATACCATCTTTTTCCTCACTGATCGGATTGCCAGCATCGACAAAAGGCGGAAGGCTCTTTTTAAAAAAGCAGAAGCGCTTTTAGATAACAAGAAACAAGGTCTCGATTATCACAAAAGTTCCGCTGCAATTTGTATGGCAGTAATAGAGGAAACCCAAGACCTTTTCAATCTTGAAGAAATGAAGTTAGATCCGAGCAATTACGCGGAGACCCAGTTAGACCTAAAATACCATTTGGCGCTTTGTATTTTCCTAGCAGGTATTTTTGGGGGACAAAAATGCCAGAAGAAAGACCACAGAATTAATATAATGGCAATTTATATCCTAAAAACCCCACATGATGCGCCTTCAGATACAACTTTATTCGACGATCTTCTTTTCTTATTAAAGACCTGCAAGCCTGATGTATTCGCCCTTTCCATGATCGCCTTCTTGTTGGAACAGTCATTTTCAAAACCGCTACCAAAAATTAAAAACTAACCCATCCTACCTAAAGAACCGCCAATTTCTACTTGACAGGTTGGGTGCTAGAAACCTATATATGTCGTTTCAGTTCCAAACCCCAGCAGGGAAAGAGATGTACGCGATCATTAAAACCGGCGGCAAGCAATACCGCGTCGAAAAAGACATGGTCCTCTTCGTGGGCAAGTTAACCACCGACGAAGGCCAAAAATTCGAGACTAGCGAAGTATTGTTTCTAAAAGCTGGCGAAAACGACTACAAAACTGGTGCCCCCTTTGTGGCTGGCGCTAAAGTTACCGGCACAGTGCTGGCTCATGGCAAAGCCCCTAAGGTTATTACCTTCAAAAAGAAACGCCGCAAGGGTTTCCAGAAGAAACAGGGTCACCGCCAGGATTACACCAAGATCCAAATTACTGATATCCAGGGCTAACGAGAGAGACCATGGCTCATAAAAAAGGACAAGGTTCCGTTAAAAACGGACGCGATTCCAATCCCCAGTATCGGGGTGTCAAGAAGTATGGCGGAGAACAAGTAACTGCCGGGACCATCTTGGTCCGCCAGGTAGGGAACAAATTCCACGCCGGTAAAAACGTTGGCCAAGGCAAAGACTTCACCCTCTTCGCCCTGACTGAAGGTGCGGTAAAGTTTATCCACAAAACGGGGAACAAACGCTTCATCTCCATCATCCCCGCCGCTAACGCCTAATAGCGGTGTCCGGCAAGGCGGGCCCCTGGCCCGCTTACGCCCTAGTCTGTATAGCTCCCATTAACTATTTTGTTGATCGAATCGTTTATTTCAAGGACTTTAGGGTGGAAAGTATACATTTTTTTTAGCAGTCGCCCTCTGTATGACTTAAAATCACGGGCATCAACACTATCAACCTCGTCCTTTGCCCAAGCGCAAATGCGTTCTTTGTAACAACTATGGGTATACTGGGTTAATTTAACGGCAAGCCCAGAAGACTCCCAGATGGTGTCCTCTGGATCATTGCCTGGCATAAAGAAACAGCGCTCCCTGATAAAATTTAGCAGTTTTCGCTTTTCTTGAGGAATGTGGTCAGAGTTACCAGAATCTGCCGTAAAACTAAAGCTGCCAATCTTAATCCCAGTGACCTCAGTTATCAAACCATCAAGTTGGCCATCAGATATATCTGTGTCCTTGGGAATGGTCCGCCTTTTCTGATCCCCGTCAAAAAAGATAAAAATGCCCTCAATACCCAAGCGGGCAATAACCAGAGCTTCCTTAAAAAGATCTTTTGCTCCACCTGGATGAAATTCGACCTCAATCATCTGGTCCGACTGATCGTTTCTGGAGGACAGCACCTTTTCAAGTAATTGTTTTGCGGCAAGGTCTTCCACAAAAATTCGCTTTTTCCCTTGTTTTTGGTGTCCGATATGCTGAAAGGCAAGTTCAGCAGGGACGCAATCAATAGCGTTAAATTTCCCTGCAAGGTTTTGGGTTAAAACCGTGATCGCTTCCTTCGGTAGGTTTTCTACAATAGATGGACTGTGCGTGCTTATTACTATTTGATGCCGCTTTTCCAGTATTTGTTGAAGCAGAAACTCTAATAGTTTTTTTTGGGCGCCTGGATGCAAAGAAACCTCTGGCTCATCAAGCAGGATTAGACTGCCTGGTTCCGCATTAAATACTTTATGCACCGTAGTGACGACCGACATTTCGCCGCTCCCCGCAAAGGCTTCAGAATACCCCCTGTCATCGGTTCTAAAAAATACACTGAAGCCAAAATTTTTGTATAAATCGTGTTCAACGATCTTCGCTGACAAGTAGTTCTTTCCAAGGATACTAGAAAGAGCGTCCAACTCTTGGGCGGAAAACTCATAAAAAGAGCGGACTTTTTGCTTGCTTCTGTATAAATAAGAGTTGCGATTGTTTTCAAAAACAATCTTCAAAAACTTTGAAAAATACCTCAGGTAATCTTGGCGAGAAGAATACAGCTTTTTCCTTGGTGCTTTCTCAAAGTAAAAATATTTGTCGAAAGCACTTAATTCACCTCTAAAATCGATATAGACAACCTTACGGCTCACCCCGTTCCATCTAGTTTTAGAGCGACCCGGTTGTGTTTTTCCATCAGACAACTCCTCTAAAGGTTGCATTCCATATTTTAGAACAGGACGAGAAGACTCCCAGTAATCAGGGTTATTTTTTTTATTGATCCGAGTATTTAAAACTTGAACAATTTTTCCAGCCTCTTTGTTAAAATACTCGTACCAATAGCAGGGCCTTTGCCCATCCTTTGACAACATTATAGGGTCTAAATGAGTAGTAAACCATCTTAAGGTAAGTGCAGTTTGTTCAGGAGCAGTCTCTAGCGCTTGCAGGACAGAACTCTTCCCGCAACCGTTTTGTCCAACTAGCAGCGTGAGCGGAAAAGAAAAATTGATTTGAGTAAACTCAGCAAGGCCCTTATAAAAAGGGAAATTGATTTGTGTAATAAAGTTTTGGAAATTGCTATGTCGCTGGTTTGGTTTAAATAATTTTTCTAGATTGCTAATGAGTTCTTTCATTTAAATTGCTCTCCAATAAATTTAGCCAGTTTTGGGGGTACCGCGTTACCAATCATTCGGCCTACAGTGCCCTGACTGTTGCTGTAAAAAGTATAGTTTAAAGGAAAAGATTGAAGAGTCGCTCCTTCTCTAAGAGACAAGGCCCGGTTCTGTTCTGGATGACCAAATCTTCCATTGGATAAGCTTCTGAACTTTGTTGTAATTGTCGGTGCCGGCTTGTCCCAATCCACTCGCCCATAAACATCGTAGTGACCAGAATAATTTTTATTACTATCCAAAAGTAGCTCTTTTGGCCAATCTCGCTTATCACCTCCGCTACTCGGTGTATTTTTTAGCCGTTCAATATTAAGATCAGACAAATTTGCTGTGGTATGGGCAAAAAAAGAATTATCAAAAAAACCCGCCGGGACTTCTGGAAATATTTTTGTGTCACCTATTGCGTCCCTAACCGTTCGCATTGGCTCATTTGCCGGCAATTTCAGTTCAATTCTTTTTTTAACCCGCGATGCTATTAAAACGTATCGAAGTCGATTTTGCGGGACTCCTAAGTGCTTTGCATTGAGTTTATTTTCGCTAAATGAATAGCCAGATTTAACTAAGAAAGATTTAAATTTTTCCAGCGGGGAGCCTGCTTTCGTTTCAATTCCTGGCACATTCTCGATAAAAACATGCCCAGGGCGATAAAATGCGACATATTCTTGGAAATCGGCAAGCAGATAGCGAGTTTTTTTAGACTTGGATCTATCCGTGGTTATATTCGAATAGTATTGGCAGGGACTGCATCCAACAAATATCAAGTTGTCCTGATCTTTGGAAAAATTGATTTCCTTTGATAGGTTTTCAACAGGATAATTTGAGACATCTATATGAAAAAACTTCGCAGTGTTGTTTTTCTCATAGGTTTCACGGCAAGAAGCATCGATATCTATTCCTCCTAGAACTTTAATCTGAGCCTGTTGGAAGCCACAAGTAACGCCGCCCGCTCCACAGAAAAAATCAATTGCTTCCAACATATTTCCATCCCTATAACATGCAAAATCAACCGCCCCTATTTATCTACCTCGGCTACAAAATCCCGGTCAACGGTTTAAAGCAATATACTATCGCCAATATACCTTCTTAGTTAATAAGCGACCCCAACTTAGCCCTGAAAATGCGGGAAATCCTGGGAAAGTATAACTATTTAGAAAATCATCTATAAGACTATTAAAACAGATACATATGACCATGTAGAGGAAATGGGTAGGGCGACAAAATAGGTGTTCTGTCCCAGGATTTTCCAAGGCGAAATACCCGCTCGACTGCCCACAGCCTTTAACCCTGGACGGACCGTCCTTCTGGGTTTTGCTCTCTATTCTCATTTTTCCTCAAACGCGGACCTCTTGCAGGGGTTTCACCCCTGCACCCCACAAGGGGCCGAGGGCCCCTTGCCCATTATGCACCCTTAACCAGTTTACCCGCCCAAGCCTCCAGCAGCGGGGCGCAAGCGGGATAGGGGGCGAAGTGGGGGGTGAAGTCGGCGTCGAACTCGCGCCAGTCGCCGGAGGAGGGG
>Ga0156797_113_pt1 | contig 6941 bp, 7 predicted proteins | sample RifOxyD2_FD_112098 | JGI IMG/M metagenome (GOLD analysis project Ga0156797, IMG submission 112098) | Candidatus Lambdaproteobacteria bacterium RIFOXYD2_FULL_50_16 | reverse complement strand
GGGGGCTGCACCGGAATAGTTTGGTTGTCCCAAAGGTTCACCGGGTTTCCCGTTTCATCGTTACGCCTAACGGCGGTTCGACACCTGACAGTTCAGCCTATAAAGACTGTCCTAACTTGTCAAGAAATTGGACTTGAATAAGAGGATAATCTAAACCTACAACGCCCCAATCTCCACTGGTTAGAACGGGGTTTCCAGCTGCTTTAGGCTGTGGCAAATAAAGGGGTTGCCCCTTAGTTAATTTCATTATATGAATAAACGAATTTACTAGTTTGGAGGCTACAATGTGTGTTGAACGAATCCACCGTTTTTTAATTGCCAGTGTGTTAGGGGTAGGGGCCTATTTGATCAGTTTAGCCATGCCCGAAGGCCAATACATCCTTTGGTTCGTGATTGGAATGTTGACCCTTTACGGACTAACCAACTTTTGCCCATCGGTCTGGATCTTACGCAAATTAGGCCTTAAAAGTTGCACCCCCTAAGCTTTGGGGTTTATTATTTGGTCAACTGTCTTTAGGCTAGGGAACAAACCTAAAGCCTAAGGGCCTATGCGTAAAATCAAGGCGGTCATCTTCGATATGGACGGGTTGCTTTTATCAACCGAGCCCATTTATACCGAAGTCACTAAGGCAGTCGTTAGCCAATTCGGCAAAAGCTTCGATTGGGCGCTTAAGTCCAAGATGATTGGACGCGGAAGAATCGAATCCGCGCAAATCTTAATCGACGGACTTAGCCTGCCCCTAACCCCCGATGGGCTTTACGAATTACAAAAACCCCTGATGGAAAAGGCGTTTTTGCTAGCCCAGCCCATGCCTGGAGCCTTTGCCTTGACCTCTGCTTTGGTCGTCCAAACGGTACCTATTGCTTTAGCCACCAGTTCAAACCAACATCTATACCAGATCAAAACCCATCAACACCAGGTCTGGTTCAGTCAATTTTCGGCTATTGTTACCGGGGACGACCCCTTGGTCGCACACTGTAAACCAGCACCTGATATCTTTTTAGAGGCCGCCCGGCGCTTAAGGATTGCCCCAGAATTCTGCTTAGTTTTTGAAGACGCCCCCACCGGGATCGCCGCCGCCAAAGCCGCAGGGATGGCCGCAGTAGCCGTACCAGACCCACATATGGACCTAGCCGAATACCAAGACGCCGATTTAATCTTGGGCAGTCTCGAATACTTCGACCCTAAACCATGGGGCCTTCCCAGCCTAGCCAGATGAAGTGGTGGTTTCTTTTTTTGGCGCTCGTTTTAAGTACCGCTTCTAAGGCAGGGGAGCTCGATTTTGCTGAAGCTTTACGGGCCCAGGACGACTGCTACCGAGCCCTAAGCGAGGTTTACCGCACCGAATTCCGTCAAGGTCCAACCGCCCAAAGCTTAACCCTAAAGCTTAACTGCCAAGCCCAATTAAAAGACTGGCCAGCTTGGGACCAAAGCTTGGAGCAAGCCCTAAATTCCCCTCTGCTACCACCCAAAGAAAAACAAAAATTGGCTTTAAACGCCCTTAGTCCCCTTTGGCAGCGGCAAAAAGAGGATCAAGCGCGGTCCCTTTATGAAACCCACCTGTCCCCGGTCTTGGGCGAGCCTTACCCAGCACCGCCAGAGGGCCAAATCGATCCGCACCTAGCGAAGTTAGCCTCCTCAATCCTGCCTGGAACTGGCCTGATGATGGCTGGGCAGTGGGGCGCTGGATTTACCAGTTTAGGCCTAAACAGTTTGTTTCTTTGGGCAGGGGCCACCGCTTTTCAAAAAGAGCAATACGCGCTCGCAGCGTTAGCCCTATTTTTTGAATGGGGCTGGTACCAAGGTGGTCGCAACGCCGCTGAAGAAGCGGCTGTTACCTACAATCACAATTTAATTTTAAAAACACATCAAATTCAGCTTATTAACTGGGAGGGTCATTTCTAAATCCTAATCCAAACCCGAGGGCAAAACAATTATAAATTCGGTTCCCTGACCTGGGGTGCTAATCACCTCAATTCGCCCCTGATGCCGTTCTACCAGAGCTTTAACAATCGAGAGCCCCAAACCAATACTCGGTTCGCCCGCCGTTCCTGGCCGCGAAAACCTAGTGTAAGGTTCAAATAGCTGATCCAGGTGTTTAGGTTCAATCCCAATTCCATTGTCAATCACACTGATCTTAACTTCCTTACCGTTTTGGGCGTGCATACGAAGTCGCACCCATCCCTCGCGATTCGTGAACTTGATCGCGTTAGAAACTAGATTGTTTATCACCCGGGTTAGGCTGTTAAAATCCCCGTTGATGTACACATCTGTTTGGCTAAGATTTTCAAACTCCAGATCGATCCTTTTGGGTTGCGCCAGATGTTGCGCCGTAATAATCGCTTGTTCCAAAATCCGATTAAGCCAAACCGGTTCCATATCCAGGGTTTCTTCTGTTTGAATCTTTCCCATCGCCAAGAGGTCGTTTAATAATTCAAGCAAAAAGTTACCTGAGTTACTAATCGAGCGGACCCACCCCTTTTCTTCGGGCTGAAGCCCTTCCGATTCATTTAACATCTCGGCGCAGGCCAAGATGCCTGACAGGGGTGAGCGCAAATCGTGGCTAGTAATAGCCAACATCTTGTCTTTAATTTTATTGAGTTTTTTAAGCTCAACCACTTGATCTTCTAACTGTTTAGAAAACTGCCTCGCCTCCAAATGGACTCGGCAACGGGCAAACAGTTCCTCTTTGGTAAAGGGTTTGACAATATAATCGTTAACCCCGGCCTTAAACATTTGCACCACATAGTCCCGCTCTGGCACCGCGCTAAGGCAAATAATGGGCAGCCGAACCATACCCAATTCGCGGACCTTGTGGCAAAGCTCCAGGCCATCCATCAAGGGCATTAAAAAGTCGGTCAGCAAAATGTCGATGTTTTCCGGCTCACCCTTAATAATCTCATAGGCCTCCCAGCCGTTAACCGCCATGATGCAGTGGATACCCTCCGCGCTTAACATCCGCTCTAAAATGGCCCTAGTGGTTTTGTCGTCATCGGCCACTACCGCAGTCAGCCCTTTAAAGCGGGGTTTAGCGTCCTTCCCGGTCAAATGGGTGACCAAATTCGCCAATTCTCCTTTGATAAAGGGCTTGGTCAAGAAATCAGTCGCTCCCGAATCAAACCCCTTTTGGCGGCCCAAAAGGGTGTCGTTACTGGTTATAAATACAATCGGGGTTTTTAGGTCGTCATAATTTTCGTCTGATAGAGAAACCCCTCTAATCCGGGCGGTAGCCTCGAATCCATTGAGGTTGGGCATGTCCACATCCATGGTGATTAGATCGGGAAGATGTTGCCGATAAAGAACCAACGCCTCCGCGCCATCCCTGGCTTCGATAATTTCCCATGTTTCTGAATTAAACTCCCTTTTGAGGACTTTTCGCATCGAAGGGCTATCATCAACAATTAATACTTTCATAGTTGTCTCTCGATTTTTTTTAATCGCAGCTAGCCTTGTGTAAATTATAATGCAATTGCTTCAGCAAAACCAAGAGCTTTTTGCTTTAATAAACTGCCCACTTGTTTTTAACTTACTTCCAAGGCAAAAAACTCTACCACCCTTTGAGCGATGGCATTAGCGGCGTTTCCTTTGTATAGGCTTAGGGCCGCGGCTTCCATGGTCGAAATAAGCCGAGGGTCTGCTAAAAATTCCCCAAGATGGGAAACCAGCTTTTCAGCGGTTAAATCAACCTGTTGGATACAAATGGCTGCACCTACGGATTCTAAGGCCAAGGCGTTTTTTAGTTGGTGGCCACCTGAAGACTGGGCGATTGGCACCAAAATCGAGGCTCTGCCCACAGCGCAATATTCGCCAACCATGCTCCCTGCCCGACTGATAAAGAGATGCGCCCGACTGTAAAGGTGGGCCATGTCTTCAATAAAGGGCGAAACCTGGGCCTTTATACAAGGATAGGCCTGATAGGCCTCCATAACTCGCTCATAATCGGCCTTCCCGGTTTGGTGGACCCATTCGATCTGATCATAAAATCGCTCTAACAAAGGTAAGGCCTCAATTAAAGTGTCGTTTAACACTTTAGCCCCTTGGGACCCACCTACAATCGCCACCACCAAGGGTGTGCGCGGTCTTTGATCGGGCTGACCGTTTAGCTGGGCTATGGCGTCTCGAAGCGGATTGCCCACAACGACTGGGTTTTTAAAAACCTCACCTAGACCCTCAAAAGGCACAAAACTTATGGGCACAAAACGCCCCAAAAGGCGGTTGGTCATGCCTGGATAGGCATTTTGCTCTTGCAAGGCAGTTTTATAACCTAGGGCTAGTGCTGCTAGTAGCATCGGCCCAGAGGCATAACCGCCCACCCCTAGCACCAAGTCTGGCTTATATTCGCGCAAAATCTGGGCGGCTTTTATCAATGCCACCGGCAACCGCGCTAAACCTAATAACCGCTTAGCAAGCCCCACTCGGTAAAGCCCAGAAACGGGCAAGAGGTAAAGATGCCATCCGCGTTTGGGCACCGCAGTCGTCTCGATGCCTCGGCTGGTGCCGACAAATCGGACCTCGACAGGCCCCATTTCGCCCAAGGCCTCGGCCACCGCCATTCCTGGAAACAGGTGTCCGCCCGTGCCGCCGCCAGCCACTAATAACCTAAACATCGATCTTTTGCTCCGCCACGTTTACCAAGACCCCAACCATAAACATATTCATTAACAGGCTACTGCCCCCGTATGAAATAAAAGGCAAAGGAATTCCTTTGGTAGGCAAAGCCCCCACCACAACCCCTAAATTAAGCAGTGATTGCAGCCCGATCAGGCAGGTGATCCCCAAGGCAAGGTTGCGACCAAATTCGTCTGGACAGCGAAGCGCCACCTCCAAGCCCTTGTAAGACAACAGCGCAATTAAAAACACGACAAACAACACCCCAATAAAGCCGGTTTCCTCAGCCAATATGGAAAAAATAAAGTCGGTGTGAGCTTCGGGCAGGAAAAAGAGTTTCTGCTTGGAATTACCTAGATCAACCCCAAAGATTCCGCCTTGGCCAAAAGCCAAAAAGGACTGGACCAATTGATACCCAGAGCCCCTAGAATCCGCCCAAGGGTCTAAAAAGGTTAAGAATCGGAGTAACCGATAGGGACTAAACGCAACCAACATCGCCCCCATCCCGGCTAAACCACTAAGCGACAAGATCATGTGGGATGGTCTCAAGCCGGCTACAAAAATCATAATAAACAAGGTCAGGCTGATTAACACCGCCGTGCCAAAATCCGGTTGTAAGATTAACAGGAAAAAAAAGACCCCCATTACAATTAAAGAAGGCAACAACCCTTTGGAAAATTGATGGAGTTCCCCTTTTTTGCGGCACAAAAACCCGGCCATCCAGATAATAAGGGAAAATTTTACAAACTCGGAAGGCTGAAAGCCGATACCAAAAATTCGTATCCACCTTCTTGCCCCTCCCACCTGGGTCCCCACCCCAGGGATCAAGACCAACAGCATAAAAAAGAAGGCCAAAAAAACAAAGATTGGGTAGGTTCGGCGGTATCGTTCGTAGGGGTGTTTGGCGGCAAAAACTAACAGAGCTGTGCCCAAGGCTAGATGGAGTATCTGCCGTTGCAAAAAATGATATGGACTGCCGTAGATCCGCTCGGCATAAATGGCGCTTGAAGAATAAATCATAAGCACCCCGATCCCCACTAGCCCTGCCAAGCAAAAAAGAATCACCGCACTAGGATGACGTTGTGGACGGGGTCTGGCGCTCAATTCCTATTCCCCCTCTAGTTCCTCTTTGACTATTCGGTGCATCATTTCCGGCAACAGTTCGTCTAGGGTTTGTTTAATCGTTTCTTGAACCATCGCCTCGATCAACCCACTTAACTTGTTTTGAAGTATTGCGGTCACGTTAAGTTCAATTTCCGAATTTAAGGCTTCTTTGTTGGCTTGGGCCACCGCCTCGTGAGCCAATGACAACTCGGATGGGCTGGGCTGCACCAATTCTTCAACCAGTTCCACACCTAGGCTAGGCATGGGCTCTGGCGGAGCGCCTATTAGGGTCTCTCGGCCCATTTCAGAGTCAAAGGAACCTAAGTCATTGAGGAAGGTAACATTTTCGGTTGGATCTGCCTCAGGTTCCGTTTTAGCCGGTTCACTACTAGGAACCGTTGCCTTAGCAGCTTCAAAGGGATCAGCAGAGGCTTTGGCTGCTTCAAAGGGATCAGCAGAGGCTTTGGCTGCTTCAAAGGGATCAGCAGAGGCTTTGGCTGCTTCGAGGGGATCAGCAGAAGCTTTGGCTGCTTCAAAGGGATCAGCAGAGGCTTTGGCTGCTTCGAACGGATCGGCGGGAACGCCAACAGTTGGAGTCGAAGCGGAAGCTAGCTGGGGAGCTGGCCCAGGAACCGATTCAATCGGCGAAGCCTCGCTCACGGGCGCTTGCTCTTCTCCAATCGACTCCATACGGAAATCGTCCACCCCAAATACCTCAGAGGAAACCTCAAAGGTTACCCCTTCAGCTTGGTCGAAGGTTTTTAATTCTCCATCATCAAAACGGGAGTCCCCCGGTTCATCCGCAGAAACGGTTTGATAGCCGACCAAAGCTCCAGTTAGCGCCCCTTCGGGGTCCAAAGGCTCTGTAAGGGATAAATCCGGCGCTCCCACTTCCTCTTGGGAATCTCTTGCCTCAACCGCTTCAATCTCTTCTCCATCCTCACCGTCAGGTTCACCAAAAACCGAGGCTTCTTCAAGTTCTTCCGATTCAGCTAGTTCCCCAACAAACGGGTCTTCCGATTCGGCAAAGGGTTCTTCAAGGTCCGAAAGCTCGCCTTCTTCTAAGTCCGAAAGTTCAGCCTCTTCCTCTAGTTCAAGCTCATCTTCGTCTAACGCCCCAAACTCCTCATCCTCACCCAATTCGTCTAACGCCCCAAACTCTTTATCCTCACCCAGTTCGTCAGGTTCACCAAAAACCGAGGCTTCTTCAAGTTCTTCAGTTTCAGCA
>Ga0156797_154_pt1 | contig 6969 bp, 12 predicted proteins | sample RifOxyD2_FD_112098 | JGI IMG/M metagenome (GOLD analysis project Ga0156797, IMG submission 112098) | Candidatus Lambdaproteobacteria bacterium RIFOXYD2_FULL_50_16 | reverse complement strand
AACTTGGGGCCGACCTTAACCATCCCTGGGGTTTTTGGTGGTTTTTTGAAGGGGTAGTTTTTCCTCTGTTGTTGCTATTGAGCCTACCCCTGGGCCTACCCTTTATTTGGGAGACCCCATGAGCTGGGCCCTAGGGTTGGTTACTGGATTGACCCACCTGCTCCCTAGCCTCCCCCTTTTTTTCTGGCGGCCAACGCGGGGGCTGGCCTTTTGGGTATTAATGGGGTTTGGACTCTTTTCTTACCTCAATTATCCTTATCTTTTAGGCCAAATCGCGCCGTTTCATGACACCAGAGCCAATCATTTGCGGGTTTTGTACCTAGCAACCCAATGGTTAAGCCAGGGTTACGGTTTGGGCTGGAACCCGTATCTAGGCGGCGGCCAGCCTTGGGCGGTGCTAAACAATTTTTTCTTATTTAGCCCCAGTTTGGTTTATGGCTTGACGCTCCATGGCTTTGGGCTGGAACGGCTTTTATAGTTTTAATCAGGTTTGGCTTTTTGATTTTTTTGGTTTTGTCACTGGCGGCATCTTGTTGTTCCAGGCTTGGTTTAAGCGACGTTCACTAAGTTTTTTTGGTGGTGCATTGCTGCTGATTTAGGTGAACCGGTGGCGTACAATTCGCTCTATTTATTGCCTTGGGTTGGGTTCTTTTTGATCCGTTTTTTGGAGACCCACCGCCCCTCGGCATAGGGGCTTGCCCTGTTTTTTTGCGGGGTTGTCCGTCAACCGTTATCTGCATCATTATTCGGTTTGTGCTGTATTTATACTATTTTACTGTTCCGAGGTGTTTACACCTAAAAGGTTTTGGACCCAGCTTTGTTGGTTGGTAAAAGGGCTGGCCCAAAAACGGGTTTGGGGTTGGGCTTTGTTTGCCTTGGGAATAGGCCTGGGGCCTGTGCTTACCAGTTTTTTAGAGACCACTAATTACCTCAGCCCCTCCCGTGGTTTCTCCAAAGGCCAAATTGCCGTGGGCCACACGGGATATCAAACCAGCACAGGGGCCCTACCCGCTAGCTATTCCAACCTCTGGAGCCATCCCTTCCAAGAGGCGGAAATCGGGTTTGACCACCTCACGGACACCCACGAACCGGTTTTTATCGGACTTTGGGTCCTGGTGTTTTTGCCCTTGGCCTTAACTAGCGAGCGAGGCCGGGCTTTATTGACTGCTGCGTTCTTGGTTGCTTGGTTAGGCGCAGGAGAGGGGCACGGGCTTTGGGAATGGGCCCAGCTTCATTTGCCCGGTTTTGGCCTAGTGCGTCACGGTTTTACCTTTGGGCGATTAGCCGGGTTTGCCGTGCTGCTGGCGGGATTAGAAGGGTTGCTCCAATTTTGCAACGACCAACGGCCCTGGACCCAGCGGCTGGCCCTGTCCTTCTTAGGAGCTTGGCTAGCTTGGCCCTTGTTCATGTACCTCCAACGTGGGGGGAATTTACTATCTGGCCGGGCTTCTGGGATTAACTACCCTGTTTATGGTTTACCGCCTACGGGGCTGTCAGCGTTGGTCGTTAGTGCTGCTGTTAGGATTCCATTTAATCGACCTCGTCTTAGTCAACGGCACCCACCGCTACCAAGCCCGCGAAGCCTACGACCACGCCCGCAACTACCCGTTAGAAATGCTACCCGTCGCTGAGTTTGCCAACCTCAACCGCTAGGGTTTTAACCCCCCAGAATTTACGTGGATTCCATTTGATTACAGACCAATGGAGAAAAAAAGGCCTATTGGTCCAACCAACGTTTTAACCAGATGATTTGGTTAGATAAAAAATTCGCCCCCTTTGTGCTTAACCTGCAAAATCAAACGGACAGCCTTTTCTTGAAAGGCCTCGCTTTATGGCCATTGCTGCCGAAGCCGATTTGGAAGCCTTAACCACCCAAGACTGGACCCGGCTGTGCAGTGCCACGCCCTAAACCAGCTCCAAAAAATCAACCCCTTGGGCGCCGAAAAAAGCTCGCTTTTTAGCCAGCCTTAATGGACTGCCTGAAGTCCTGGAAGGCTGCCCTAAGCTTCCGCCAGCATTGGATCTGACCTTAAACGTCAACGGGGAAGGTGACCCGAATCAACGAATGCTCTCGTTAATGACGCCTCAACCGATTCGGTTGGTCCGGCTGGAGGTTTACCATCCCCAGGGGTCATCCCAACTCGATGGAAAAAGGATCGAAGCAAAACCCTTGAAGCTTCCTTTTTCGGTAATCGAAATCCCCGCAGGGGACCACGAACTTGCGTTATAATACGGCAGCTTATATACCCTTTTGGTTTGGATTCACTTTGGGGCCATGTTGTTGGTTATGCTAGGCCTTATTCCCTGGCTAAGGCGGGATTAAACCCTTAATTCTTTAAGGAGCCTCCGGCTCGACGGCTCTCCCTTTGTACTTTACAGAAAAGGGCCTCGTAATTACAATGCACCATATTTACTCTTGCCCGACAACGGGCTTCGTTCCTAAAGTAACCGATGCCGCTTTCACCCGCTAAGGATCTATGAAACTCAATTGGCCTTTAATGGTAGACAACATCACCCGCGAAGACTTGGATAGGTTAGTCGCCTTTTTAAGCCAGGACCCGCCACCACGGCTGACCCAGGCCAGCAACGTCATTGCTTTCGAAAAGGCTTGGGCGCAGTGGGTTGGGGTGAAACATTGTGTGTTTGTTAATTCCGGGGCCTCGGCCAATTTGATCACTATGGCGGCTTTGAAATACAAAGTTGGCGTCGGCGAAGTGATTGTTCCCAGTTTGACCTGGTCTTCGGACATCGTTTCGGTGGTCCAAGCGGGAATGCAACCCGTTTTTGTAGACATCAACCCCCGAACCTTGAGCATGGACACCGACCTGATTTTGGCGGCAATTACCGACAAAACCAAGGCCGTGTTTATGACCCATGCCCAGGGTTTTAACGGGTTGACCCAAAAACTTTTAGACGAGTTGGAAAAGCGCAACATCCTCTTGATCGAAGACGTTTGCGAATCCCACGGGGCCACCTTTAAAGGGAAAAAATGTGGGGCCATTGGCTTTGCCAGCAATTTTTCCTTTTACTTCGCCCACCACATGTCCACCATTGAAGGGGGCATGGTCTGCACCAACGACGATCAATTTTATTCCGATATTAGGCTGTTTCGAAGCCACGGGATGACCAGGGAGTCACCCTATGAGCAGATCAAACAGGACTATATCGACGCCGAACCAGAACTAAACCCGGAGTTTATTTTTTGGTTTCCCGGTTACAATGTTCGTAACACCGAAATTGGTGGGGTTTTGGGGCTTTCGGGCCTACCGAAGCTGGATGGCAACAATAAAAAACGGTACGACAACTTCGCGTATTTCCTGAGCAAGCTTAGCCCGGACCGGTTCCAAACCGATTTCGCCCTCGAAGGTTCGATCAACTATGCCTTTAACGTAATCTTAAAGGATAAAAATGATCCCATGTTCGACCGGATCTGCGAAGCCCTGCGAGCCGCAAACGTAGAGTTTCGCCGGGGTAGCGCGGGCGGCGGGAACATGCTGCGCCAACCCTTTGTGCGGCCCTATGTAGAAGACGGTTCCTATTGGGAATATCCGGTGACCGAGCATATCCACTTTTATGGATTTTATGTGGGCAACTACCCAGAACTAACCAAAGAAAAAATCGACCAACTCTGCGAACTTCTCAACAACGCTTAAGCCTTGATTTTAAAAACCGATAAAATCTTTGTGGCCGGGCATTCAGGGCTTTTGGGAACGGTTCTCTTGAGCCATTTGGCGACCCAGGGTTATACCAACTTGCTGACCCGAACCCACGAAGAGCTGGATTTAACCAACCAAACGGCGACCTTTGCCTTTTTAGCCGCTGAAAAGCCAGCAACTATCATTATCTGCGCCGCCAAGGCGGGGGGGTATCGTGGGCAACAAAACCTACCCGGCTTTTTACTGGCACACCAACCTAGCTATCCTAACCAACCTCTTTGAAGGGGCGGCGCAGCAGGGTGCCAAGGCGGTGGTGTTTTATGGGAGTAGTTGCATGCATCCCAAGGCTGCACCCCAACCTATGGCGGAAGACCTTCTTTTTACCGACCCGATCGAAGGCACCAGTGAGGCTTACGGCGCGGCCAAAATTGCGGGAACCATCGGTTGCCGGGCCTATAACATCCAGTACCCTAAAACCAAATTTTTGCATTGATCCCCAACAGAATGTATGGTCCGGGGGACAACTTCGACTTGGAAAACAGCCATGTCCTTTCGGCTTTGATGCGACGTTTTCACGATGCGAAAAAAAAACGGGGTCACCGAACGGACCCTATGGGGTTCGGGAAGTCCTCAACGAGAATTTCTTTATGCGCCCGATGTGGCGGACGCCACCGTTTTTGCGTTGGAAAACGCAGCCAAGTTTGAGAACCAACATTACAACATCGGATCGGGCGACGAGCTTTCGATTAAAGAATTGGCCCTGACGTTGGCAAAGGTCATCGGTTGGGAAGGAGAACTAAAATGAAACACCGAAAAACCAGACGGCACCCCTAGAAAGCTCTTGGATTCGACCCGCTTTAGGGCCCAGGACTGGAACCGCCACACCCCCTTTGATCAAGGGCTAGCGGCCACCTATCAATGGTTTAAAACCCACATCAATAGGGCCGATTAATGCAGGCCGTAGTCCTGGTCGGTGGCAAAGGAACTCGCTTGGGCGCACTTACCCAACAAACACCTAAACCGCTGTTGCCCGTGGGGGACGCCCCTTTTTAGATTACTTGATGGACTGGCTGTTTGCCGAAGAGGTCACCTCGGTGGTGCTGTCGGCCGGGTATTTGGCGCCGCAGTTTGCCGATGCCTTGCAACGGACCCAAAACTATGGGGGTCGAGTGCTGTTGGTCACCGAACCCGATCCGGCTGGCACCGGGGGCGCACTCCGTTATGTGAAAGCCCATTTGCAAGACCAGTTTTTTTGCTCAACGGCGATTCCTTGTTTAAGGTCAAGCTTAAGCAACTAACGCAACTAGAGACTAGCTCGGATTGGATGGGCTGTTTGGCTTTGCGGCGGGTACTCGATGTGGCCCGCTATGGCTCTGTGGCGGTAACGGACCAAAAGATTACCCGCTTTGCCGAAAAAGGTGCCTTCGACCCAGGACTGATCAACGGGGGTATTTATTGGCTAAAAAAAGAGATTCTTAGCCGAATCCAAGAGCTTCCTTGCTCTATCGAGACCGATATATTTCCTGGGCTGGTCCAACAAGGGCGGCTTTGGGGGACCGAAATGGAAGGATATTTTTTAGACATTGGCATTCCTGAGGATTACCAACGAGCCCAAACGGAGATCCCCGCCCAGTTTGGCGGCGCTCCGGCCTTAGCCTCTCTTTAACCTGAACAACCGAAAAAAGATGAGCGATTCGAAAAGGATTTTGATTACCGGCGGTGCTGGCTATCTGGGCAGCATGATGGTTCCGATGTTGTTGGACCTGGGCCATAAGGTGACCGTGATAGACAACTTTATGTTTCATCAGTCTTCTCTAAACATGGTTTGCGAAAACCCCAACTTTCAGGTCCACCGCGGAGACGCCCGCGATGAAGGGACCATGAAAAAATTGGTCAAAGACGTTGACGTGGTGATCCCTCTAGCCGCCTTGGTGGGGGTTCCTTTGTGCAACCGCGACCAGTTGGGAACCGTTTCGACCAACCGGGATGCGGTAATTCTTTTGACTAAGTTACTCTCCAAAAACCAGCAGATCTTAATGCCCATTACCAATAGCGGTTACGGCATCGGCGAAGCGGGGAAATTCTGTACCGAAGAAACTCCCCTCAAACCCATTAGCACCTACGGCAAAACCAAGGTCGAGGCGGAAGCCGCCGTTTTGGAATTTGGCAACGCTATTAGTTTCAGGCTTGCCACCGTGTTTGGGATGGCTCCTAGAATGCGGATCGACCTTTTGGTCAACGACTTCGTTTACCGTGCCTTTAATGACCGGGCGGTAGTATTGTTTGAGTCCCACTTCAAACGCAACTACATTCACGTTCGCGACATCGCACGGGTATTTATTCATGGCATCAAAAACTTCGAGAAAATGAAAGGCGAGTCCTATAACGTGGGCCTTTCCGATGCTAACCTGTCCAAATTGGAGCTTTGCCAGCAGATCCAAAAACATTTGCCCAACTTTGTCTTTTTAGAAGCCCCCATCGGCGAAGACCCAGACAAACGGGACTATATCGTTTCGAACGACAAGGTCGAAAAAACCGGTTATAAACCCAAATATGGGTTAGACCACGGGATTCCTGAATTGATCAAGGGGTACACCATGATCAAAAATTCGATCTACGGAAACGTATAATACTAGGCGGCCAGCGGTACAGCCTGCTGGCCCAGCCAATCTAGCTGCGAGAAAAGCATGATTATTTCCCAGACCCCGCACCGCATTTCCTTTTTTGGTGGTGGAACCGACTACCCCCCCCTTTTATCTGGAACATGGCGGCAAGGTATTAGGCTCGGCAATCGATAAATATTGCTACCTAAACATGCGGGCCTTGCCCCCTTTTTTCGAACACAAACACCGCATCGTTTACTCGGCGACCGAAAACGTAAATGAACTTAGCGAGATCAACCACCCTTCGGTTCGTGAAACCCTTAGGCACCAGCAAATAGATTATGGGGTTTCGATCCACCACGATGCGGACATCCCAGCCCGAAGCGGGATGGGCTCTAGCTCGGCGTTTACGGTGGGTCTGTTAAACAGTTTAAAAGCCCGCGAAGGCCGCCGCATGACCAAGGCCGATTTGACCATGCAAGCGATTCACATTGAGCAAAAGATGATCGGTGAAGATGTGGGCAGCCAGGACCAAACGTTTGCGGCTTTTGGCGGACTTAATTTAATCGAATTTTTGCAATCCGGCGAGATCGTGGTCAATCCGGTGATCTGTATTGGATCGAGTTAATGGGACCGAGTGACATGAGAGATCTTTTCGGTTAAAGACAAACCAACCGAGGAGGAAGATGAAACGGACGAAGTTAACAGCC
>Ga0156797_152_pt5 | contig 7949 bp, 8 predicted proteins | sample RifOxyD2_FD_112098 | JGI IMG/M metagenome (GOLD analysis project Ga0156797, IMG submission 112098) | Candidatus Lambdaproteobacteria bacterium RIFOXYD2_FULL_50_16 | reverse complement strand
AGTAACTGCCCGCCCGAAAAACCGACACTGCGACCCCCAACCACGGGCGGGGGCAGGGGGATAACCTTAAAGTGCAAATTCGGGTTCTCTTGGCCAAATTTCTCAATCTGCCCTGGCTCATCCATCATCAAACCTAATCGACCTTCCACAAAGGCCTTTCTAACCACTAGGTTATCATCAAATAAGGAGACCGCCCGCAATCGCTGGTAGAACTGAACCGCTTCTAAAAAATTGGGATCTAAGAGGCCGGTGGATTGACCGTCGGGACTGATTAGTTTCGCCCCTTTTGACCAGGCAAAAGGCATAAAAGTTTGCCAAGTCGAATAGGTTCCGCTTTTGATCCCATAGCCCGAATATTCGGGGCCTAACGCTTTAATTTTGGCAGACGTCTGGTATAAGCTTTCCCAGTCTTGAGGAAGGGGCAGGCCAACTTTTTGTAGAAGGTCCAGATTGACGTAAAGCGCCCCGGTGGAAAGGGTCCAGGGGACGGCGAAATGTTTTTCCTTATATCTGGCAGGGGCCCAGCCGTTGAGACTTTGACCCAAGGCTCCTGGTTCGATAGGTAAAAGCCCAGAAGAAAATCCAGCGACCCAGGTGCTACCAATCTCGACTAAATCTGGCCCTTGTCCAGCCGCCAGGGCGGTCAAAATCTTAGTATAACCTTCGCTCCAGGTTAGTCGCTCTACTTCCACCTTAATCCCCGTTTCAGCCTCAAACTTGGCCAACTCGGGATTCAGCCATTCTTGGGGCCAGAACTGCCAAAAGGTCAGTGTCTTAGCTTGTAACCCTGGGGTTATTAGAAAAAGCGCCAGCAGGGCAAAAACCAATGGTTGGGTGTTTAACCTGCTGGCCATGTTTACTAAAGGTATTTGCCAATGATCAAAGATAGTTTGTCTTTGGTCGCTTGGGGGATGGTGGACTTGTCGGTGACAATCGCAAACTCCATGGCGTTGCGGTGCCCACACTTTTCATCAGGTTTGAAGTTTTCAAAAAGCGATTTTAAGATTGCTTTCGAGTTACCCACGTTTTGGTGCATGATTTTAAGCACTGCCTCTAGGGTCACCTCTTCGTCGTGCCAGCAGTCGTAGTCGGTCGATAAAGCGATAGTACCAAAGCAAAGCTCCGCCTCGCGGGCAAGTTTCGCCTCTTGCAGGTTGGTCATACCAATCACTGCCGCCCCGATCAAGCGGTAAAACTCCGATTCGGCGCGGGTGGAAAATAACGGACCTTCCATACAAACATAGGTGCCGCCGCGGTGGTAAGTGACGCCAACCGATTTGACGGCGGCCTCTAGCCCATCACACAATTCCTTACAAACCGGGTCGCCAAACTGCAAATGGCCCACCACGCCTTCCCCTAAAAAGGTGGACGGGCGGTCTTTGGTTCGGTCAAAAAACTGGTCGGGGATGACAATATGGCCAGGGGCGATTTCTTCTTTGAGACTGCCAACAGCAGACACCGAAACCAGATGAGTAACCCCCAATTTTTTCATGGCCCAAATGTTAGCGCGAAAGGGAATTTCGCTAGGCAGAAGCCGGTGCCCACGTCCATGGCGTGGCAAAAACACAATTTCCTTGCCCGCCATCTTGCCCGAAATCAGCTTGTCCGAAGGCTTGCCAAAGGGGGTGTCCATCTCCAACTCCTGGACCTCTTCGAGGCCTTCCATCGCATAAAGGCCACTGCCTCCGATCACACCAAATTTCATGCTCGCTCCTGTTTTATTACGAAAAATTGGATTAGGCCATACCTAAACCCTCCTCCCAAGTTATCGCCCTTAGGCTTTAGTGGCAAGCGCTTTTATGGCTAGTAAAAGGGCGGGGGATGCTTTAACCTTGGGGCAAAATTGCTGTGTATAATCAACTGCGGTCTAGGAGTGCCATGTCTATGCCGGAAATGTTGCCTAAGTCCTTAGAAGCCTTATTAAAAAAAGACAGCGCGCTACATTCAGACGTACTAAACGTCTTTTCGCAGTTTGAGGGCTTTTTTGACCATATCCAGCAGCGCCTGTTCCCCGAATACACCGATCATGGCCCTAGGCATATCCACCGGGTGTTAGAAGCTGCTTGGGACTTATCCACAACGCCCGCCAAAAAGCGACTCACCCCCGAGGACGCAGCCCTCTTGGCGCTATCGGTGTTACTCCACGATTTGGCCATGCATTTTACGCCCGGCAGCTTCCGATCTTTGATGCGCCGCCCTGAATGGGATGCGAAGTGGAAACATTTTTTGTACTACGTCCAACGCTTAGAAGACGAAAAAAAGTTGACCTTTGGAGCAGAGACCAAACTAACCAATATTGACCTAGAGAAAAACGAGGGTTTCCCAGTTATTTTGGCTGGTGAGTTTTTACGAAAGCAACATGCAGATTTGGCGCTGTTGATCGCCGAAGAGGGAATGCCCGTTGAAATAGTGGAACCGATCAAACTAGAGGTCAAGACTCCAAAATTGTTGAAATTGGCTGGATTAATCGCTCGCAGCCATGGAATTTCGCTCCGAAAAGCAGCGGATGGGCTCAAAGGGGATTCACAGGAAGACTTAAGTGCTTGGCGCGAAAGTCACCCGGTTTTTTTGATGGCCTTACTGCGAATTGCCGATGCCTTTGATATTGATCCAAACCGTGCTGGAGAGCTGGCAGCAAAGGCGATAGGGATCAAAAATGCCCAGTCCGAAAGAGAATGGAAAAAACACCAAGCGATAGACCATTGCAAACTAGATAATACTGAAAGTTTTGTCATTCAGACCTGTCCAAAGAAGGTTGATTTGCAAGTGTTGCTTGACCTGCAAGACCTTTTTGCCTACCTCCAAGCAGAACTAGACCAAACCTGGGCGGTGTTGGGGGAAACCTATGGGAGCCAAAAGGATCTCGACCAATTACGGCTAAGGGTCCGGCGGGTGCGTTCGGACTTGGATAAAGACCGGCTGGAGAAAACCCCAGACCGGTTTCCCTTCATTCCAGAGCGGATTCAGCTCCGCACCTCGGGCGTCGACCTGATGAAACTCATGGTCGAGCCCTTGTATGGGAAAAATCCTGCAATTGGGGTTCGAGAGTTGTTGCAAAACAGCCTCGATGCGGTGCGGGAACGGGAGCGGTTTGAGCAGCGCCATGGCGTACAGCCGAAGGCCCGATTTTACGATATCGAAGCGGATATCTTGATTTCTTTAGAGGAAGAGGCGCCCGATCAATGGGCGTTGGTGGTAACCGATAAAGGGATTGGTATGTCCTTGGAGGTGATCCGCGACTATTTCCTAGTTGCCGGGGCCAGTTTCCGTAAAAGCGAGACCTGGGCAGCGGAAAACAAGGATGAAAAGGGCCAAAGCCAAGTGATGCGGACCGGCAAGTTTGGTATCGGGGTTTTTGCCGCCTTTTTACTCGGCGACCAGATCGAGGTCCAAACCCGTTCCCTCATGGGAGACAGCCAAGGATACCACTTCCAGGTCCACTTTTCGGAAACAGCCTTAACCCTCGAAAAAAATAATGATTTGCCCTTGGGGACCCAGATTAAAATAAGCCTTTCGAGAGATTCGCCGGAAGGACTATTATCAGTGTATGAATCTAGGAATTGGGATTGGTACGGCTATCAAAAACCCCAGGTTACCCGTAGGGTTCGATTTTTTAACGAGACACAGAGGAATAAATGGGCCGCTAGGACATATTTTTCTGCCTACAGATTTGCAGAAGGCTTGGAGACGGTGCTCCCCCTTGAATTCGCCCTCCAGCCAGAGGCCTTGGACGAGACTTGGATCAACTTAGAGCAATCTGCCTGCGAAGCCGTTAATTGGACTTACGAATGGAGCCGTAATAGGACTTACGAAAGGGGCCGCAAATCCTTCCTAAACGGGATTCGATTTAATTATGGACTGGAGTTGCGAATCCGCGGAAGTATCCGATTCCAAGGGCCCCAGCTATTAATCGAAGACCTCCAAGGCAGCCTCCCGATCACGGTTCTAAGAGATAACTTTAGCCAAAAGCCCGCTTTTTGGGGGCTCCTGGAAGCGGAGGTTTCCAAATGGTATCTTGCCGGAATGCTGCTGTTTGGCCTAGAAGCGGTTAAACGAGCCCCTCCTAATTACCTGTTTAGCATAGCTAAGCTTATAGAGTCAGATGCGACCTATAGCCATTCGGGATTTCGTCTGGATAATGGCGATCCAGGGCCAAAAATGTTAACCTTCTATGGGGATGAGCAACTGCGATTTGGGCGTTTACTCACCGAAAAATGGGATAAATCTTACCTACGCTTCCAGAATTTGCATGACATAGATCGAAATATGAAGCGCATTTCCAAGGTACGAAGTTATATTCCACAAGAGGTCTTAAGTCAAAATTACGCTTGGGCCAATAGGCTAGCAAATTTGCAAGCAGCCGAAAGCCTTCCCCCCGACCCAGATTGGGACCAATTGTTGGCCATGGTCCGCAGCGGCGAACTCCCTGATCATATGACTTACGTGCTTGAATACCCCACCCCAAAAGAGATTGAAGAGCAAAAAATCGAGGCCCAAGGTCCCCTGCTGGACCTTTGGAACGATTTAATCGGAGAAGGAAACTGGCTCCCCTACGACTTGGAGGAGCGCAAACAGCGGTTCCCCAAAGCTTTTCAAGAACTGGCCTTTTATATTGCTTACCACGAACGCATGGAGGCTAGGCATAAAAAGGAGCAACCGGAATCAAGCGGGGACTGAGAAAAACTCGGAGCCGTAAACCTCCTACCCCCGCCAATCCTCTAGTTCGCGGGTTTCGAAGGGGTCGGGGGTGAGGAAGACTTGGTCCAAGGTAAGGCCATGGGCGGGGGCGGTTTGGCCGGCGTGGCCACGGTAGTTGCCGGTGCGGACACTTTCAGAGCCAATTTGGGCGGCGTAGGCTTTGGCGTTTAGGGCTTGGTCCAAGAAGTTTGCCGGTCTGCGGTTGCGGGCAATATCAACCAGCGTGCCGACCATGATTCGGATCTGTTTGTGTAAAAAGGCTTTACCCTCGATGGTGACCTCAATCTCCCGTCCGGCCTCGATTTGGCGAGAAGTGATGTCAAAGCGAGTGACCGACTTATTAGTATCGATCCCCTGGCAACAGCGGTCGCGGAAGGCGCAGAAATCGTGGCTGCCCAGGTATTGCGGGGCGGCGTGGAGCATCTTATCCAAATCAAATTGCCCAGGCACCCACCAATGGGTATTTTCAAAAAAAGGGTCTGAATAGATCGCAGTCCAGATTCGGTAAATATAACGTTTACCTTCATTCTGGCGGACTTGAAAATCTGGGGGGACCTCAACTAGATCCACCACCGCAATATCGCTGGGTAGCTCGTTGTTAAGACCCTTGAAAAGCTGATTTAAAGAGATCGAGGAGGTGAGATCAAAACAGGCTAACTGCCCCTTGGCGTGAACGCCTGCGTCCGTGCGGCTAGGGGCGGCCAATGGGCCTTGGTCCCCGGTGAGGTTTTTTAAGGCAGCCATCACCGCGCCTTGAATATTGGGTGCTCCTGGTTGGGCTTGCCAACCACGGTAGGCCCCGCCCCGGTAACGGAGCTTGGCCAATATCCGTCTGGTCGCCCTCACCAGTTATTAGGCAGCTGACTCAACCAATTTCTTGATCTTGCCTGGGTCCGCGCCAATCACCATGTCCGCCTGTTCGCCGTCTTTAAACAGGATCAAGGTAGGGATGCTGCGAACACCGTACTGGCTAGCGTATTGGTTGTTTTCATCGACGTTGAGCTTAGCGATAGTAACCTTGCCCACATGCTCGTCAGCCAACTGGTCCAAAAAGGGCGCAATCGACTTACAGGGGCCGCACCATTCGGCCCAGAAGTCCACCAATACCGGGGTCTCGCTTTTAAGGACCTTTGCCTCAAAGTCTGCATCGCTGAGAATCAGAATGTTTTCGCTGGCCATTTCCGTCTTTTGTTGGGGTTAACGTAAAGTAATTTCGAATTTTCATCGTACCTCGCAAGGGCAAAAATGAAAAGCCCTTTTGTGAATTTGAGGTTGCCAAGTTTACCAATTAATTGCTTAAGCCCCGATTTGATACGGATGCAGGCAGGCTTAGCGGCCAATCCGTTCATTCTCGGGCAACCGGCGGTCTGGGCCTTCGAGCATAACAAAGGTACACATCCCTTTAAGCCTTGAATAAATTCGAGGTCCGACCCGTTCCTCTAAGGTTTGGGCCTCCGCTCGAATCCCTTCCTTGCCTTTGACATCGGCGTAACTAGAACCCCGGTCTTCGGTGTAATTGGTGGTAAAAAGGGTGGTTTTTTTGTGGGCGTAGCGGTTGGAGATAATTGAGTCCAAGATTGAAATCTCCCACTCAGACCCCCGCCCCTTACCCAGTTCGTCGATCACTAAAAGGTCCACCGCCGCAATCGGAGCTAACACCACAGCTTCGGATTGACCCTGATCATATTGGGTTTTAATCGAAGATAATAGGTGAGTGAACTCTTTAAATAGGCAGGGAACCTTGTATTCAATAGTGAACTGGTGGATCAAGCTGGAAACCAGCCGAGTCTTGCCCACCCCAACGCCGCCCATAAATAGAAGCCCCTTCCAGTCACCTTTGGACATAGAGGTCCGCAAAAAACCGGCGGTTTTGCGAGCGTCTGCCAAACTTTTATGGGCTCCGGTTTCGAAGTTGGACATTTGAGCGTCATAAAACTGGGCAGGAATGCCGGCTTGATTATAAAGTAGAATCTTTTGATCTGTTGCCCGGCATTCACAAGCAAGCGCCACCTCCCGTTGGTCCTGATCCCGAGTAAAGGTAAATCCGGTTCCGTCGCACTTTTTACAGGTCACAAAACAATTGGGGCAGCGGGCCGCTTGAGCGGCATGGGTTCCGGGGGTAAAATAGATTTGCCGGTCACCACAGGTTTTGCAGCCTTTTAGAGTTGCCATCAGGGGCCTTTTGGGGTTGAGCTTTTAACAGGTTCCTCGTAGCATACAAGGAGAAATCATTCCTGCAAACAACAGGAACCTAACACTTTAACATTAAAGATTATTGACCATGCTCACACAGATCATTATTGGCAGCGACCATGCGGGTTTCCATTTAAAGGAGACTTTAAAAACTTGGTTAATTAGCAAAGGTTTTGCCGTTGAAGATGCGGGCTGCCCAGACGAGTCCTCGGTCGATTACCCAAATATTGGAAAGGCCGTAGCTAAGGCGATTGCAGAGAATCGCTTTGAGCGAGGTCTTTTAATCTGCGGCACCGGGATCGGTATGTCGATCACGGCAAACCGTTTTAAAGGGGTTCGCGCTGCTTTGTGTTATGATATAAACACGGCCAAGCTTTCCAGAGAACACAATAACTCAAATATTCTAGTTTTAGGGGCCCGCGTCCTTCCCAAGGAACTGGCGCAAGAAATGCTGCAAGCTTGGCTAGATACGGGTTTCCAAGGAGGCAGGCACCAAAATCGATTGGACCTGATCGAAGCGTGAGCCAGCCTACTTTAGCCGAAATCACCCCTATAATCAAAAAAGCAGGGGCACTGGCTTTAAAAGGCTGTAGGTCTTTAAACCAACTCCAGGTAACGGAAAAAGCCCCTAGGGATTTGGTTACAGAGATCGATTTACAAGTAGAGGAGTTTCTAATCAAAGCCTTAAGTAAGCTTGATAAATCCATCGGTTTTTTTGGAGAGGAAACGGGGCAAAGCTCGTCTCAAGAGCGCCGCTGGATCATTGATCCGATTGATGGCACCCACAGCTTTGTAAGGGGGCAATATTTTTGGGCAATATCTTTAGGCCTTGAAATCGAGGGAACTTTAAGACTTGGAGCTGTTTACGCTCCCAAACTAAAGGATCTTTACTTGGGAGAATTAGGAAAAGGGGCTACTAAAAATGGGCTTCCTATCCAGGCTTCTAAGGTCGCCAGGCTTGACCAGGCAATGGTTTCTACGGGTTTTGCCTGCCTTCGAGCGGGACTTGAAAACCACAACCTCCCCAGGTTTTCCCGTATCGCCCAGGCCACTATGGG
>Ga0156797_143_pt1 | contig 8616 bp, 5 predicted proteins | sample RifOxyD2_FD_112098 | JGI IMG/M metagenome (GOLD analysis project Ga0156797, IMG submission 112098) | Candidatus Lambdaproteobacteria bacterium RIFOXYD2_FULL_50_16 | reverse complement strand
ATACAACTGGCGCAAATAAAGCTCGTTTCTCTGGTTTTCCCAGCCCTCTAACAAAGCGGTTCTCACTTCCTTTAAATCGGCCCCGGCCATACTTGGATAGGATACCCGAATTAGACTCAAAAGTCGCTCACGTTCCCAAGACTTAGCGCCTGCCAACGCATCCAGACGCGCTTTAAAGGCTTCGGGCAGACCGCGCGGGTTATCGATTTCGTACCCTTGGCGCAACATTTTGATCGAATAGTAATACAAAATCGACTGCAACTCCATCATGGGCTTGCTGCCGTCGTAACTAGGATTAAGTACCCAACTTTTGGGCACCTTAAATCCTTTGGTATCAGCAGGTAATGGGCCCGAAGCCAATCTATCACTACCGGTTTGCAGTTGCCGTTTTAAAATCATCTCCGCGTTATTGAGCCAAAAGCCCGGGCCCAAGTCCGATGAAAGATTGGCATAGTTGGTGTTGGCCGCAAAAACAGCGCCCGCCGTCTCTTGGACCGAATCTTTCTGATTTTTTTGAGCGTCTTTAAGCCTTTGGGCGATAGCGGTCGCCGGTTGATTGGCGTCCACTAACAGTTTATCTTCCTTTATTTCGGTAGCCTCTTTTTTCTCAAAGGTGCCTTTGTAAAGGTCTGGGTAATAGTCGCGGCCCTTGTTAATCGCCCCGGTTAAAATAGGTAACCTAGCTTTGGCAAACAACCCTTGCCCTGGCCAATCGGCCATTAATTTGGAGGCGGCTGAACGGTCTTTAATTTCCACATCCGCTGCGGCCATCAAAACTGCGGAAGCCACGTGAGGCTGTAGGTCTCCGTAACCAATCATCCAGTCGGTTTTATCAACGAGGCGAAGCTTTAACTTGTCCAGAATAGCCTGATCGTCTTTGCGGCAGGTCATCTGGGTGGGGTCTTCTTCGGTCAAAATACTAGTGGTTTCGATTTCTGAGGGAACCCCAGCGGGGGCCGGCTGACCAGGGGCAAGGTGTTTCAGAGCCGGATTGGCAATTTTCCTTTTAACCTCTCTGGTAACCATTTTATAACCCTTTAGACTGCAATTGGGTGCTTGGGAACTGATTTGCCCAAAGGCCATTGCAATCTGGTATTGCAGGTATTCGTCAACCTCGACAAAATTATCAATCAAAAAGTTGAGGGCATCCTTGCGAGCAGAGTCGCTGGCCATTTCGAAGCTGGCTGGTTTTTGCGCGTTTATAGACAGGTCACCTTTCCAGATTCCGGCTCGCCCAAGAACAATATCTCGCTTGGCCTCTATCACGGACAGGGCCACCGCCACTTCGCCATTGGTCAAAAGCCATGCCGCCCGATCATCTGCACCTTCAACCAAGTCCCCGTCCCCGGCAAAAGCCGAAAACAAGACCAATCCTCTGGCGGCCATGGCCCTTTTGCCGGGGTCTTCAGACCATTTGGCAAGATGCCTTAAGGCTCGCAGCGCCTTGGCTTCGGCGTTTTGGTCGATACCAAAGGTGCCCGAGTAGTTGTCCACATTGAGATACAAATCGTGCAAAGACAGGTCTAATACCTTGTAATTGGCCTGTTCGTCTTCAAAGGCGTCGTGAGTAATGCTCCCTTGGCTAGCACATCCGCCAATCGTCACCACCATCAGCGCCAGACTCGCATATTTTTGGAAGGTTTTCATCGGCTGATCCGTCAGAAGTTAAAGGAGATTTGCAAGGACTTTCGTTTGTCCTCCTTGGCTCCTGAGACGGCTCCCACCTCTTCAGACCATTCAGCATAGTCAATCATCAGAGGAAAATAGGGAATGTTTAGGCCCAACCCTTGGGTCAGGTAAGGTCCCTTGCGGCCCAACCGCAGTGCTAAGGCGTGGTGCCCATTGCTGCGCATCCACATACCCAGTTCGGCACCTAAATTCAGGTTGCGCATTAAAGATTGTTTAGCGGTTGATTGATAAGCGATGTCCACCAAATCGGCTGCCAAAAGCAGGTCAACTCCAGCAAATTCAGACTCAGACGCCACCCCTGCATCGATGGTCGAATGAATCGCTCCCGAGGAGCCGAAATCCAGGCCACCCACGTTTTTTATAACCAGCCCGTATTTCATCTGCCAATTATACCAACGGTCGTCATGATAAATCACGCCTATATCTGGAGCCACTTGTTGCTTATCAACAAAGGAGTCCTCCAGGTCTTGTTGGAAATCGTCGCCAGTGAAGTCAACTATATGGACGGTTTTGCCGATCCCCATACGTTGGACCAATTTAAAACTAACCCCGACATCGAGGCTTTTGTCGTCTAAACTTTTCGAGACCCCGCCCACTAGGCCGTATTGGAGATAACTTAGGAGTTCAAAATAGGGAACCGTAGGGTTATGTACCTGAGCGTCGAACATCACGTCGCCAAAGGTAGAAATCCCCCAGCCGGGAGCAGTGATCGAAGGGGTAACTAAGCCTGCATCAACCGCCAATTTGTTGCCCACAACCTTGCCGATTAACGCGGTTTGGTCGGTTTCGGCGGACAGGTCAATTATGTTTTGGTTAACCGTGGTGCGAAGCCCGATAATCTCAATTATTTGGCGTCGAACCGAAGAAAGACCAGCAGGATTGTAATAGAGGCTTGATTCGTCGTTAACAGCGGCCACAAAGGCGTTACCCATCCCTAAGGCGCGAACCGAATAGCGAAGGTGTTGGGGTTCTTCTGCGTAAAGCAAACCCAGATTTCCGAGGACCAGCAAAACTAGGCTGAGCAGTCCTTTCCAAGGGGAGTGTCGCATAATCAGCGGTGTCATTAAGGATTTGTCCTCTAGGTTTGGGCTGGCACAAGCCAGGAAGCAATTTTCCCAAATCTACCGATTATTTTGGCCCATGTCAACTGTTCATAAAAGCCGCCTCAAAAGTGTTGCAACCAAGATACCCACGCCATTCCGCCAAAACAGGGCCATTTGTAACCAAGGGGCCTTGCGATGTGAAGACAAAGCTGGTAGTTTTTCGGCTGAATTTGCCTTGGCAATCCCCCCTCTTTCCCCATTAGGGCTATTAATGAAGATTTACCTTGCAGACCAAACGGTCGAAGAACTCGAAGCAGGCGCAACGGGCGTCGAACTGGCTAAAAAAGTCAAAAACAGGGTTCAAGGCCCGGCTATTGGTTTGCGGCTAAATGGAGAACTCAAAGACCTGAAGACCCCGCTTAAAGAGGGCGATCAGGCCATGCCTATTGGTTTTGAGGATGAAGGCGGCAAGGAATTATTTTGGCACAGCTCGGCCCACCTCTTGGCCCAAGCGGTGCTGCGCCTGTTCCCAGAGGCCAAGCCCACCATCGGTCCGGCCATAGAACATGGGTTCTACTACGACTTTGCCGATTTGAGCCTCTGCGAAGAAGACTTGGCCCGTATTGAAGAAGAGGCGATTAAAATCGTCGGTGAGCGCCCCGAACCAACGCGGATCGAATATCAGGCCAAGGCCGACGCGCTGAAGGTCTTTGGCGAAAATCCCTATAAAGTGGAGATGATCGAAAACCTGGAAGAAGGGCTCTCTGCCTATAGCCAAGGTGATTTTACCGACCTTTGCCGGGGGCCCCATCTGCCCCATATGGGCTTGATCCAGGGGTTTAAGATCCTAAAAACTTCGGGGGCCTACTGGCGTGCCGACGCCACTCGAGGTCAGCTAACCCGGATCTACGGGATTAGCTACCCTGACAAAAAACAACTCAAAGCCTATCTAAATTTCCTCGAGGAAGCGGAGAAACGCGACCACCGCAAGCTGGGCAAAAAATTGGGGCTCTTTAGCTTTCATGTCGAGGGGGCGGGGATGCCCTTCTTTCACCCCAAAGGCATGATCGTCTGGGACGAGTTGATGAGCTATTGGGAGGAGTGCCATAAAAAAGCAGGTTACCACAAGATCAAAACCCCGGTGATGTTAAGCCAAGAGCTTTGGGAGCGTTCGGGGCATTGGGATTATTACCGCGAGAATATGTACACCTCGGTGATTGAGGAGAAACACTTCGCCATTAAGCCGATGAACTGCCCAGGGGCCATGCTTTTTTACAACGAGGGGCAGTATAGCTATAAACAGTTGCCCCTGCGCATCGGCGAGATTGGCAACGTCCACCGCCATGAGATGTCCGGCGCCTTGTCTGGCCTGTTCCGGGTGCGGAGTTTTCACCAAGACGACGCCCATATCTATATGAAGCCCGAAGACATTGAGTCTGAAATCTTGGCCGTCTTGGAGCTGGCCCGGCAGATGTACGCCACCTTCGGGCTCGATTACCACTTAGAACTCTCGACCCGCCCCGAAAAGTCGATTGGCACCGACCAGGACTGGGACCGGGCGACTAAGGGCTTGGTGGGCGCTTTGGAGCGAGGCGGGCACCCCTACAAGCTCAACGAAGGCGACGGGGCCTTTTATGGACCCAAGATCGACATCCATATTAAAGACGCCATTGGCCGGACTTGGCAGTGTGGGACCATCCAGCTCGATATGTTCCTGCCCGAACGCTTTGACCTAAGCTACATCAACCCCGCCGGGGAGAAGCAGCGCCCGGTGATGATCCACCGAGTGATCTACGGCTCCATTGAGCGGTTTTTTGGAATCTTGGTCGAACATTACACCGGCAAGTTCCCGCTCTGGCTCTCGCCCGAACAGGTCCGGGTGATCGCCATTAGCGACGAACACAAGGCCTACGCCCAAGCTTTGGTCGATCAATTCAAAAAGGCCGGAATCCGCGCCAGCGGTGACCTAGAGTCCGAGTCGGTCAACAAAAAAGTCCGCCAAGCCCAACTGGACCAAGTGAATTATATCCTGGTCGTCGGCGACCAAGAAGTCGCCGCCAAAACCGCCACCGTCCGCGCCGGCAATAACGTCCTAGGCGCCTTCCCCCTGGAGCAAATCATCAACTCCCTCCAAACCGAGATTCAAGACCGAAGCGAGCGAAGGGATAGGGTTTAGGGGGGAGAAAAAATCTTTCAAAAAAGTGAGGAAAGGTAAAACATGATTGATATAAAAATAGCTGAACTCGTTACTAATCCATACAAGACATTGGGCAACTGGTTGAAGTTGGTTCATGAAACGCCGAATGATATTATTCGAATCGCTCACAAAGGTAATGATTTTCCGCTTGGATCAGAAGTTATATTAATTCAAATTCTTTCGGAGTGGTTCAAAAGAAATAACTCGCCAACTTGGCGAACCTATATCCAAGAACCCAGCCCGAAAACGAATTCTATTGAGGGTGCGTCAAAACCAAAAACAGATCAGATAACTAGCCAATTGCAGAAAATTGTCGAATCAGACTGGGGTTACGTTTTGTCGTCTTTGATGTTTTGGGGCACTGGTAAATTTGAGAAAGCAAATAGATCACCGATTGGATTAAATCTAATATTTGAGAAAATTGATCGCCAATTCAAGAAGTTTCAAGCCCCAATCAGTAGGTCACCAGAAAGTGTGATCAAAGGTCACTCTGCATCTTTAATTTGTATTGATCCAGGGCATTATAAACTGCCGTCGCTTTATCACACTGTAGATGGAAAACTTAGATCGAAGATAGAGTTTGAACAATTAATCGAAACTGTTTATAGCGAATTCCATAATCTAAAGCAGCATCCGAAGCAAAAAGATTATAAGAATGAGGATAGGAAGGCACTGATTGAGGATACTTCCACCGTTTTGTACGAATTATTCGAAAACACCGAGAAATGGGGGTGTAGAGACCACAATGGCATTAGGCAATTGGGTGCAAGGGGAATTCAGCTAAACGAACAAACTAAACCTGATGTCACCCATTCGGATGGCCCTGCAAAGCAATTTATCGAGTCAAATCCGGGTACCTATTTCGAACTTTCTGTATTCGATACTGGACTAGGGTTAGCACAGCACCGGACGAAACAAAGGCTTTCAGACCTCAATTTAAATGAAGAACTTAAAGCCTGTAAAGAGTGTTTTAATGCGAATTTTCACAACGGAACAGGCAAAGGTCTTAAGAGGCTAAAAGACGTAATTGACAGAAGAAAGGGTTATTTTCAGCTTAGAACGGGAAGACTTTTTCTATACTACCACGGGAAAGAATCCACCAAACCTCAAGTTACAGATCTGTTTGATTTTCATACCAATGGCCAAGAAATTAGCGAATTTAAAGCAATCGCTGGAACCAGCTATACGATTTTATTGCCTTCAAAAAATAGGACTAAATGAAAAACTATTTTTTATTCAAATTACTGCCATACCGTGATACTCGAAGGTTGGTTGTATATTGCGCTGCAGGTTTTCCTGCAAAAGCTAGTTTTGAAAACCTCTTTAGAGAGTACCTAGAAAAACATGGTAGCTTTGACCAAATTTATGTCATCGGGTCTCAAAAAGATAAAATTGGCTTGCAAGAGGTTAAGGAAGTTATTGAGGACAGGGAGGAATATGGTCCTTTTTCGCCTGAAGTACATGTACTAAGCTATAGCAACAAAGATGGTGTTCTCATTTTCGAACCCGCTCAACAGCTGTCTTTACTTGAAGACATTCAAAAAAGAGGATTTTGGCATATATTATCAGTGAACAAGGGGCTTCTACAAGCTACACCTACCCATCACTTTGTTCTCCCCTCAGGGAAGCACAGTAACCAGTATATTCGTGTTGCCAGTTCGATGACTTCCTTTGTGGAAATTGAATTTATGGCGTTATTTTGCCTGGCTAATACTAAAAATATAAACGATATCAAATATATATATTGCGATACTGGGGGTATTTTACCGGTAGCAGCTGCTATTAAACACTTAGTAGGCTATTTAAGCGAAACTCAAGCTTCTATCACTTTTGAGAGCTTTTGTGGGTATCACGCCGTTGATATGGACTCTGCCTTTCACTTTGGAAACGGAAAAAACTCCCTATTTTTAATATCCGCAAGCGCCAAGGGCGAGTTAGCGAACAGACTTAAGGAAAAACTTCCGGAAATATGCGATTCATCACTGATTTATTTATATAGTTTCAAAGTATTTCCTAATGGAAAAGTATTGTGCAACATCGAAGATTTAAGCGATGAAAAGATAACTCTCCATAAAGAAGAAGAGTGTGATTTATGTCATCAAGGTTCAATTAAATTGAAAATTGTCGGAGATCAATTAAACCCTGAAGCATCGGACGTCACAAGGGCAATTTCAATTGTAGGAGCAGATGCCCCGAATTGGCTAAACGACTTTATGATGTTCCTACGGGAACGAAAAATCGTGTCAGTCAGTCACAATAGAGTTGCGCTCCATTCTCCCGTTGAAACAGATTCGTTACACGATATCTATATTGATTTGAGTAAAATTTTTGAAAGACTTAAGGAGAATAATTTAGATACAATCCTTTCAAAAGAAGAGGAGGCGTTTAAACTCCGACTAACACAGCTTCTCAATATCGCAGTTCCACGTAATCTGAAACGTGTAATTCACCTAAATAACCCCGGTTCAAAAGCATTAGCGGGGTTTATCAAAAACACATTAAAATTGCCTAGTAATATCAAAATAATACCTTTCAATTTGAAGGAAAAAAATAAATCCTTTTCCAAAGAATTTGCCGGACCTAATGATCTCGGAGCAACTCTAGTAGTCGCTTCAGTAATTTCGAGCGGAAGAGATTTGTTAGGAGTTAGTCAAGTGTTAAGGAATCTGCAACGAAACCATGGGATTACCTATTTAATCGGGATCGATCGGCTTCCAAGCCAAAGCGAAAGTAATGAACTTCGAACCAATTTGACCTATGGTCAAAAGGCGAAAGATTATGGATATTTTGTAGTTAACAACATTGAACTTCCGCATTCGCGAGAGGCATTCCAAACAAGTTGGCAAAAGGAAGCAAAATTCTTGACCAGTGAAATAATTCCTTTTTGTGTCCTAAATTCTTGTAAAACGTTACCAGACTTTCAAAACCGACTGAAATTGTTAATTGATAGTCCGAACAAAGGGTTGGTTGATAACTTATATTGGGATAGCGCGCCAGGAGTTCCACTACAACTTAGAAAACACACCGCTTTTTTGAAGGAAAAAGACTATGACGTGGAGGATTTTAGTCAAGCAGATATTTATTTGCTGGTTTCTTCCGTTCTTCATCAGTTGCGGTCTGAAAAACAAAAAGGAAAGCAGAAATTTCAAAAGGATCAGAAACTCGAAGATCGATGGCTTTCGACGCATGAACATTCGAAGGCGATATTGTCGCCTTTTAATTTCGATCGTTTCAACGATGGAGTTTTACAAGCGAGTATTTTGAGGGCTGCCTTACCTGCAGAACTAGATTATAGCGAAAGGAAATATAGTACTCAAATCCGCGAGTTTCTTTTGTATTTGACGCGGCAAGCAAGCTCGTCAGCGAATGGTCACCCTGGTGAGGCTTTAAGGGAGTTTATTTTATGTATTGCGATGGGAAAAATGAAGCTTGATAAGTATGACCTAAAGTGTTTAGTGAAAGCTTTAGAAAATTCTCAAGACTCAGTGATAAAAGCCTTGATAGATTTTATAACGAAGAAGGAAAAATTTGATGATACCCAAGAGATCCCCCCCCTACCCCCCCGAATTCCTAGGCCCCGCGATCTTCTCGGGGTTAGCTAGGAGGTGGTGGGCTTCGGTTAGGGCGGGGAGGATTTCGTTTTGGAGGGGGTGGTTTTTGAGGCTGGCGCGGAGGGCGGATTCGTTA
>Ga0156797_105_pt1 | contig 8792 bp, 8 predicted proteins | sample RifOxyD2_FD_112098 | JGI IMG/M metagenome (GOLD analysis project Ga0156797, IMG submission 112098) | Candidatus Lambdaproteobacteria bacterium RIFOXYD2_FULL_50_16 | reverse complement strand
TTTGGGGAGTCCTGGCCGGCCAAGCGCGATATCAGCAGCTTGCGGCTCTTAGGTTCGGTGGGCGAGCCGATTAACCCCGGCGCTTGGGACTGGTATTACAAAACCATTGGCGGAAGCCGCTGCCCGATTATGGACACTTGGTGGCAGACCGAAACCGGCGGCTTTATGATTACGCCCCTGCCCATCACACCCCTTAAGCCTGGTTCGGCGACCAAACCTTTCTTTGGTAACGAAGTGGCGGTGGTTGATGACCACGGCAACGAGGTGGGCCCCAATGAAGAGGGGAGTTTAGTGATCAAAACCCCCTGGCCCGGCATGGCCCGCACCATTTATGGCGACGATGCTCGCTATCAAGAAACCTACTGGAAACGCTTTGAAGCCCAAGGCTGGTATGTGGTGGGAGATTCGGCGAAGAAGGACGAAGACGGTTATTTCTGGATTATAGGCCGAATTGACGATGTGCTAAAGGTTTCGGGCTACCGCTTGGGCACCGCCGAGATCGAGTCCGCCTTGGTCTCGCACCCTGCCGTCTCCGAAGCCGCCGCCGTCGGCCTGCCCCACGAACTCAAGGGCAACGCCATTCACTGTTATGTGATCTTAACCGCCGGGTTCCAGCCGAGCGAGGCTTTAGAGGACGAACTCAAAAACCAGGTGGGCACCCACCTAGGGAAGATCGCCACCCCCGAAAAAATCGATTTTGTGGACGGGCTCCCCAAGACCCGTTCTGGCAAGATCATGCGCCGCGTCTTAAAAGCCCGCGCATTAGGCCAAGACGAAGGCGACCTCTCGACCTTGGAGGAGTAAGGCTAAGCCGCCCCCCTTTGGGGGGTGGGTACCTCCCCAACGCAAATTCTCCACCACCCTGCCTTCGAAATCAGCCGAATTTAGCCGAGTTTACCAAAACTAAGCCAAAATTGTTTTGCCCAAAATAGGGCGGCAAATAGGCCAAAAATGGCAAATCCCATGCCCAGCCCAAGTCGGCAGGAAAAAGGGGGTGCAAGTTTTATTTACCTAAATAAAAACATAGACGTTGATTAATTTTTTAAGAATATTATGGATGGTGTTTCTCGCTTTGGTTAGCGGAATTAACCGCAAAAGGGAGCGGCAAAAGGGGGAAATTGAACCGGTTCTATACGGGCTCCCCCTACCCCATTGTTTATATGCAAGGGGACAAATTAAAAACCATGAGGAGATATGGCTGAATTTTGGATTGTTGGAAAAAGGTTTATTCCTGGGTCTAAGAAAATTGGAAGTGTTGGTATATTTAAATCTGAAGGTAAAAAATTAGTCGATTTTGAGATTATATCTTCAGCAGAAGTTGTAAGACGGCTTGAGAATAAACATCTCTTTATAACCGCTACGTCTGAAGATGGAGAAAATTATAAACCTGGAGCCGAAGTGGAATATTATTTAAGAACGCATAGGAACGGAACTCCTAACGACAATCTCGACAACCTGCCAGACTGCTAACCGATAACCCCCAAACACTCCCTTACAATCTGCAATTCTTCGTTGGTGGGGAGGGTGAGGATTTTGGTTTTGGAGTGTTGGGCGGAGAGGTCGGGCTGGTGGGGGTGTTGGTTCGCTTGGGGGTCTAGTTCGATGCCTAAATGTTCCAAACCCTCGACACAGAGCTTACGAAACAGCGCCGAATGTTCGCCAATGCCGGCGGTGAAGACTAGGGCGTCGAGGCCGCCTAAGATGGCGAGGTAAGCGCCGATGTATTTTTGGATGCGGTAGCTCGCTAGCTCCAAGGCCAGCCGCTCGGCCTGCCCACCTGCTTGGTAGCCAGCTTCAATGGTCCGAAGATCGTTGCTGCCGGTTAGCCCCTTAAAGCCCGATTTTTTATTTAGGACTTGGTCCACCCCGGCTGCATCCAGGCTTAAGTGTTGCGCCAAAAATCCGGGGATCGCCGGGTCCAGATCGCCCGAGCGAGTGCCCATCACGAGGCCTTCTAAAGGGGTGAGCCCCATGGTGGTGTCAATCGAGCGGCCCCCCTTGATGGCGGCCATGCTGCTGCCGTTGCCTAAATGCAGGGTGATTAGCTTGAGTTCTTCTAAAGGCCGACCTAAAAACCGGGCTGCCTCTTGGGCGACGTATCGGTGGCTGGTGCCGTGAAAGCCGTAGCGGCGGATACCTAGGTCTTTATAATGGGATTCTGGCAGGGCGTAGCGGTAGGCTCGCTCGGGTAGGCTTTGGTGAAAAGCGGTGTCAAAAACGGCGATTTGCTTGGCCTTGGGGAACACCTCTTTGGCGGTTTCGATGCCTAAAATATTGGCCGGGTTGTGTAGAGGGGCTAAGGGGACGCAGGCGTGAATCGCCGCCAATACCTCATCGTCGATTAAAGCAGAGGCCGAAAAATGTTCCCCCCCATGGACCACCCGGTGACCGACGGCCCCCAATTCTTCAGGGTTCGCCAAGACCCCTAATTGGGGGTCGGTCAAAAACGCCAAAACCTGCTTGAGCGCCTCTTTGTGATCTTTAAGGGGCTCGGTAAGGTTGTGTTCCAGCTTTTTTTCCAGGTTGTGGTAAACCAGATGGCCCGTAGGCTCGCCGATCTGTTCGGCTAGCCCGTCGGCCAGCGGGGTCTCGCCCGAAAAAAGACGGTACTTTAAGGACGAACTCCCCGAATTAAGGACTAAGGTTTTCATATTTCCCAGTATGTTTAGCTAACACCCAACCCTTTTTGGATATGGAAATACAAGGCCTTTTCGCCTGCATCAATCACGTCGTCGGCGGTCATTACCTGTCTAGCGAAGTCGGCAACCACCTCTTTTTGTGGGCGGGTCAGTTGTTCGTTTAAAACCTTTAAAATCCGGTCAATCTTATCGACTTTAGTGCCAGTGTCATTGACAATCGACTGGCCGATTTTTTCGATTGAAGTCAAACAATCACGGTACTCGCCAAAGGTATAGTGCCAAAAATCACGCAAAAACAACTCGATGATTTTTTTTTCTTCGTTAACCACATCCCCGTCGATGGCCAACATCAAAAAGCCCAAGGTGCCGATAATTCGCAGTTGGGGTAGGGAAAAAATGGGTTCGTTTGCCATATTCTTCTATATTGGATTCTCGTTAACAATCACTTAGTTTCAGCCGCTTTGCCCCTTTTGGGGAAGCAAAAAAACACTAGCCATTTTAGGGAGGGCCTTAAGCGGCGTATTATCCGTTTTGCTGGGCCTGAATGCAAGTGATAGCAATGGTGTTGATCACATCTGGGATCAAGCAGCCTCGGCTAAGATCGTTTACCGGTTTGTTTAGACCTTGTAAAACGGGGCCAATAGCTACCGCCCCCGCAGACCTCTGCACCGCTTTATAAGTGTTATTGCCAGTGTTTAAATCTGGGAAAATAAATACGGTAGCCCGTCCGGCCACCTTGGAGTCGGGCATTTTTTGTTTGCCAACGGCGGGGTCAACAGCGGCGTCATACTGGATGGGCCCTTCTAAGAGAAGATTCGGGGCTTTTTCCTTGGCGATGGTGACCGCTTGGCGCACCAGATCCACATCGGCTCCCTGGCCGGACTCGCCAGTTGAGTAGCTTAACATGGCGACTCTTGGCTCTATCCCAAAGGCTTGGGCGGTTTCGGCACTGGAAAGGGCAATCTCGGCCAGTTGAGCGGCGTTGGGGTTGGGGTTGACTGCGCAGTCGCCATAAACCAAGACCCGGTCTGCTAAGCACATTAAAAAGACCGAAGACACTAAACTAAAGCCGGGCTTAGTTTTAATGAGTTCGAAGGCCGGGCGAATGGTGTGGGCGGTCGAGTGGTTGGCCCCTGAAACCATGCCGTCTGCATGGCCTAAATGGACCATCATCGTGCCATAATAGTTGGGGTCTTTCATGATGTCGTGGGTTTGTTCAAGGGTAGGGTTTTTATGAGCCCGAATTTGCATGTAAATCTGGCAATATTCCTCAAACTTGGGGGAGTTGGCTGGGTCAAGGATCTCTACCCCAGTCATAGTAATCCCTAATTTGCCCATTTTTTCCCGAATCCGTTCTACGTCTCCAAGCAGCGTAAAGTCGGCCACTTTGCGGTTAAAGAGGATTTCAGCCGCCCGCAAAATCCGCTCGTCCTCGCCTTCGGGCAAAACAATGTGCTTGTGATGCTTGGCGGCCATTTGAATCAGGTTAAACTCAAACATTTTGGGGGTAACCACCTTACTACAAAAGGAGATTGCCCGTTCAGCCAGGGCCTCGGTGTCCACGTGTTCTTCAAATAAACCCAAGGCCCGCGCGATTTTGCGGGGGTTGTGGGGGCTGATACTGGTGTGGATGCGGGCGAGGCTGTTGGCAGTTTCGTAGGTTTCTTTGTCCGTGAGTATGATGGGCATAAGGTTGTCGATCCCTTCAACTAACTGGTGTAGTGACCAATCGGGCTCGATTCCTTCGGTTAGCACGATCCCCGCCGGGTGGGGCATAGAGGTAGATTTGAAGCTGGCCAAACAGCCTAAAACAATATCTAGCCGATCACCAGGGGTGAGGATTAGGCTGTTTTCCATAATCCGGGGCAGGAAGTTTCTAAGTTGCATCCCGGCAACTTCATAGTGACCCACGCTGCGGGTGAGTTGGGATTCTCCAAAAAGCACTTTGGCCCCTAAATGCTCAGCAACCTCGTACATGTTGGCCTGGGCTAATTTGGGGGCGTCAGGCAGGACAAATATCAACTCAATTTTGTCCGACAACCCTGCTTGCAATTTTTCTAAGCAAGGTTCAGACACTTCCATGTCGCAGCGGTTTAAAATCAAGGCGATTAACTCGCAGCCCTTGGCCGAATAGGACTCAATGGCCATTCGGCAGGCGTCGATAATTTGATCAGAGGTTTTGTGGTGCCCTTTGGCCACCAAAAGGACTGGCGCCCCCAGGTTTTGCGCGATTTCGGCGTTAAAGTCGAACTCAAAGGCCGAAGTGATTCCTTCATAGTCAGAGCCCATACAAAGCACAAAGTCGAATTTTTCGGCCAGGGCCGCGTATTTCTTTAATATACCGTCTAAAACCTCTTCATGGTGGCCCGAAGAAATTAGGCGGCTTGCCTCTTCGGCGGTGAAGGCGTAAATTTGATCGTATGGAATAATAAGGTTGTAGTGCTCTTGAATCAGTTTTATGTCCTTATCTACCTGACCAGGTTTGACATTGATAATCGGCTTAAAAAAACAGACCCGGTCCAGTTTGCGGACCAAAAGCTCCATCACTCCTAAAGCGATTAGGGATTTGCCACTTTTTGCCTCTAGGGCGGTGATGTATAAGATGCCTGCCATAAAGCCTCGTTTTTTAGGGTCTGGCGTCAGTATAAGACCAAGTGGGCCATGGGGGCAAGGATGACTTCCCTAAAGAATTGGCTGGTTATCCCACAAAAACCGCTCAAAGCGGCTTGCTTGGCCCAGGCCCGCGAATTGATAAATAGTGGTGAAAGTATCGCCCCAGTAAAAGCGGCGATATTATCAGGAAAAGCCAATCCTAGAGACCGGGGGGCCTATTTACTGTTTCGGTTGTTTGAGTTAGAGCCCCAAAGGCTGGAGGAAATCCGCGAGTTTATTTTATCAGAGTTGCCACTACTTCCGGCCCGGCACCCTCGGTGGGCTTTTGCGCGGATTGCGCCTTTTTTGGTTTGGGAGTTGGATGAGGCCCTAGAGGTTTACGATTGGCTGAAGTCAAATCTTTACGATTCTTCAAAGGTAATGCAGATCCTCTGTTTAGAAGGAATGTGGGAGTTAACTTCTTGGCTACCCAAGGAGCGAGCAGGGCTTTTACCCTTGATCAAACAAGCTGCGATTAAGGGTAGCCCTGGGGTGCAGGTTCGTGCTCGGTGGCTTTTGGCTAAGGCGGGGGTGGGCTTTTAAAGGGTAGAATGATAGGTAGCTTGTTTTTTGCTAGTTTACACCTACTTATTTTCCGTTTATACATTCAGAGCAACTGGCTAGCACCCCTAGTAAAAAAAGGAAAACCCAATGGAGCAATTGTTGATTGAAGGCCTCAAACTGATGATCATCGGCATGGGCACGGTGTTTATCTTTTTGGGTCTAATGGTATATGTTATCAACCTTGTAGCCAAGCTAACTGCGAAATACGCTGAGCAAGAATTGGCCGAGATCGCATTGAAGAAAAAAGATAAGCGCCCAGGCAAAAAGATGGCCCCACCAGCAGCCGTTATTTCTGCTGCGGTTGCCGCCTATGAGTCCGACGAAAAAAAGTAGTAAAAACGAATAAACAGGAGACAGGGTGAGCCAGAAAGTTATTAAGTTTATGGATACCAGCTTCCGCGACGGCTTTCAGTCTGTTTTCGGAGCTAGGGTAACAACCGACGACTTTATACCGGCGGTTGAGGCGGCTAGAGATGCAGGGATTACTCATCTCGAAGCTGGCGGCGGGGCTCGCTTTCAAAGCCTGTTTTTTTATTGTCAAGAATCGGCCTTCGATATGATGGACCGCTTCCGCGCTGCCGCTGGACCGGACGCAAACTTGCAAACCTTGGCCCGCGGGATCAACGTGGTGGCGCTTTCGCAGCAGCCTAAAGACATCATTGAGCTGCATGCCAAGTTGTTTAAAAAACACGGCATGACGACCATCCGTAACTTTGACGCCCTCAACGACATCAGGAACCTCGATTATTCGGGGAAGATGATCAAAAAACACGGGCTCAAGCACCAGATTGTCATCACCGTAATGGATCTTCCCCCTGGTTGTGAAGGGGCCCACACGGCCGAGTTTTACCTAGACCGGCTCAAACAAATCTTGGATTCGGATATCCCGTTTGATTCGATCTGCTTTAAAGACGCTTCTGGTACCTGCAACCCCCGGAAAATGTATGATACCGTTAAGGGCGCTCGCAAAATGGTGCCTGCGGATACCACTTTGTGGGTTCACAGTCACGATACGGCTGGGGTAGGGGTGACCCAGTATATGGCGGCGATAGAGGCCGGGATCGACGGGATCGACCTTTCGAAAAGCCCAGTTTCAGGCGGCACCGCCCAGCCCGATATTTTGTCCATGTGGCACGCGCTCAAAGGCACCGAGTGGACCTTGGATGTGGACTATTTAAAGATTCTAAAGGCCGAAGAGGTTTTTGAAAACTGCATGAAAAACTACTTCTTCCCCCCTGAATCCAAGATGGTGACCCCCATGGTCCCCCTGAGCCCTATGCCCGGTGGAGCCTTGACGGCCAACACCATGATGATGCGCGATAACAACATCTTGCATTTATACCCAGAGGTGATTAAAGCCATGGGTGAAGTAGTTAAAAAAGGTGGGTTTGGTTCTTCGGTAACCCCGGTGAGCCAGTTTTACTTTCAACAGGCCTTTTTAAACGTCACCCAAGGGCCTTGGGTTAAAATCAACCCAGCTTATGGCGAGATGGTCTTAGGTTACTTTGGCAAGACCCCAGTGCCTGCCGACCCCGAAGTAATTCGAATTGCAGCCAAGCAGTTAGGCAAGGACCCTTTCACCGGTGACCCTCTCGACATTCTTGAGCCGGGTATCCCCAAAGCTACCAAAGTACTAGAAGAAAACAGCTTAGAGGTGAATGACGAAAACATCTTTATTATTGCTTCTTGCGAGTCCAAAGGGTTGGATTTCCTATTAGGGAAAGGGGAATACACGATCCGCAAAAAAGACGATCAATCCAGCCAAAACCAAGGCGGGGGCAAGGTGAAGCCGGGAACTGGCGAGGTGCGCGGCTACCGTGTGGTGGTGGACGGCAAAGGATACGAGGTCCAGGTGGGCCCCACGGAGCTTCATACGGGTGCCTCTCATGCCCATACCCACGTCCACGAAGGGGAAGGCGAGGACATCAATGCTCCTACGCCAGGGACCATCTTTAAGGTCTTGGTTAATATTGGCGACCAAGTGAAAGTCGATCAAGTGCTTGTGGTGATGGAAGCGATGAAGATGGAATCGGAGGTCAAATCCCCCCGGGCGGGCTTGGTGATCGACGTCCATGTTCTCGAAAAGGATCAAGTGCAAGCTGGTGAACCTCTTTTGACCTTGGCCAATCCATGAAAAAACTGATTATTTTACTGGCGCTTTGGGGACTGGTGGTCCCCCATCTGTGGGCTCAACAAAGCCAGCAGGCGGCTACACTGATCGCTCCCTCGCACCTGCAAGTACTCAAGGTGTTTGTTAAAGATGGGAATCCGGTTTTTGCAGGCGACGAGATTGCTTTGCTTAAGATGGCCGACGGCAACAAGGTGACCATGAAGGCCGGGGCTTCGGGGAAGATTGTTCAGCTAGAAATGACCCCCTACAAAGAGTTTGAGCAGGGTGAGGTTTTGGCCATTTTGATTCCGCAAGCGGTAGTGGTCGAAGGGGCTCACGTAAGTGATAAAACTAGGCTGCCTGATATGATGGGACTGCTTAAAAGCCTTTACGAAACCACAGGGGTCGCCGCCTTGATTGCTTGGAACGGGCTCGATTGGACCGAAGGCTCGGGGCGACTTTTGATGACCGCTGTCGGGGTCTTACTCCTCTATTTAGGGATCGCTCGCGGGTTTGAGCCTTTATTACTGGTTCCCATCGGATTTGGGGCGATAATGTCTAACATCCCGGTAGCTGGGATTGCAGAACCAGGGGGCATTCTTTATTACGTTTACCAGGCGGGGATTGTTACCGGGGTGTTCCCTCTAGTTATCTTTATGGGTGTTGGGGCGATGACCGATTTTGGCCCGATGATCGCCAACCCAAAAACAGCTTTATTGGGGGCCGCAGCTCAATTGGGGATCTTTGTGACCTTGATTGGCGCTCTACTGCTTAACTATGTTCCAGGGATACACTTTACTCTGCAAGACGCTGCTTCAATTGGTATT
>Ga0156797_130_pt1 | contig 9501 bp, 7 predicted proteins | sample RifOxyD2_FD_112098 | JGI IMG/M metagenome (GOLD analysis project Ga0156797, IMG submission 112098) | Candidatus Lambdaproteobacteria bacterium RIFOXYD2_FULL_50_16 | reverse complement strand
GCTACTGCCCAGACGGATGCTTCTGAATTACAAGCGGCAGCAGAGGTGGCCCAAGCCGAGGCAACTGATTCTGCGGCTGCCGCAGAGCAAGCGGCCAGCGACGCGGCTTCTGCGAATGAAGCTGCCGATGCGGCCAGCGAGGCCAGTGCTCAAGCCAGTGCGGCGGCTGCCGAGTCGGCTAGTGCTGCGGATGCCGCCAGCGCGGCTGCCGATGTGGCTGCTGAAAACGCGGCTACCGAAAACGCCCAAGCGGACGCGGCCAATGATGCAGCCGCCCAAGCGGACGCGGCTGAATCGGCTGCTTTAGCCAGTGCCCAAGCGGCTTCGGATGCGGCTGATGCGGCGGCGGCAACGGCTGCGACTGAATCGGCGCAAGCAGACGCGGCTCAAGCGGATGCAGATGCTGCTAGTGATGCAGCTGAGGAGGCGGCAGCCACGGCGGCTACTGAATCGGCGCAAGCAGACGCCGCTTCGGATGCAGCCACCCAAGCAGATGCGGCTGAAACGGCTGCCTTAGCTAGTGCCCAAGCGGCATCGGATGCAGCGGATGCGGCTTCGGCCACCGCTGCCACTGAATCAGCCCAAGCGGACGCTGCGCAAGCAGACGCAGGTGCGGCTTCGGATGCGGCTGATGCGGCTGTGGCCACGGCGACCACTGAATCAGCCCAAGCGGACGCTGCTTCGGATGCGGCCGCCCAAGCGGATGCAGCTGAAGCGGCTGCCTTAGCCAGTGCCCAGGCTGCTTCGGATGCAGATGATGCGGCTGCGGCCACGGCTGCGACCGAATCGGCTCAAGCGGACGCGGCCCAAGCGGATGCGGACGCTGCCAGCGATGCGGCTGATGCGGCAGTGGCCACTGCGGCCACTGAATCGGCCCAAGCGGACGCTGCTTCGGAGGCGGCCGCCCAAGCGGATGCAGCTGAAGCGGCTGCCTTAGCGGACGCGGCTCAGGCCTCGGCAAGCGCCGATGCGGCCACTGCCGCTAGCGATGCGGCAGATCAAGCCGCTTTGGCGGCAGATCAAGCTGAATCGGCTGCCCTAGAACAAGCTGAGTCCGCTGCCGAAACGGCTCAAACCGAATCTGCCCAGGCAGACGCGGCTGCCAGTCAGGCCCAAGCTGCCGATCAAGCCGAGGCTAGCGCCTTGGCGGATGCGGCTCAAGCCGAAGCCACCGCTGCGACGGAAACCGAGCAGGCTCAAGCGGCGGCGGCTGACGCGCAAGCGGCTGATGCAGCCGAGTCGGCTGCATTGGCTCAAGCGGACGCGGCTCAAAGCTCAGCCGCCCAGGCGGATGCTGCTGCCCAAGCTGCCGATCAAGCCGAGGCCAGCGCCCAGGCTGATTTGAGTGCCACCCAAGCGGCTAGTGATGCAGCCGATCAGGCTGCCTTGGCAGCAGATCAAGCTGAGACCAATGCCTTGGCTGAGGCCGCGCAAGCGGCTGATGAAGCGGCCCAAGCACAGGCTGATTTAGCCGATGCCCAAGCCTCCGCTGATGGAGCCCAAGCGGCTGAAACGGCGGCTCAAGATGCAGATGAAGCGGCCCAAGCTTCGGCTGCCCAGGCAGACCAAGCGGAAACCACCACCCAAGAGGCAGCAGCCCAGGCCGATCAAGCCGAATCAGAAGCAATTCAAGCTTCGGATCAAGCGGACGCCACTGCTGCCGATGAGGCTAGCCAAGCTGCCCAAGCCCAGGCTGACGCAGATCAGGCCGATGTGGCGGCTACCGATGCGGCTGATTTGGCTGCTCAAGCAGACGCCACTGCGGCTCAAGAGGCAGACCAAGCAGACGCCGCCACCCAAGACGTAGTCGAAGCAGCAGACGCCGAAGCCCAAGCTAGCGCACAAGCCCAAGATGCGACTGCAACCCAAGCCCAAGAACAGGCTGAAGCTGACGCTGCTCAAGTGGCTTCTGAAGAAGCAGACACCCAGGCTCAAGTCGAAGCTGATGAAGCGGAAGCAGCTGACACCGCCGCCGCCCAAGAGGCCCAAGAATTGGCTGATGCGCAAGCGCAAGCCGATGAACTACAAGCCCAGGCCGATACAGAGGCTGCCGAGGCTGCCCAAGCGCAAGCTGAATCCGATGCGGCTGATGCTTTAGCTGCGGACGCGGCGGACTCTGCTGGGATGGATTACGACGGAGTCGAAGCTGCGGCCTTCGAGATCGATAGTGGGGAGAATCAAGGAGTCGATTGGGCCAACGCAGTACAAGCGGAGGAGTTTGAGTTTGACGCCCAAAATGGGGTCGATTCGGGCTGGGACGCTCAAATTGAAGGGGGCCAACTTTTGGACGACGGCACCATCGATCCCAATCAGGATCAGCCAGATCAGGGAGTTTCGTCCGATGTTTTTGGCGATTTAGGTGGCCAAAACGACGATCTGTTTGGTGTGTAGGGAGGTGTTTCTGGAAAAAAGCCGCCTTCGGGCGGTTTTTTTTTGAGCAAAAATCGAGGCCAAAACGAGTTAAAAGCGGGACCTTTGGCCTCGCCGTCTAAAGCCTGGGACCGCTTTGACGCTAGTTTGCCAGAAAAACCTTGTCTTCGCGTCGGCTGCAACCGTTGGCCGGGGCTTTAGGGAATTTGACGGACTACCTGCTGCGTAACGGGTGCCCATAAGTAGCTTTGGTGGGTTTTTTAGGAAAAAAGGGGGCCGTGTGCGCTAGCCAGGGTAGGCAAAAAGAACCCAGTTTTCAACCAAAACGAAGGGGGCGGGACTCCAGATAAACCAATCTCCCAAATAGGAAGCCAACGATCTAAAGCTAATCACAAGGCCTGTTCAGCCAATTTTGATAACTTTCAGCCCGTCAAGATACCAACACAATTTAATTAGACAAAAAGAAACGAACCGGTTAGTTTCAACTAAATTATAGGGAATCCTCCCTATTCGGGTGTTGGCCTTGTTTGTACTGGGTGTTAAAACGTGTCCCCTTCGCTTGCTCGCCCCAACCTTATGCCGCTAAATCCAAAGGGATGGTTTCATCCTTTGGTACTACTTTGTTGGGTCGGTTTCCTGCCTTTTGTTTTCGCCGTTTTTAGCCCTTTTTCTGGTCATGCAGTTAAGCTTGGTCTAGTGTTCCTGTCTATGACCGGCCTCGCATATCTCGTGTTTAACCTCAAGCGTTCTATGCTTTGGGCGGTACTCTTGGTCTTGCCGATCTACGGGTTTACCTGTCTAGGCTATGCGGACCCAGACTTTTACCTCAAAGCAGCGGCCGCCTCTGGTTATCAACAAATACTGGGGCCATCGGCAAAACTTTGGTTGGGTAGTGATTATGAAGGGCGGGACATTTTGGCGACCTTGGTCTTAGGTGGCAAAAATGCCTACACCGTTGGGCTTTACTGTTGCTTAACCGCCTTGTTATTAGGGATCCCCTTTGGTCTAGGCCTCACCTCCAAAAAACCTTGGATCAAATATCCATGCTTTTGGGTAGTACAGTTTTACGAGATTGTTCCCCAAATCTTTTTTGTGCTGATTGTATTAGGAGTCTATAATTTTTGGGCGGCAGCGTCGGCGGGGGAACGGCTCATCGACAGTTACTCTTTACCCATCGCCGGGGTGGCTATTGGCCTTTCTTCTTTACCCTCCATCGCCAGGATTATCGAGAACCGAATTTTCCTGCTCAAATCAGAGCGGTTTGTTTTGGCCCTGGAAAGTTCAAATGTTAATCGCACTAAGATCTTGCTTTACAACCTCTTGTGGAAAAATTGCACCGCTGAGATCCTGATTCAAACCACCTTTTTGTTTGGATCTGCCCTTTTATTAGAATCGGCTTTGAGTTTTGCCTTTGAGATTGGCTTTGGAGATCTCGGAACTGGCGGGTACCAGTCTTGGGGCAAGCTCTTGGCTGAGGCCAGAAGGTCGATTTTGTTCGGGGAAAACGCTTGGATTGTGTTACCTCCGATTTTGGCTACTTTGATTAGCATCATGGGGGTAAACGCCCTTGGTCAACGGTTGGCCCAGTCTAGTAGTGGAACTGGGGACTAGGATGAAACCAGCCCAGCCAGTCCTTTTGGTTAATAATCTTCGACTTACGCTCAAGCGAATAGGCCTTGAAGTGGTCGCGGGGGTGTCCTTTGCTATTTATCCAGGCGAAACGGTCGCCCTTTTAGGGGAATCAGGGGCCGGGAAAAGCACCTTATTTAAAGCGATCTTGCAACTCCTAAACAACAGCCACTGGGATCAGGAAGGGGAAATCTGGCTAGGGCCTACTAAAATCAACGGGCTTGCTCCAACAGCCTTGGAGCAAGTAAGAGGACCCCAAGTTCGTTGTATCTTCCAAGAGCCGGCCTTAAGCCTCAACCCTTCACTAAAGATCGACCGGCAGCTTTCTGAGGCGGTCTTGGCGGTTGAATCCCACTTGAGCCCCCAAGAGGTCGAAGGCCGGATTGATCAAGCCCTTAGCGAAGCGGGCCTCGAACCCTCGCTGGTCAAAGGCAAATATCCAGCCGAGGTTTCTGGTGGACAGCGCCAACGGGTTGGAATCGCCATGAGTCTTTGCGCTAAGGCGGCGTTATTGCTAGCCGACGAACCTTCTAATTCCTTGGACTCGGTTACGGTTACCGGTTTGGTCGAAAGCCTACTGAAGCTCAAAGCCGAGGGAAGGGTTCAAAGCCTGTTGATTGTTACCCACGATCTTGGGGTCCTGCGGGCTTTGGGTTGTGAGCGGGTTTTGTTTATGCACCAAGGTGCGCTGTTTGAAGTGGGCAGTATCAAAGAGGTTCTCGCTAACCCTGCCCACCCCAAACTGGCGGAGATCGTGGGGCAGATCAAAGAGATCAGGGCGCTCGAAAAAACCGCCCAAAAAGGCCCGATCCAAAGGGACCAAGAATCACTGGTCACGGCCAAAGGGTTGAGTTTTACCTATACTAAACGCGGGTTTCGAAAAAGGCGGGAAATCGCCGCCATTAAAGACGTTGGGTTTCAACTAGCTCCCGGCCAATTTGTTGGCCTAGTGGGCAACTCGGGTTCGGGCAAATCCACCTTGGTTAAGCTTTTGACCCAAGAGTTGAAAAACTATAAAGGTGAACTGCGCTTTAACGGCAAAAGCCTAGTGGAACATGGTTTGACAAAAAACCGAAGCGCCTTTTTTCGGAATCTGCAAACCATCTTTCAAGAACCTGCTGACACCTTTGACCCTAGCCAAACCCTGGGAGAAAACCTGACCGAATGTTTTAGCGCTTTGGGGCTAGGTAGCCAGGAGATTTTATCGATTTTTGATCAATTGCTTGAGCGGCTTTTGTTGGACAAACGGATGTTAAAGGAGCGCCCTAGGAACCTAAGCGGCGGACAAAAACAACGGTTTGCCTTGGCTCGGGCCTTTGGGGTCAAGCCTTTGCTGTTGCTGGCAGACGAGCCCTTTAATAACCTGGATTTAATCGCGCAACAGCGGTTGGTTGAATTGATGTTAGAACGCAAGGCAGACCCCCAACATCCTTTGAGTTGTATTCTGGTTTCCCACGACATCGGTCTAGTTTCTAGAATCTGTGATCAGGTCTGGGTAGTGGACCAAGGCCAGGTGGTAGAAACTGGCCTAGTGGAGGAGGTGTTGGAGCGCCCTAAAGCAGCGGCAACCATACGGCTGATTCATGCAGCTATAGCGTTGGGGAGTTTTGGATAACGGTCTTTGGACCGAACTGGAACACCCAATTTGTTAGATAAACCAAACCCAAAGGAGACGGGGATGAAACTAAAGCGAAATAGCCGACCTAGTAATGCAATATTGACCTTGGCCCTATTGTTAGGGCTGGTGTTAATTTTTAGTAGTTGCTCAAGCCCGCTTTCGCGAGGCTGGAACTTTTTTTCTAAAGACCAGTATGACCAAGCTAAGCTGGAATGGGGTCCGCTGAACCAGCAAGACTTGATGGACAAAGCCGATGCGGCGGTGAAGATGACCGAATTAAACCAAAAAGCCGAAGACGCCAAAGCCAAAGGGGACCGGCGGAGTGAGGTCCAAAATCGCATCGCAATTATGGCTGCCGACAAGTGGCCTAAAGACAATTGGGTTAAAAATTCCAAAGCATTGGCCGCTATTGTCGAGGCTTCGATGAAGACCATTGAGGAAGAGCGCAAGGTTTTACAGGCCAAGTACGACCAAAACATCGGCTGTGGCAAGGTAGCCTATCAAGCGGACGACTATGAAAATGCGGAAAAATGTTTTATTGCCGCAACCGCCGCAACCAACGCTTACAAGGGCCTCTATCTCAAAACCGAAGATCTTTCGACCATGATGGCCGCTGTGACCCAAGCGATGGATATCCAACGGCAGATGGAAGCCGAGCGCAAAGCCGCAGAAGAGGCCAAGCGGTTGTATGAGGAAGAACAAGCCCGCCTTTTGGCCGCCCAGATGAAAGAAGCAGAAGAGAAAAAACAGGCAGAAGAAATCGCTCGGATCAAGGCCGAAGAAGCCCGGCAAAAAGCTGAAGCAGAGAAGAAACGGCGTTGGATGGAATTTTTAGCCAAAGGCCGCCCGCTCAAGCCGTTGGTGGTTGTGATTGGTTATTCCTCTACCGGTGCTGGTACGTTTTCTAAACTGGGCGAAAAGGTTAAATTCCAAGGCGGGGCGCAGTTTCCGATCTTGAAGAAACAAAACCTTAAAGCAGAAGACATTTACGCTTTAGAGGTTGTTATCAACAAAGATGACAAAGCGACCTACCTGCGGAACTATTCCACCGAAAAAGGCGACCTTTTGACCATGCCTCAAGCGGTGAGTGGGGAGAAACATTATTACACCGAAGGATACAAAGGGGGCCGGTTCTACACGGAAGTGGAGAACGAGCGAGCAGGGAACGACTATAAAATCAAAGCTGTGATCTACAAAATCCCAGTGGTCCATTAGACTTATCACTCATTGAAGGAGTAACCTATGAATAAAAATATTTTAATTGGTGGTGCCGCCGCGTTGGTGGTGCTTGCCGCAGTTGGATTCGGCTACAAGATCATCTCCCACAAGGATTTGGTCTCCAAAATTGCCCGCAAAACCACTTTGGTGGTGGCGCTTAACGAAGCCCCTGAAACCCTAAACCCTGTGCTAGCCCAGTCTGAAGCAGCGCAGACCGTAGGCCAGTTGGTTTTTGACGGACTGACCAACCTTTCTGGAGAAAGGATCGACGACTTTAAAATGGGTGCGGCTAGCGAGTTTATGCAAGATGGTCAAAAGCTGAATGTTTACGAAGTTATCTTAGATGGGAAAAAAACCTGGAGCGATGCGGCCAACCACCAGTTGACCTCTGCCGATATCTTGTTCACCTACCAAACGATCATTAATCCAGCCAACGAGTCTCCCCTAGCCGGGCGGATCGAACGGTTGATTGAAAAGATCGAGGTGATCGACCCAACCAGCTTTAAGATTGTCTTCCGGGAATCTGTTGCTCCTGCCCGAATCGGTTGGGTATTGCCCTTTAAGATTATCCCTGCCACCTACTTCGGCAAACCGATGGGCCAGGATCTGAAAAACGATCCAGTTGCCCAGCAGTTTAACCGCAAGCCTATTGGTACGGGGCGATTTAGTGTGGAAAAATGGGAAGGCAACGAGATTGTTCTTAAAAGCCGGGTCGGCGAACCAATTGATCTCGACAAGGCCGATGCCAAAACCTTAGAAACCGCCAAAGCCATCCATCAGGTCACCTTCACCTTGGTCGCGGACCGAGAGAAGCAAGCCAAGATGTTAATGGAAGGTTCGTTAGACCTAATCTTAAGCTCTGACCCGGACCTACACGACAAACTTTCTAAGGCTGGTCTGAAAAATGCGGACTATGTTCCTCATTATTTTTACGCCCTGGCGATGAACAACAAAAAAGCCCCCTTTACCGATGTCAAGGTGCGCCGGGCAATGGCCAGTGCAATCGACAAGGCGGCTGTAGCAACAACGGTCTGGCCAGACCAGCCGGGTAAGTACGTCAACCACGGGCCTTTCCCTCATAATGCTGAACGGCAATATGAGAGCTTCCCTGATCTAGTCCCTTTTAACCCTGGATTAGCCAAAAAGGAACTGGCTAAGATTGCGGACACCAACTTGACCTTGATTTACCCCGAAGAGGCTTCTAACGCTATGGAGCGTTTTTCAGGCAAAATCGTTCAAGACTTAAGCGAAGCCGGACTAAAAGTTCAAGCTAAAGGGATTGGTCGGGCTTTTGACACCCAGTTGGCCAACGGCACCTTTGAATTGGCTTTGGTTAAACACACCGGTTTCAGTCAGGGGTACAATATCAATCCCTTGTTCCGAACAGGTAGCGCCCAGAATATTTCTGGCTATAGTAACGCCGAACTAGACAAGGTTTTGTCTGCTTGGGAAAACAGTGCCTTTTGGGAGCAAAAACTCCCCTTGTCCAAACAAGTTCACCAGACCCTTTCTTTGGAAGCGCCATATGTGTATTTGTTCACCTTGCCAACTCGAGCTTATTACGCAGCTCGATTCAGCGACGTAAGCTTGGTTGATCCGGCGGCCCTCTTAGGGACGATTACGGATTGGCAAGCAGACAAGTAAGGAGGCGTTTTGGGCGGTCTATTAACTTTAGTCGCAAGGCGGTTGGTACTCCGAATGCTGGTGGTGGCTTTGTTAACCACCTTCGGTATTCACCTCTGCCTTAGCGCCTTACCGCCCAAACGGCTGGTTGATCCAAACGCCAAGGTGGAAGAACAGGTGAGTGTTCGAAAATGGGAGATGTCCCATTACCTCACCTGGATCACTTCTACCCTGGCTTTCCAAATGCCGATTTCCGATCAAGGGACCGGTGAGTGGGAGGTTAAAGAGTTTTGGTTGAGGGTCAAAAATAGTTTGACCCTCTGCCTCATCTCGTTTTTGATTGCGGCGGGATTGGGCGTTTTTTTAGGGACTCTTGATGCCACCTTGGAGTTTGAGCCGCTTAGCGGTCCCCCTTCGGGTCCAACTTGGCATTCTTTTAAGTTGGTCCAAGGGCTTATTTTTGTGGCCTCTTCTCTGCCTGCCTATATATTGGCTTACCTGTTGTTTTTAGGGTGGGGAAGTGATTCTAGTACCTTTTTGGCAGTGGTGTCCTTAGGCCTGGGCAGCGCCCTCGCGGTGGACGTAGCTAGGTTGACCCAAAACAGCCATGCCCGAGAGCTTCGCTCCCGGTATATTGAAAGCGCCATTGCCAACGGCCTCAAGACCCAAGGTCTTTGGCCCCGTCCCGGGTATGTCGGCTGGCATGCCTTTCGGAACAGTTTGATCACCATTTTGCCGGTGACCGCTATGAAACTGCCACTGATTGTTTCTAGTGCTATGATCGTGGAGGTGGTCTTTGACCTGCCTGGACTAGGCGAAAGTCTCTTGCGGGCACTAATCGGCCAGGACGTGCCCAAGATCTTGAGTATTGTTTTAACCTCTGCGCTTTTTGCCCAGTTTTGTGTTTTTTTAAGTGAGTTGTTGGTTTACCTACTCAACCCAAAGGGCAGGGTGGTTTAGAGTTACGTCCGACCTTGCTGGTTAAAACGAGCTTTTATTCAACAAACATCACTCGCAGCTTAAAACAAACCAAGGTCTAAAGC
>Ga0156797_134_pt1 | contig 9893 bp, 9 predicted proteins | sample RifOxyD2_FD_112098 | JGI IMG/M metagenome (GOLD analysis project Ga0156797, IMG submission 112098) | Candidatus Lambdaproteobacteria bacterium RIFOXYD2_FULL_50_16 | reverse complement strand
TTTTCAGCAGAAGGGGGGACAAAGGCCTTTTGATTCGAACCTGTACAATTCACAACTGCCCTTGCTTTGCATGAACTCCCATCCGCTAATGTAGCTAGAAACATACCCTTTTCAACTTGCAAGGAAACCACTTCTGCCTGGGTTTGCACTGCTAATTCGTTGTGCTTGGCATAATCACGAAGATAAGACGCAACCGCTGGGCATGCAGGAAACGCCTCTCGGCGACCGGGGAATTGCATCCCCGGCAGACCACAAAATTGGCCTGAGGTAAACAGTGTCATCCCTTGCAGACGGTTGTCCCAGGCATTACCAATCTGCCCTCGTTCCAGCACCAGATAGCGATAACGCCCCTGCAACATGCGCGCCAGCGTTAACCCCGCTTGCCCAGCACCAATAATCAAGCAATCGTAAATGCGATTTTCATCTTGAAATTGCATTTTATTGACAGCCGCAACCAACTCTTCCAACGAAGCGGCGGAGGTTAGCACTTCAGTGGGTACCAGATACCCACAATCTTCTAACAATTGCTGTAAGCCTGTTCTGGAATTTTTTGAAAGATTTTTGAAATCATAGTATTGACCAATACCTCTTGCTTCAAAAAACCGATGAAGTTTTTCAATTAAGCGTTGTTCATACTCAACATTTGCTTTCATAAAAACCTATGTCCCGGATCCAGGTTTTTCCTGGGCGTATTTGGGTTGGCCATTCTTTATTCTGCCTTCGCGCCATATCGAATCCTCAATATGGCTGGCACAAGAAGAATGTCCGCCAAAAAGGCGACCGCAATAATAAAGGCGGTAATAACCCCCACAACTTGCACATTTTTCATCATGGCACTTGCAAAAACCGAAAAACCGCCGACTAAAATCAAACTTGTTGCAAGCATTGCGCGCCCTGTCGTGGTGGCTGTTTTTTGTATTGCCAATTCAGCATCACCGGTTTCCGCGTAATAGCGTTGGAAGTTGTGCATAAAATGAATGGTGTCATCCACCACCAAGCCAATCGCCAAACTACCACAGAGAATGGAACTCAGATCCAGCCGGTACCCCAGCCACCCCATCAAGCTCAAGCCTAAGAAAATGGGTAGAAAATTGGGGAGCATCATCAGCAAGCCATCTGGAAGGTTGCCCAGAATCGCAATCATAAAAAGAGTGATCAAAACTCCAGAAATGCAATAGCTGGTCACCATGCTCGACATCACCCCTTGAATGATGTTAGACAGAAGCACCATTAACCCCGTCTGGGTCACCTGGATATCGCGCCCAAATATCCCTTTTAATCGGGATTCCAAATCATTGAGCAAGCCAACATAATCGTTGGCATCCCGCCAAGGGAACTTCATTGTTACTCTAGCTCGCTGCAGGTTAGAATCCGCCATGCGCGCTAAATCATCGGCGCCCCCGTTTTCAAATAGTAAAATTTCTTGCGCGATCAACTGCTCGCTTTCGGGCACGGAATAGGCTTGGACTTGATTCCCCAGCAGGGCCTTGTTTAAATTGCGCACAGTATCAACCAGGGAAAATGATTTTCCAATGCCCAGTTCTGAATAACTGCTAAGTTCATTAACCTTTTGCAGCCCACGCATCACTTCAGGCTGATACAACCCCTGAGGCTTGCCTGTATCTACTATAAATTCAGCTGTAACCGTGCCATTTAGTTCCTTGTCCATTCTCATCACGTTTTCCACGAGTGGGTCCGATTCGGGCATCCAGGCCAAGTGATTATGCGAAAAGGTTAATAAAGTTACCCCCCACCCCATGCTCAGGATCAAGCCAAGCGACCCGGCGATCACCAATGAAGAACGGCGATAGCCAAAGCCTACGGCCCTTAGCAACAGCTTATCCATCCACCAGGCAAAGGCTTTACCGGTATGCTTTTCCTTCTGATGAGCTTTGATGGGAAAAATAGCCAAAAGAGCAGGGAGTAAAAAGTAGGTATAAATTCCAGCCAGAAACACACCTAAGGTACCAAACCACCCCAAATGAGATACCGGCAATAATGCGGAAGAGGCAAATGAGATGACCCCCGCCATGGTTGTGAGATAGGTCATTAAAATAGGAAACCCAGAATGCCTAAAGGCATAGGCCACGGCTTGGCGCTTATCACCGGTTTCATGATATTCACCGTAAAATAACGTCATGACATGTAAGGAACCGGCGATGCCTACCACCAGTAAAAAGGAGGGAAGAATTTGCGTAATCACATTGATGGGTACACCTGAGGCCGCCATCAAACCCAGAGTAGAAAGCAAAGAAAACCCTACCACCGAGAGCGGCAGCAAAACCCCGCTGAGTCGGTGAAAGAGGAGGTATGAACATAATGCGATCACCGCAAAGGCGGCAGCCGTAAATTTTGGTGTGTCCGATTGAATGTAATCCCTCACTTTGCTGATCACCCACTGGGAGCCGGCAATCCGAATATTAAAATTTGGTGTCTGATGTTTGACCGCAACTTGGGAAATCGCCTTTGAAAAGGCTTTCATTTCTCGGTCTATCTGGCTGGATTTATGGCTATTTACGGGCACGCTTTTTTCTGTTGCCAAAGCGGCATCAGCAAAATTCCCCATGCCGGTTGCATCCACAGACGATTCTTGCGTATTTTCTCGCTTCGCATCAAACCGGAGCAAGAGCACCGTGAAACGTTCATTTTCAGAAATGAATAAATTCCTGTATAAAGGGGTTTCGCGAATCTTGCGCAAAGCGAGAGCAAAGGCATCTTGATCAGCCGGAAAGGGCTGCATCAAACCTCCGATCTGTAATTCCTCACCTACTCCCCAAACGGAGGTTACATTGATCAAGCTTTTGATCTCCTCCAGATAAGGCACCTCTGATTCCAGTTCCTGGTGGAATGCCGCCAGGCGGGCAAAGCCTTCAGGTGTCATCAAATCATCCATTTCCACAGAAACCATGACAACTTGATCTTGGCCAAATTCTTCTAGAAATTCCAAATAGGCAACTCGCACCGGGTCGTTTTCATGAAAGAAGTTGACCGTTGCCGAATCAAATTGAAGATTTACCAAACTCGCCGCCATCGCGAGGGTAGCCACGCAAATGCCAAGAAAAACTTTCCATTTATGGTCATAAAGATGGCCAGACAATGCCTCAAACTGGTCTTCAATTAAAGATTTAATGTGATTCATAATCAAGGGGGGCTATAAGGTTGGCTGCTCCACCGAAGCCCAGGCAGAGCGTCAAAACGATTAGGCAGAAACCGACAACAAAGGTTTGATGACCTCATAAGTGTTATCAATCGTATTCATCTCCACCATTTTTTCTTCATCAATGCGGATCGTGTATTTTTTTTCTAAGCTTGATAACACTTCCAGCGCCATTACGGAATCCATTCCCAATTCTTCATAAAAGGGCGTGGTATCCTTGATTTTTTCCGCACTGGTTTCAGCAATTTCCGCGATCAGCTCGCGTATGAATTGTTTCACTTCAATTGAATCAAGTTGCGAATTTTGCATGTTTGTTTTTTGCGAAAGGGTTAAAAATCATGAATCTGATCTGAGCAAGGTCTGATGCTAGGTTCGGCTGAGTTGTGCAGCAGTGTGAATACCAGATACGGCAACCGCTGCAATACCGCATCCGGGGTAAGACCAATGTCCAACTTGGCTCAGCCCCCCTACCTTGGTTATGGGATTCACCCACATCTGTTCAGGGGTCTTGGCCCAACCGTAAACGGATCCTTCATCATTACACGTATATCTGAAAAAGGTTTTTGGTGTCGCCCCTTCCTGAAATACAATGCGTTGGGCAAAACCAGGGCTTAATTTATTCAATACCTCATTGACTTGTTTTTCGAATTTCGCTTTATTTTCAGGCGACCAAAATTTTAATTCCGCTGACTCCCCCCGTAGGGGGAGATTTGCAATTAATATTTGCGTCCCCTTGGGGGACAATTCTTTGTTTTCCAAACTCGGCGCGGCAAGATATAATAGCAGATTTTCCGGCTGATCCAGGTCAAAATCGGCAAAATGAAACCCCTGAATACGGCGAAGTTCCTGCTCTGAGATCCGCAAACCGAAATACATGCTAAATAGCTTTACGGAATTGCGATGCGGGTGAAAAGGCTTTTGATTGATAATATTCAGTAGATAATCCCCCCCTTGCGCCGCAGGCAAAACTTGATGCAAGTTCCCATTGTAAACAACCTGATTTGCCCAAAAATTCCCTGAAGGAATACTATTGACCCCAACAACTCGTTGATTTTCGATCAGCAGATTATCCACCTTTTCTTTATATTTCAGCACCCCCCCAGCCTGTTTGAATCGGCGTGCCAAGGCATTAGAAAGCTTTTGCGAGCCCCCTTTCACATAATAAGTTCCGTCAATCAGATAACTCCCCAACATCGATGCCATGGCAAAGAGGGAAATCTGGTTCGGCGCAAGGCCGACATAGCCATATAAAGAAGAAAGGATTCCTTTGAGTTTCGTAGATTTGAAATAGACATCTAGAAATTCGCCATAGGTTTGCCCATGCAACTCTTCCACCATGCGGTTGCCTTCTACCGGTCTTAGGTAACTCCGCATCACCTTTCTCAAGTCAGCCCAAAACTTTTTCAGATTCTCCGCCTCATCAGGGAAAAAGGATGCCACCGTTGCCTGAAATTCTTCCCAGCATGCAGGAAAATGTATCGTAAGCCCGGGAAAATGCACTTTTTCCAACTTGTTGCACCGAATGAACTCCACAGGAAGCTCCCATTGCTGGATTAACCGGCCAACTGGAGTTCGGGGGTTCCCCAAGGATCCAATCAAATGAGCCCCCACATCAAAGGTCATCCCCTTGCGTTGAATTGAGGTGCAATATCCCCCTGGCATATGGTGCTGCTCTAGCAATAAAACCTTTTTGCCTTGATCCAAAAGGGCATTAGCGCAAAATAATCCCGCAATGCCACTTCCCACTACGATTACATCGTATTCGTTAGGCATTAAGCTTCTCCCCAGGTTTGGCTACGAGTCAGTACTAATGCGCTTGCATTCCCAAAATACCCAACACCGCCCAGGAGAATATGTTCTGGCCCATTTGCATTAGATACTTGGTCATTCAGCGGGCCTAGTGCCGCGGCAAGGGTTAAACTCCCAAGGGCGCCAAAACTTTCGCCTAAGTAGCGTTGCAAATCCTTGCGCATGGTTTTGGCGTTGGGCAACAACCTCGCCACCAATGCGGAGGTCAAGCGGCGCTGCCAGGGAAACCCGCTCACAGATGAGAAAAATTGATTGATATCTTGAGCATGTAGCCCCGCCTCTGCCAAGGAAGCCTCAATGCTTCTTTGCAATGCATTTTGGCTATCTGTTTTTTGATCAGGGGCAAAAGTGTTCGCTTGCCCACGGATTTCGGCTAAGATGGGAGATCCCCTGCGGACAGCATGATCAAATTCCTCCAGCAGTAAAATGGCCGCACCTTCAGCAGGCGGAGGGTGATCTTCCTCCGCAGTGCCAAGTAACTTAAAGCGATCAAGCGCATGATAGCTCAGGCTGCAGAGTTCTTCCGAGCCACCAGCTAAAAGGGCATCTGCCATGCCAGTTTGAATCATCTGGCAAGCGTAGCCAAGGGCATCCAGCGAAGACGTATTGCATGAAGACAGGGTAGCGCTGAGTCCACTTAGGCCGAACCGGATATTAACTTGGCTGGTCGGCGAATTAATGACCGTGTTGGGAAACAGCATCGGGCTAACAGACAAAGGCCCGTTTTGAATGGATTCTAAATTAAAGTCGCTAATGCTGGTCATACTACCAAACATCGTCCCTAACACCATGCCGACCTTGCGACGCTGTTCCTCGCTTAAACCCGATTTGCCCAAAGCCAGTGAGGTGGCCGCCATTGCAATTTTTGTATTGCGATCAAGACTTCGTAAGCCCTTACCTTCGATGTAGTCTGAGGCATTGAAGCCCACCAACTCCAAAACTCCTTCCTCAGAACACCCCTTGGTTTCAAAAAAACTGGGGCGCGTCAGGCTAGGAGGTTCGGCCTGCAACCCTTTAAGAAATTGCTCATGACCAATGCCAATAGGGCTTACAACCCCACAGCTCGTGATTACAACTCGTTTCATTGCCGCCTTTCTTGAAATTTTCCGATCAGCACGGTGGAATCATTTGCCCCAAAGGCATAGGCATTAGAAAGCGCATAATCTACCTCTGCTTTGCGGGCATAATTGGGCACATAATCCAAATCGCATTCAGGGTCTGGATCTTGATAATTGATAGTCGGAGGAACCAACTGCCGTTGGACAACTAAGGCGCAAGTCAAGGCTTCCACGGCACTCGCAGCCCCCATCATATGCCCAAGCATGCTTTTGATCGAACTAATAGGAATTTCACCTGCCCGATCACCAAAAACCTGCTTAATCGCTTTTGTTTCCGCCTTATCGTTCGCAAGGGTACCCGTACCATGAGCACTGATATAGCCGATGTGGTTTTTATCGACCCCGGCGCGTTGCAAAGCCTTATTGATGGCGCTCACGGCACCGCGGGCTTGGGGGTCGGGGGTAATCATATGGTAGGTGGAGCAAGAGATTCCATACCCGAGTACCTCCGCAATGATCTTGGCCCCCCGTGCGAGGGCCTGCTCATATTCTTCCAGCACCAAAATACCGGCCCCTTCGCCTACCAGGATGCCCTTGCGATTGCGGTCAAAAGGCCTCACCTGGTCGGGGGTGAGGGAATTGAGGCGGTTGAACCCATATACTGCTGAAATGGAAAGGCAATCTGCCCCTCCGGTAACCATGGCCTTAACCCTACCTGACTGGATCAGATCAAAGGAATTTCCAATAGCATAATTCCCTGCTGCACAGGCAGTAGGAATCATGTTGTTGGGTCCTCCAAACCCGAATTTGCGCGCAAGGGAGGTGGCCATGGCGCCAGGAGGCCTTTGCAAGTACAACTGGCCTGGCACCTGATCAATCCCCTTAAGTGCAGCCACCTGGTCAATTTGATAGGTAACTTGCGCCTCCCCCATGGTGGTTCCTAAGGAAACCCCAATATCCCTGGGGGCAACGCCATTTTGCAGCAAGCCGGATTGTTCCAGGGCCTGCGCTGTTGCCGCAATGGCATATTGCGCGCTAAGGCCTGTTTTTATCTGCTCTTCAGGGGTAAGATAACGACCCGGTTCAAAACCCTTCACAATTCCTCCCAGGTTGCTTCTCAGCCCCGAACAATCAAAAGAGGTAATTTGCTCCACACCACTGCGACCCTCTAGGAGATTGGTGAAGAATTCTTCCCGTTCGCATCCTAGGGGCGAAACCACTCCAAGCCCTGTAATAACAACTCGCTTCATGCGTGATCCGATTTTTGGTTTGAAAATATAAACTGACTTGTTACCGCTTTTTGCCCGCCGACCAGAATTTCTCCGCTTACAAAGCATAGATTGGTAAGTTCCCGTTCAATTTTCATATGAATTTGCAAGCTGTCGCCAGGAATCAAGGGAAATTTGAAATGTGCATTTTTGATCTTGCCAATGAGGGAGAGTCCTTTTTGCCCCTGCCCATATGCAAGAAGAATTGCTGAGGCCTGAGCCATGGCTTCACAGGCTAAAACCCCAGGCATAATAGGCTGATCGGGAAAGTGCCCCTGAAAATAGGGTTCATTAGCTGTAAGGTTTTTTAGTACCGTGATTTCTTGCTTTGGAATCAAAGAAAGCACCTGATCGACAAATAAAAAAGGATACCGCTGTGGAATTAATCTCTTTATTTCATTGATATTTAAATTTATCTTATTCGGATTACACACTTAGACCTCCGTCAAGGGCGATGGTTTGCCCCGTCAGGTATTTTGCAGAATCTGAAGCCAGAAAAAACACCAAATCCGCCACCTCATCGACCCGCCCAAAACGCTTGGCCGGAATCTGTTGGTGAATCTCCTCAAGCTTTTCCGGTTTGATCGCTTGGATCATTTCCGTATCAATGAACCCAGGGGCGACCGCGTTGACGGTGATTCCATGCGCAATCACTTCCAGAGCCAATGAACGGGTAAAGCCGATCAGGCCAGCTTTGGAGGCACTGTAATTGGTTTGACCTGGCATGCCCTTAATGCCAGAAACCGAGGCAATATTAATAATGCTGCCACTTTTTTGTTTCATAAAATCTACAATTAAAGCCCGGGTTACATGAAACGCCCCGTTGAGATTGGTATTGATCACCTTCTCCCAGTTTTCGGCCTTCATCATCATCAAATAACCATCGTGCGTCACCCCGCCATTATTAATCAAAATATCAGGCGGACCTTGAAAATGAGCTTTGACCTCCAGCATACGCGCCTTGATACCTTCTGGCTCGGTGAGGTCCAACTGAAACGCCGTTGCACAGCCCGAAGAAGATTGCGATTGAATTTCAATTTCCCTTGCAGCCTCTGCACTTGAGCAATAGGTAAAAACCACCTCGGCTCCAGCACGATAAAACGCTTCCACCAAGGCGCGCCCTATGCCTTTGCTGCCGCCGGTGATCAGTACTTTTTTACCTTTCATATTCACTATTATCCTAAGAAGATACGGCGTTAAATTGCTCTAAGTCGGATTTTTTCTGCCTTTGCGCTGGCAAAAGTTGGCTAAATTTATCAATGGCTTCAGTCAATGCAAGGCAAAGTTTGTCCACCATATCCTCGGTTGTATCGTCCCCCATACTGATGCGTACGGAGGAACGGATTTCCAAGTCACTGAGCCCCATTTGCAGCAAGACATGTGACAAGTCTTTTTGCTGATTCGCGCTACAGGCCGAGCCCATTGAAAGAGCAATGGAATAAATTTGATCCAGATACCCCACCAACAATTCACCGCGCACCCCCGCACATTGCAGATTCAAGGTGTTTGGCATCGCCTTATCTAAGTCAACAGGGCCATTGCGCTTGCACTGCGGCAGGCGGGCTAAAATGCGTTCCCGCAGTTGCTTGAGCCGTGCTAAATCCGTTTGCATTTTCGCCTGTTTTTCAGCACAAGCTACACCCAGGCCGATGATGCCCATCAAATTTTCGGTGCCGCACCTGAGGCCTTTCTCCTGTTTGCCGCCATGCAACAGAGGGGTAAGTTTTTCTGGCGTCTTCAGGTAAAGCGCTCCAATTCCTTTGGGGGCATTTAGCTTATGGCCCGAAAGTGAAAGGGCATCTACCCCCAAGGCTTTGACATCAATTTCAATCTTGCCTACTGCTTGCACCGCGTCAGTATGAAAAAAGATACCCCTTTCCTGCGCAAGACCACAGAATTCAGAAATGGGCTGAATACTACCGGTTTCATTGTTCGCTGTCATAATTGAAATCATTTTTGTATTTCTGCCCAATCTTGCTTTTAAAGCCTCTGGCATCACGATGCCCTCTCTATCGACGGGAAGATGCTCGACTTGATAGCCAAACTTGGCGCGATAGTATTCCATCACCTCTAACACGGAAGGATGCTCAATGGAGGAGGTGATCAACTGCCCCGCATGGCGGTGAAGGCTATTTAAATAACCTTTAAGCGCCAAGTTATTGGATTCGGTGCCGCCGGAAGTAAAAAAAATATTTTCTGGCTCCGCATTGAGCAAGCTGGCAACATTCTGCCGGGCAAGTTCCACCTGTTCCTTGGCGACACGCCCCATGCGGTAGCTGCTGGAAGGATTTCCAAATAACTCCCTTTGCTCCCACAAAGCTTGTCGCACCTGCTTACTGGGTTTGGTGGAGGCGTTATTATCAAAATAAAGTTCTTTCATGATCTATAACCCTTAAAATGACAGAAGAGTTGACCAAGCAATTCAATGCAATGGCGCTGGGATGGCGCTAGTTCCCCCAACATGGTGGGGATTTCCTCCTCAGGCATGGACAAGACTTCCTGAGGGGTCTTTCCCAAAACGTATTCACAAAAAAGGTTACCCGTCGCCACCGCAGTGGCGCATCCGTAAGCCTGGTATTTGGCGTCTAAGACCCGGCGAGC
>Ga0156797_154_pt2 | contig 9900 bp, 7 predicted proteins | sample RifOxyD2_FD_112098 | JGI IMG/M metagenome (GOLD analysis project Ga0156797, IMG submission 112098) | Candidatus Lambdaproteobacteria bacterium RIFOXYD2_FULL_50_16 | reverse complement strand
CCAAGCCTAAAACTCGGTCCACAATCAAGGGGGCTAGGCATTGGGTTTTGGTGATTTGCACCCCATCGGTTTGATGCTCGGCGCGCACCGCGCGGATCAAGTAGATCCCCCGGACCCCATCCATGGTCACCGTTCCAGGCAAAACTGCCGAAAAAAAGAACCCGATCCAGTTGATCAGGTAAACCCTCCAGGTGCTAATCGGCACCCCATTGGCCCGCAACAACAGCATCAACCGTAAGGCCCCTAAGGTGTTATTAACCACTAGGAGAGAAAACACCACCAGCAGAATCACCTCTGGGTGGACCCAAAAAACCTTTAAAGCCCCAAAATTTAAAGCCTCACTCCGCCACAAGAGGTAGAGCAACAACCCCGCCACCCCTAGCCTTAAAAATTGGAACAACTTTGATTTCATTAACGGCCTGGGTGCTAAAACCGGCTAAAAAAGCGTGTAAATAAAGGGCGCGACCGCCGAGCCTTGCGATAACACCAACAAGCTGCCTAAAAAAAGCATCACCAGCACCACGGGAGCGAGCCAAAACTTTTTGTTTTCTCGCATAAAGCCCCAAAGGTCTTTTAGTAATTCCAGCATCAGTACGGCCTCTCATAGTGTTTCGGATTGACCTCTAAACTCTTATCCCAATTAGAGGAGGTCGAGGAGGTTTTGTGTCGCTTCATCGGATCCCGCCCAAAGAGCCGCATACCCAAGCCAACGGGTACGATCAATAGATAATAGACGATCCCCAAAATGATCTTGGAGTTAATCGCCCCGGCAATGGCGCCAAAGGTCATCCAGCCCTTGTACACCGGACCCAAGGCTGTTGGCCAGATTAACCCGAAAAGAATCAGCGGTCCAGCAATCACCCAAGGCCACAGCGGGAAGGACGTAGAAAGCAAAAAGGGTAATAAGCCGCCAAACAAAAAGGCCACAATCGCCCCGGTTTTAACCCCAAAATTTCGAAGCCCCTTTTGGTCTAATTCTGGGATGGGATGGAGTTTCATGATCAATCCAAGGCAAATTCGTTGCGCCAATCGTCTTTTTCAGTCCATGCGGGCTGGGCCGACTTCTCTAACAAGTAATTCTCCAAAACCAGATAGTCCATCTCGGTACGCATAAAGCAGCGATAGGCATCCTCTGGAGAGCCCACAATCGGCTCCCCGCGCACGTTAAAGCTGGTATTGATTAAAACCGGGCACCCGGTTTTTGCCTCGAAACGGTCCAGCAGTTTATAAAACCGCGGGTTGGTTTCTTGGTGCACCGTTTGAATCCGGGCGGAATAGTCCACATGGGTGACCGCTGGAATTTCCGAACGCGGAACCTTGAGTTTGTCGATCCCAAAGAGGCCCTTTTGCGCCTCCGACATGGGCCGCTGCTTGGATTGGACCACATCAGCGACCAAAAGCATGTATGGGCTCGGGCCTTTTTGATCAAACCATTCGGCAACCTTGTCCGCCTTGACCACCGGGGCAAAGGGGCGAAAGGATTCGCGGTATTTGATTTTGAGGTTCATAATCGACTGCATCTTTGAGCTACGCGCATCGCCAATAATCGAGCGTCCTCCCAAGGCGCGAGGTCCAAATTCCATTCGCCCCGAAAACCAACCGACCACTTTGTCTTGCGCCAGGATGTCGCTTAATCGCGCCAACAACTCCTCCTCTTCCAGCTTTTCAAACTTCGCTTGATAAGGGCTTAAATCCTTTTCGATCGCTTCGCCGTCAAAACGGGGCCCCAGGTAGGCCCCTCGCATCTGATCATCAGGGCCCGCCACCCTCGGTTGATCCAAGTACTGGTGCCAAACCCCCAAAGCCGCCCCTAAGGCGCCGCCCGCATCCCCTGAAGCGGGTTGAATCCAAATATCTTTGAAAATGTTTTCCCTTAATAACTTGCCATTGGCCACACAGTTCAGCGCCACCCCCCCGGCTAGACAAAGGTAGTCCACCGCCAGTTCTTCCCGCACCTTTTTGGCCAGATGGATCACCAGCTTTTCGGTCACCACTTGAATCGAGGCGGCAATATCCATCTCCCGCTGGCTGATGTCGGTCTCCGACTTTCGCGGCGGGCCGCCAAAAAGTTCGTCGAATTTCGGCCCGGTCATGGTCAAGCCAGTGGCGTAGTTAAAATAACGCTGGTCTAGCCAAAAGCTGCCGTCTTCTTTGATATCCACCAAATTGTCTAAGATCAAATCGACGTACTTGGGCTCTCCATAAGGAGCGAGCCCCATCAATTTGTACTCCCCTGAATTTACTTTAAAGCCGCAATAATAGGTAAACGCGGAATACAAAAGCCCCAACGAATGGGGGAACCGTATCTCTTTGACCGGGGTCAAGCGGTTGCCTTCGCCCAACCAAACCGAGGTGGTAGCCCATTCACCTACGCCGTCTAGGCAAAGCACCGCCGCCCGCTCAAAGGGGCTAGGGAAAAAGGCGCTCGCCGCATGGGCATGATGGTGCTGATCAAACAGGAGTTGAGGAAGTTCGCTTTTTTTGATCCCAAAGGTTTGGGCCAATTCCCGCTTAATAGTTTCTTTGAGGAACAGTTTTTCCTTTAGCCAAACGGGCATGGCGGTGACAAAGCTACGAAAACCACGGGGGGCAAAACCGAAATAGGTCTCTAAAAGCCGGTCAAATTTGACTAACGGTTTGTCATAAAAAACCAAGTAGTCCACCTGTCCCAAGTGAATCCCCGCCTCCCTTAGGCAATATTTGACCGCTTCATGGGGAAAATCGGGATCATGTTTAATCCTGGTAAACCGCTCTTCTTGGGCCGCGGCCACAATAACCCCATCTCGCACCAACGCGGCGGCACTATCATGGTAATATGCTGATATACCGAGAATATTCATCAAGCAGCAACGGATTATCGAGGTTACGGGAACACTTGGTAGCTTCGTTGGTTTCGCCGGTACTGTCAAGGGAAGGCCTAGTGCGATCGCTGTCGGCCCGATAGCGGCTTCTGCAAGTGACTTAGACTAGCACTAAACCCGGCAAAACCAACAAACGCGGCTTTGGTCGTTTCTAGCCCAAGTGTTAGCCATTTTTTTAAGAAGGGCCAACTACTTTTTTTGCAACACCACAAAAAGCTGTTCCCCTGCAAAGGGCAGGTTAAAGTTAAACAGTCCGTAAATAAAGTTGGAAATTAACTTTTGCTTGGGTGTGTAAGCCCCTTCGTTAAACGAGGACTGAGACCATTCCGGGTCGATGTTGATCAGGTACTTATAAAGGTTAAAAAAGGGGAATCCCCAATAATTAAGGGCAAGTACCTCAAAACCCTTACCGCGAAAAGGGGCGGGGTCCTCGAAGTGACGCAAATGGCCTACTTGCTGGTCGATTGGATAAAGTTTGCCCCCCGGTACGGTAACCACCAAAATCCCGCCGGGGTTAAGAAAATTCCATAGATTTTTCATGGCCTGATCAAAGTCGGGCACATGTTCCAAAACCTCCGTGCAGGTTATCAGGTCATAGGTCTGGCCAATCGGTTGAGGATCCGACAGATTGAGTTGGGCAAAGGTTAGATGGGGATATAACCTAGTGTTTTCGGCGACGATTTTTTCCGACAGGTCACAACCTGCCAACTTGGCGGTTGGGAAGGCTTCACCTAACTCTTTGAGTAATAGGCAAGAACCACAACCCACATCCAAAATAGAAGCACCTGGACGAAAATAACGGCCCACAATTTTCCGCACCAGTTTACGTCTAATCCGGGGAGCGGGGGAGTACAAAATCATGTCCTGCCAACGGCCATCCCAAAAATGGTCGTAGTCCACTTGGTTCATTGCGCTTCCTAAAGGTTCATTGCAAATTCAGAGAGCTTAAGCTTTATAAGAGCGGGCCTTTCCCTGTCAACCAAGCCCGCCGAGCTAGTTCAATGGGTAAGTTAGCTCTTTTTTAGTTGGAGAAAATCCTCTACCAGCGTGCGCCAGATCAGTTCGACTTTTTCTTTGGTGCCAAACTGGACCGGAACGATATATTTGCTAAAGAGATAGTTCCTAAAAAACCAGTAAACCAAGCTAAACAGCCGGTTATCTGGAACCTTTTGCACCAAAAAAAGGGTTAGCGGTTTGATAACAGGGAACCGCACCGTCACGGGACCTAACTTTAACAGTTTGATCTGCATCTGTTTTTCCTGCTCGTTAAAGCAGGTTAAAACCGAGGTTTCCCTGGTGCTTTGGAGCATCTCGTCGCTGGCATCAGAAGGTAAAACCCCCTGTTCAACGCAAATATCGTGAAATTGGGTCCCCGGATAGGGCGTTATAATCGTAAAGGAGCCATATTTGGGCTTGCAACGGATACTTAAATCCAAACTTGCAAGTTCCTGCTCAAACCCTGCACCCGGAATTCCCAACATCGAGTTGGTGTACATGTTGATCCCGTAGCTATTAAACAGATCAAAGGCATCAATAATTTTTTGTTGCGACGTGTTGCGCTTGAGCATCAGTTTTCTAAGCTCCGGGTCCCCCGACTCGATACTCATGCAGGCAGAACGGCAGCCCGCCTTATAGAGCAAACTAACCACCGCCTCATCCACGTTGTTGGCGTGCATCAGGCAATAAAAAGGAATCCCGACTTCCTTGGGAAAACGCTCGGCAAACTCTTCCAACCAAGCATCGGCTTTGACCTGAAAAACGTCGTCCGCAAACCTGATGTATTCTAAAGGATATTTCGCCTTGAGGGCCAAAACCTCGTTGATCACGTCCGACACTGGGCGTTTGCGCAAGATCTTGCCCATTCCCTTGTACATATCATTATACGAAGCATTAAAGCAGTAGGTGCAGCGGTAGGGACAGCCCCGGCTGGTGAAAAAAGATTTGAGTTTAAACCGGGCAAAGATTGGGAACTTTTCGTAAAAAAAATCCCGCTCAATAAAGGGTAATTCGTCTAAATGCGCTAGCGGCTCCAAGATGTGCGGATTACCTTTGGTCCTGATATTGGGCAAACCCGCAAACCCCTGCCCTTGTTCCACCCGCTCCAGCAAAAGCTCAAAAACCTGGTCCCCCTCACCAACGCAAACCGCGTCCAGCGCCAGCTGCTCGACACAGTCGGGGTCAAAGGTGGGGTGAGGGCCACCACCGATCATCGGAATCGCCGGGAAAGCCGCTTTAATGGCGCTAAACGCTTTTTTAAACCCTGGATAATCGGCGGACATAAAACTAGCTGCAATCAACTGGGGGGGGCGCTCTTCAATCTCGGCGAGGTAATCTAATTTTAAGGTGGTTACCCGCGAGACCCAACCTTTTCTTTTGCCGTAGGCCGCCAATTGCATGATCCCGTGAGGTTCCCCGGCCAAAGCAACATCGTGAATCAAAAACAGTACCTCCGGTCGATTTTGTTCGGTCATAAGTATCCTTAAAGCCAGGCCTATTGCTGGGCAAACGAACCGCAAGACACTACCCTCGCTCGCGAAGTGCCACTATGTGGAAAAATCCGCGCCTTGACAAGCGCCTAGCTTACGGTTTCTTTTTTAAATAAAGGGTATCGTCCCCGGCACAACGCCGCTAAGGCGGGGGTCGATTCGCAAATAGACGCATCGTTTGGAAGAAAAAAATGCCTCCTCCTGCTGGAGGATGGGATAAAGAACCCGCGCAAGCGCCAAAAGAATTTGTGAGGGCCAGGGCTTGAGGAATTTCGAGTTATCCTTTTCTGATAGCCCATTCTTTCGGCGAAGGCCCCAACGTTTAGCAGCAAACCAAACCTCAAGTCCTCAACCCACGATGTATTGATCATCGGCGGTGGCATCCTTGGCTTGGCCACGGCCTACTGCCTTTTACAAACTGAACCTGATCTAAGGCTGGTGCTTTTAGAAAAAGAATCCCAACTCGCCAGGCACCAAACGGGGCACAATTCGGGGGTCATCCATTCGGGGCTTTATTACAAACCCGAACCGTTGAAAGCCAAATTCTGCTATCAGTGCCGCCGAGAACTGATCAACTTTGCCCAGGAGCAAGGGATTCGCCACGAGATCTGCGGAAAGATTGTGGTGGCCACCGAGCCAGAGGAAATCAGCCGGTTGGAAGCCTTAGAGGTCAGGTGAAAAGAAAATTGGCTTTCTGGGGTGAAGTTGACCGACTCCAAGGATATCAAAGAGTTATAACTTTTCGCGGCTGGAATCAAGGCGCTTCACGTTCCTAAAGCGGGAATCATCAGCTACCCCGAACTTTCTGAACGGTTAGGCCAGTTGATCGAAGCCTATCCCCATGCCCAAATCTTAAAGGGTGCAGAACAGTTTGTTCCGGTTTATCTTTTGCTTGTTCATACCAGTTAGACACCTCCAAAAAGTCACCCTCTTCACCACTAAGGCGTAGTCCCAACTGCTCAAACTGTTGCCGTTTATGACAAACCAGCCCCGTGGGAATGCTGCCCGCAACCGCATTTACGTTATTGGTCAAGGGATAATAAGCTACCAAACCAGGCAAGCCCGGCTAGGTTGCAGGAGTCACCAATTTTGCTGCAAGTTCATCACCCTTTTTAACCAGGACCACCAATAGAGTAATCACGATCCCTAGACGTTTTCGCCAGGTTGCTTTGCTTTGTGTCATTTTACATCAAAAAAGGTGGTTTAACGCAGCCCTGCATTCTTCTTCCTCGGTGAAGCTCTTTATTGGCGGACTAAAGTGATTTTAAACACACCAATGATCAAGCCTCTAATCCAAGACTAGTTTTTTTTGCAATGCGGTGATATTCATTGATTTTTGCCATTTGTCTAGCGAAAGCCCAAGCGGAAAGGGCTTCCACCAAGACCGCCCAAAACAGCTGAGACTCAGGCTAGATCCAGGGGATCGTACCCTTGGGCCTAACAGCTAGAAAAAAAAAGGTCTTCTCACAAAGGTTCGGCATACCTCCGCTTAAGCTGGTGAGTGCACATCTCATGGACGTGATCCACCACTTCTTGACCAAACTTGCGCTCCATCATCGCCAAAAACTTTGGGTTTTTGAAATAAATGTCGAACGCTTGGTCCCTGAAGGTTAGCACCTGTCCGGCTTGCAACTTGTTGGTCGAAAGCGGGAAGGCGTCGTAAGCCAGTTGGCTGTATCCGATCAAGCCCGGTCCGCCTTCACTTTCAGGCAGCATTTGTCCCTCTTGGCGGGCCAACTTATGGAGCTGCGAGCCTGGATAGGCCATGGTGCAATAGAAGTTGGCCCATTCGGTATTAAGTTCGATTGCCAAATCCAAGGTCTCCTGCATGGAGGCCAGATCGTCTTCGGGCAGGCCGAAGATATAGTTGCCAACCGTGTAGATACCGGCGGCCTCGATCTTGCGGACGGTGTCGATGATTTTTTCGTCGGTGAAGCGACCTTTGTCCACACTGCTGCGGACATGCTTGCTGCTTGCTTCGATACCCAAGGCCAACCAGTTGATGCCCGCCTTTTTCATCGGCTCCAAAAGTCCGCTGGAGACCGTGTCGATCCGGGCATAAGCCCAGATGTTCAGGTCATAACCTCGCTCGATAATTAGGTCACAAATCCCCAAGACGTGCTTGCGATTCAGGACAAACATTTCGTCGGCGATTTTGATGTTTTTGACCCCGTATTCCTTAACCAAGATGTCGATCTGCTTGATAACCCATTCGGGGCTGAAATACCGGATCGAGGGGCTGCCGAAGGGCGCGTTGATGCAGCAAAAGGAGCATTTGTAGGGACAGCCTAGGCTGGTGTACAAAGAGGCGTAGGGCTTGCGGTCATTGATATGGTCCCAGCAATGCCAGTTGTGGGCTTTGTATCGGTCCATGGGCAAGAGATCCCAGGCCATAGAAGGGAAAACTTCGTCCAAATTTTCGATGTTGGCTTCAGGCCCGGCGGGGTTGACAGGTTTTCCGAAAGCGTCGCGAAACCAGAGGCCTTTAATCTTGGAGAAATCGGGGCTCGTGCTTTTTAAGGCATCAATAACCCCTTGGATGGTAAAGGGGCCCTCGCCATCGCACACAAATTCCACAGGAACCTGTTCCATGGTCTCTTTGGGCAAGGCCGCGAGGTGGGTACCCATAAACAAGGAGTGCATCTTGGGTCGGAGGGTCTCAACCAGAGCCAAACATTCGGTGGCCGCAGGCATACATTGGCTAGAGGCCGATGGATGTTGCCCATAGACTACATAAGCCGCTAGCAGGGGATCTCGGTCCACCACGGCTTGGGCGGTTTGCTCCATAGTCAACAGTTCCGCCTCTGCGTCCAGCACCCCCACCTGGTATCCCCTGGAGCGGAAAAACTCGGCGATTAACGCAATCCAAATAGGAGGCTCAAAGGCCGCCAATTCATCGGCGAGCCCCTGATAGGCGCGTTTTTTGGCGGGAGCGTTGATCAAAAGGACATCTAATTTTGCCATGGCCAGGGTTCCTTGATTTTTAGAGGGAATGATTGCCTTGGGCCTGATGGTAGTTGTTTTTTCCTGTCCTGCCAAGCGCTGGGTTATCGGTCCTAAAAAAGTTGTCTAAAGCTCCATTCCGCCGCCCAATAGGCGCATTATTACTCCCTCGATCAAGGCCCCCTTGAGCCTATGGGTTGACCAAAAAGCAGGACCCCGCCAAGATTAAGCACCACCTTTAAGGATGTTTTTTATGGCCAAGGCAGTTTTTTTGACCGCGACGGTACCCTGATTCGAGAAGCTCATTACCTTTCCAAACCAGAACAAATTGAGCTTTTTGCAACAACGCCAGAAGCCTTAAAAAAACTGAAGGCCGCTCAATTTTTGCTTGTCATGGTCACCAATCAATCTGGGGTAGCGCGAGGTTATTTTACAGAAGCTTTTGTCCATGAAGCATTTGACCTGATCAACCAGCAGCTCGCTCCGGCCCAGGCGCAATTGGACCGTTTAGAATATTGCCCGCACCACCTCAAAGGGGTACCTCCCTTGAACATCGAGTGCGCTTGCAGAAAACCCCATCCGGGCATGATCAACAACACCCAAACGGCGCTGGACCTAGATTTAGGGGCGCTTATATGGCAGGCGATAAACGCTGTGATATCGAATTGGGTTAAAACGCCGGAGTGACCCCATTTTTGGTTCGAACCGGTTACGGTGCTAAGGAAGAGGCTTCGCTTAAGGCGGACTTTCCCGAATAGTTGGTTTTTAACGACCTTTTAGCTGTTGCCAACCACATCCTAGGTATTTCAAGCCCAACAAAAGGCGCTGGTCAAGGGGACTAGAGATTTTCTATATTGGCTTTGCACCTGCCCCAAAGGGACAATGACCCGGTCGAAAAAATGGTTCCTCTTGGTAACTTTCCTAAGCCAAACGTTTGGCCTAAGTTTGTTTTTTTTCTGCCCCTGAACCCAGAAGCATCATCTCAACGCTCCCAATATCAACTTTATCCAGCAATTAAGGGCTATTGGTCTTTGGCCGATAAAGACCAGTCCACCACCGTTATTGGAAATCCTCGATGGGGCTATGGAGGCAGCAGCATCAAAGGGATAGCCTGGAACCAGTCCACCAACATTTCCCTACTCGAAGCTCAGGCTCTTTGGGCAGCAAAGGGGATTTCCCTTTCTTTTTTTTGGGACCCAGGCCGACTCGACCCGTTAGACAAAAACCACTACCTTGGGTTGTTTTGGTTGGGCCAGGGTACTAACCCGGTGCTTGCGTTATATGCCAATAAAGTGGAGCGTTTTTACCATCTAAAGGTGGGCAACCAATTTTTTAACAGCAGCTTTGACCGGATCTTTGATCACCAAGCTCGGTTGATCACCTTAACTTGGGAAAAGGACCAACTTCGGCTCTGGGACAATGCCCAGCTGGTGCTGGTGCAAACCCTGGCGCGGCCTGAAATAGAAGAAACCCCGAACTTTTGGCTAGGCCACACCCCCAAGACTGTGGAAGCTCCCCAAGGTCGGCTTAGCCAACTGGCTTGGTTTAGTCGGGCCCTAAATAGCGAAGAAATAGCAGGACTTGTTAGGCTTCACCACACCCAAGGGGTG
>Ga0156797_101_pt2 | contig 10350 bp, 1 predicted proteins | sample RifOxyD2_FD_112098 | JGI IMG/M metagenome (GOLD analysis project Ga0156797, IMG submission 112098) | Candidatus Lambdaproteobacteria bacterium RIFOXYD2_FULL_50_16 | reverse complement strand
GAACTCAACCCTGACGCCTTGGCCGAACTAAGGACCTTGCAAGAGATTGTAAACCACTTGGGTAAAGGGGCTGTACAAGTACCAACTCCGGCAGCAAGCGGAAATCCTGCGGCTATCGAAGAGGCCCTGATGGCGGTGGTTGCCGACAAGACCGGTTACGCAGCCGAGATGTTAGAACTTTCGATGGACTTAGAGTCGGACCTTGGGGTGGACTCAATTAAGCGGGTGGAGATTTTATACGCTTTACAAGAGCGGATGCCCTCGGTTGGTGAAGTCAACCCAGACGCTTTGAGTTCCCTGCGAACCCTAAAAGAAATCGCTCATTTTATCTCGCAAGGGGATAAAAAAAAAAGCCCTGAATTAGCCGAAATTGTAGGCCCAGGGCGTTTGCCGGTTACCGTAAAAGCCCTGCCTGCACCGGATTTTTTGGAGGCTCCGCCCCTAGCGGGCCACCAATTAGTTTTAACCTCGAACCCCGATGCTGAGGCGCTAGCCAAGGCTTTAAAAAAACAGGGCTGGGAACGGGTATCTATTTTGAGCCTACCTGGAACCCAAACAGGTGAAGTGGCGGTTGCTGAATTAAGCGAAGCGGCCATTGCCCAAGCGGTTCAAGAACTGCGCAGTATTGCTCCTATCGCCGGGTTTATTCACCTACACTCGTATTACCAAAAAGACTTCGACCTCGCTGAGGCCAAAACGGTCCAGGGTGTATTTTTCTTAGCTAAATTCCTCAAAGCAGACCTCGAACAGGCCGCCTTGCAAGGCCGCGCCTTTTTTATGGTGCGCCTGAATCAGGATGGGCAATTAGGCCATGGACCCCTTACCGAAGGCGGACTTATTGGCGGGGGGCTTAGCGGCTTAATTAAGACCTTAGCCCTGGAATGGCCTAGTGTCTTTTGTCGTTTAGTGGATCTTGGCCCAGGGGTTGATCCGCTGACCCCGTTTCTTAAAGAAATGACTGATCCCAACCGCCGTCTGACCGAAACCGGCTGGAGTAAAGCCGGACGGATGACCTTAGAGGCACTACCAGAGCGGCTGGCGACCAAGTCCAATCGACCGATCGGTTCTGATCAAGTATTTTTGGTTAGTGGCGGGGCGAAGGGGGTGACTGCCAACTGTGTAATCGCCTTGGCCAAGGCCTCAAAGGCCCGTTTTATTTTGCTGGGTCGAAGCCAGTTTGAGGCCCATGAACCTGCTTGGTCTTTAGGCATTACTGACGAATCCGCCCTTAAATTGGCCGCTTTAGAAGCCATAAAAGCCGCTGGCGAAAAACCCACCCCTCCTAAGGTAAACGCTCTGATTGGGCCGGTTTTGGCCAGTCGCGAAATTGCCCAAACCTTGGCTGCTATTGAAGCGGGCGGGGGACAGGCGGTTTATTTAAAGGCAGATGTGACTAATCCGCATAGTATCCGCGCGGCGCTTTCTGGGCAAGGCAAGGTGACCGGATTGATCCATGGGGCCGGGGTTTTGGCTGACCGGCTGATCGAAAAGAAGAGTTTTGCTGATTTCGAGAAGGTCTTTAATACCAAAGTGTGGGGACTAGAGGCGCTGCTTGAAGCAGTGGACCCAGATCAATTAAATCATTTAATAGTTTTTTCTTCTTCCGCTGGATTTTACGGCAATCCAGGCCAAGCGGACTATTCAGTAGCTAACGAGATTTTATCTAAAGCCGCTTTGCGCTTTGCCAAACGTCATCCTAAGGCTAAGGCTTTGGCCTTTAACTGGGGCCCTTGGGAAGGGGGCATGGTTACACCTGAACTGAAAAAGATGTTTGACGCCAGGGGAGTGGAGGTGATTGGTATCGAAGGTGGGGCTAAGGCGTTAGTCGATGAGCTCACTCACCTTGAGGGCCCTAACCAGTTAGTGATTGGCAGCAGTATGACCAGCCCCCAACCGCCCTCAGGCCCGATGCAACACTACAAAATTCATAAAACCCTGAGCCTTGAGGACCTGCCCTTTGTTAAAGACCACGCCATTGCGGGTGAGCCCGTTTTGCCTATGGTTTGTGCGTTAAGCTGGCTGGCCGAGTCGGCAGTGGCCCTTTATCCAGGCTACTTCGTCAACGAACTAATGGACGCCCAGGTTTTAAAGGGGATCGTATTTAAGGACGCCAGCGCCAAAGAGTTTGTTTTAGAACTTGAGGAGATGGGTAAAGAAAACGGGGCCATTGGGCTTACGGCTAAGTTAACCAGCTTGGGGGGTAAATTGCCTATGTTGCATTACTCTGCCCGGTTGGTTTTGAGTACCTATGCCCCAGAGGCAGCAACGATCGAATTTACTGGTTCAGGCCAATCGGTTGGGGATGGGGCCAAACTATATCAAGATGGCACCCTGTTTCATGGTCCCCTATTGCGTTCGGTTCAGTCGGTCCTGTCAATAAACAGCAACGGTTTATCTTTAAAAGCCACCACCAAGGCCCCGACTGCCAGTGAAATGGGTAGTTTGGCCGGGATGGGGATACTTAATCCCTTGGCCGACGATGTGGGCCTGCAAGCGATGTTGGTGCAGGCGCGCCATTTGTTTGGCAACGCCAGCCTGCCTTTGAGTATTGGTGAGGTTAGGTTCCACCGCGCTGTCTCTTTCGATGAGCCCTTTTATGTAACCCTGTCGGTGCAAAGCGCCAACCCTGGCCGTTTGACCGCCGATCTTTGGCTCCACGATTCAAAAGGAAAGGTTTACACAGAGATGTTAGATGTAGAGGTAACCATCAGTGCTAAATTAAACGTTAAATTTGGCCAAAACTAATGGAACCAATTGCGCTGATTTCCTTATCCTGCCTCTTTCCAGGAGCCAAGACCCCAGAAGAGTTTTGGCAGAATTTAAACTTAGGTCTGGACCAAACCAGCCAAGCAGGTTTTGAGGAGCTTGGTCTTGATCCCTTGGCCTTTCAAGCAGACAAAAAAGGGGTGGTTGATCGATATTACAACCGTCGCGGGGGATATATTCGGGATTTTACTTTTGATCCTGAAGGTTATCAGGTTCCTGCGAACACCATCCAAGACCTGGACCGGGCCGACCAGTGGCCGCTTTACTGCGCCCGCGAAGCACTAAAGGACGCAGGTCTTCTGCAAAATAAAAAGGCGCTTGAGCGTTGTGGGGTGATTTTAGGCAATCTGTCTTTCCCCACGCGCAGTAGCAACCGCTTGGCATTGCCGCTTTATCTGGCAAGTCGGCAAGAGATTTTGCAAAAACTCTTGGACACCCCAGACCTAAAGTTGACCCAAGTGCTCCCCGGACCCTCCAAAAATCCACGCAGCACCCCGGCGCAAGTGGTTGCCCAAGCCTTGGGGTTGGGCGGACCGGCCTTTTGTTTGGATGCCGCCTGCGCTTCTTCTTTGTACGCCGTCGCTTTAGCCGCTGAATATTTAAATTTGGGAAAGGCCGACTATATGTTAGCCGGGGCGGTATCGGCAGCAGACCCTTTATTTGTAAATCTAGGGTTTTCGATCTTCCAAGCCTATCCTTTAGGGATGGATTCTAGGCCCCTAGATCAAGGATCAAAGGGACTAGTAGCCGGCGAAGGAGCGGGAGTCTTTCTGCTTAAACGTCTAAGCGATGCCCAGCGTGATCAGGACCCCATTGAAGGGGTGATGGTGGGCTACGGACTTAGTAATGACGGAGCGGGCAAGTTTGTTTTAAGCCCAGCCGAAAAGGGGCAGACTCTATGTTTTGAGCGAGCTTATAAAGACCTGGACCCCAAGCGGGTGGCCTATCTTGAGTGCCACGCAACCGGCACTCCCTTAGGGGATGTGACCGAGCTAGCTAGCATGGAAACCTTTTTTGGGGCTAAAGGCGCGAAGTTCCCGGTAGGTTCGGTTAAATCAAACCTGGGGCACCTTTTGACTGCTGCTGGTATGGCCAGCATGACCAAAGCGGTCCTGGCGATTAAGCACCAAAGCATCCCTTCTACGATCAATCTGACCAACCCAGTCGGTTCTCAAAGTGGCTGGCTAAGCCCGAAGGACGTAGTCGCCCAGACTAGGCCGATGCCCGAAGGGGATTTGGTGGGGGTTAGCGCCTTTGGCTTCGGCGGAACCAACGCCCATTTGATTTTTGGAGCTGCTCCTAAAGGGATTAAGCCTAAAAAAGTGGCCAAGCCGGAGGCCCTCTCGATTGTGGGAATGGAGGCCTATTACGCCCAAGCAGCGGGGTTGGCCGCTTATCTGCGAGCCGTTTATAAAGGCGGCAGTGTAGGTGAGCCGTTGCCCCTTGAGCGCCAGTTAGGCTTAGACGCCAGCCAAAATCTATTAAACCAATGGGGCTTTGTACCCAAAGGGGTCCATCTTGCGCCTTTTGGTTTTGACTATTTGGCTCATAAGATTCCACCAAATCCGGCGGATTTGTTAAATACGCAGCAGCTATTGATGATCAAGGTGGCAGACCAAGCGATTGCGGACGCGAAGCTTGGTCGGGGTGGCCAAGTGGGCGTGATCATCGCGATGCAAACCGACCTTGGGCTCCACCGATTGCGCGGACGGATAGAACTTGAAGCCCAACTAATTGAAGCTTTTGCTCAAACTAATCACCCTTTAAGTGAAGCGCAGAAAAGCGATTTAACTAATTTACTTAAAGACAGTCTGATTGGCCCGGTGGCCATAAACCGCTTTACCAGCTTTATTGGCAACCTAATGGCTTGCCGAATTGCCAGCCACTGGGACTTTACTGGCCCGGCGTTTACCTTATCAGCCGGGGTTGATTCGGTCGCCGAAGCCCTGTCTTTGGCCCAGGTGTTACTGCAAACCGGGCAAGCCGAGGCGGTGGTCTTAGGGGGAGTTGATCTGGTGGGCTTAGAAGAGGCCTTTTTAGATTTGTCCGCCCAGCCCCAGGGTGAAGGAGCCGGGGCGGTGGTGCTTAAGTTGAAAAAACAGGCACTGACCGACCGCGACCAAGTTTATGCCCATATTGAGTCGATGGGACCCCAAGCGGCCCTGTCGCTTGGGCAGGTTGAACTTTTTGAAACTGCCACAAATCTGCCACTTGCCTCTATAAATGGCGAGCCCGTGGCCTTGGGCAGTTCGGTTCAGGTGACGGGACGGCTGGCGGTGGGGCAAGGGTTGGCTAGTTTGATCAAGATGGCCTTGGCCATAAAAAATAAGCTGCTGCCAGCCTGGAAAGGGGAGGTGAGCGAGCCAACTGGTTTTTACCTACCTGAAGAGTCTAGGCCCTGGTTAAACCCCAACCGGCAGGGGCTGGTAAGCCTGGAAAACTCGCGCGGGCAAGATTTTTGTGTCTTATTAGAAGGCCCCAAAGAGCCCAGTCCCATCAAACCCCTGGCCCGTCAGGCTGGACCTTTACCCATACTGATTTGCGCCCCCGATAAAGCCGGGCTTTTAGACGCCATTTCGAAATTAAAGGCCATTAAAAAACAGACGATTAAAAGGATATCGGGCCAGTCTCTTAAAAACCCAGGTGTGGGAGCCGAACGCTTGGTGCTTTTGGTGTCTAGTGGAGCCGAACTGGCTCAAGAGTTAGCCCTGGCTGAAACAGCAATCAAAACAGGGAAACCTTGGGTGTCCCTAGCTGGTAGCCGCTACTCTGGGCGGAACTTGGTGGGCAATGGGGGCAAAATTGCCTTTTTGTACCCAGGCGGTTTTAATAGTTACGTGGGCCAAGGTGCCGGGTTGTTTAGGGACTATCCTGAACTTTTAGACCTGCCTCAAACCTATGCGAACGACCCTAGCCAACTCTTTCGAGAACCCCAAGTTTATCCTCGCCACTGGCTCGACGAAGCCGGGTGGAAAACGGCGCAAGCAAGATTAGTAAATGACCCGATTGCGATGTTCGAAACCGGTATCAATCATTCGATGTTGTTAACCCAATGTTTAAAAGGTTTTTTTGGGGTAGAGCCCCAAATGGCAATGGGTTACTCCATGGGCGAGGTGACCATGGCCTTTGCTTTGGGCTTATGGGCCGATACCAATCACTTGAGTTCCTACCTCCGCCAGAGTCCGGTATTCCAAACTCGGCTGGCTGGGCCTTTGGAAACCCTACGCGAAGCTTGGGGATTAAAAACAAAAGAAGCAGTAGATTGGCAAGTGGTCTCGGTCAAAGCCTCACCTCAAGAGGTAGAAAAGGCGATTAAAGGGCTCAAACGGGTTTATTTAATGATTATCAACAGCCCGGTTGAGTCGGTTCTTGGTGGGCAGCGGTCGGTGTTAGAAAACATGATCAAGGCCCAAGGCTGGGAGTCGAGACTCCTACCAGTGACCGATGCCATTCACGGGGATTTTATCGAGGCTGACCAAACCGAGTTGACCCGCCTGCATTCCTGCCCAGTGACCCCCCGCCCTCTGATTGATTTCTATTCAGCCATGAACTACCAAGTCAGTGGGCAGACCGAGGAACAATTGGCCCGAAATATTGCCGGGATTTATGGCAAAACTGTGGATTTCCCCAGGTTGGTCGAGGCGACCTATAAGGCAGGGGCGCGAATTTATGTGGAGTTGGGACCCCGCTCAAGTTGCTCCAAGTGGATCAATGATGCTTTAGGGGATCAAGAACATCTGACCCTCGCATTAGATAAAAAAGGCCGCGATGGTGGCCAGTCGGTACTGGAGGTTTTGGCAGCCTTGGCAGTCGAGGGGGTCAAGATTGATTGGAAGCCCTTGATCTCAACCCTAGATGGACCAAGCCCAAGTGAAGTCCAGGTTGAATTAAATTCGCCCCTTACGGGCGCGCAACTTATGGTGGCAGGGAAAGCCTTGGTGGGAGGGGTTGCGGTCACGCCCGCTCCGGCTCGACCAATAGCCCCAGCCCGACCAGCTTCCATGCCTGTTTTAGCGCGGCCCACAACTCCCCTACCCGCCTCTACCGTAGCTACCTCGAAGGAACCGGTCCAAAAAATGGTTCCGAGCCCCCTACAAAACCCCCCGGTGGTCCGTCCAAAAGCGGCCCTAAAACCTGAGTCCGCCCCCTCGGCGGCCCTTATGGAGAAGCCTTTGCCGTTTTTCAGCCCAGCCCTTTGGCGATGGACCCGCGAGGTGAGCCGTTCTCATCGGGCCTTTTTAGAAACCCGGCGACAAGGGTTGCAATTATTAGTGGCCCAGATCGCGGTGGGACCGGCCCCCCAGTGGGAACCCGCCCCCCAATGGGAGCCCGTGGTTCAGGGGCAACCGGCCCAGCCCTCTAAAACTCTGATTTCGGACTACCAACAAAAGTTGCTTTTAGGTTCGCCAACCTTGGCTGATTTATTAGCAGAACATAAAACCGCGTTTTATGATTCTGGGCGGCGCAAAGAATCCGAACCAGGGATTATCTGGGACGAGACCGATCTTTACCAGTTTGCCGAATCCACCCTTGAACCGGTATTTGGTGGTGCCTACAAAGCCATTGACAGCTATGGCCCTCGGGTCCGGTTGCCCTTGCCGCCCTATTTATTGGTCAACCGGGTGACCGCGCTTGAAGCCAAGCCAAGGGTGCAAAAACCGGCTAAGATTGTGACGGAATACGATGTCCCCGTCGGATCCTGGCACTGTGTGGACGGGCAAATCCCTTGGGCGGTAGCGGTCGAAGCGGGACAATGTGACCTGCTTTTGATCAGCTATTTGGGGATCGATTTTTCTTGTTTAGGCAAACGGCTTTACCGCTTGCTTGACTGTACCTTGACCTTTAAAGGCAAGATGCCTCGGGAAGGGGAGGTGATGCGTTACGAGATCTATATTGATAGTTTTGCTAAACATGGAGACAACATCCTGTTTTTCTTCCATTACGATTGCTTCGTCGGGCAAAACCTAGTACACACCATGACCGGCGGTTGCGCCGGGTTTTATTCAAATCAAGAACTGGCCAACGGCAAAGGGGTGATTCGCACTACCAAGGAACAGGCCGAGCGCGACCAAGTGAAGCGGTCCCACTTTACCCCTCTGATTGCTTCGAATCAGCAAACCTTCAGCCGTGCCCAACTGCTAGCCCTCTGTCAGGGTGAACTAGCCCAGTGCCTCGGTTCGGCCTATGACCAAGCCGGGGAAAACCCAAGTTTGCGGTTTTCTACGGCTGAATTTTTAATGCTCGATCGAATCGATTCGGTCGCCGTCCAGGGCGGACCCTGGGGGCTGGGAGAGGTTTGGGCGACCAAGGAATTGCGTGAGGATCATTGGTATTTCCTCTGTCACTTCAAAGACGATGCCTGTTTGGCCGGAAGCCTTATGGCCGAAGGCTGTGTGCAGCTTTTAGAGTTTTATTTACTTTATTTGGGAATGCAGACCCAAACCCAAAACGCCCGCTTTGTACCCATTAAGGACCTAGACAACAAGGTCCGCTGCCGGGGGAACGTAGAGCGGCAAAATGGGAAGCTACAGTACCGGCTAGAGGTCACTGAAATAGGACTAAAACCAAGGCCCTACGCTAAAGCCAACGTAGAAATTATTATGGATGGCCGGGTGGTCGTTGATTTCCGGGATGTAGGCATTGAGCTTTTAGAAGAGGCAGAGGCGGTGCGGCCTGCCCCCTTACCAGTGCAACCTAAACGGGCCGCTCAATATGACGAACAGGCGATTTGGGAGTTTGCCTTAGGTTCGCTAGCCAAGTGTTTTGGCCCCCGCTTTTCGGTCTTCGAAGGACGACCTAGCCAGCGGAATCCGAATGGCGATTTGCAACTGATTAGCCGGGTGATTAGCTTTAGTGGTGAACCGGGCAACCTACAAAAGCCAAGTTCGGCATTAACCGAATACGATGTTCCCCTTGATGCTTGGTATGCGCTAGAAAACGAAGGGGTGGTGCCCTACTCGGTGATCATGGAAATCGCCCTCCAACCTTGCGGCTTTTTGGGTGCTGCCGTAGAAACCCCACTTTTGTTCCCCAACGATACCCTTTGTTTCCGCAACCTCGACGCTCAAGCGGAGTTGCTCGAAGATTTAGACCTTCGTGGCCAAACCATTGAATGCCGGGTTGACCTTAAGTCCACCGCCCATGCGGGCAAGATGGTGGTGCAAAAATATGCCTTTGAGTTATGGAGTGGTGGGCAGCTATTTTACCGGGGTAATACTACCTTTGGTTATTTTACCCCGCAAGCCTTTGAAACCCAGTTAGGCCTAGACAAGGGGACGAAACGCCCCACTTGGGCTAAGGCGCAGGGCAAAACCGGGGAGCGTTTGATATTAAAACAACTGCGTAACCAATATTTTGAAAATGGGACTAGGTTACACCTAGGCCTAAACCAAACCAACTTCCTCACCGAAGCGCAAGTCTTCCCAAAAGGTGGCGATTTTGGAATGGGTTATGTTTACGCGTTTAAACAGGTTGATACGAATGATTGGTTCTTCCCGTGCCATTTTTTCGAAGACCCGGTCATGCCCGGAAGTTTAGGGGTGGAGTCGATCCTGCAAGGAATTAAGATATTTGCCATTCACCAAGGATTAGGGGCGGGTTTTAACCATCCCCGGTTTACCCTGGCACCTGAAAAAACTCAGTGGAAGTATTCAGGACAGATCAGCCCTAAAGACCTGTTGATGGAGATCGAGGTTCATATTAAAACCATTCAAGCAGGCCCCAAAGGGCTGCTTATTCAAGCGGATGCCAGCCTTTGGAAGGACGGCATTCGTATCTATCAAGTGACCGATGCCGCCCTATTAATCGAGGAATACCCATGAGTAATGCCCAATTTGGTTTAGACGCATGGCGAGCCCAACTGGCTCAGCTTGAGCAGCCCCTATACGCCATAAATCAGGGGGGGGCGTTAGGCTTAGCCTTCGATCCGGCTGGGCATTCGGTTTTAGCCCAGGCCCCAGCGATGACAACGGAATCCCTAGGGGACCCTAGGTTTGCCCAACGATTTGGCTGCCGCTATGCCTATTTTGCAGGTTCTATGGCCAACGGCATCTCTAGTGCTGAATTGGTGATTGCTTTAGGGAAGGCAGGTTACTTAGCTAGCTTCGGTGCCGGTGGATTGCCCCCGGTTCAGGTAGAGGCAGGCATTAAACAAATCCAAGCGGCCCTGCCCAACGGGCCCTATGCGGCCAACCTGATCCACAGTCCTAATGAAAAAGCGTTAGAAACCGGCGCAGTTGAACTGTATTTACAATATGGGGTTACGATTATCGAAGCCTCAGCCTATCTGGACTTGACCGAAGCGGTGGTCCGCTACCGGGCCAAGGGGATCGACGCCCAAGGAATTCCCCAAAACCGGATTATCGCCAAGGTCAGCCGCCGCGAGGTAGCCGAACGATTCTTACGTCCAGCCCCAGAGCGACTGCTCAAGCCGCTTTTAGATTCGGGGGATATTAGTGAGGCGCAGTACCAAAGGGCTCTGGTTATCCCTATGGCCGACGCGCTTAGTGTGGAAGCAGATTCGGGCGGACACACAGACAACCGCCCACTAGTCAACCTCCTGCCTTCCTTGATTGCGCTGCGCAA
>Ga0156797_108_pt2 | contig 12131 bp, 12 predicted proteins | sample RifOxyD2_FD_112098 | JGI IMG/M metagenome (GOLD analysis project Ga0156797, IMG submission 112098) | Candidatus Lambdaproteobacteria bacterium RIFOXYD2_FULL_50_16 | reverse complement strand
TGGAATTTGCGCAAAGCTTGGGCCTCTTGGCCGGAACGGTAACCACCTTAAGTTTTTTACCCCAAGTGATTAAGATATACAAAAGCCGCTCGGCGAAAGACATCTCGCTCGGCTGGGTGGCGAGCCTCACCTTCGGCGTCGCCCTTTGGCTAGCTTATGGCCTGATGATCGGCGAACTGCCGGTGATCCTCTCTAATATGGTCACCCTCGTCTTGGCCGGCGCTATCTTAGCGATGAAACTCTGGTTCGAGCGCGCCGCATCTACTAGACCTTGAAGTATATCGAAACAGCTCTTTTTCGACGCCATCAAAGCTTATAAAAGTTAATTTAAAGGATATACGGTTTCCTCGGCTTCGGAGTCTCTTTCCATCTAATGTTTTCATTATTATCTATTTGAATATCTTCAACTTTTCGAGCCCATAAAAATGGGTTATGGCCACAGGTAATTTCCCCCGTCCATTGTTGCCCTCCCACGATTCTGCGATATTCTGCAGGATAAGGATTACTCTTATTTACGAAAAAGCTTAGCTTGTCTGCCGGTGTATATTTAAAAGCTGCATACAACAACTCTACTATTTCTTTTATCTTTGACGGCCCGGTAGTTGGATGAAGAAACATGACAACTTTATCGTCCTTTTCAGCATGATCTCCTAAACATTCCCAGGTAATAACCCACGCCTTTTTTCTCATATTTAACTCCTTAAAATACTCAAATTCATATCAACTGATTTAGGTCCAAAAGAGAATTGATCGTCCTCGAACAACTTAAACTACTCAGCAAGAAAACACCAAGTCCATCTAATTAAATCCACAGGGAATTCTTTTTTGCAAAAAAAAACCCGGCCTAAGCCGGGTTTTTTCTAGCCCTTGCCAATCACCTATTCGGGCACTTGGATGTGTTTTTGGATGTACAACCCGCCTTGGGCGGAGATATGGCAGGCTTCACAGTTAGCAAGGCTGCGCACCGACTTGCGGGCGATCACTTCCGGCTTAATAGCTTGGTGTTTATTTTTGATGTAAGGCACGTCCATGATCCGCAGTGGGGCTTCGTTCGCGGCCAAGCTATTCATCACCATTTTGGCGCGGGCGGCCTTGGAAACATCGGCGGCGTCTTTAGTAAAGATGCGGTTCAGCACCTTGGTCTGGCCGCTAGAAAGGCTTACCTCTTCCCCAAAGTGATCTTTGAGTCCCGCCATGATCTTAGCCCAAGAAGCCTTGGGTAACAGTTCGATCTGGTAGGGCATATGGCAGGTGCCACATTCATCTACATAAGTCACCCCCCCGGCGCCCAGTTCATCGGTGCGCTTCATCTTGGGCAGCAATTCGGGCTGATCGCGCAAATGGCATTTGCCGCAAGGCAGCGGGCTATGGGAGTGGCTGGGCCTATTGGCGACCAAACGGTCGTTAGCCAAGCCAGACAAAGGAAACAAGACCGCCACCATGCCAGTCAAAACGATTGATTTAATTAAACTCATAGCGTCACACTCCTCGGTTGGTTAGGGCTTAGGGCCCGGTTTGGCGATCTACTGCCGCCGGTTTTTTACCTTCAGGGATTGCTATATGCTCATCCTCGAAGGAGCCATAAAAAGCGTACTGGTGGCAAGCTCCACAGTTGATCTTACTTCCGATATCCTTTCTTGCGTAAACAGACTCCCTAATCCCTTCATGGGTCTTTTTCCAGAAGGGAAGTTTACTAATCTCCTGCGGCGTCTCTTCGGGGCCGATATCAGCCAACAAATAATAGGCCGCCTCGGTCTGACTGGTCTCGCCGCCTTTTAAGTAGTCCAGTATCTCTCGCGCTTCCTCTTCATCAATACTGGCGTCTTCGCCGAAATGGTTTTCCAACTCGGCCATCATTCGCACCCAACTGCGCCTGGGCAACAGGTTTGGCGAAAAAGGAAAATGGCAAGCGCCGCATTCCTCTTTGTATTCGGCGACCAGAGGGGTCTCTTTGGGCTGGGTGAGCGCCCTTAGGGTCTCTTCACTCCGAAAATCATGGGGCCAAAGCCCCACAAAGAGGCCGGTGGCCAACAAACTGATCCCAAAAAAGCTAAGGGCACCCTTTTTCCGGCCCCGATTTTCCGGGGGTGCATAATCTTCGGGGCCTTCTTTATGACCGTGCCACAAGGCCCCGATCAAAAATTCTTTATGTAAAATCGAGTCGAAGCTCGCGCCTCCCAAATGGAGGCAAATAAGCCCTAGCAAGGTATAAGCGACCCAGCGGTGGTAATGATCCGCCTGGGCGCCCTGGGCTTGGCTTAGGTAGTCGGTCAAGATCCCGATTCGCTCCTGTCCCCCTAAAACCAAGAGGCCGGTGACGCCGGCCCCAAAGACGAGGAGCAACATGGACAAAAACACCCAAGAGGCCACGGGGTTATGCTCTAAAACCTTTGGCGGCTTCAGGCGAATCAGGGGCCATAAATAACCCCAAAAGGCCTTTGGACCCTTAATAAAGCTTTCGAAACGGGCGTAATAACTGCCTAAAAACCCCCACCCTAATCGAAACACCACCAAACACAGGGCCAACTCCCCGAAATACAAATGGGCGCTTAACCAACTTGGCTCTAAGCTGGTGACCAGCGCGCCGGTCACCGAAAAGGCTAAAAGCCAGTGAAAGGCACGAATCGGACGATCCCAAACCCTGACCATCATGTTTTCCCCGGGGAACGAAATCTGGGGTTCACCGGATCCATATACCGTATATCAACATATCTGAATATACGGTAACTGGAATTGAACCGGTTGACTAGTAAAAAATACAAATTTTTTATAGGGTTATCGTCGATTAAATTGATCTGATTTTCAAGTTTCACGCGGCTCCTGGGCATAATGCCAGGAGTTGAGTAGGGGACGATAAAAAGGGGTTTTGGTAGAGGCAATGGATAAAAAAGGCTAGCGGTTCACTCTCCGACTTTTTTGCCGAAATCTCGGCCTAAACTCATTTTTTGATCTTCAGGCATCAGGTCGATCATCTCAAAAGCCAAGGCCACCATTTGTTCAGGGTCTAGGTTTTTGATTTGGGCTGCGGTCATCCGACCCGCAGATATCCCCCATATCAGGGCCCGGTGGATCAACTCGCGCTGGGCCTCGATTTGCGAACCTGAAAGCCGCCGCTCCAGCTCTATCGTTACCCCTTCTTGAGACCCCGAGCGCTTCTCGGGCCGGGGTCCAGGGACCAGGGTATCGGTAGCTTCGGTTTCCACCCGAAGCACCCCCGACATCAGGCGAATCGCCTCAAGCCGGTGATCAATCTCAGTTTCGCTTAAATTGGGATCAAAGATCACTTTGCAGCGGTTGTATCCTTGCATGGCCTCCTAAAGTTGGGTTATTCTGGTCTTATCAAAGGCACCTTGGCAATCAATTTTGCCTCAAGTTACCTAATTGGGCGGTTTTTTTGCATCTTTGAAACCAGGTCCTTAATTCATTTTGGGAGCGACCTTTGAAAATTAAAGGTTTTTGTCTTTTGTTCTTGAGCTTTTTGCTTGGGCTCCCAAGCCTGTGGGCTTGGGATTTAGAGCTTGGGGGCCACCGCACCAAGCCCCAAATCCAGCCGCGCCCCCAAACCTATAAGAGCGATGCTGGGCAAAGCCTGATCTACAGCCCCGAAGTCACCGCGCCCATCTTCGGCCAAACGGTGACCGTAGGTTTGGGTTTTGAGCATCTTTGGTTCGAGCTAGCCCAAGCCCAGTTTGGTTATCAAAGCCACTACTACCTTAATAATGTCCCCGTCTCCTTAAGCCCAGAGGTGACTCAATCGCAACTAGGTGTATATTTCCAAGCAGACCGCGAGCTAGCGGGATTTTTTATAGGCGGCGGGGTTAGTCAGTACGAGGAAAGCTTTACCTACCTAAACGAGAACTATAGCCAATCAGGCAATCAGCTTTTTCTAAAGGGAGGGTTGGTCTTGATTTTTGGACCGATTCGGGTCCGGGCGGATCATGCCTTTACTAAGCTAGGCGCCCACCTGTTGCAGACCAGCAGCGTGGGGCTTGTGTTCCACTTCTAGCTAGCGTTCATTAAGGGCCCAGTAAAACAACCCAGTCAACACCAGCACACTCAAGGCCATAAGGCCTAAGGTAATAAATCCAGATAACAAATTTCTCCTTGGAAAAACCAAGGATAACACAATTATAGAATTCTCATAAACTATTAATTTATTATAATTTTTTAACCCTCTTTAACCTCGTTTTTTTGCCACTGGGGCACCCGCACCACCACTAATTTTTCGCTCCCATCGGGCACGCAGCAGCAGGCGAGGCGAGATTCGAGTTTGACCCCCACCGCTTGGTCTAGGTGGTCCTCTTCCCGTTCAGAAATCTCGGAACAAGTTTCTAGGCCTGTCTCTATATATACGTGGCAGGTCGAGCAGGCCTGCACCCCGCCGCAAGCATGATCGATCAGACTTTCGTCTTTAGCGGAGATCACATCCAAAATACTGCCCGGCAGGCCGTGGCGGCTGTAGGGCAACAGGGCCGGGTCCACCTCGAAGACCATCCCCGCAGGTTCTAAGCGGATTTGGTATTTGTTTTGGGGCATCGGTGGCAAGGGGATACGATATTTTTTCATGTTTGCTCTGAATAATCGGCTCGCCCGCTCAAGCGGTAAACCAGAATGCCCACGTATTCCTCAAACACCCAAACTGTTTGGGCCAAGGCGGCACTCTTAGGCCAGATGGCCCAAAAACCTTGCTGATTCGGGTGGGCCCGGTAATCGACCGGGTGGGCGGAGGTTTTAAGCCCGGCCTTCAAAAAAGCCCCTCGCGCCCGGTACATATGGAACGCCGAGGTAACCAGCCCTAATTTAGTGTCCCCCAAGCTTCCCGTCAACTGCGCCACCTCTAAAGCGTTTTCCCAAGTGTTTTTTGAGTAGGGTAGTAGGGTTAGTTGGTCCGGCGGGAACCCTTGTTCAAGGAGCCAATCGCCCAAGATTTGCGCCTCTGAACGACCGGTAGGATTTAAAGAACCGTCACCGCCGACGACCAACAAATGGTCCCCATACCCGGCCTGGACCCACTGGCTCGCCTTTAAAATCCGGTCGGCCGCCGCCCCAAATTCAGGGCCTTCCCCACTGTTTTCTAAGTCTAACATCCCAGTTAACACCACCAAGTAACCTGGGCCTTTTCGAAGGGGTTCGGGAGGGGTAAGCTGTTCTAAGTGGCCTAGCAAAAGTTCAGCGCAAAGGGGTGTGCTCAGGGCCCAGAAGGCCAGCCAGCCCAGCAACCAAACCTTGCGGCCTCGCCAAAACCAGGGCAAAAGTATTAGCGCCCAAAACAAAGGGTCAAGAAAGATGCGTAGTACCTTGGACCACCAAAAAAACATACACCTCCTGTTTGGGCCCAGCCTACCGGCCCCTTGTACCCTGGTCAAGGAGGGCTCTTGGCGCTTTATTTAAGTCTAGCTGGGTTCGACCCCTCTGGCGGGGCGGGGCTTTTGGCGGACACCCAAGTTTGGCAGCAGTTGGGCCACCAGGCGATGGCGCTGTCCACGGCGCAGACGGTGCAAAATTCAAAAGGGGTAACCGGGCTGGTGCCCGGTGACCCAAGCCTGTTTGAAGCTCAATTCAAGGCGCTGGCCCAAGATTTTAAGTTAGACGGCTTTAAGATTGGGCTCTTAGCCAACGCCGCCATGGTCGAATTGGTCACCCGGTTGTTACTGCCTTATAAAACCCCCAAAATTTTAGACCCTGTACTCAAAGCCAGCAGCGGAGCCCAACTGCTCGATGCAGCTGGCACTGAAGCCATGTTAATCCACTTATTACCCCAAGTGGATCTGCTCACCCCCAATCTGGCCGAGGCGGCCCAACTCACCGGCAAAGAGGTCCAGAATCTGGACCAGATGGAGCTTGCCGCCCATGCCCTGCTTAAGCGCGGGGCTCGGCGGGTTTTGATCAAGGGTGGCCATTTGGCGGGCGAACCGGTCGATTTGTATGTCGATCTCCACCAAACCCTGCCCATTGGTGGCCCCCGTGCTTCTGGGCTGGACCCGAGGGGCACGGGCTGTTTGTTGTCTTCGGCGATTTTGGGGCACTTCGAGGGAGACTGGCCCCAAGCGGTCCAAAAGGCCAAAGCCTATGCCTATAAAGCGATTGCCCGCTCCCAGCCACTGGGTGCAGGTCAGCCCTATTGGAAGCTTAGCTAAACCCTTTACTCTTTCTTTTTTACGGACCAACCCCTATACTCCTCCCACCTCTAACGTAGGGAAAAAAGAATGATCGCCATGATACTCGCCGGAGGTTCCGGCACGCGCCTGTGGCCTTACAGCCGCTCTATGACCCCCAAGCAGTTTTTAAATCTAGGTCAAAGCCACGAATCCTTACTCCAAGAGACCTACCGGCGGCTTGAAGGTTTAGTGACCCCTAAGGAGCTTTGGATTATCGGGGCTACGCTGCACGAGTTTGAGCTTCGGCGGCAGGTGGAGCAGATGTTGCCCAGCCACCCTTCCCAACAAATCCTACTTGAGCCTTGCGCCAAAAATACGGCCCCCGCGATCTTGTGGGGCTTGGCCTGTATCCCTAAAAACCAGCGTCAAGTCCCCTTAGCTATCTTGCCTGCGGACCACTTGATCAGCGATGGGGCGGGTTTTCGCGAAAAGCTTTTAGCCGGGGCTCAACTAGCCCAAGAGGGCTGGATTGTTACCTTTGGCATCCAGCCGGACCGGCCCGACACGGGCTATGGGTACATTAAAGCCGCCGAAGCGGTGGGACCCGGCTTTAAGGTCGCCCAGTTTGCCGAAAAACCCAATCTCGCGACCGCCCAAGCCTACCTCGCTTCGGGTACCTATTCCTGGAACGCGGGGATTTTTATGGCCACCGCCCAAACCCTGCTAGACCAATATAAAAAGCTGGCCCCCAACCTTTACCAAGCCTTTTTTGAAGGCGACGAGCCCAGGCGCGAGGTCAGTGCGGATTTAGTCAACCTTTACCAATCTATTCAGCCCGACAGCTTTGATTACGCCATTTTAGAAAAGTCGGACCAAGTGGCGGTAGTTAATATGTCCGTCGGCTGGAACGACTTGGGCAGTTGGGAGTCGATTTATCAGGTCTCCGAAAAAGACGCCCAAGGCAACGTCACCAAGGGCAACGTGATCTTAAAAGATTCAGAAAACTGCTTGATCTTTTCCGACAAGCGGTTGGTCACCGGGGTGGGGATTAAAAACCTGATTTTAATCGAAACCGAAGACGCGCTGCTCGCCTGCGACCTAAGCCATAGCCAAGGGGTCAAGGCCTTGGTGGAGCAACTCAAGAAGGAAGACCGCTTCGAGTATAAATTCCACAACAAAGTGGTCCGCCCATGGGGGGCCTTTTGGGTGCTTAAAGAGGGACCCAACTATAAGGTGAAACGGATTCAGGTCGAGCCCGGCAAACGCTTGAGCCTGCAAAGGCATTTACACCGCAGCGAACATTGGGTGGTGATCGCGGGCACCGCCAAGGTTACCCGTAACGATGAAATCTTGTTTTTAACAGAAAACCAATCCACCTACCTCCCCAAAACCGCCGTCCACCGCCTAGAGAACCCTGGTAAATCGCCGGTGGAGATTATTGAGGTGCAGATGGGGGACTATGTGGGCGAGGACGACATCGAACGGCTCGAAGACGACTACGCGAGGGATTCGGGCTAGCTAGCGGGACCCTCAAGGTCCCTCGCCGAACGTGGATCGATCGGGAGAGTCAACCCCCAGCGCCCCTTAACGGACACAGCGGACATAGAAGCTATTGGTTTTACCGAAGGCATCTATGGTCCCCGAGGTAAAATTAGCCCGCCAAGCGTTGACCGCACTCGTCTTTAGGCTTGTGGAGGTCCAATAAGGGCTCGATACGGCGTTTGGAAAGTAGGTAATATTGATGGTTGGGGCGGTAGCCCTAGTGAAATCAATCAAACTCTCCGCCTCATTGCGGTTGGGCAGCCGCCAGTCGGTGTAACCGGCTAAGGTTAATCCCTCGCAGTAGGCCAAAGCCGACCCCCAAGTCATGGCCCCCCCTTCGGTTTGTTGCCACATCAAGCCAGTGGAAACATCGGTCACCGTCGAGTCGCCGTGATCCATGTAAGGGTCCGCCGCCCAAGCGACCTGGACCCAGCCCAAAACCAACCACAATCCCCAAACCACCCAAGTTTGTTTCATCGACCCTGCCCTCCCTTGAGGCATATAAAGAACCTTGTCCTCCCAGGGGATACACCCCCCAAGCATCACCCTAATGGAACGGGAAACACGGGCTCAAAAGCCCAAACTACCCCAAAAAACCAACTACCCCCTTAGCGAACACAGCGGGTCATAGGCCCAGTGTTACCCATCAAGTTACTGACCGTGTTACCCTCGTTGAAGTTCATCATCCAGACTTGGGTAGTAGCTAGCCCATCGACCGTAGCCGTCCAGAAATAAGACGCCACGGTAGCCGGGAAAAAGGTAGCGTTGATGGCGCCGGTCCCAGAGGTGATTTCCGTATTTACCAACCCAGAAATCTCGATCCGCGTCGGCATGCGCCAGCCAGTCCCTGGTAGGGCAGCGGTGTTGGCGGTGCAATAAGCATCGGCAGCGGTCCAGTTGATGTTGGTTACAGCTGTACCCGTACAGGTTGCCCCCGTCTTTCCATAGGCACATTGCTGCCAAGTGAGCCCTGTCACGTTATCGGTGACGGTGCCGTCCCCGTTGTCCGTATAGCTTGGCTGATTAACGGTATTATAACTCCCGTCCTGAGCCAAGGCTCCTTCTGCTGCGGGACAGGTGATCACCGTCCCCGCCTGATCCCAACAGGTGGTTTGTCCCGTGTCGGGAATGGGGATTTGGGCTACTACAGTCACCGTATAATTTTTCACCGTCCCATCTGCCGAAGCCACGGCGTAAGTGACCGGGTTGGTAAAATCTTGGGAATCAAAACCACTGGTCTGAGCCACCCCGCCGACACTGACACTAGCCCCGGTGATGGTAAAGCTAGGAACCAAGGCGGTTACCGAAGCCCCCTTGGGCACGGCGATTTTAATCTGATTGGCCCCCACTAAGCCGATCCGATCCAGCGTCACCCCCGAAGCACTATTTAAGGTCCCGGTAAAGGTAAAGTCGGTGAAATCAGCCATCACCGTCCCTTGGTTGATACTAAAGTTGCCGGGCGACAGGGTCCAGTTGCCTAAATTATCCACCGCTAAGATGCGGTAGGCATTGCCACTAGGGCTGCCGATAGCATAAGGATCAAAGGAATAGCTCCCAGTATAACTGGAATCGGCTCCCACCCATTGCCAAATCACACCAGAAGCACGCGCATCCAAATCGGTCTGGGTGGTATCCAGGCTAGAGGGGTCATCGGTCAGCAGGTAAACATCCACCATCCCCGTCAAAACGTTAGGGTCCCAACTCACGGTAAACGGATAGCCGTCATGGAGCGTTTCCCCGCCCACGGGGCTGGTTAACGCCGCTTTCGTGTAATTGGCCTGATAAACCCATAAGAAGGGTGACAACCCGCTGGAGGTAAAGCCGTTTTTACCAGAAAGCAGGTCAATCGCAGTGCTGCTGGTCCCCCCTAACTGCCCATAGTCCCAACCCAGGTTGGTTTTATCCCTGTCAAATTGCCAATAATGCACTAGATTAGCCGATGCGGCATAAACCCCGCTGTTGATTGTCCAGTCTTGTTTAAATTGATCATGATTTAGGTAGTATTGCGCTTGTTCACTCGTGCTGAGTACCGTATCCCACATGGCCACGGACATCACTTGCCCCAAAAAGAGGTTGCCTAAGGCGTCCGTGCCTAGATCAATCGTTCGGACACCGTCCGCCAAGACGGCCGAGCCCATAGTGCTGTACGGATAAGCGTTATCGACAGACAGGCTTAATACGCTCCCGTCCCAAGTGAGCATCGCCAAATGTCGAGCCCCATTGTCCACACCCCACGTTTCCGCGACGGAAACCAATTTAGTGGGAACGAGCGAATCGTAAATATCGGCGGTTAGATAATTAACGACCCCGGCGGACAAATAGAGGTCAATCCGGTTGGCGTTGCTGCCAGATTCATAAATCGAGAGCAGTGGCGATTGGGATTCTCGGTACTCGGTCTTAAACCAAACCGCAATGGTCCAGGTATTGGCAATCCCCAAGGTTTGATAACCAGAGGTCCCCCCCCACTGCGTGGTGCCATTCAAGGTTAAGGCTTCGGGGGTGTAATAACCAGTGCTGCCACCGATTCCGCCATAACTACCGCTATAGTTGGGGTTGTCAAACTCGCCTGCGGTCGCGAAGTACATATAGTTTTCAATATCTACCGAAGCGGCAGCATTGTATTCGACCGAAGTTCCGTATTGCACCCCGGCTTCATGACGGCCCCGATAAACTTGGCCTTGGTAAACCGCCCAGATATCCTTGCTCCCACCGCCACCACCTTGGTTATAGTTTGTGGTGGAGGTAACGGCGGTTTCTAAAATATCCACCCCGTTGACTTGGGTAATGGCCCAAGTGCCGGCTGTGCGGGTGGCGAGTACGCGGTGGCTACTGTCGAAATCATATTCAGTCAAGGTGCCGCTGACCGCCCCGGTGGTATAGTCAAAACTCATACAAGTTTGACCACCAGTGGCATTGGTTTTAGTGCAGTTAAAAGAATTGGTCGATCCGTAGGCAAGAAATTCCGCCAAGGTGGCAAAGGTGGTGCCCGTTTGATAGTTGGTTTCTCGGCGTTCAATGGTAAAAGTACCCTGCGCCCCGTTGTCAATATAATGAGACAAGTAATAAACCTTGGCTCCTGGCCCCATGGCCACGTTAATCGTTTTATTCCCTTCGCCGTCAACCGGCACTGGTTCAACTACGTTGCTAATATCAAAGGCTACATCCAAGGATACATAACCAAAGGGATCAACCAAATTGATCAAATTGGTCGCGTGATCGATGGTACCGTAAGCGGGGAGAAAAACGTCCGGTAACCAAACCTTGCCAAATAACTTAAGCCGGGTTTGGGGATTGCCTACATAAGTGGGCGTCCGGTCAAACTCGCTTATGACCCAAAAATCTTCCGAATAGGTAGGAGCCCAGTTGCTTCTCGTTAAATAATAAAGGAGTTGGGTTGGATTGGTTGGGTCTTTTCGGTTTTCGAGGGCGTAAGAACCCTCCTTGAGCAGCAGGTCAAAATCGGTAACCACCGCCGCCACGGAGGCGGTACCAATGGTAATATTTTTAGCCCCGGTAATCCCTAAGAGACTGGCCGACACATCCAAGGAGCCGTAAGTCACGCCCGTGACTAACCCTTTGGAGGTGTTCGCATCATTGGTCACGGTGCCAAAAGCGGTATTAGAGGTGGACCAAGTGGCGGCGGCGGTCATGTCTTGACTCGAACCGTCTGCGTAGTTGGCGATGGCCGCAAACTGGGCTCCCTTGCCCACCGCCAGCCCGTTGACCGCTGAAACCACACTAATTGATTTGGGCGGGGTTACGGGTGTTAAGTTTGAGACCAAACTAATCAAACTGGTGCCCGCCTTGACTGTGATTTGACCCAAGTTAGCGGCAGCAATCACCAACGGGGTTTCGGCCAAGACCTCGTCTGTTGATGCCATGGGCACCGAAAAGGTGTATTCGTAAAGTTGGACCGGAATATCTAAGGGGAGGAGCAGACTGACTTGCCCAGTGGTTAGGTCTAAGATATCGGCATCGACCACATTGACCAGATTTATATAATTTGGTTGATAAGGCTCACTGACGGGGACCGCCACGATCATGGAACTTTGGGTATCTGGGGGTAGGGTGGAAATCTTACCCATCATCTGGGCTTGCAAAAGCCTGCGTTGTTGTGGCTTTTCCAGGTTAAGGGAGACCTGAGCGTAACCTGGGCCTTGATTATAGGCTGAAGGGTCCTCTGGTGTGTTACAACTAGCTAACAACAATAAGCCAGCTATTAACCCTAGCCATCTGCTTTTAGTCCTAAACATCATCCTTACCCCGAAGGAGAACTTCAATGTACAACCTCAATGGTCACCACTTGTGGCAGTGGTGCTGTAGTTTGTTGAATCACCGCTTCTTGCGCTGTGGTCACACTAGTGGTTACCTGATCAATAATGTCCCCCACTAGATCCTCAATAATCACATCTTCGAAAAACACCTCTTCAAAAGCGAAATCCCCTCCAAAGTCCCCCCCAAAATCCGCACCACCCTCAAAATCCGCGCCAC
>Ga0156797_148_pt1 | contig 12589 bp, 11 predicted proteins | sample RifOxyD2_FD_112098 | JGI IMG/M metagenome (GOLD analysis project Ga0156797, IMG submission 112098) | Candidatus Lambdaproteobacteria bacterium RIFOXYD2_FULL_50_16 | reverse complement strand
ATTTCTTTATTTGAAACAATGGCGTGGAATTGCCACCAGATACGCCAAAAATGCGGATTCCTTTCTAGCGGCAATTCATATCAGGTGTATTTTTTTATGGGCTACAATCTCGTGACTACACTATCTAGTGAACCCCGTAAAAAGGGCCTTGTTTTGCCCAATTCTTCTTTAATTTAGGAAAGGACCTTATGCTCGATCGTCCCGAAGAATTCGAAAGGATGGCCCCGGTAGAGGCAGACCTTTGGTGGTATAACGCGCTTCACGCGCAAGTAGAAGAAGCCGTGCCCTCAGGGGCTTGATTCGATATCCCTGCTTGACGCCGGTTGTGGTACGGGCGGTCTCATATCCCACTTAATCTCCAAAGGTTATAATAACATAAAGGGTGCTGACCTTTCCCCGTTGGCGGTCAAGTGTTGCCAGGAGCTTGGCTTAGAGGTGATTGAGTCAAGTATCATCGACCTAGAGCAGCATTACCTGCCTGGAAGTTTCGATGCCATAGTCAGTTGCGAGGTGCTATATTTTTTAGAACGCCCCCAATGGAAAGAGGTCACAGAGTAATTTTTCCGGGTATTAAAACCTAAAGGAAGGGTTATTTTTAACCTGCTCGCGCTCGCCGCGTTTGGAGGCATACATTACCTAGCCCTGGGCATTCCCCGCCGGTTTGAGGCCAGCGAGTTAGCCGACCTTTTTGATCCTGAACCGTTTACTTGTTCTCCTTAACATTTTTGGCCCTTTTTACTTTCTCCAATAATCTACGCCATGCGCCGCTCTCAGCGAAAGGCGCTTGAGAAAACCCAGAAATAATCATCAGGTCGGATATCGACCTACCCTCGCCTATCGGTAAAAACCGCTATAACAGATCATCCGTTTAGAACGGTGTTTAGGCAGCTTCCGAGGTTGGGGCAGTTCCATGGTTGGGGTGCTTTGATAAAAAAGCATAACTTATAACTTACTTCTTCTTAGGCTCTTGTTGGTGCCCAGCGTAAGCCCAGGCGTAAGCTCCAGGGCAGCCAATCGGCATTTGCCTAGCAGGCCGCCCATCCCTTTTTAGCGATACTACCAGCATCCCAAATTCAGGCAAAACCAGCAAAACTAGGGTGTTTGATTAACACGAAGCGGGTGGCAAGGTCTGCCAGGGGCCTTTGTTACAAGGCGTAACCGGGTTTTAGGGCGGGGCAGGGTTGGCCCCAATTTAGTTCAGCCTTTAATAAAGGAGCAGCAATAATCGGTGACACTTTTTATTTTTAAACTAAATTTAGAGTTTGCGGGCACCTCGAACGCTTCGCCACCTTGGACCTTTTTCCATCCTTCTGACTTGGAAACCAAAACCTCAAGCTCACCAGAAAGGATTTCCATCAATTCTTTGTCGCCCGTTCCAAACTCATATTCGCCAGGAAGCATGATCCCCAAAGTTTTGCGGGAACCATCGGCAAAAACCACGGTTCGGCTGGTGACCTTGCCGTCGAAATAGACGTTTGCCTTTTTAATGACGCTTACTGCTTTGAATTCTGACATTTAAGGGTCCCAGTGATTAGGTATTTTAGACAGGTTTTATTTCGAATATCCTTGCTTTGGTAAGTAGTCAAGGGCCACCTAGGCAGACAGGGGCGGAGTTGATCTAAATTGCCCTTGGGCCGTTACCTCTAAAAATCTAGGGACGGTGCTCTTGATAATTCCAAGGTTTGGGCGCGGGAAAGATCGGCAGGCGTGCCGATGTCGAGCCAGGAGAAAGGGCTAATGTCGGTGCAGTGGATATTAAGCCCTTGTGGGATTTGCTTTAGGTATTCTTCAATAATCGAAAATTCGACTTGGCCGCCCAATCTCGCCAAAAAACTTTGATTGATTAGATGGATTCCACAGAAGTTTTGGGGCCTTGCGGCACCTTGGGGGGAAAGTACGATCCTATCTGCGTTAGGGCGGCGTAAGCCAATAAGCCGGTTTTTTTGGTCAACTAACAACTCTGAACTAGCTGGGGCCTGATTGACCGCCAGAGTGATCTCTGCCTTCGAGGCTTGATGCTGTTTAAGAAACCACCGGTAGTCGAGATTGGTAAAAATATCCGCATTAACCAAAAAGAAATCCTCTGTTAACCAGCGGGACGCCTGTTTCAGCCCACCACCGGTTCCTAAAATCTCAGGTTCATAGGAAAGGTACCACTCCAACCCTTTTAGCTGCTCGAAACAGAAACGCTCGATTTGCTCGGCTTTATAGTGAGTGTTGATCACTAGCTTCGTCACCCCAGCTTTGCCCAAAGCCCTCACCACCCAGTCTAGCATCGGTCGATTCTGGACCTCGACCAACGCTTTGGGGATAAGATCGGTCAAGGGGCGGAGCCGGGTGCCTAACCCGGCGGCAAAAATCATTGCTTGCATAGTTAAAGCCTAATTCGGTTAGGCTGGGCCTATCCTTAGTAAATCAAACCCAGTATTTACCGCCATCTAACCTCCAGCATCACCTTAAAACGCCAACGTTTTACCTGGTATCCACGGATGCACAAGCCTAACAAGGTTAGTGTGCAGAAAAATAAAGGGCTTAGTCCCGCTTTAAACTTTCAGACGATTCGCCCCGAGGGGCTAGATTGGCCGGAGGGGCGCCTGGAGTGACTGGAATTTTATATTCATTGGTGACATCAACCCGGAATCGCCCTTCGCGGGCCGATTTGAGCTTGAGTTTGGCCGATTGGCTGACCTGCGCCAATTCTTCAGGCCCGCGGACCACCTTGGGGGTTAGAAACACTAATAGGTTGGTTTTGCGGACGGTTGATTTTCGGGTCTTGAAAAACCAACCTAAAATGGGGATATCCCCTAAACAGGGGGTTTTAACCTCGACGTCAGTGATTTCATCAGAGATTAACCCACCTAAAACAATGGTCTGCCCGTCATCGACCACAACCTTGGTTTTTAAAGCGCGGTTCAAAGTGGTGATGGCCCCTTGGCTCACCAAGCTACTCACTTGCCCAGCAACAATGCTGCTAGAAATTTGATCAATCTTTAACTCGATGGTCGAATCGGCGTTGATTTGGGGAATAATTTTGAGACTGACCCCTACTTCTTTATAATCAATGGCCGTGGTAGTGTTCCCTTGCGGATCAACCTTAGTCGAGCCTACGGTCGGAACAATCTCGCCTACCTTGATCTCGGCCTCTTCGTTGTTAAGTGTTAGGATCTGGGGATTAGATAAAATATCGATCTCGGTGTCCTGTTGGGTTGCCTTAATAAAGGCGTTAAAACTAGAAAAGGTCTGGTCCCCAAAGGTGATAGGTCCGCCTAGCACCCCCACTGCCGCTCCCCCTGGGGTCGTTGCCGGGAACTGTTTTACCCCGCCTGTAGCGCCTACCCCGCCAGCAGAAACAAAGGCGTCTTTACCGTTTACACTGGTGGTCGCTCCTGCCTGCCACTCGACCCCTAGATCGAGACTTTTATCCAGTTTAATTTCCATAATCAACGCCTGAATAAACACCTGCGCCCGCACCACGTCTAGCTGGGCAATGACGTTTTCGACCGTGGTAAAGTCGCCAGTGTCATTAAAAACCACCAACGCGTTTGAGGGGATATCCGCAATAACCTGAATCGTGTTTTTAGGATTTTGCTGGCGGAATTTTTCTAACACCTGGGCCACTTTTTCGGCACTGGCGTTTTTCAAGGGATACACCCGCATGGTGCCACCCTGGTTTTTAGATTCTTGATCCAGTTTTTTAAGCAGGGCCCGAGCGCTTTCAATCGCGTCTGCGAAACCAATTAAAATCAAGCTGTTGGTTCTCTGGTCAGGGACTACTTTGAGTTGTTTCCCTTTGGCGACTTGGGCTTCAAAAACCTTGGTTAACATCGTCTGGGCGTCTAAAACCGAAGCGTGTTCTAAGGGCACCACTACCAGGGACATATTAGAAAAGGTGTTATCCGGCTGATCGAGGGTCTCGACCACCTGGGCAAATTGTTCAGTGGCACTACGGTCGTCTTTTAGGACTAAATAGTTAGACCCTTCGTCCACCACCAAAACCGCCGAGGTCGAAAGAATAGGGCTTAAGGAGTTTCGAAGGGTTTTAGCCTCCACATAATGGACCGGGATGATGCGGGTCACATAGTGGAATTTGCCGTCCTTTCCTTCGGCGAGTGGCGCTGAACTGCCTTTGGCTTGGGCCGAAGGCATAATCCGCACTAACTGCCCTTCATCAATAGCGGCTAACTCGTTAACATCCAAAATGGCATCCAGCATCCGGTAGAGTTCTTGAGGACTTGGCGAGACTTTGGCTAAGATGGTGATTTTTTTGTTTTTGAGTTTGGCCTCGTCGTAAATAAATCGTTTGCCCGTGGTTTTGGCGATAAGTTCAATGGCCGAAGTAAGCTCAATCTGGCGCAGTTTAGACGAATCACTAGGCGTATCTTCCGCGCACAAAGGGGCGGAAAATAGTGTAATAATCAATAAAAGCAGTAGGCTGCGTTTCATCTAACAAATAGGTTGTGAGAGCCAAATAAAAAACCATCCCTTTGCCATTCAAGCCCCTTGCCTAAAACAGAGGGAGAACAACTTTTTTTACGGCGTTCCGGCCAGCATGGGGGAATTGGTTGGTTTTGGCAATCACCGCCTTTAAGGCATCGATTTGACCATACGAAGGATTTTTACCGCCGCCAATGCCGCCCCAAACCCATTGTCAATATTGACTACGCTTACCCCAGCGGCACAACTATTAAGCATCGCTAAGAGAGGGGCCAGCCCAGCAAAGTTGGCCCCATATCCCACCGAAGTGGGCACCGCAATTAAAGGGGCCTCGATCAAGCCGCCGACTAAACTTGGTAAAGCGCCATCCATCCCGGCGATTACAATAACCACTTGGGCCGTTTTGATCCTTTCTAATTGGCTTAACAACCGGTGCGCCCCGGCGACACCGACATCATAGATTTCATCAACCTTAGCCCCAAAAAACCGCGCGACCGCTGAAGCCTCTTGGGCTACAGGCAGATCGGCTGTTCCTGCGGTCACAATGGCCAAAGAACCTAAGACCGCAGGGTTCAGGCTCCACTGGCCGGTTAGGGTATGGGCGTAGGGATCGTAGTGGAGGCCCTCCACTTGGGCCAACAAGGCCTCGGCCAATTCAGGCTTTATCCGGGTGATCAACAGTGGATTTTGGAATTTTTGAAATTGGAGTATGATCCCTAAAAGTTGTTCCAAGCTTTTAGAAGCCCCATAAACGACCTCGCTAAACCCGGTGCGCCGCTTTCGGTCCCAATCCAGCTTTGCCCAGCCTAAATCCACCACCCCACCAAGTCGCTCCAAGGCCTCATCTAAGCCCAGCTCTCCACGACCAAAGGCCTCTAAAACCGTTTTAGGCTCCAAGTTCGAGCCCCTCATTTAGACTGCCCGAGCGGAACCCCGCTAGATCAAGGGTTACATATAAAAATCCCAAAGCTTTAAACGCGGATTGCAAGCTTTCTTTATGGGACAAGATTTGGGTGAAATCTTTGGGGGGTACCTCTATGCGGGCAATATCGCCATGGTGTCGAACCCGTAATTCTTTAAACCCCATTTTTCGCAAAACCAGTTCAGCCTGGGCCACTTGCTCTAGTTTTTGCTTGGTGATGGGTTGGCCATAGGGGATGCGACTATTGAGGCAAGGGCTAGAGGGTTTATCCCAGACCTTAAGGCCCCGGTCTTTGGCAAGCTGGCGGATCTCGCTTTTGGTTAGGCCAACTTCAGCGAGCGGGCTTAAAACCGCTTTTTCAGTCTTGGCTTTTAATCCAGGGCGGTACTCACCCAGGTCGTCCGCATTGGTGCCGTCTAAGATTGCCCCTTGGCTTTTTAACTGTTCTCTGATTTGTCCAAAACTAAGGGTTTTGCAATGATAGCAACGGGTCGAATCGTTTTTAGCCAGTTCAGCAATGGCCAACTCTTCTACCTCTATTTCAACCAGTTTGACCCCTAATTGCCTAGCTTGATCTAAGGCCGCTTGATAGTCATTGGGTTCAAAAGATTCGCTTTTTACAATAGCAGCCGTAACCTCATGACCCAACGCTTCTTGGGCGCGAAGCAGCAAAAAACTAGAGTCAACCCCGCCCGAATAACAAACGACCACTCGCCCCAATTTGGACAGTAATTCGGTCAACTTGCGATCTTTATCGCCAATACTCATTGTAACCCTTTTTTTTTATCCTGATACCTGACAGAATTACTCGTGTTCAACATAAACTATCCGACGAACTTGGACAATAGCGCCTCTCATTCTGCCTTATCGATATGAAGCTAAAGGTAAAAACCATAATAGGCACCGCCAGCGGGCTGACCCTTTTTGGTGTTGCTGGAATTATCGCTCTTTATGCAACAGGTAACCGGATTGCGGCATTGCAGTCCGAGGAAACCTTGCGAATGTTTTCGGAGTCGGCCTTTCAGACTCTGGTGACCAGCATGAATTTCGGTAGTGCAGACGCCAATGATGAAGCTTTAGCCAAAGCCCGAAAGATTGAAGGGGTTGAAAAGTTGGAGGTGTTAAGGGGGCAGAGTATTATCGACTTTTCTGGCCATGGGGAGCTTAGTAAAGACCCGGTTGTGTCCGAGGTTTTTCGGCTTGGGAACACCAAGATGATCGAGTCTCATGACGGGAAACACTTGGTGCGGATTCTAAAGCCCTTTAAAGCCTCTGAGCAATGCCTAGCCTGTCACGCCAATGCCCAAGCTAACGAAATAATGGGGGTGATGGACCTGACGATCTCTCGCGAGGCTAGCGACGACATGCTAAATTCGGCGGTCCGCCGAATGGCATTAGGGGCCCTGGTGGTGGTGCTGATTTGTGGAGCCGTATTATCTTGGTTGGTGCAGCGAGGGATCATTGGCCCGGTGCAGGGTTTGCTCTCGATGTTAAACGACATGGCGCAAGGCGGGGGCGACTTAACCCAACGTTTGCCTGTGGTGACCAACGACGAACTAGGTGAACTGGGCAATAGCTTTAATCGTTTTGTGGGTAATCTTGGCGAGATGATCAAGGATTCTCAAAATTCTTCAGCCGAAATTGCGCAACAACTTAACGAGATGATTACCTACTTTAAAGAAACTTCGGGGGCCATTCAGGAAATAGACTTGGCGGTCAAAGAACAGGACGGCATCTTAAAAACCCTCTCCCAATATGCAGGGGCCTTAGAAGCGGCCATCAAAGGGGTTCAAGAGACGGTTTCAGCAACCGTCTCTTTTGCAGAGACTAACAAGCAAGGGACCTTAAAGGGCAAGCAAGCGGTTAAGGTCGTAAGCGAGATTATTGGCGAGATTAACAAAAGCGGCAAAGCGGTTTTTGCTTCAATGGCCGAGATCGAAGGGATCGCCTCGAAAACCAACTTGCTCTCTTTAAACGCCGCGATTGAAGCGGCTAAGGCAGGGGAATTTGGCAAAGGCTTTGCGGTGGTCGCGCAAGAGGTAAGGACCTTGGCCGATCAATCTAATCGTTCAACCCAAAAGATCGGCCAGTTAACCGAACGCAATACCCAACAACTAGAATCTAGCGACAAAGCCGCTCAAGATCTGAACCAGATTTTTTCAGAGATTGAGCAAAACGCGGGCCGGGTTTCGACTAGTTTGGCAGGAATAGCGAAGACTACCCAAGGTCAAGCGACCCAAGTTAATCAAACCGCTCATGGGGTGGAGCAGGTTTTAGAGCTTTCTGCGCAGGTGATGGAGCTTTGTGAAAAGCTGAATAATTGTTCGTCCAATCTCCTTAACCTTAGGGTCGGGATTGAGCGCAACACTCGAAGATTGACCGATGTGATGGAACGGTTCAAGGTTTGATAAGAATGAATAGATTTAAGGTATTAGCCCTTGGTCTGGTTCTGTTTTGGACGGGCTCTCTTTGGGCCCAAGAACCGGTCATTAAGCCCCAAAGCCTGCAAACAGTCTCCAAGGCCGTAGGTAAAAAATACATGGCCGTTAGTTCTGACCCAATCGCCACCAAGATTGGGGCCGAGGTGCTGGCCAAAGGGGGCAATGCGGTGGACGCGGCGGTGACTATGGGTTTTGTAATGGCGGTGACCTACCCAAGCGCCGGGAATCTGGGAGGTGGTGGGTTTATGTTGGTTAGTGCCCCGAAGTATAGTGCCGCCCTGGATTACCGCGAGCGCGCGCCTCTGCGGGCCCACAAGGACATGTTTTTAGGGGCAGACGGAGAACCAGACCCTGAATTAAGTCGGCACAACCATTTGGCTTCGGGTGTTCCAGGGACCGTTGCTGGCTTAGCTTTAGCTCTCCACCGCTGGGGGACCTTGTCTTTAAAAGACGCTCTGGCGCCCGCTATTGCGCTGGCAGAAAAAGGCTTTGTAGTAGATGCAAATCTGGCGGAAACCTTAGGAGCAAGAAAGGACCAACTCGCCCGCTGGCCGGCTACTAAAAAAATATTCTTCAAAGGGGACCAACCCTATAAAGAGGGTGAGTTGCTGGTCCAGGCGGACTTAGCTAAGACACTAAAACTGATCGCCCTAAAGGGGACCGAAGGCTTTTATAAAGGCGAAACTGCTAAACTAATTGCCCAGCAAATGGCGGAGCAAGGGGGCCTAATTGATTTGCTGGATTTAAAAGGTTATGTCCCGGCGATTCGCAAACCCGTTGAGGGCACCTACAAGGGATATGAGGTCTTATCCATGCCACCCCCTAGTTCAGGCGGGGTGCATCTGATCCAACTTCTCAACATCCTAGAAAGCTTCCAGGTCGAGCGGCTGGGCCCCAACCGCACCCAGACGATACACCTAATGACCGAGGCGATGAAGCTGGTTTACGCCGATCGCAGCCGGTATTTAGGGGACGCCGATTTTGTGAAAGTGCCAGTTACTAAGCTGATTTCAAAAGGATTAGCCCGTGATGAAGCCCGGCGGATTAGTCGCACCACCGCCACCCCATCGGCGCAAATTGCCCCGATCCGAATTGGGGGTTATGAATCCACTCAGACCACACATTTTTCGGTTATCGATGCTAAGGGTATGGCTGTTTCAAATACCTATACGCTCAATTTAAGTTTTGGATCAGGGATTGTGATTGCTGGGACTGGGGTGTTGATGAACAACGAAATGGACGATTTCTCGGCTAAACCTGGAAGCACCAATGCCTATGGCCTTATCGGAGGTCGGGCTAACGAGATTGCCCCTAAAAAACGGATGTTGTCCTCCATGTCACCAACCATTGTCCGGCGTAATAAAAAAGTGGTCTTAGTCACGGGTAGCCCAGGTGGAAGTCATATAATCACGACCACCTTGCAAGTGATCTTAAATGTTCTCGACCATCAGATGGTTCTAGAACGCGCCGTCACCCAGCCCCGGATGCACCACCAGTGGTTACCAGACGAACTCTGGGTAGAGCCTGGATTCGACCCTGAAGTTCTAAACGACTTAACCAAAAAGGGGCACCAGATCGTGCAAAGTCGTTACCTAGGGGCCGCTAATAGCATCCATTGGAATTCCAAAACCGGACAGCTTACCGGGGTCGCCGATCCTCGCCTTGGGGGGTTGGCTTTAGGGGAGTAACCTAAAATGAAATTGTTTTTCTTAGGGGCCACCGGTTTTTTGGGGCCAAAAGGTCAAAACCCTACTGGCCCAAGAAAAGGGGCTTGAGCTGTTGTCAACCCTTCGCCAAGAGGGCGGGCCTGACCTTATCGATCCTAATAGTTTTTCAACTTTTTCTTCGGTTGATGGGGTGCTAAACTGCGCCGATTCGCTGACGGCTTCACCCAAAGCGGCCATTCAGCAGGTGCTCTCTAGGGGCCAGTTTTGGCTTGAAACCTCTGCCGCCCCCCTAAACTATAAGCGAGGTGCTGCCCCTGCGGGACCAAACTTGGGTGGGTTCTTTATGGTTCGGCATGGGCGTTTTTCCGGGTATCAGCAACCTGATATCAAGGAGATCTACCAACTAGGCCAGGGGGTGGTGGATTTGGCGGTTGAGGTTAGTCCCCTTTCGGGGGCTGGGAAAAGTAGGTGTCGCTTAAGGGTTCATTTTGAAGGGCAACCCTTAACTTCAGGGCCTGACTGTGAATTTTCAAAAGGCAAGGCTGGTTCATTGGCCCTCGATTATCCAGAGGTAAGGATGGCCAAGATAGCTCTGGGAGCTGAGGTTAAAGGATATCTCTCGCCGAACCCTTCCCTACTACGCCCTTTAATTTTAGGGCGTTCAAAACTCGCGGCGAAGGCGCAAGGCCCTTTAGGGGGCTTATTTTGGCGCAAATATCTTTTCTTAGGCGATCCCTTTAAAAAAACCGGGCTAGGGCAATAGCGATTTTAGTTCGCCAAGGCGCCCCTCAACTCCGGCTTTTTTATCCAGACTGGGTCTTGCTGGGAGCACAAGCGGCTTTGGCCATTGTGCGGTTACATAAAAAAAGAATAGGTGGGGTTTTATGATGGAAGAGTGCCTAACTTTAAGCGAGATGCTTGCCGGGCTGGCAGGCCCGGGCCCAAGGCCCAAAATAGGTTAACTTGCTCTCTAGAGCTATTCCAAGACACCCGCCTGGGGCAATTCGACTTCGAACCAAAATCGACTGCCGTTAGTGCCAGAACTATCTACCCTTATTTTAGAGCCCAGAAGCGCTGCGAACCTAGAGGACAAAGCCAGCCCCAACCCAAGTCCGTCATATTTCCGGGTCAAGCCTTGGTCGCATTGGGTAAAGGGGTCTAAAATCCGCTCTTGGTCTTCTGGGGCAATACCAATCCCGGTGTCGGCAACCTCAAAACGCAACATCTGCACACCCTGGGGGTTTAGCGAACGGCTAACCTCGATATGCACCTTGCCGCGCTCGGTGTATTTAACCGCGTTGGCCACCAGATTCACCAAAACCTGCTCCAAAAGGCTTGGATCACCCAACCGGTTGGGGTAGAGGCCTTCGGCAACAACTCCGGTCAGTTCCAAACCCTTGGTGCTGGCAGCACCTGAAAAAAGCCTAACCAACTTACTAACCACCCCGCCCAGGTCAAAAACAATCTGCCTCGGCACAAAATCCCCTCGGTCGAGGCGGCTGGCGGTTAAAATCTCGTTTAAAATTGAGGTCAAGGACAGGCTCGATTTGACAATAATTTCGCAATTTTCCTTCTGCTCCTCGGTCATTTCGGACATCATCAAGACCTGGGTCATGCCGATAATGCCGTTTAAGGGGGTGCGCAGTTCGTGATTCAGTAAGGTTAATAGGTTGGTCTTGGCTTGATCCGCTTTGTGCAAGCGGCGTTCGGCCATTTCTAATTCTTTGGCTTGATCCAGGCTGGCGGCCAATTTATCTGATAAAGCGACGGTGAAAAGCTGGTTTAAAATCAGGTGTAATTTTTTTTCGTCATTATTAAGGGCGCTCCCTAATTCTAAACCCTTTATACTTAACATCCTCACCAAATCTAACGCCCTTACTCCCACCCGGCAGGGTTGGTCGGCTAACATGCTAGATTCCCCAAAAATATCGCCTCGGCGGCGCAACGTGAAGATTGGAATCTGGTCATTTAATACTTCGACTTGGCCTTGCAATAAAAAGAAGATCTTTTCGGCAGGTTGCCCCTGCACCAGGATGGACTCTCCCGCTTGGTACTCGACCAGTTCGAACAGAGGCAAAAGGCGTTTTAGTTGGTCTGCGGCGAGGTTGTCAAAGAGTCGGGCGCTTTGGATCAATTCTCCTGTACCTAACCCGCCATGAAGCAAAAAGTCTATTGCTGGGTCTTGCACGGGCTCTCCTTTAGTGAAATCCTAGTTGGGGCGTTTTTAGCCAACCGGTTGAAAAACTAACAAACTTAGGGGTGTTTAGTCAAGTAAATCAAGGTTTGGCTGCGATTCGAACTGGGGGGCTCAAGTAAAGCGCTAGCCCTATCTTTTAAAAAATCTTACACTTAGCCAAAAAACATCCCTCAGAACAAATGGCCATGAAATCTATTTTGGTCTTAACCCCTGACAGCGAAACAATCACCACGCTAAAGCAGGCCTTTGGGGACCGTTTCGAAATCGAAGCGGTTTTAAGCCTCCATGAATGCCTAATCTGCTTTGCTAAAAAACGTCGGGAGTTGACCTTTATTGAGATAAGCTACCTGACCGAGGCGGCTGGCGGTGGATTGACCTCAATCGAACATTTTAAAGAGGTTTTAGGCCAATTTCGCGAGTTATTTGTGACCGCCCCACTTTTGGTCATGGGCCCTCCTAGCGAAAGTAAAAATTTAGCCCGTTCGGTCCAGGCGGGGGCCAACCGGTTTCTTTCGACACCTTTAGAGCCTGAGGCCTTACTTTTAGCCACGGATCTTTTAAAACAAAGTCAGTTGCAAGAGTCGGAATTAGATTATTTGCGGCGTCATGTCTGGCTGGTTTAAAACAGAACAGAATTAATCCTTTTATTTTAGTCTAATAGCTTAAAATAATTCCCCTAATAGGTAATAATCGGAACTAAATGTTCTGGTACATACAAAACGGAATAAATAATTCCGTAATTTTTAAAACTAGCTGTATTTATAATATAAATAAAGTTAACCCCCGCCAGTCGTTGCTCCCCTGTAGATGAAGTCTCTTTAAAGTCGGATCCAAAACGAGCAACAAGCCAGCCCCCATTGGGGCGGCTTGTTGGCACTCAAAGAATCCCAAAATTAAATCAATAAATCCAAAAGGCTCTCGATTAAAG
>Ga0156797_110_pt2 | contig 12641 bp, 11 predicted proteins | sample RifOxyD2_FD_112098 | JGI IMG/M metagenome (GOLD analysis project Ga0156797, IMG submission 112098) | Candidatus Lambdaproteobacteria bacterium RIFOXYD2_FULL_50_16 | reverse complement strand
CGCCCGCCAATACCAAGCCCAAGGCCAACGCGCCTCCGCCCTCACCCACTACCGCCACTCTTTCCGCCTCAACCCCTGCCAAGCCAAGCTCTACCTAGCCACCCTCCAAACCTGGCTGGGGCGTTAAGGTTGACTTATGTACCGAAATACCGTACATTTGAAGCATAAAAGGGAGGCCTTATGCGGGAAGTTTCGGTTAATCAGTTTCGCAGTCATCTAAAAGAAAACGTCGAGCAGGTGGTTGCCAACCACGAAGCCTTGCGGGTGACCCGGCGTCAGGAAAAGGCCTTTGTGGTGATCAGCGAAGAGGACTGGGAGCGGGACCAGGAGACCCTGTATGTACTGGGCAATTCGGACCTGATGCGCCAAATCTCCGCCTCCTTATTGACCCACCAGCAAAAAGCCGGATATCAGCCCAATGCCCATGAGCTAGATGAGATCAATCGTCTTTGAAGGGGACCGCTGGGCGGCTTACGAAAAGCTTCGGCAAAAGGACAAAAAACTTCACCAAAATCTCTGCCGAATCCTGCAAGAGTTGCAGCGTAACGACCCGACCCAGGGCTTAGGCAAACCCGAAGCCCTTAAACACCAGCTTTCGGGCTTTTGGTCCCGTCGCCTTTCGCAAAGGGACCGCCTAATCTACAAATTCGACGACCACTCTATCTACCTCTTCGCCCTAGGCGGGCATTATGAATAGTAAGCCTGTAAACGCAGCCCGCCAGTTCCAAGTGCAACGCGCCGCCACCCTCACCTATTACCGCCATTCCTTCCGGCTGTGACCCTGCCAAGCCAAGCTCTACCTAGCCACCCTCCAAACCTGGCTGGGGCGTTAGCTAGGTTTATAGGTGGCCTTGAAGTCTTCCATCTGGGCGATTAAGTCGGCGACCGCTTTTTTCTGGTCCGGCGTTAACGAGGATTTTGGCATCCAAGCGCGGAGTTCATCAAAACGCCAAATCATGGCCTGTTGGCCTCGATCTTCGATCAGCCGTTTGGTTAGTTCATCTTGGGCTTTTTGGTTGGGCTGGCCCTCGACGATTTCCAGCAAGACCTCCAAGAAGGGATGGATCTTAGTAAAGGGTCCGTTTAACCCGACCTCCTTGGCCAGCGCCAGCCGCTTTCTAGCCTCGCCCCCTTGGCCCTGGCAAATCAAGAACTCCGCTAAATTTAATAAGTTATCGGCGCTAGGCTCGAGTTCACAAGCCCGTCGGAAATCGGCTGCCGCACCTTTATAGTCCCCTTGTAAATACTTTAGGGCTCCCCGGCTGTTGTAGGCATCCGCGTAGTTCCGGTTGAGGGCAATCGCTTGGTTGTAATCCTCCATCGCCCCGTCATGGTCCCCTTGCTTTTTCTTTAGGTGACCCCGGTTATTGTAGGCTATTGAGAATTTTTGATCGAGGGCAATCGCTTGGTTGTAATCCTCCATTGCCCCGCCAAGGTCCCTTTGAATTTGCTTAAGGATTCCCCGGTTATTATAGGCCGCAGCGTTCTTTGGATCAAGGGCAATCCCTTGGTTGTAATCCTCCATCGCCCCGTCTAGGTCCTCTTTCGCATTTTTTAGGATACCCCGGTTAATGTAGGTCAAAGCGTAATTTGGATCGAGGGATATCGCTTGGTTGTAATCCTCCATCGCCCCGTCGGGGTCCCCTAATTCGTCTTTTAGGTTACCCCGGTTATTGTAGGCCAAAGCGTAATTTGGATCGAGGGCAATCGCTTGGTTATAAGCCTCCAGAGCTTCGGCTGGTTTGTTCAACTTTTCTTGATATAAATAGCCTATTGCAAAGTAGGCCCTGGGGTTTTCTGGGTTCACTTTCAGGGCGTTTTCAAACTTTTCAAGTGCTTGATCAAACCTGTCCGTGTTTAGGTCACGCCAGCCCAATAAAACCCAGTCGTCTGCACTGCGGTTTTCCGCTGATTTTTGTTCGACTTTTTGGGATAAGGTTTGGAAATCCTTTTTTTCCTGCTCGGTGATTTTTTGGTCCGGTCTTTTGGAGAGGGACTCATTAAGTGCTTTGACCTTGTTTTCTAATTCAATGGCATCATCCAGTTTTTTATGGGTTTTAGTGACCAACTCATCAATCCTTTCAGACTCATCTTTTAGCTTAGCTTTGACTTCTTTAACGGTCGCTTCCAAGTCTTTTTTTAGGTCCAGGTATTCCTCCATAATCCCGTGGCGGCTCATGGCGCCTTTGATCCCAAACAGGGCCAAAATGGCCAACACCACCGCCAAACAGGCGCTAGCTATCATAATAAAAAAATCAATCCGGTCCCGCCATTGTTCCTCGCCTTGCCGGAAGTCAGCATAGGTTGCTTTTTGGTCTTGCTCCAATTTCTCAAAACGCTTCTCCAACTGCTCAAGCCGATATTGGCTCAAATCACTTTTTGAATCCGTTTTGGGGTCGGTGGCCAAAGCGAGGGGGGAGAGAAAAAGGAGGGTCAGGCAGAGGAGGAAGTAAGGCTTCATTTGAGGGCTCCCTAAAATTTGAGGACAGACTACCCCAGACCCCCCAACTTTGCACCCAAATTCTTCCCCCCTCCCCCCAGATTTTTCCCCTCCCTCCGCAGGTTGGCACCCTACTTCTTCCCCCTGCCCCGGCTATCTCCCCCCTCCCCCCCTTGCTTAGATTCCCCAAAAAATCCCTCAAGCTTTCCCTAGTTCTGCCGATAACAAAGGGACGGCTTTGGGTTTTTATGCCCTTGGCCCACCTAATCCGCTTGGGGAGCGTGGTCCCTAGGCCCTTGAGGCCCTTAAAAATTAGCCCAAGATGTTTAAAAAAGACTTACATTTAAAGGATTGGATCGGTCGGCTCGATCCCCAGGCGCTTTTTGTTTTGGCGATTCTGCTAGGATTGTTTTTGTGGAGCGCCAGTATCGCTCAGGCCCAGATTGGGGTGGATCTGTTGTTGCAGAAAAGCCAATTTAAAATCGACGAGCGGTCCGAGCAGAAAGATGCGAGCGTTTGGGGGGCTTACCTCTTTGTTCCGCTAGGCAATTATGCCTTTGCTGAACTGGCGCATGAACAGACTGACATTACTTATAAAACCCTGGACCCCCTAAGCCAAGGCGATAACGGCGGGGCGCTGAACCTAATGTTGGGTCCGGCGGTGATTTTTGTAGGAGGTCATCAGGTCTCGACCACGGACAAAACACTTGAAGGGGCCAAAACCCAAGGGGCGGGGATAAAGATTTACGACCTACTTTATTTGAGTGTGGGCGTAGAGGGCTATCAGTCCACCTACCCCAATCTCCCCTTGACCGATGCCACTGGCGACATAGGCCTAGAGGTAAACCAAAACAGCCCAGACGTTGCGCTGTCCCTCTTTGGGGGCTATGTGAGCTTGGAGGGAAGGCGCGATAGGATTGTACTTTCTGATTCTTTGGGATTTGGCAAAACCGAGTTTATTAGCAACGAAGGCGGTTTAGGGTTTTATTTGAGCCCCTTTATGCTCCATTTTTCGAAGTGGACGGGCGAGCGCATCTTTCGGGCGAGTAACAAGGCGTTGGAGGTCAACAGCTTCACCTACCTTTATCAAGGTGGCAACCATGCCAGCATTCGGCTGGGGTTAGGGGATTATGTGACCCTTTCTTTATCGCAAGCGAATCAGAAACTGATCGAAGCCCCAGACGCGGAGCAGATAGACAGCAAGGTAACCACTGCCTCTATTGTGTTGAGGTTTTAGCCGGCCAAAGGCCTTATAACCGCTCTTTCCATTTTCACTTCCAATCCAAGTTTGATTCGTAGTTGCAATAAAATAGCTTTCTTGTGTAAGATAAAGCCTGGGGTCGAGCTGCCTTATTAACTAAAACGGCGAGGAAAAGTGGATACAACTTCTGCCTATTGGATCTTGATTGTCGAAGATGAGCCGAGGGAAGTTGTTTTTTTAGAAACCTGCCTTCGTAGTGGAGGGTACCGAACCCTTACCGCCACCGATGGCGAGAAAGCACTCAGCCTGCTGCACACTTTTAACGGCGAAATTGGATTGATCCTCTCCGATTGGATGATGCCCGTTTTAGACGGTATGGCCCTCTTAAAGCAGATAAAACGGGAAAAGAGATTGGCCAAAATCCCTTTTATCGTCCTCACCGCGAAAGAAACTGAAAGCGAACTTATCACCGGTTTAAAAGCAGGGGCTTTTCATTATTTGCATAAACCCTGTTCCAACGAATTACTGCTGACCACCGTCGAGTTGGCCCTAGCGGCCTATGAAAACGAAAGGTTTAGTCACAAAGAAAGTTCCAGTAAAATATCGGCTGTAATTGATTACGCCAAAAAAACCTTACTCACCGAACACCACCGCGCCGAGCTTGACCATATTTATCAAACCGCAGTTTTAGATTTTTTCGAAAAAGGTGGGCAATGTGTTGATTATTCAAGCATGTTGGAGCTTTTGATGGCGGTCATTAAGAAGCTCCATTTTAATAGCGCCGCCAGTGAAGAGGGCGGTCTGGGGGGCTCCCTGCGCTGCTCTTTATTACTCTCTGGAGAAATGCACGTGGACCGGAGTGATCGCGGGCTCCAAAGCACTTTGGACCATCTGATTTTGGTGCAAACCCTTCAAGAGCGGGTGGTTTTAAGGAAGGGTTCTTATACAGCGATTCCATCTCGCTTGGGCAAGGTGGCCGTGCTTGTCCGTAATAGCCCCACCGACGACCTGGAACTGCGCCAAGCGGTGGAGGTGGTGTACGCCTTGCTCAATCAATTCGAATTGCGGCTGATTGAGTTTGAATCACGGCTTTCATTGAGCTTAAAAAACCAGCAAATTGAATCAATCATCGAAAATAGCACCCAACGTTTAAAATTGATTCGAGAGGCTTACCGCCAGGTAAAAGGTATTCAGGTGCAGAATCTTAAAGAGATGAAAAACGAAATTTTACCCCTATTAAACGAACTGCCCTTGGACAAAAAGGAACGAATCAGCGAACTTTTGGATGAAACCATCGCTCGTTCTAACCAGTTTTTTAAGGAAGACTTGCTTTCTGATATGTCTTTTTTAGAGACTGTAGAAAACCTTAGTTCGATCTACGCGAAAGCCGAAGCCGAAAATCGCGTTAACCCTGGCCAGCTATCGGACGGTGCGCGTTTAAAAATCAATAAGTTGCTTTCGCCCTTCGATCAATAAATAGGACGGTTTAAGGAGCGGCTTGGTCAGCCGAACTACTTTATTTAATGCGTTTCGCCAAGGGCTGTGGGCCACAAGAACCTCTAATTGCTCTGAACTAAGCCCTCCCCGCCCCAGGTTTTAAAAGCTTACCCGGTAGCTCTGCACTTGACAGGCAGAATAGGTTCCCGCTTGGCAAGCTGCTGCCTCCCCAGCATTTTTGGAATGAGTGGTCTGAATGGTTAAGCTAGTTACAGAGCTATATGCCGCTTTGATCCCCGTCAATTCAGTGTTTAAACCGGTAATCGCCGCGCTGGCTTCGGCGTCGGTTTGGGCGATTAGGGGTAAGGTCAAGGTAATAGGGCTATAGGCCTTGTCGTTAACCAAAATCGTCTGAATCTCTACCGCCGCGGTCACAATCGGCGTGCCTGTCAAGGAATCATCGAAGGTAGCACAACCTTTGGGTGGTTTGGAGATTAAACAGGCGCGGTATAGACTTAAATCATAGGGCGTCTTACCTACCTCGTTAAAGGTTAAAAAACTCTCCACAAAGCCATAATAGGCCGCCGAATCTTCATGTTCTGGGTCGGAAAGATTACCTAACTTTTCTGGCTGGGTTTTTAGGCCTACCGCGATCACTTGCCACTTACCCGCTGCTGGCGGGGGCACCTTGAACTCAATGTAGTCTTTGGTGGTGGGCAGCGCAACCAGGGTGAAAAAGTTAACAGAGTTGGTAAGCTCGGTTTCCAGGTTTTTAGAAACCTCTGGTGTGATAGCCGTGTCCTTGGTGTAAGGAGTGCTGCGAGTGGTTACAGCCAGGGCCCCAATGAGGAGGGATTTGACCTCGTCATTGGCTGGGCTGGCGGGTTGGCCGCTAATCGCCGAGTTCGCGGTAGAACTATAACCCAGCTGGGCCTTCAGCCCCCGAATATCCACCTTGACCATTTCAGGAGCAGGGTGGTTGTTCAGTTCCTTGCATCCGCTAAAACTCAAGAGCAACAATCCCAATACGATACTGAATCTCATGAGGCTCTCCTAAAAGCTCGCGTTAACCGCCAACCCGGTAAGGGTCCGCACATATATTACCTTGTTAGACAGATTGGCCCTATAATCATAGGTGCCCTTAAAGGTCCACTTGGATAACTTCCAGCCCAGGGCGGTGTTAAACAATAAGGGCAAATCAACCCGGGTGGCCCCTAAAGGGGTTTGTGTGGTTAAGGGCTCCTCATTTTTATAGTTTAAGTATTGAATCCCAAACCCAATGTTGAACAATAACCCCGCATCCCAACGGTTAGCCCAGTCAAACTGGGTGGTTAGGTAGCTGTGATCACTGGTGAGGCTTCCTTCGGTGTCTTGCCCGTAGGTGAATTTAAAGTTGTAGCGGTCCAGCGGGTCCCAACTACGATAGTCCCAGAAAAGCCCAGTTTGGTTGCCACTGGTTAGGCTAGTTGAGGCGAAACTTTTTGTGGCGAACTCCAAGCCCCATTGGTGCCGGTAACGCTCAACACCCTCTTTACCGCTAAATTCTATATTGGGTTTAAAGCCAATAGTTTGGGCGTAGTCAAAACCCCCTAGGTTAATATCCGTCAGCAACAAGTCTAAATTCCAAGCAGATCTGTCACCTCGTTTTATACCAGCCCCACCGCCTAAAAACATTACCTGACTGCCCAGGATTTGGTTGTCCACCTTGGAATAATCTGTTTTAGCCGCACCCAAAAAAAGGTTGTAATTGGGTTTGCTGGCACTCAAGGCAAGCTGGAACCGCTGCCTCTGGTCCGCTTGCTGACTGTCTTCCACCACCCCTTGAACCGAAAGCCCTCCGACATCAATTGGGCTGCTTAAGTCTAAGGTTGGGTTGTCGTCTGTTTCTAAGTAAAACCCTAAAACCGCCCCCAAGGCCCAACCTTTTTGGTCATCGCCACCTTCATCTGAGGCCTGTTCTTCCAGGTTGTAGCCCACCAAAAAGCTTCGGGTGCTAACATTTCCCGCCTGATCAACCGCGCGTAGGGTATATAGATTACGCCCGGTCTTAAAATGTAAGTTTTGCTTGATTACAATAGTGGAAGCAGGCGTGATCGGCAGGGTTTCTCCGTTTAGGCTAACCTCAACGATCAGATCGTCATCGAGGATCACAAAACTAACTGGCCAATCTTCAGACATCATCACTTGTTTCTTGAGTAGGTCTGGACTCAAGATTTGTGGAGGTGTGGTTTCTGGGGGCGGGGTCAAAGGAACGGGTTCAATTGTTGGGGTTGTACTTCCAGGTTCTTGCAGCGCCGGTGAAGCGGGTTTTGTAGTGGGTAACTCCGTGTTTAAAGAGGCGGGGGCTGGTGTTTCTTGAGCCCACAAGGGGGGAAAAATAAACATAAACCCGATCAGTAAAAGGCTGGTCTTTTTCATCTAAAACTCCGTTCCCAATTGAATCGATCCAGACTTCACCAGATTTTGTTGGATTACTTCGGTACTGGGCTGGGGATTTGGAATCTCGATCGGTGGTGCGCTTATGTTGGCGCTTTTCGATTGGTTAAGTGGGGTGGCCGGGGTATAACCTGCATCTTCAGGGCTGGGGAGTACTTGTATGACTGGGCTGCCTTCGAAGCTTTCGTCTGCCCCTACCTCCGTACTTTTGCTATCTTCTAGGGCCGAAGCACTAATTAAGCCTCCCTCAATCATCTGCGCCTCACCGGTCAGCTCTGCCGCTGCTGGGCTATTTACGGGGGAGGAATTGAGATTTGATTGGGCGGTCACGGTTTGAGGTTGAGTGGGTGCGCTTGAATTAATCACCACCGACATCTGGTTGGCCGAAACCACCACGGGCTCGCCGCTGCCTCCTTTAAGCCAGACTGCTCCCTCTTTCGTATGTACTTGCGTGTTACCTACCGAGCTGGCTTCAGTCCACCACTGGGTCCCTTTGACTCCAATCACAGCCATGGAGGTTCGTATTCGGAACGGGCGGTCACCCCCTTGGAGTTTGGCTTTTTGAAGCAGAGCTTTTCCATAAACCAGCTTCAAATACCCACGATCTTCACCGAGTTTCCAGGGTTCTACCTGGAAAATGGCGTTGGCTCCTAACTCGATTTTGCCGCCATCTGGGGTGTTTAGAGTTGCTCGCGCGTCAGGGCCAAGGCGTAAAAGGTCGCCTTCGAGGAGGTCGGTAGGTTTGTTTGGATTAATATCCTGAACATTGTTGGCGCGTATTAAAACAGCGTTACCCTGTTTTACTTCCGCTTGAGCCAAGCGTTCAGCGGCACAAAGTGTCCCCTGAAGAAACAGTCCCAACCCAATCAAACCCATCCAAACCGTTTTCATGTTGGCCCTTCTTATGGGGTTTTCATCTCAGAATGCGATCCAAAGAGTCGGGGACATGGTAACACAGTAGCAACAAAATATGTAAACTTTTTGTAAATAAATGACCTAGGTAGGTATGTTCAGGGCAGCCTAAAAATGTCCTATTGAGGTTGTGTTTATTAAATATAGTTTTAATTCATATAGTTAAATGGTATTTGCGGGGGGCTTTCTCGTCGTCAAACAGCAGCAGGGTGCCTATTAATGTCCTGTTGCCTTGAGTTTAGGCAGAGTAGGCTGGAGGCCTGCTAAAGGAAGAACTATGACTTCGCCCGATCCTATTTCAGATTCCGACCCCTTCGACCAAATGACCTTGGGTGAATTGAAAAGACTCGCGCTGACTTCAACTCAATTGGTGCCCTTCCCGCCAAACCTAGAACGAGAACGTTTAATAGATGAGATTTTAGCGAGGTTAGCAGCGATTGAAATCATGCTGGCAGATTACGCTTTTCAAAAAACAGATCCATCAACATATCCGTTTTACCAGCAACTGGCTCAGATAATTATAAAAGCGGAGATGGCGGTTTCCCGAGTACACCAAAACAAGCCAAATGGTGACCATCCCAGCGCTACTCTAGGTCTAAGGCAACTTTAAAAACCCGCACCACCTCTAATTTGTTTGCTTGGTTTTTTTCTTCAAACAGGGCGGTTTTGTCCATCAGGCGAATCAATTCCCGTTGCTGCTCGATGGTTAAGGTCAAAACCATCTCTTGAGCCCGGTCAGCGATATTTTTTCTCAACAAGCTGGAACCCACCGAAAAAAAGGATTGCAGATTTTTTAAGACCTGGGTGAACCCCTCTTCACTGTCGCCCCAACTGGGATTCCAATGTTCTTCTAAATATTGGTTACAAACCGTGTATTCCTTGTTGGCAATACCCCCATCTATCGCCGCCACCAAAGCCGCCCCAAACAGTACTTTTTGCAGCGCCCCAGGGGTCTCAAAGGTCGTCTTGCTGGGCGCCAGAGATTCAGGGGCCAAGCGCTCGACTAGGGATTTGCGGAATTCTCGGTTTAGGTCTTGCTCTTTGCGGGATAAAGCAGAAATATTGTGCTGGGTTTCAAAGCTGTTGTGGTTGACCCAGGCACCTAATTTTACACGATTAACATCAATATGATAGTCTCTAATCATATTCTGCAAATGCAGTTCTAATGCAGGGTCTGCAAAACATTCTTTATAGGCTTCGTGGTATCGTTTGGATTGTTTGCGGAACTTATCGATAGTAAATTCCTCAACCATCAAACTGCCCAAGCTGTTGCGAAATAAAATACTGATCTGGCCAAAGCGAAGTAGGTTAAAACAGATCAAAACCTCAGTCAGATGCATCTCTTTTTTTAAACAGCTCCGATAATCAATCTTCTGCGCTGGAAAGAGTTGGAGAATAAGGCGAGCCAGCTTTTCGATCTGGTCGGGTTGGACATGGGCATAGTCATTGTCCAATTCAGAACCCAAATCAATTTGAGTACGGATTAGCTCTAAACTGGTAAAGGTTTCTTTGAGGGTCCCTTGATTTAGCAGACCATAATAGCCATTAAGCAAACAGTAAGCGAGCCCCTTTAAAAACCCAACCCTTTCAACCAGTAGGGTTTCTTCAGGCAGATGGGCAATTTGGGCCTCTTTGCCAAAGTTTTTGCTGCTGGTTTTCTGAAAAGCCTTAAAAAACCAACCCTTTTCCTTGTCAAACCCCGTTAATACCCGCCCCCTAGGCACCTTGAGGTGGGTGAGGATCGAAGGCTGGACCACATTGGGCTGGGGATGGAAGTTCTTTTTATAATAGTGGTACCAAATCTTAAACTCTTCGTTAGTATCTTTTTCAGAAGTAACGCCGATTTCGTGAAAGCGTTTTTCAATTCGGTCAATACAGGCCTCGAACATCACTCGCATGTCTTCTTCAAAGCGGTTAACTGCATCGGTCTCGCCAATAAAAATCATGTCCAACTGTTTTCGTTTACGCCCACCTTCGGGGAAGGCTTTTTCTAAAAACTTGGCCAGCACCTTTTCTCGGTGGGTGGTTAGTTCAAGGGGCGTGCCTGGACGGGCAAAAACGTCGGAAATCCGCACATGCAGGGCAAAGGCAAGGTCAAGAACCCGGCTCATTTCCAGGGCGGCGGTTTCGTCGATGGTAGTAATTAGGCCCCTTTCGCAATAAGCGATTTTAAGCACCTTATAACGCAACCACCAAGGGTCGTAGGCTAGGTTTGGAAAGGTTTTCTCAATCGTTAAAATTTGATTGGGTAAAAAAGCTTCTGCCCAGGGTCCGGTTGGCAGCCGGGTGACCAATGATTCCAAATATTCCGGCCTTTTAATCAGCTGAATCATGGTCTTGCGGGTTTTATCAAAGAGCAGGGTCTCGTAACGGCTGAGGTTCATCAGAGCTTTGGGCAAGTTCCCCGATGAGCCCTTAAACGCCTCCCAATAAATCGCCCCATTGTGCCGCCCTACATATTCTTCGCTTAGGTCTGGCGTGGGTCCATGGTCTGCGATCCCGCGTTTGAGATCTCCAGCCAAGTCGTCTAACACCCCAAAACGCAAAAAGTCCATCGCTTGGTGATAAAGTGGACTGTTGTTGGTATTAGCTCCAAACATAAAGTGGGACGGGGCAACAGGAGTAAAAAAGACCCCTGGCATCAAGGTGTCGTAGGTCAAGATCAATTCGTACGCCGAGCCAGAAGACTCTTTTGACTCCAAGGTCGAGCCGAAGCGGCCATTGATCATGTCCTCATCGCGCATGGGGAAGAGGTAAATCTCGGCGGTTGGGTATCGCTCCTCGCAGTAGGACTGGAGCCGGGCTATTTTTAATCTTAGTGCCGCTTCCCCCTCTTCCATCTGTTTTTTAATCACTCGTTTGCCAGCCAGGGCATATAGCTGGATCACTTCCTGAACGATCTTGTTTCGAAATTTAGGATTGGGGGTCTCGGCCAACTTTTGGGTAAGATTTACTTGCTTGGTGACAAATTGTTTGGACAGGAGCGGATAGGCTTCGCAGAGCTTTTGCTTGGCTAATTGGTTGATCTTGGCCTCGAGCTCTGGATTTTTTTTCAATTGAACCGGGGTGACCTTGTTTGCCCTTTGAACCTTAGCCCCTAAAATCTTATGGGCCGCCAGCATCAATTTGCTAATGGCTTCGTTAGTCAGGTCTGTTTTGGGTACTAAAAAGGGGTTGATCCGAAAAACCACCTGTAGGTCTAGGTCACTAGCTAAGTGCTTATGCCCCACCGTACCGATTGAGCCAATCGAAAAAATGCCAATTATTGGGCAATGTTCGGGCGCAGGACCAAGGCCGTGGCCAAAGGTTTTGTTTAGATGTTCGTCGCAGTCGGTTTTGATAAAGTCAGGTAGTAAATCTAGCCCCACCACCCCTGCTGGAGCGCCCTCCACAAAAAGGTCGGCCACATGGGAGACCTCTTTTTCTTTATAATCAACAACCTCGGTTGTGGTATAAGTGATCCCATTGAGGCTGGGATCATTGGTGTGAAGAATGTAGATGATGTCGTAAAGGGCGTGCTTCATCGGCTCGTCGAAACTGCCGAAGGCTAGTTCGAGCCGGTTTTTATTATACTTCTCAAATAGGTCTTTGCCTTTTTTGATCTCCTTGTCGAGCCGGTCCCTAAGCTCGGGAGGCAGGGCGACCGGTTCTTCAAACAGGGACTCCAAACCTTTAGGCTGGGCCGGTTTGGTGGGGGGGGCGGCTTTTTTTGTCGGCGTCTTCGAAAACAGTCCCATTGTTCAAAAGTGCTTGGGTGTCTTCAAGTCATGACATAACCAATTCCTTAGGGCAATAAGGAATCTGCTTTATATAAGCCGCCAAACCCATTACTGGCGCGGGCCTACCATCACAAAGGCTGACCAAAAATAGGGGTGAGCCCAATCCCCACTTTCAATCATTTTAAGTTTGGAGTCTCGCAACGCTTGCCTTGGACCAATCCCTTTTTCCATATTTCCGTAAAAATTGGTCATCAGGTTTTGGGTGCCCTCGTCTGAAACTGGCCAGAGGCTGTTTACTACCGTGCGTACCCCGGCCTCTTGGAAACTTCGGCGCAAGCCGTAAACCCCCTCGCCTGCGTGGATCTCGCCTACCCCAGTTTCGCAAGCCGAAAGTACCACTAACTCGGTTCCGTAAAGGTCGATATCTAAAACCTCCATCGCGGTCAACACCCCGTCGTTGGCCCCGTCAATCTCGCCCAAATAGGGCGCATTGGCG
>Ga0156797_140_pt4 | contig 12700 bp, 12 predicted proteins | sample RifOxyD2_FD_112098 | JGI IMG/M metagenome (GOLD analysis project Ga0156797, IMG submission 112098) | Candidatus Lambdaproteobacteria bacterium RIFOXYD2_FULL_50_16 | reverse complement strand
ATTTCTGGGAAAGGGTCTATTTTAAGGGGTTCTGAATACCCGTCTGCCCCTTTGCACCGGTTCCAGAAGGGTCCGAGCAAAACCACTAGCGTTCGCATCCTTGGGTTCTGCCGAATATAAGGCTTTGAAACTTCCTAAATGAGGGGTTTAAAAGAAACCTCTACTTCTATCGGTTTTTTCTAATCCCGGCACCCAGCAATAGGAGCTTTTATGCCTAATTTTGTCTGCATCGGGATTCATGTTTAAGCCCCGCATGTTGATTTTCCTAATTCGAATATTTAGGATTAGGCTAGACAACCCTTAAAATCAAAAAAGAACGGGTGCAAATCAATCTTCAAACGGGAAGAATTTCTTCTGACTTTGGCAGTCATTTAGAAGTACTCCTCCCAGATGGAACCAAGACTCGACTCTCCCAATTTACCCACTTGGAAAGACCCCATGTTGGCGATCTAGTCAAATTCGAAGGGGACCGACTCATAGAAATCGAACCTAGCAAAAATCAACTGTCGCGCCTTAAGTCCAATGGTGAAATCCAGGTGTTAGCAGCAAACCTGGATGAAGTCTGGTTATGTATTCCCTTAGACCGGGAACCGAGCTTAGGTCGGGTCGAACGGTTTAGCCACTTTGCCTTAAGTCAAGGCTTTAAGCCTCTTTTATTACTGACTAAATCAGATATTTGCGAAAACCCACAAGCCTGGGTAAGCCTCGGAATTTCCGCTGGTTTGGAGGTGGTGCTTTGCAGCCCTCTAAAGGGAATAGGCTTAGAAGAATTGGCAGAACGCCTTACCAACCAAAAAACCATCCTGCTTTTGGGGCAATCGGGTGTTGGGAAAACAACCTTGGCCAACTATTTGGCAGGAACTGATTTTACTACCCAAAACGTGCGCGCCCTAGATCATCGCGGGCAGCACACCACTGTTTCCAGAAATTTAATCCCCACCAAAAACGGGGGATACCTGCTAGATATTCCCGGACTTCGCGACCTGTCCTGGGAAGAGCAAGACCAAATCCCCGAGGCTTGGTCCGAGCTCGCTTCTTCTTGTCGGTTTTCAAATTGCGCCCACCAAGGTGACGAAGGTTGTGGCTTGGCCCAGGGTGTAAAGGATGGGGTAATAAGCCAGGAATCGCTTGACCACTGGCGAAAAATGCAAAAAGAGTCGGCCTATCAAACACGCCGCCAAGACAAAACCGAATCAGGAAACTCTAAAAAACGAATGAAAAAAATAAGCCTACAAATCCGTTCTTTAAACAAAATTAAAGATTTTTAACTATTTTTTATTTAGCAAACAACTTCCCCCGAACAAGGTGCTCACTTTAAAGAGCTCCAGGTTGCGGTAGTCACGGCGTAAAAACCGAAATCAAGCCTCTACCCCTGCCAAATGACTCTTGTATTTACTTAAACGATTAACTCAAGGTTTTGCTGTTTACCCAAGGCTAATTTATTGATAAATAAATGTTTTTATTTAATTAATTATAATTTTATTCTAGGGTCAAGGGCACGCCCGTTTGCCCTTACAGGGTAACCCTCTGGAAGCAACTTAAAGTAATCGGGGCAAAATGGTTGCTGGCAAAAACCGAATCATATGGCTAGTTATTTTGTTTTCGGTAAGCTGCCTGACCACCAGCTTTTTGGCCATCCTGATTCTGTATGAGGTCTCCCTACCACAGACTAAGGCGAGATTAACAGAAGTTGTACAAACCAGGGCCAGCTTGATGGAGTTAAATGCCAAAGGGAAACGGGAACAAAGCCAACTTATAGGTCAATCTGGGAAAGGGTCAGAACTACTCACGATCAGCGAGCTTCAAGAGGCTTATCAGCAGTTTTCTGGGATGGGAATAACTGGCGAATTTACCCTAGTTTGAGGCGTCTTCCACGGGATAAACTAGAGGCAGCTTGCTTCTAACGGGTTTCACCTGGCTCTAAATTGCCCCTTAACAAGGAGATTAATAGACAGAATACTTGGATTCCTCTAAGTAATCCAGATTACCGCCTATATCTTGGCGGAACCGTCAATCATCAAATAGCCCAGAGCAATTCTGGCACACAGGCGGAGGCAGGTTGGAAAAATCCGAAGGGGCCGGGCCGGTCAAAAAACTTGTTTTGATTGGTGCCGGGGGCCATGCGAAGTCTTGTATCGATGTAATCGAAACCCAAGGGATTTATCAGATCATTGGATTTTTAGACCTACCCGAAAAAGACTGCACCCGCCTTTTAGATTATCCAAAATTAGGTAGCGACGATCTAATCCCAGAACTAGCTAAGGACCAGAATCACTTTTTTTTAGTGGCAGTTGGCCAGATCTTAAGCCCAGAGAACCGGACCCGAATCTATGGGATGATCAAAAAGGCGGGGGGACAATTAGCCACGGTTTTATCTCCTTTAGCCCATATTTCTAAACATGCGAAAATCGGAGAAGGGACGGTTGTAATGCATCACGCGATGGTCAATGCCAATGTGGACATTGGGGTTAATTGCATCATCAACTCAAAAGCCCTGATCGAACATGACTGTGTAGTAAAGGATTTTTGCCACGTTTCTACCGGGGCCTTAGTTAACGGTAACGTGATTATCCACCCGGGAACCTTTATTGGCTCTGGGGCGGTCTTAAGCAACGGGTTAGAGATCAAAGAATTTTCGGTGGTCCATCTAGGGGCGATCGTTAAAAGTCGGTCTGATTGTGTGATCACCAAGACCCACGCAGAGCTTTAAACCCTCTTGTTATCACCTTCGATCAGTTAAGGAACGCCCGCCGCTTGTTCTAAGGCGATCCAACTTTCCTCAATCGACCAATTGGAGTGAATGGCGCTGATATTGTAGCTTTCTAGCAACGCCCCAATGAGGCTTTCCCTTAAGCCCCCAAAAGTCAAGTTTAAACCCTTGATTGATTGGGGGCTTTTTGGTTAAACTCATTCTCCTTTATAGTCTTAACCCTGGCGACTTAACTTTATGATTGAAGGCCAGATTCAAATCTTGGTTGTCGATGACGCCCCCATTATGCGTAAGCTTCTGGGCGACATTTTGCACAAAATGGGATTTCAGCAAATCGTGGAGGCTAGCAACGGGCAAGAGGCCATGACCCGCATTGAACACGGTGGGATCGATCTGGTTTTAACGGATTGGCATATGGATGAATCTTCAGGGATTGAACTTTTAAAGGCGATCCGCAATGACCGTCAATTCAAAACCTTACCGGTGCTGATGATCACGGCGGAACGCAATTTGGAGATGGTCAAATACGCTCTGCAAGTAGGAGCCACTGGCTACATTATCAAGCCCTACGATGCCAAAAAAATTAGGGAAGGGATAGAGTCGGCTATAAAAAAAATAAAACCTCCCGCTAAAACTGAACCTTCCGTTATTCCTAACACCTAATCTTTTAAAATGAGCCCTCGCCTGCTTATTTAAGCTGCCCCTGGGCCTCCTATCGCGCTAAAACAGTACCTAGAAGGGAACTAGGCAGGGGATCAAAAAAACGAAAAAACACTGTAAAAATTCGAGCAACTCAAGCAATATTAGGCAGGGCTAACTTTCACCCGACCCGATTAGCCCAACCAAACCTATTTTTTTGATCCCATGCCGACCAACTCGAACGTTAGTTTTTCTGCCGAACAGATCGAAGCCTTTGCTACCGGTTCGTTGGCACATTGCTTTGGCACTCCATACGATATTTACCAAAGTCGGCAGGTCCCCAGGACCCCCAATGGTGACTTAAAGTTGATCAGTCGGGTCACTGAGGTTAAAGGTACACCTGGTAACTTCCGCGAAAAAAGCCAATTAACTGCCGAATACGACGTCCCGGCAGACGCTTGGTATCTGACCCAAAACAGCGCGCCCGTGGTGCCCTATTCGATCCTGATGGAGATCGGCCTGCAACCTTGCGGGTTTTTAGCAACCTACATGCAGTGCCCGCTGATTTACAAAGACCTCGACCTGTATTTCCGCAATCTCGACGCCGAGGCGGCATTATTGGAAAACCTGGATTTACGAGGCGAGACCATTACGGCTAAGGCCAAACTGACCAGCATGGCCGCCAGTTCGCAAACCATTATTGTCCAGTTTGACTTCCAACTCAAAGCCAAGGGCAAAACCTTCTTTTTAGGAAACACCTCGTTTGGTTATTTTACGGGCGACGCTCTTAAAACCCAATTAGGCCTAGACCAAGGACGGCGAATCCTGCCTTGGTTTAAGGAAAACAAGGTGCCCTTGATCCAGGCAAAAAACCTAAACTTAACTCAAGCAGAAACGAGGGACCAATTTTTTACCTCCAGTGCTGAACAGCCTCACTACCACCTGAACTCGGATCAGCTTAACTATCTGGACCACCTGCTGATTTTTGCCGAAGGTGGGGTGGCCGGTAAAGGTTACATCCAAGCGCAGAAAAAAAATGACCCCAATTCGTGGTACTACCCTTGCCATTTTCGGGGTGACCCAGTGATGCCGGGTTCGTTGGGGGTGGAAGCGATTATTGAATCGATCAAGGCCTTTGCGATCCAACAAGGCCTGGGCAGCCAGTTTGCCAATCCGCAGTTTGTACACAAGTTGGGCAAGGTGCAGTGGAAATATCGGGGGCAAATTATCCAGCAGGATCAATTGCTTTCCTTAGAAACCCACGTCAAATCCATTGAACAACGAAAAGGCCAGATTGATATTTTGACCGACGCCAGTCTTTGGAAAGATGGGCTTCGGATCTATCAAGTAAAGGATATTGGAATTTCGATTTTAGACGTGCCTAAAACCCTGGATTGATCTATTCAACACCCATCTGGCTTAGAATCACCAAGATGTCTGCTGGGGGCCGCATAGGTTGGCCCTTTTCGTTAGTTAAGACCCCAAGGGTGCTGGCCTCCAAACAGAGTTGGTCGTCTGCGCGGCGGATTTCTTGGACAAACCGGTACTGGATGGCGCTGGCCTTTTCCATGACCGTAGTCACGTAAAACCGATCATTTGCTTTAAGCGGATATTTATAACGCTGTTCCGATTGGGTTTGGGTAAATTTGATCCCGCGCTCACTGGCCAGCACAAAAAAATCAATCCCCATTTCGCGCAACATGCTGTTTCGCCCATGTTCGAGATAGTTAAAATAATTGGCGTTATGAACTACCCCGCCTTGGTAAATCTCGTTGTCTCGAACTGCCATTTCAATTTTGTGCATCTTAACTCCCTTTCTAGGCCCACTTACCCAAGTTTGATTGACATGGGAACAAAACCCGACCTACCCTTGCAAGGCAATTTTGTTAATTTTAAAATTTTTTCTACCGATTACCCCAAGCCAACCGCGCTATGAACTTTTCCAACTGGTCCAACAGCACCATTGTTGCGCAGGCCAAGGGTTATGCCCTGAGCCAGCCAGACTCCAACTTTGTAACCTTTTTAGTCGATGGTGACCTCGAAGAGGCAAGTCTTAGTTATGCCCAGCTAGACCAAAGGGCTCGCCAGATTGCCGGTTGGTTGCAAGCGCAGGGCTGCAATAAAGGGGACCGGGCGGTGGTGATGTTGCCCAATGGTCTATCTTTTATTGAGGTGTTTTTTGGTTGCCTCTATGCAGGGGTGGTGGCCCTGCCACTCTCCCACCAACTCTTGGCCTATCAAGAATCGTTGATCCCCAAGTTAGAGACCGCCAGCCCTAAACTGATTATCGGGGCAGAACAGGTGGTTGGCTTTTTAAATAAACGCTTAGCTCAAGATTTTCCCCAATTTGCTTCACTCCAAGTAACCACCCCCCAAGCGATTATAGAGGCGGCCCTAGCGCCCTTTAGCGAGGTGGATATTTTTCCCCAGGACCCGGCCTATTTGCAATTTAGTTCAGGCAGTACGGGCAAACCTAAAGGGATTGTGGTGGGGCATTCGAACATTATGGCCAACATGGAACAATCTCGCCTCGCAGCCGATTGGCAGCCAGGAGCGGGCACCGCCCTTTGGTTGCCCCTGTTTCACGACTTTGGCCTCGCGGCTGGACTTTTAGGGGCCTTATACATGGGGGGATTTGTGATCCTTCTGACCCCCGCCCAGTTTGTGGTCAAGCCCTCGCGCTGGCTTTCGGCCATGAGCCGCTATCGCTGTGCCCATAGTTACGCGCCGCCCTTTGCTTTTGCGATGTGTATTCGGATGCAAAAACCTGAAGAACTGGCCAGCCTTAACCTAAGTTCGATGCGCTCCATTGTGATTGGGGCTGAACCGGTCCATTACCAAGCGACCTTGGAATTCAACCAATTCTACGCTCCCCAAGGCCTTGGGTCCCAAGTACTCCGTCCAGGCTTCGGCATGGCCGAAACGGTGATTATGTTTTCGATGTCCAAAGGCTTAGAAGCGCTGTGTGTGGACCGGCATTTGATCGAGACAAAAGGGCGGCTCCAGTTGGTTTCTGAATCCTTAGATAAAGAGGATAAAAAGTATCTTGTAAACCTGGGCCCCCAGATGCCAGAGCACCTTTTGGTGATCAAAGACGACCAAAACCGCCCCCTGCCTGAAGGGGTGGTCGGCGAGATCTGTTTGTCTGGACCCAGTGTCTGCCAAGGTTATTACCATAACCCCGAAGCGACCTCGGCCACCTTTGGAGTGCAAATCGAGGGGTTTGAACCGCCCTTTTTGGTCACCGGGGACCGGGGGCTACTCTATCAGGGAAACCTCTATTTTACTGGGCGAATCAAGGATTTGATTATTATCCGGGGCCGCAACTACTACCCTCACGACCTGGAATTTGTTTTAGGTCAAGTGCCCGAGGCCTGCCCCGACTGCGTCATGGCCTACGCCATCACCAGCGAAGATGCAGAGGAAAAGCTGGGCCTCGCCCTAGAGATCGACAACGCCCATCTCAAAGACCAGGACTCATTTTACCGCAAAACCCTGCCCCTAATCGACAAGCAGGTGGTAAAGTTAATGGCCGACCATTTCCAGATCTACCCGGCCAGCCGTACCTACCTCAGGCCGGGCACGATCAAAAAAACCTCAAGTGGCAAAATCAAACACAGCGCCACCCAAGAATTGATTGAACAATCCGAGTTCCACGGGCTCCTCACCCGGTTTGTGGACACCGAATCAATCGAGGAAATAGACGGGGCAGACCCCAGAGAAACCTTGATCCAACTCTTCCGCCAGATCACCAAACTGCCGCCGATCTTTGACGAACCTATCGTGGATATTGGCACCGATTCGCTAGATATTGTAAATTTTTTAACCGCCATTGAGGCCAAGTTCCCGATTGAAGGGTTTGACATCTTTGACGAGGTCGATGATAAGACCACGCTTAACAAAATCATAGAACTGATCACCGCCCATTATTAGTGAGCAGAACTGGACCCGTTTGGGTCTTATTCGTCGCCTAGCTTCAAGATAGCTAAAAACGCCTCTTGAGGCACCTCGACGTTGCCTAGTTGTTTCATCCGCTTCTTGCCCTTTTTCTGCTTATCCAAGAGTTTGCGCTTGCGAGAAATGTCGCCGCCATAACACTTAGCAGTCACGTTTTTTCGCATCGCCCCAATTGATTCACGGGCGATAATTTTGGCACCAATGGCCGCTTGGATGGCGATTTCAAACATCTGGCGGGGGATCAGCTCTTTTAATTTTTTGGCCAATTCCCGGCCTCGGTGGTAGGCCTTGTCCCGATGAACCACAATCGAAAGCGCATCGACCGCGTCGCCGTTAAGCAGAATATCCAACTTAACTAGGTTAGCTGGGCGGTATTCTAACAATTCATAGTCGAAACTAGCGTAGCCTTGGGTCAGGGACTTGAGTTGGTCATAAAAATTATATACAATCTCGTTCATCGGCAATTCGAACTTAAGGCTCACCCGTTTGTCACCGATATAGTCCATGTTGCGCTGAATCCCCCGCTTCTCCAAAGCCAACTTCATCACCGCGCCCACATACTCCGAAGGCATAATGATATTTCCCAACACAAAGGGTTCTTCAAGATGATCGATTTGGGTAGGGTCAGGGAGTTCAGAGGGGTTTTCGATTTTAAACATCGGCCCTTTAACCGGATGAACATGGTAAACCACGGTTGGTGAGGTTACCAAAAGGCTTAGGTCAAATTCCCGCTCCAGCCGCTCCTGGACAATTTCCATATGGAGCAGGCCTAAAAACCCACACCGAAAACCAAAACCCAAGGCCACCGAAGATTCAGGCTCCCAGGTTATCGCCGAATCGTTTAAGGACAACTTACCCAGGGCCTCTTTAAGATCTTCAAAGTCGTTTGAGTCAACCGGATAAATACCTGAAAAAACCATGGGTTTGGCTTCATGGTATCCAATCAACAATTCCTTAGCACCCCGTTCTTTGGTAGTTATGGTGTCGCCGATTTTTACGTCTTTAATGGTTTTGATACTGGCCGACATATAGCCTACTTCGCCCGCATAAAGCGCCTCAACCTCGGTTTTATACGGGGTGAATTTGCCTAAGCTAGTGACTAGATATTCCTTGCCGGTAACCATAAAGCGAATCATTTCGTTGCGCTCGATCTTGCCTTCCATCACCCGAAACAACGCCACAATACCCACATAAGGGTCAAACCAACTATCGAAGATCAACGCCCGCAAAGGGGCTTCCAGGTCGCCTTTAGGGGCGGGCACCTTGGCCACCACCTGCTCTAAAATATCTTCAATCCCAATCCCAGCCTTCGCCGAAGCGCGCACCGCCTCTGAAGCATCAATCCCAATCACCTCTTCAATCTCCAGGGCCACCCGATCTGGATCGGCAGCGGGAAGATCGATTTTGTTTAAGACCGGTAGTATCTCCAGATCGTGTTCTAAGGCCAAATAGACGTTGGCCAAGGTCTGCGCCTCCACCCCTTGAGCTGCGTCCACCACTAAAAGAGCCCCTTCGCAAGCGGCAATACTACGGCTGACCTCGTAGGTAAAATCCACATGGCCAGGGGTGTCGATTAGGTTGAGTTGGTAGTTGATTCCGTCTTTGGCTTTATAGTTTAAAGAAACTGTCTGGGCCTTAATCGTGATCCCCCTTTCCCGCTCAATGTCCATGTTATCAAGGAATTGAGCCTGCTTGTCGCGGGAGCTTAAGGCCCCGGTAAAACTTAGGATACAGTCGGCTAGGGTCGATTTGCCATGGTCAATATGGGCGATTATACAAAAATTTCGAACCCTTGACTGTGTCTCTTTATTAAAGGTCAACTTTTTCCTCTTCGATGCTCATAGCCACCTTGCCAGTCCTGACTGACTCTAGCACGCTAACTGAGTCCAGTTCTTTGAATACCGCGTCAATCTTGGCTTCGGTTCCCGAAAACTCCAACACTAGGTCTTTACCGGACCAATGGAGCATGCGGGCTGAAAAGACCTCGACTACATGGTTGATTTGCCGAGACGACTGCGCGTCATAGTGGACCTTAACCAACGCCATTTCCCGCATTACCGCGTGCTGCACTTGATTTGAGGCGGCCATAATGGCTTTCATTCGCTCATCTGGTTCGACCTCACGGTCTAGCACATGGTAGGTTTTTAAGACGTGAACCAACTTTTGAGTTTGTTTTCGAATCTGCTCTAGTTCCGCTTCCCCAGCCCTAACCACGATGGTGAAACGACTCACCCCCGGCTGGTGAGTATGGCCCACGGTTAAAGACTCGACGTTAAAACCGCGCCGAGAAAACAGGGCAGAAATCCGGGTTAAAACCCCTGGTTTGTCTTCTACCTCAAGGGCAATTACATGCCGGTTTTCGGTTGATTGCATTAGCCCGCCTTTTCTTTAAGCGACAGGTTCGCTCTCTGGTCCAACAATTCTAAGTCAAAACACAAAATGTTGGGTTTTCTGGACTGGATCGCCTTTTTTAAAGCGGGCCCAATTCGTTTCGGATCCACAATAGTCTCCCCCCAACCGCCCATGGCTTGGGCCAAGAGAGGATAGTCTAAGTCGCGGTTGAAATCGTTGGCAATATGGCGTTTGCCATATTTGAGATTTTGTAGTTCGCGAATCATTCCTAAGCGGAAGTCATTGAGTACAATTACCGTCAAAGGAACCTTGTGTTCGACGGCCACCAAGAACTCCTGCATGTTCATCATAAAGCTCCCGTCCCCTGAGATGTTCACCACGGGGGTTTCTTTGTCTGCGAACCAGCAGCCAATGGCCGCAGGCAGGCCAAAGCCCATGGTTCCCAACCCGCCTGAAGTAAATAAAGGCAGGTGTTTAGGGTTGGTCATATGGTGGTTGGCCCACATCTGGTGCCGCCCGACATCGGTGGTCACGTGCAGCTTTTGGTCAATTTTAGAAAGCTCGTCAAAGACCAATTCCATCACCCTCGCCGCATCGGTTTTGGGTAACATGGTGGTCGAGCGTTTATGTTTTCCTAATATCCAAGGTTCCCGCCCACAGATTGGCTTTTCTTCAATCCGCCGGTTCATGTCACGCAGGGTTTCCTTGATATCCCCGACAATGGGGATATCAGCCGGAAGGTTTTTGCCAATCTCGGCCGGGTCAATATCGATTTGGATTAATTTAGCTTTTTTAGCAAACAGCTCTGGTTTAACAATACTCCGGTTGCTCATTTTGACCCCAATCGCCAAAATCACGTCCGCGTCTTGGTTCACTAGGCGGTTGGCCAAGCTATTGCCGTGGGTGCCAATCATCCCTTGATATAGTTCGTCGTCAGCCCCAATCACACCGGTAGCCATTAAGGTCCTAACCACAGGCAACCGGCATTTTCGCACCAGTGATAAAAGCTCGGCTACCGCCCCCGAAGCCTCTACCCCGCCGCCAATCAATACCAAAGGTCGCTCTGCCCGGTCTAAGGCGCGCAGCGCCCGCTTGATCTGGCCGATGTTTCCCCTCACCGTTGGCTGGTAGCCCGGAAGAATGGCTTTGGCTTTGAGGTCGTGAGGATAATTAGCCAACTGAACATCGACCGGGATATCGAGCAACACTGGCCCTTTGCGTCCTGAGTTGGCGATATAAAATGCGCCGTCAATCGCCGCGACCAAGTCGGACTCGTGTTTAATTAATTCGTTGTGTTTGGTCACCGGCATGGTGATGTTAAAGCAATCCACCTCCTGAAAGGCATCGGTGCCAATCAGGTTGCGGTGAATCTGCCCAGTAATGGCCACTACCGGAATCGAGTCCAAGAGGGCGTCAGCCAAGCCGGTCACTAGGTTGGTTGCGCCAGGCCCAGAAGTCGCCAAACAGACCCCTGGCGACCCTGCAACCCGTGCGTACCCTTCAGCCATGTGTGCTGCACCAGCTTCATGGCGGGTCAAGATATGTTGGATTTTTGATTGGCGCAGCTCGTCGTAAATGGGCAGATTCGCGCCGCCAGGGTATCCGAAGATAACCTCGACGCCGCGATCTTCCATCATACGGACCAGGGCTTTAGCCCCGGTCATAGGTAACGGTGAGCCTTTGGTTTTAGAGGCCATCTCGCCCTTTATCCCTCCAGGGGCTCTTCCGAAACCTCTGGTTCGTCACCATCGTACAGGTCCATATCATCATCGATAATTGGAGCCTGAATCTCAATCACCTCTTCCTCAACCGGCTCACCTAGAGCGTTATAACTAAAGGCTTTTCTCCGGGGGAACCCGGTGCCAGCAGGGATCAAGCGACCGATGATAACATTCTCCTTGAGGCCTTTAAAGGTGTCCAATTTGGCATTAATAGCCGCTTCAGTAAGCACCTTGGTGGTCTCTTGGAAGGAGGCCGCCGAAATAAAGCTGTCCGTAGAAAGAGCCGCTTTGGTAATCCCTAAAAGCAACGGCTCGTATTTAGCAGGACGATGCCCTTCAGCCATCAGCTTCTTGTTGACCTCGTTTAGTTGGGGTCGCGAAACCGCTTCTCCAACCAGGAAGTGAGAGTCACCAGGATCAACGATTTTAACCTTTCGCAACATCTGGCGAGTGATAACCTCGATGTGCTTGTCGTTGATTTTTACCCCTTGCAGGCGGTAAACTTCCTGGACCTCGTCAACCAAGAATTTCTGTAGTTCGTTAACCCCTTTTACCCTCAAAATATCGTGAGGGTTTGCCGAACCATCGGTCAAGGGCTCACCAGTGCGCACGTAGTCGCCTTCTACCACAATTACGTGTTTACCTTTAGGCACCAGGTATTCCTTGGGCTCGCCAACATCAGGGCGGACAATAATCCGGCGCTTGCGGCGTAGGTCTTCGCCGAACTCCACGAGTCCGTCGATATCAGAAATCTGGCTAGGGTCCTTAGGTGAACGGGCTTCGAAAAGCTCCGCAACCCTTGGCAGACCGCCGGTAATATCCTTGTTTTTAGTGGTTTCGCGAGGGACTCGAGCCAAAATATCCCCAGGCTGAACCTCGTCCCCTTCTAAGACCATTAACTCGGACTTGTTGGGCAGATAGAAACCAGGGTGAATCCGGCCATCGTCGCGTTTAAGGTCCTTTCCGGTTTTACCCCCCTTAAGTAACAAGCGAGGCTTGAGGTTCGAATCTGGCGCCTCGGTAATAACCCGGCGTTCGTAACCTGTGTCTTCGGCACGCTGAACCTTAAGCGACTTGCCTTCTTCAATGTCTTCGAACTTGATCTTGCCTTCGACGTCGCAAATAATCGGCATAGAGAATGGATCCCATTCGGCCAATTTATCGCCCTTTTGTATCTTGGCGTGATCTTCAAAAAACAGAGTTGCACCCACGGGCAACAAGTGACGGTCCACCTCGCGGCCCACGTCATCGATCAAGTAGATCTCTGACTTTCTTGACTGCAAGATTCGCTTGCCTTCACGGTTTTGAACCGTGCGGGCGT
>Ga0156797_140_pt6 | contig 14349 bp, 17 predicted proteins | sample RifOxyD2_FD_112098 | JGI IMG/M metagenome (GOLD analysis project Ga0156797, IMG submission 112098) | Candidatus Lambdaproteobacteria bacterium RIFOXYD2_FULL_50_16 | reverse complement strand
CAGGGGCATGACTTCGGCCAATCTTGAGTTTAGTGGCCAGGATTCCTAGAAGCCCGGTCGAACCGGAATCCCTATTTTTAAGATGCAGACGTTTCGTTTAAATCTGGCCCAGCGGTTTTTAATTTTTCTTCAGCCAACTGGGCTTTTTTATCATCGCGCGCCTCTTTTACCCCAGCGTACCAAAGGAAAAGGAAGGTCCCCATTAATAAAAAGGCGACAATAAAAATGGCAAAGTAAAAGCTGCCAAAAAGTAAGACGTTTGCCAGATCGTTCATAGGTTCCTTTAGGAAATGCAAGGGTAGTTTACCTAGGGCTAACTAATCGGGCAAGCAAGGCTATAAAAAACAATCCGGTTAAGGATATGAATCCAGATTTGGTGGCAAAAACCGATCTTTTGATTGTAGGTGGTGGACTTAGCGGGCTGGCGATTGCCCATTGGGCCCTTAAAAAGGAACCTACGTTAGATTATTTAGTGGTGGAGGGACAGGGGCGGAGTGGCGGGGCGGTCCAAAGCTTTAAAAAAGACGGTTACCAAGGGGAGTGGGGCCCCCATGGTTTTTTAGACAACAAGCCCGCGACTTTGGAATTACTTGAGGACCTCGACCTTTGGCCAGAGGTACAAAAGGCCCCTTTAAAAGAATTTGGTCGTTATCTGTGTTTAAAAGGCCGGTTGTGTTTGGTGCCCCAATCGCCCCCGACCTTGATTAAAAGCGATCTCCTGTCTTGGTGGGCCAAACTTCGAGTTTTAGGTGACCTTTTTATTAAGGCGGACTCAAGCGAACAATCCGTATCCCAGTGGGCCCAAAGACGTTTTGGCCCCCAAGTTTTACCCTTTATTGACGCCGCCTTAATTGGCACCTACGCCGGGGATTTGAACCGCCTATCCATTGATGCGGTTATGCCAGGGCTGCGTGCGGGGGAAGCGCGTTATGGTTCAGCAATTAAAGCGGTTGTGGCGCAAATGAGGGCGTCCAAGGGCCAACCGCGGAACCTGCCCCAGATGATTAGTTTTAAAGAGGGCATGGAGCGGTTAGTAGAGCAACTGGCGCAGGGGAAAAAAATCAGGCTAAATTTTCAGGTAGAGCAACTGATTTATAAAGAGGGGGGTTGGCTGGTGAAGTCGGGGGATCAAATTATCGAGGCTAAACGATTAGTGCTTGCCCTGCCCATCCATCAGGCCCATCCCCTCCTGGCCCCGCTCCTCGCCCCCCCTGGCCCCGCCCCCGCGACCGCCCAAATCTATAACCTCCTCCTTGGGTTCGGTCCAGAGGCGAAGATTCCCTATGGATTTGGATACCTAGCCCCGGCAAAGGAAAATCGGTTTGCCTTAGGTTCCCTCTTTTCAAGCCATATGTTTGTGGGCCGTGTGCAAGAAGGTGGGCATTTACTAGAAGTTTTAATTGGAGGCCGCCGGAGCCCTGAAAAATTGGAACTTTCAGACGCAGAATTAATTGAAAAAACCTTAGCCGACCTAAAAGGACTTATCGAGCTACCCAATCCCCAATTTGTAAAAGTACTAAGGCCGCAGTCCGCTATCCCCCAACCCGAGTTGGGACACAAGGCTTTAATAGACTGGCGCGACCGGCTACTAAAAGCCTATCCAAACTTGGAGATTTGCGGGTTTGGTTGGGACGGGATCGGCATTAACGAGGTGGTCCAATTAGCAAAAAAAACCGCACTCGGACTAAAAATAAGTGAAAACCAAATAAAAGGGGTTTATTTATAAAGAAATCAGGTTATTCCGACGATTTAGTCCCTCAAGCCTGATTTGGGTATGAAGTTGGCTTTTGGATCACCAACGAATCGGAGTTAAGCCGGGTCAACTGCTCTGGGTGGCCTTTGAGTTTCGGGGTTAGCAAGTCTAAAAAAAACCGAGTTCCAAGGCGGTAAGGTTACCTTTCATGTCATTCAAGATAAACACAATCTACGATGCCCCTTGCCCTCATGTTATCCTTAAAGGCAAACGCTTACCTCCTTTTCTTCTGCCACCTTTAGGCTCTAAAGGTGCGTCACTTTTCCTCCCCTCCAGCGGATATCCTGCGGGGGCTTTGTAGCCCCCTAAGTCCGCTAGGCGTCGCCGTCTTTAGCACCCGTATTTAAACCCAAGGGTAAATACAGGGGGCAAGTGGCGATCAAGGCGGTGCCAATCGGGATAATCGCGATCAGCCCCAACCAACTCTCGTAAATGACCCCAAAAGCCGCAATTGCGACACCAAGGACTATACGAATGATCCGGTCTATGTTTCCAATATTTTTTTTCATGACTTTCTCCTGTTGGATGAGGGAGTATCCCTTGAGTTTGGATTAAGTTTAAGGTGGGTTGGCAATTACTTAAGTGACTTTGTCACCAAGCCCGGCATAAGTTATAATGGGGTTGACCATAAAACGGCATAACCAAAAAGCCACCGGATGTTATAATAGCTTATATTGACGAGTATTAGAACCCTAAAATCCAGACTCTTCAAATCCAGACCCAATAGGCCCATTTGGAATAGATTGTCTTTTGAAACATTTTACTTTTTTGGCGAAACCCTGCATAATCCCTTTCGAACGATTTTCCCTACTCAAGGCATCATGGTAGCCATTCGCAAAGAAATCTTTCTACGGCTTAAGTCAGAGATTCCTTTTTTCCATGGTTTCAGGGACGAAGAGATGTTGGCCTTTTTACGTTTGATGACTGCGGAACATTTCAAGGCAGATCATACGGTTTTTAAAGAGTTTGACCAGGGAGACAAGATGTACATCCTCTTTTCTGGTGAAGTCGAGATCACCAAACGGGTAGGGCAGGCCGAAGGTATGGTCAAAGAGACAACTATGACTAGGCTTAAGCCCGGCGAGGCTTTTGGAGAACTGGGAATTTTGGACCATCGTCCACGCTCGGCGACCGCCAGGGCGATTGAGGCATCTATGTTGTTTTCAATTACCAGCGAAAAGCTCGAACGAATCGCCAAAAATCCGAAGTATGCTTTTTTAAGTTACAAACTATTCCGCAACTTCGCCACTATGTTGGCCAGTCGTCTGCGAGACACAAACCAAAAGGTAGTTACTTTGGAATCCCAGAGACTTAGTTTATGAAAGTGATGAGATGGGTTGGGCCCATATTGTTAATAATTCTTTTTGCGGTGGTTGCCTTTATTTCGTTTGATTCCGAAACGGCGGCAGGCCTAACTGCCCTTTTATTTTTGATCTGGCTGCAACTGGCCTATTTGGGCCGGCGGATTAAAAGGGTTGAGCCTGGGCTGGATCAAGCTAGGTTGGGGCAGGCGCTTCAAAACCTAAAAGCGCAAGCTCAGGTCCAAGCCCTAAAAGCTCCCAAGCCTCGGCCTGAAGCGATTAAACCGATAAAACTTAAACCCGCCCCAGAGCCAGAAGTCCCCAAGGACGCACCCACGCAGATTGATCCTTCGGTTTTTTCAAAGTTCCAACAAAAATTGGAGCAGTCTAGCGGCCCAAAACATAAACCCGTCAAACCAGCTCCACCCCCTGATTTAGCAGATGAAGAAGTGGTTTTAAACCTTTCTTCGAACCCTTTAAAACCCAAACCCAAGGCCAAAGCTAAGCCCAACAAAATCGAAGCGACTACTTACGGTCGCAACGGTGCGGCGCCAAGCAGTCCTGAAAACCCAGGACAAGTTCCGATTTTAGAGCAGACCCAAACCAAGGAACAAAGGGACAACAAACTATTAGAAAAGATCCCCGCCGAACCTTTGGGTGATTTGTTTGACGAGGACCTTGATCCCGCGTCTGAAGAGGCGGTTCCCAAAAACATTCAGCCTAAACCTCGCCGACCGCAGCGCGACACCCATGGCAATCTACCCCCTTTGGAATCTAACGAGGAACTGACCCTTAGCGAACCAGATTTGCCCGACACCACCGAGTTGCAATTACGCGCCGCCAAAAAGGTTTTGGGGGATAACCCCGATAAGGCTTTAGAGTTGGTCTCTAATTGGAAAAATACGGAGGGCAAAGGGCAGCAAAAGCGAGAAACCCGGTTGGCATTTGCTAAGATTGAATCGGATGCTCTATTTAAAAAGAAGGATTACAACCGGCATATCCAGCTTTGGCAGGGGTTATTTAAAGACCTGATTCCTAGAGACGCTAAAGAATATTTGCCCCTTTTAGAAGAACGGATCGACGAATACGTAGCCGCCCAAGAGATTGAGCGGGCCGTACCTTTTTTGCTAACCGCCTTAGGGGCGTATCAGGGCGAACAAGATTATATTCGAATGGACCAGACCTATGGCAGTCTGGAAAATGCATACCGCAACATTAAGGACCCTAAAAGCTTAGTCCAATGTTTGCAAAACCATTTGAGTGTCAAAAAAAGCCTTTCCGACTATCCTGGCCAACTTCGAATTTTGGACGAGTTGGGCAAGGTGCTTTTTGACCAGGGGGATCAGCAGGGAAGTAGAAAGTGTTATGAACAATCAATCGAGCTTCGGCGCGAAATGGAATTGGCCCGCCCTTAAACCTAGATGAAATATAAGATACTAGAGTCAAAAAGGATATTCCAAGAATTTTTCCGGGTGGATCGGGTAAAACTGATACATGATTGTTTCAACGGCAACCCACCGATGGAAGTGGTCCGGTATCATTTGGAACGTCCCGAGGTGGTAGCAGTGATTTTGGAAAATACGGACCAGGACACGGTTATTTTGGTCGAACAATTTCGTTATTCCTCGATTAAAGCAAGTGAGCCTGAAGGCTGGACATTAGAGGTTATCGGCGGTTTAATAGACCATGATGAAAGCCCCGAAGCTTGTGGCGCCCGTGAATCCTTAGAGGAGTGTGGCTACCGCCCCCCAAAACTAGTAAAATGGACCAGTTTCTTTCCTACCGTCGGGGTTTCAGACGAATTGGTGCACCTTTATTATGGCCAAGTAACCGATGCAGACAAGATTGAGGATGGCGGAGGTTTGGCTCATGAAAGCGAGGATCTGCGCGTGGTCGAGGTCCCCTTTAAAGAAGCTTTAATCCAAGTACAACAGGGTAAAATAACCGATGCTAAAACGATGATTGCCATTCAATGGTTGGCTTTACAAAAGACGGGGTTACTAAAGTGATCCAATACTTCCACACGCTCTTGCGTTACAATCAATGGGCCAATAGGCTGTTATTTGAGGCCTGTACCAAGCTATCGTCTGACGAATACATCGGAAAGAACGATATGTATTTTGGCAGTATCCACTCCTGTTTAAATCACGTTTTATTAGTGGATCAATTGTGGAAGGCTAGGGCCCAGGGCCGAGCCTATCAGCCGAGCGCCCTAGATCAGGTTTTGTACCCTGATTTAAACAGTCTGGAGGCCGCTCGGGGCGCTCAAGATGAAAGCCTACTGGCCTGGGTCGAGCGGTTAAGCAATGAAGACCTAGAAAAACCAATCACCTACCACGCAGTCGCCCGTCAAGAAAAGGTGCAAACCCGAACCATTGGGCAAATCCTCCTGCACCTAACCCAACACCAAACCCATCACCGAGGGCAGATTCACAACCAATTCGGCCACCTAAACCACCGGATTCCTGAATTAGACTTAATCTATTTCTACGCCGAAGAGGACCAGGCGAACCAGTAGGGGCGGGCTTAGGGAATTTTAGCCCTAGCGCCCCTCGCCGGCGGTTTTGTCCAAGGGGCGGATACCTGCCCAATCGCCTTGGTGCACTTGGGTTTCGCGCCAAAGATCTACCGATAATTGGGCATGAATCCACAAAACTGGGGTACTGCCGGTCCATTTAACCAATCTCATGGCCATCTTGGGCGTCACCCAAGCCTTGCCGTTTATGATGCGGTTAATGGTGGCGCGGGTCACCTGGAGCCGGGTTGCCAGTTCGGCCTGATTGAGCCCGTGACCCTCAATCAGTATTTCCTAGATATAGGCCCCTGGGCCAGAGGGTTTACGGTTTTTAGGGAGTAACCAGTTTGCCTCACGGTTTGGTTAAGGTTACGTTTTTTAGACCCTTCTGGGTCCAACGAAAATAAATAATCCAGCCGTCTGGTTTGAGTCGAGCCCAGGGATCACTACTAATCGCGTAGGGATTGGTCAGGGTGAAGATCTAAGTCGTGGGGGCTTCCAGCATCGTTTAACCTATCAAGCCACACTTGAGCTTTTGCCAAAGCGCGCCCATCTATTCTGGGAATCTTAGCGCGATCCCCAGAGTGAAAAACTTGTTCTGTAAAATCGTCTTTGAAGCTACTAATCATATGTATAGTGTATAGGCACACTATGCTTTTATCAAATTAGGGGCCAACCCCTAAAAGCCGCAAAAACCTACAGGTCGTGGAAGTGTTTCTTCAGCAGCCGTTCAGGCTGATTTTGCAACACTGGAATCCAGTTGATTAGGGTAGTAATGATTTTTTTGGCACAATCCCCTTGGCCAAAAGGGCTTTGATAGGCCGCCGCCTGGGACCGAAACTGGGGGCTTTGGGCTTTTGCCAGGGCTTCTAAAATAGCGGACTTGGTGCAGTCACATTGGATCACGTTTTCTGGGCAAAAGCGGCCCTTTTGTCGGTCACCAATATTTAAAGTAGGCAAACCAAAGCTAGGGGTCTCGATCACGCCGGAACTAGAATTGCCCAACATCAAATGAGCCCGTTTCATGGCACTCAAATAACCCCGCTGGCCCAGATTTTTCACCAGTTTAATCCGCTCAGGATAGGCCAAACTTGCGGCTTTAATTCGTTGATAAATCTGGTCAGAAGCCGGGTCAGCGTTGGGCATAGTGACCAAGGTTAAAAAGTCTTGGGACTCTAACGCCGCTAAAACCTCTTCAATCTGGCGAGCCGCCTCGCCGGGGCCATCTAAGGTGACCGGGTGGAAGGTCATCAAGGCTACAGGCTTGCTGAAATCAACCCCTGAATGGGCCCGTAGTTCTTCTAGGTCCATCAAGTGAATCCGGTGTACATTATCGATCCCTAAAGCCCCGACCTGAAAGACTCGGTCCGGTTCTTCCCCCATTTGGATCACCCGTTTTTCGTAACCGGGCAGGCTTACAAAGTGGAGTGCGGCCATCTTTGTCACCCCATGGCGAATCGCTTCGTCTAGCGCCCCTTCTGTGGTCTCGCCACCATACAAATGGGCCACCGGTACCCGGTGTAGTAGTGCCGCCGTGGACGCGGCTAAAAGCTCAAAACGGTCCCCTAAAACCACCATCAGGTTGGGCTTTAAGGCCATAATCATCTGTGAAAACCCAGCCAAACCCCGTGCGACCGCTTGGGCAGTGCCGACCGAATCGTTGCTATGGGGGTTCATTTCCACCAACCCCGCTAAGGCAAAGCCGTCTTCAGTAATCAGGTTTTTAGTGAGGCCGTGGTGTTCGGACAGGTGGGAACCGGTGGCAACTAGCTGTAACTCGAAGTCTGAGCTAATCTCTAACTCCTCTAATAGAGGGGTTAGAAGCCCATAGTCAGCGCGGCTAGTGGTCACCACTAAGGTTTTAAGCGCCATTTAGACCTCAATTAGTTCGTCAGTGGAAAAATCGCGTTTGGCGGTTTGGCCTAAAACTTGGTCCCAAAGCATGGGGCTGATTCCGGTACCAGGGCGTTTTGCGGTCAAATTTTGGGTTCCAAAAACCTCGCCTGCCTTGATCGGCTGTGCGGCCACAATGGAGCGACGAGCAATAGCCCGGTTTTTCTCTTCGGTTTTTGAACATTCCTTTTTCCCATCACCCAAGGATTTTTCCAAGTCGGGCCAGCCTTTGAGTAACTGCGCCAATGCCGCCGACTGGGGACCAGGGAGATCCTTACCCGTTTCAAAGACCTTGTCTAATTGGCGCACCCCTTTAACTAGCGCTCCTAATTCGTCAGGCTCCATACTGGCTAAATGATCGGGTCCAGGGAGATTTTTATCTAAGGTAAAATGCTTCTCGATCACCTGAGCCCCCAAGGCTACGGCAGCTAAACTGACCTCGATCCCTTGGGTATGGTCAGAGTAGCCGATCTGGACACCTAACGCTTGGCCTAAGCTAAGCATGGCCAATAGATTTACCTCCCCTTTGGGGGCGGGATATTCTGTAGTACAATGCAAGACAATTAAGTCGGTTGGGTCCAACTTGGCGTCATAAAATACTTGAAGCGCCGCCTCTACCTCAGGCAGATCGGCCATACCAGTCGATAGGATCACCGGTTTTTTAATGGCCGCAATCTGGCGCAGGTAGGGCAGGTTGGTAATCTCGCCACTAGGCACCTTAAAAAAGGGCATACCCAGTTGGTCTAGCAACTCAACCGATTCCGAGTCAAAGGCTGTAGAAAGGAACCCGATCCCCATTTTTTTCGCTTCGGCGATTAAGATATGGTGGGCTTCTGGGCTTAGTTCTAGTTTTTTAAGCATCGCCAACTGGCTGTCGGAAACGCCATCGTTTTTCTTTTGGTAATCAGCCTTGGCAGCGGCCAAGGTGACCACCTTTTCTGCTTTAAAGGTCTGAAACTTGACTAAGTCGGCCCCTTTTTGGGCGGCCACCTGGATCAAGCGTTTAGCAAGCTCCAGGTCTCCGTTGTGGTTAACCCCGGCTTCAGCAATAATTAAAGTGCGTGGTTTCGCCATGGTTTATAGAGTGAAACCGTCGTCAACCACAAGGTTTTGGCCGTTTAAATATTGGCTTTCGTCACTCATCAAAAAGACCATAACCCCACCTAAATCAGCAGGATTTAACATCCCTTTACTAACACATTGGCCTTTATACCGCTCTAAAAAAACCTCGGGCTGTTTGTCTAAGACCCCGCCGGGGCTGACGGCGTTGACCCGAATCCCAGTGCCTTTTAAGGTTTTGGCCATATACTTGGTGAGCATGTTAAGAGCGCCCTTGATCGCCGGGTATTCTGGCGGAATCCCCATCTTGGTACCGGCGTACAATTCATAACGTGGGGCGACCAAGCCATAAATCGAAGAGAGGTTGATTATACTGCCCCCCTTTCCGACCTGGATAAAATAATGGGCAAACCGCTGGCAACACAGGAAATAACCACCTAAATGGAGGTCCACGTTTTCGCAAAAATCTTCGTATTCGACCTCCATAAAAGGTCGGCCAAAGTTTTTATTGCGTGGATAGGCGCAGTTGATCAAACCGTCGATCCTTCCCTCCGATTGAGCCAGTGCGGCAATCAACCCTTCAACCGAAGCCTTGCTGGTGATGTTCACCTCCATCGGTACAAACCGGCCTGAAAGTCCCAAGGCACCCAGTTCGCTAGCGGCCCCTTGGGCGTTAGCCAAATTCATGTCCGCCAAAACCACACAAGCCCCTTCACTAGCCAAGGACTGGGCAACGGCTTTGCCAATCAGCCCCGCCCCACCTGTGATCACAATCACCTTTTGGTTCAGTCTCATTATAACTTCCTAAAAATATGGGCTTGTAGGGGCGAGTAGTTACCCATCGGGGGCATATGGGCGAAAAATTTAACCATCTCCGTATTTCTAGTCTGTTCCCCTTTGGTAATCAAAGGATGTAAAACCCGCGCAAAAAAGTAGTGAGAACTAAGGAAGTTCCACTGGATTTTGTGGCCCACTGGCGAGAGGGTCTCGGGCTCGATCCGTTCTAGCTTGCCTTCGATATGGGGATAGAGGGTTTTTTTATTAAAATAAGTATTGTGGTGGGCTGGGCTTAAAGTCTCTAGGCCCAATTCTTGTCGAGCGCGGTTGTTATTTTCCATCCCGTCCTCGAAGCCTTCCATCATTAAATAAAGCCCACCCGGTTTTAAAACCCGGTGGATCTCATCAATCGATTTGAGTTTGCCTTCGTCTTCTAAAACGTTGATCAAACAGCGCTCGGTATAAACAATGTCAAACTGCCCTTCGCCAAAAGGTAGTGCCCGGCTGTCTCCGGCATGTAACTCACAACCAAGCCCGCGGGCTTTGGCCTGATCTAGCAATTCTTCGGTATAGTCTAGCCCGGTATATTTATTTTTAGGGAATTCCCGAAGCAACATTTCCAAGGTAAACCCATTACCGCAACCAATCTCCAGGACATTAGCTGGAGCGACCAACAGCTTAAAAAAGTTTTGGATTAACTCCAATTCTTTATCGCGAATGATCACGTCCGCCATCGTAGAAACAGGGGCGTCTTTATGAATCTCCGCCTCTTTTTTGTAATGCTCCTTGATCAAATCTGGGCTCTGCGACATCGGTCCTCGTTTAGTGTTCTAAGGCGCTGGGTTAGGTTGTTTGGGGTGCTCACCATGGTATTATTGCCAAGTCAGAAAAAATTGGCAATCAAAATGGGCTATTAGATAGTTTCGAGGCTTTTATAAACTTGTTCTACGGTCACTGAGGGATAAACCGGGCTCTGGTGCCCATCGGGGGTGAGGTTAAATACCTCGATACCCAACGATTGCAAATGGGGGTAAAACTCATAGTGCAAAGGTTCGACCGGCTGGCGCGCATAGGCCTCATGGTCAAGACCTTCGAGGTCTTTGGGGGCATCGTAAAAATGGCCGATTTCGACGGGCTGAAGGGTCCAGCCCGCTCCTATCAGATAAATCCGCTTAAAACCCATGTAGGCGGAGAGGGTCATCATAAAATAAATCACCCCGGCCATACTGTTAAGCTTGTGGCTAGGGTCAAGGTCGAAGGGGTCCCCGGCTAGTCTAGGCCTCGGGGCAACAAAATGAAGCGGACGGTTTTTAATCTGCTCGAATCCTTGAAGTAAAGGATAAGCGGCGTAGTGAAAAAACATTTCGGTCTGGGTTTCGGTAAACCCTTTATCTATACACCTATAATAACCAATTGGACTTCGTTCTGGGATCTGCGGTGCCCCTTGCAATTTAATGGGCACTTCGACGTGGGCGTAGTAGGTGAAGTTAGCTTCTTTGATTTGGGGATGAGCAAAAAAGTTGTTGCAACAGAAGGTGTTATGCCCTTTAAAACGGCTTAAGTCGAACAGGTTAACCGAGCGACCGGTGGTAAAGATGTAGATGGTCTCGCCTAAGTGTCGATTTTTCAGCTCGGCATTTCGCGGTAACAAATGGCGGAAACGGAGTTCGTTATACCCTTGATACGCCGCCCTTAGCCAAGTTTTATTAGCCTTAACTAGGGGGTGATTTTTGGCCCAACCACCCAATTTAAGCCAACTTGAGCTCACAGCCTGACTGAGCTGGGAATATTGACCAATCGCTCATAAAGGTTTTGGGTTACGGGCAAGGGGCCGGTCTGGCAATTTTGGTTATAGGGCAGCCGGTTCAGTGGGGTCCAGAGTGGCCTAGTCATAACTCCGGCTTGATTAGTGGTGGCCAAAAAAGCGTCGCGGCTGGTCAGATCGTCAAGCAGTAGCGCGTTTAGCCAGTAATTAGAAAGGCTTCCCTTTGGCTCTTTTACAAAATGTAGCCCGTGTTCTTTGGCGTAGGTTTGATAAAGCGACGCCAACTGCCGTTTATTTTGCACAAAACCTTCCAGCCGCTCCATCTGCGCCCGACCTAAGGCGGCATTGAGGTTGGGCATGCGGAAGTTGTAACCCAACTGGTCATGGAAAAATTCCCAAGTATGGGGCACTTTGGCGGTGGTGGTCAAATGTTTGGCTGCCTTAGCAAGCTCAGGGTCATCGGTAACAATCATCCCCCCGCCACCGGTGGTGATAATTTTATTGCCGTTAAAGCTAAACACCCCAAAAAGGCCAAAGGTCCCGGTGTGTTTCCCTTCAAAAAAGCTCCCTAAGGACTCGGCTGCATCTTCGACCAAGGGCACTTGGTAGCGACTGCAAATCTGCTTGATTAAGCTAATCTTTGCTGGAAAACCTAAGGTGTGCATGGGGACCACCGCGGCAATACGACGTCCTGTTTTCCGGTTGTATCGAGCGCCGTCCTGTTCTAAGGTTTCTTCTTCTAAAAAACGGGTCAATGCTGCGGGGCACAACCCGAGGGTGCTTTCTTCGACATCCAAAAAAACCGGGTGTGCGGCCAGATAATGGATTGAGTTACAGGTCGCTGCAAAACTTAAAGCCTGGGTGATTACCTCGTCGCCAGATTTCACCCCTGCCAATCGCAAGGCTACCTGCAACCCTTGAGTGCCGTTAACCACGGCCACTGCATGTTTAGCCCCGACATAGCGAGCGATGTCCTTTTCAAACTCTACGATTTCTGGCCCGACTGAAGAAACAAAAGTGGACTCAATACATTTAGCGACCAATTCCTTTTCTCGACCCTCAAAGTTGGGTGCGTGCAAAGGGATTAAACCTTGCGAGCCAAAGGTTTGTTTTACAAAGGCAATAAAGTCTTGGGTTTGGTTAGACATTATAGATGTTCCCTTTGTAGCGCTTGAGGTTTTCAGGTTTGGTGAACCAGTCAATGGTTGCCTTCAGGCCAGCTTCAATCGAGTATTTGGGGGTAAACCCGGTCAGTCCTTTGATCTGGGTATTGTCGCACCACAGCCGGAACACTTCGGATTTTTCAGGACGTTTGCGTTGTTCATCAAAGATCAATTCTACATCAGACTTCATCAATTTTTTGATCAATTCTAAGGTATCTTGCACCGAAATCTCATAGTTCGAACCAATGTTGACCGTCTTGCCTACCGATTGGTCACACTCCATCAACTGCACCATCCCCTCGCAGGTATCTAACACAAAATTAAAATCTCGGGTCGGGCTGCAATCGCCTAACTTGATTACCTTCTGCCCCTGGGCAATCTGAGAAATAATCGTAGGAATCACCGCGCGTGCTGACTGGCGGGGGCCGTAGGTGTTAAAGGGTCGGGCGACAAAGACCGGGGTTTCAAAGGCGTTATAATAACTCATCGCCATGGCGTCTGCCCCAATCTTACTGGCCGAATAGGGCGACTGGGGTTGCAAGGGGTGCTTTTCGTCAATGGGTACGTATTGCGCGGTGCCATAAACCTCGCTGGTTGAGGTGTGCATCACCTTCTGGGTCCCCAACTGCCTTGCGGCTTCAACAATATTCAAGGTCCCCTGGACGTTAGTGTCCACATAAGAGGCCGGGGCCACGTATGAATAAGGTATGGCAATCAAAGCGGCTAAATGGAAAACCAAGTCCACCTCTTTAAGTAACTCCTTGCAGAAAAAAGGGTCACGAATATCGCCAGAGACCACTTCGATCTGGCCTAAAAGGGGGCTCTGCTCAAGCCAGCCCCAATCGTTAAAACTGTTATACAAACACAAGGCCTTAACCTTGGCGGCGCGAGGCACTAGATATTCGGTCAAATGGCTGCCGATAAATCCGTCGGCTCCGGTGACTAACACCCGTTTTTCTTTTAAGTTCATAACCGGTTTCAGGTGGTTGGAGTGGTCTCCAGCCTAAACTGGCTATAGGTGGGCTGTAAAGGGGGAAATCCTACCCTTCTGGGGTGGTGGAAAATTTGTCCCTCTTGGCAAGGCGGCACGGAACCTGCTAAACATTAACTTAATAACCCTTTGAGTTCCGGCCTTCTGGGGCCGACCAAACCCGAAACAAGAAGCGAATATGAGGATCTGGCAAGGTTTGGCAATGGCAGTAATCCTGGGTGCAGCCTGGACTGCTCCAGCAAACGCCATCCAAAAGTTGAGCAAACAGTCAGATGGAAGTTTTGTCTTCCGCTGCGAATACAAGGGCAGCGCCTATAAGGTGCAGGTCAAAGACCTTGGCAAAGGCGAATATATGGTAGTCAGTAAAGGTCGCGGAACTACGGGCTTTACGGGACGGGTGCAAGCCCCCAACTCCGAAGAAGCGGCCCGCCACGGCTGTGGAGAATAATCCCTTGAGGTTGGCTGGCGTGCTTTTAGCCGGTGGCCAGTCCAAGCGAATGGGGCAAGACAAGGCGTCCTTGCCCTTGGGCAGCCAAAGCCTCCTTGGGCAAATTTTGCAGACAACCCTGCCTTGGGTAGAGCAACTTTTGCTGGTTTTAGGCCCTGGCCAACGTTTTGATCCTCGGCTCGCCACCAAGTCTCCCAAAATCCACCTCATCACCGATCCCAAGCCCCACCTGGGGCCGCTTTACGCACTGGGGGAGGTGAGTTCTTTTTTAAAGGCTGACCTAGACGGGGTCTTGGTTTTAAGCTGCGACTTGCCTTATTTAACCGCTGATTTTTTAGCTGAATTGGTAGCCCTAAAAGAACGCGCCGAGGTTGCGGCTGCCTCTTGGGACGGGATCATCAACCCACTTCTTGCCATTTATGATCCCTTAGTCCTCAGGTCGGCAAAAAAGTCCTACCGTGCCGGGGAAACCCGCGCCAAAAGTTTACTTATTGGCCCCCAAGTAAAATGTTTAGAAAACCGCCCCGAGGCCCGCGGGATTAACACCCCCGAAGACTATCAGGCCGCCCTTAAAGAGTTATTCCAGACAGGCCTTGGATAAAGGACACCTCTTTTGCCGCATACAAACAAACCCCTTTTCCAAAACAGATCCGCTGGGCTGATTAGGCCCTTTCTTTTTATATT
>Ga0156797_145_pt1 | contig 14739 bp, 10 predicted proteins | sample RifOxyD2_FD_112098 | JGI IMG/M metagenome (GOLD analysis project Ga0156797, IMG submission 112098) | Candidatus Lambdaproteobacteria bacterium RIFOXYD2_FULL_50_16 | reverse complement strand
AAAAATGAAAGTCCTTCACCTAACTTAATTAAATCTAAACTCAAGTTATTGAAAGGACTTGAAAAATATTATAAACTTCTACCCTTCCTTAAAGACTCGCGTCCCTAAATCAGCGCTAGGATTACTCCTAACCCCTAAAGCAAAAGCCTATCTCTCAAGCTCTCCCGCTTCCAATCCGATTCTAATTTCAATGAACCCTGTTCTACTCGTGAACAGACAAGCATCATCTCCCTAACCGTTCTCAACGTCAACAACAAAAGTAAATTAATTTAATTTACCTGTCTTTTTGTTAGGTTAGCCCCACTCTACACCCTTTTTTTCGGGTTTTGTGGAAAATAATCGTTTTTTTATCCCAAGGTGACTTTGTCACTTTGATGGCTTTTTTATCCTGTTAATATGGAGTCAAAAGAAGCCAGAAGCTTCGCGAGGTTTTTTTAACGAACCTGTATTGCAATATCCGCATATTGGGTTATAATAGTCTCGCAACCACCCCAACAAGCAGGAGGGATCATGTTTGACAAGGTAACTAATAGGGCGCTTCGCTGGTCAGCCGGTGCCACGGTGATCCACGTGATCATTTGGTACAACATTATGTTTGCCAAAAACCCCTTTTGGAGCACCAACCCCTGGTGGTAGGCTCCTTCAAAGACCAGAGGCCCAAAGGCCTCCGGTCTAAAATTCCCACTTTACTTTAACGCCTAAAGTCTTCACCGTTAGGGATTCGATTCTATTAACCCCTAACTATAAGGTTCTGCCATGCCCGTTTTACAGCTCGGGATTCCAAAGGGAAGCCTTCAGGATAGCACCGTCGAGATGTTTAAAAAGGCGGGATACAAGATCTCTATTAGCAGCAGAAGCTACTTCCCCACGATTGATGACGATCAAATCGAATGTATGTTGATCCGTGCGCAAGAGATGGCTCGCTATGTTGGCGAGGGTATCTTAGACGCAGGGTTGACCGGTTCAGATTGGGTCCAAGAATCGGGTGCGGATGTACATGAGGTCTGCGAGCTAGTCTATGGCAAAGTGGGCCGCAAGCCTTTGCGCTGGGTTTTGGCCGTACCCGAAGACTCGTCAATTCATGGCCCTAAGGACTTAGAGGGCAAGCGTATTGCCACGGAAGCGGTGGGAATGACCGAGCGCTATTTGGCCAAGTATGGGGTTCAGGCTAACGTCGAGTTCAGTTGGGGCGCTACCGAGGTAAAACCGCCGAGGCTGGCCGACGCAATCGTCGAAATTACCGAAACTGGTAGCTCATTAAAAGCGAACAATCTGCGAATTGTAGATCAGCTTTGCACCTCTACCACTCGGTTGATAGCTAACCACGAGGCTTATCAAGACCCTTTTAAAAAGCAAAAGATTGATCAGATTGCCTTGCTGCTTAAAGCGGTTTTAGATGCCGAGTCGCAGGTTGGATTGATGATGAATATCCGAGAGGCAGACCTTCCAAAGCTCCTAACTATTCTGCCCGCTCTGAACAAGCCTACTATCTCTAATCTGATTGAAAAGGGGTGGGTAGCGATCAATACCGTCGTCGAGGAAGCCATTGTGCGCGAGTTTATTCCCCAGTTGATCGAAGCAGGGGCCGAGGGGATTGTAGAATACTCTTTAAATAAGTTAGTTCGCTAGTTTATCCCTTTGTTTATCGGAATTGAGGGATGCTCTATCCCTCAATTTTGTCTCCTCTGCCCAAATCTGGCCCGATTCTTTCATTGATCTTTGCGCCCGATACAAAGTAAAATTTGAATGTGGAGTCGCAATTATCTTAGGCTCCCGCTTTTTCGATTTACGCCAACCGAGAGCTACCGTTGTTCCAAAGCAAGATGTTCAATTTTTTAGACCCCAAAGGGACTAAACAAGTGCCCCAAAAGGCTATTGACCTTTTGGAGCATGGGAAAAAATTGCTCAAATCTCGGCTTTACAAGCGGGCGATGATTGAGTTTAACAAGGCCTTTCAAGAGGCGCCTGAATACTGCACGGAAAACCTGGATGTTTTATTTAAGCAGTACCGAACTGTGGCCAACTATGAAGCCTGTCTATCAATTGGCTTGATCCTGCTTAAAACCAACCCAGAAGACTATAAACTCGCTACCGTGTTGGGCAATTGCGCCCGCAAACAGCAGAGCTACATGCAGGCTAATAACCTGTATCGGCACGCCTTAAAGCTCCAAAAAGACTATAAAATGGCCTTTTTCAACCTAGCCGCTAGCTTGGCTCGGGTGGAGAAATACGACAACAAGGTCACCGCTACCTTGCAGCCTTTTGCCGCCCTCCGCGAATATGTCTTACCCGACTATATGGTCGAACCCGACATGTTTGACCGGATCATCAAGGACCTTACCGACATTTTAGCCGAACGGGCGCTAAAAGAGGTGATGGAACTGCAACGGATGATGGAAGCGAAATCGGCCAACAACGAATTACTCGAAGTCCACCGGCTTCAGCGCGAAATCCAAGCAATTGAGGTAAGGCCTACGACCCCGTCTTTTGACGACGTCAAAGAGTTTATCAATGCGAGGTTACTAGATCTCAAAGACGGAACCGACTACGAAAGCCGCAAACAATATATTGCCTACCTGTACAACATGGGTCTGTTTGCCCTGAAAAACGGGTATGCGTTGTATGCGCTAGAATGTTTCTTCTCGATCGCCGACGATCCTAATTACGCCCTAGAAGACATTCCTTGGTTGATTATTTTGGGCAAACACGCAACCAAGGTGCCCACTGCCAAACGGCTCATGATCGCTAAGTCGGTCAAAAAGAAAATCAGTGGCCCTACAGCAGTACTCACTGGAAATCCGCCAGCTACCGATCCCGAAACTAGCCCCTATAAAGACGAAGAGCCTTTAAACCAAATGACTGACCTTCTTAGAGAAGATCCGTCGGACCGGTACTTAAACATCAACATGGGAGTGATGTTAAATATCGAAGGCAACCGCTTAATGGCTTACAAGCATTTCTTAGCAGGTGGCGTGCTTTTGGAAAAATCCGAGGGGATATATCGGCGCAAAGACATTTTCAGAAAGGCGGTCGAATATTATGAGACCGACCAGCTTAAAAAGGCGTTAAAGCTTTTAAAGACCTTGTGTGAAGAGGAAAAAAACAGCCAGGCCCTTTGGTACATTGGCCGAATTTATCTCAAACGCAACAAGTGGGACGAAGCGGTCGATGCCTTTAAAAAGATTCAGGAAATCAACCCGACTTCTGAAATGGCCAAACAAGAGTTGGCTACAGCCCATGACCATTTTTACCAATCAGGCGAGGAGTATTTCAACGAAGGCAAGTACAAGGCAGCCGTGGGACAGTTCGAAAAGGCGCTCAACGTCAATCGAGCGCCTGACACCATCAAACGGACGGCGGCGGTTTACCGGGTCCTGCGCAACAAGGTCAAAGCCGCTGAATTGCAGGCCGAATACGACAAGATTTTAGAGTCGGAAAAAAAGGGCGAAATGGAAAAAATTCGCCACGAATACATCGCTCAGGGGCAAGCGTTCCTCAAAAAGAAGGTTTACCACAAAGCCATTCACAACTACGAATTGGCGTTCCGCATGAAGGTGGACAAAGATATCTTCATGATCCTGGCTTACCTCTATAAATCCTTGGGCCAAAAGGACAACCTGCAACACTTAGTGCTGCGCTGGAACAAAATGGTCGAGTTCGAGGAAAAGGAAAAGGAATTCCAAAAACAAAACGACGGCACCACCCCCACCCGCAAAGAAGACGAAATGGTGATGTAGGGGTTGATTTCGCGTCTCAAAGATTAAAAAAAGGCCCCATTTGGAACCTTTTTTTTGCGCGGACCCATTACCTCAGTTTCTAAACAAAGCAGAACGTTAACCAAACTTGTTGGGTTGGAGGGGCTTCCAATAACAACCAAAATCTGACTACAAGACTTAAGGGGAATGGCTACAAAATATCTTTTCCGCTAAACAACAAATCGAGGGACCCCAGGGAGGGACTCAAATATTGGTTAGGCGACTAGCTGTAAACCCGAATCTATGGTAAGCAGGTCTAATCCTATAACTTATAGAACTTGTTAGATATTTTTAACCTTAACCAAAGCCGCGTGAACGCCCGTCCTTTGAGGGCCTGCTGCCAACTCGGTTTCCCTTTATTGATAGTCCACTCGCAAGGGCTTCACCCCTGCATCCCTCGTGGGGGCGAGGGCCCTTTGCTCCCCTTTTACTCCCAATAGAGCCATCCCCCCTAAACCCGCACTCCTTTTTTCTGCAAATGGTCGAGCAGGATGGCGGTGTAGGTGCCTTTGGCTAGGGCGGACAGGGAGCCGATAAAAACAAAATGGTCCTGCGCGCGGCTTAGGGCGACGTTGAGCAGGTTGACCCTACTGTTTAAGAAGTTGGGCTCGCCTTGGGCGATGACCCCAGAAAATAAAACCACCTTGCGCTCGCCACCCTGAAACCGGTGCACCGTCCCCGTTGACACAGCCCCAAGTTGGTCGCTTTGGCCCTCGCCTGAATGGTGCGGAATCCCGGCCCGGGTAAGCGCTTGCTCGATAAAAACCAATTGCCCCCTAAAGGGAGTAAGCACTGCCAACTGCCCCCAGTCCAAACCAAACCCATTAAATCGGCGCAGTAGGTCCACCACCGCCTCCACCTCAGCTAAATTCTGCCAGGACCCGCCATAACGCTGCTCCTGACCGATAACCTCGCGGTACCCCAGCGCCGGGCCAAAGGTAACCGACGGAGGCCGATCGGCAAGATTTAAATGATAACCACAGAGGTCCTCGCAGACCCCTATAATATCAGGGCGGCAGCGAAAATGATCTACCAATTCCAATGGTTTTTTAACCGCCTCTTGGGCAATATGTTGCGCCGAGCGAGGTTGTTCGCTGGTGGTGGAAAAAAACCGAGTCTGCTCCTCGTTTAAATCGATGGATCGTTGTTTTTTTAGATTTTGAATATCAAGAATCCGAAGCCGCGCCACTGGCTCTAGTTGTCGCACATCCCCAAAAAGCACTGCCCTCTTAGCCCGCATTAGAGCCGGCAAAAGATAGTGCGGAGAGCATTGCCCAGCCTCGTCGATTACCACCAGCCCCAAAGACTGGGTGTCCATCTCGAAGCCATTGCGCAAAGATAACAAAGTGGTCCCGGCCAGGGGGAACAGGGAAAACAAAAATTCCAAAACCGCTGGTTTTTTAAAGGCCCTTAGCCCCCTTTTACCTTCGATATCCGACATCAATCCTTCAATCAGGTCCATCGCCTCTACTTGATTGGCGCGGGCGTAGGCGTCCACTAATTGGCGCGCTAAGAGGTAACGCCGCCGGGCGGCCACCGGCGATTTGATCTCTAGTTCCAAACCACGCAAGTCCGCCTTAAGCCTGTGAAAATCCTTAACCCCTTCAACTGGCCGGGCTTGCCCCAAAAGCAGCAGGTATTGACTCAAAAAGGGGAGGGTTTGCCGAGACAACATTAAGCGACTGCCCAAGCGGATGTGGGCAGGCAAGAGGCCCGGCTCCTCTAAGCCCTCTAAAGCGTTGTCCACCGCCCGGTTGTTAGTACTGGTCACTAAACTTAAGTGTTGCATTCCCGAAGCCCGGTCGTCTGGGGAATCTAGCTTTTCCGCCCAGCCAAAAAGTCGGCTCGCTAAAAGGTTTTTTATCACCTCGGTTTTACCGGTACCTGGGGGCCCTTGAACCACGCTAAATCGGTCGGTTAGCCCCCGCATCAAGGCCAATTCTTGGCTTTCGGTTAACTGATTTTCCCCTACCTGCGCCCAGATTGGCGCTTCCCGTTTTGGCTCTTCGTGTTCCCCATACAAATAGGCATGAGCCGGGCTACCGCTGGCGGGGGTTAGCTCTTCGTCTAGGATAACCTCAAGGTCTTTTTGCAATTGTTTAGTTGGCTGGCCTTGATCCAGTTCGTAAGCTAAACCAAAAGGATAAAGTCTCGGAGGGCGGGTTGGTTGTTTTTGCAAGGCCGCGCCTAAGTCGGCTAAAAAAGCCGACCAATCAAGGGTGGTTTGTTCAGTCCCTAAAATCTGGGACCACAACGCCAAGACCACCCCCTCTCCCCCTTTGCTGGACTTGAGCGCTTGACGGCGCAGCACCAAAATTTCTTCATCTAAAAGACCCAGTTTTTCAGATAAAAATAATTCGTCTAAAAAATAGGCGGTTTCGCTGCTGGCCGATGGCTCGGAGATTAATCCAATCCGTTTAGAATCAGGCAAGCTGATCTGGTCTGGATCATGGTGGGGATCAATCTCGGGATATTTAATCTCTAAAAGGGGGAAGCGAAAAAGGCTACTTAAGGCCGGTTTGCCCCCCTTGCCTTGGGCGTAAAACGCAGGAAAACCGACCCAAACCTCATGATCTAGGGGCATCCGATATCGCTTGCGGGCTTTGTCTTCCTTAGCCAGATATTTCAAAAAGGGAATTTCTTCAGGCCCTGGCACCAATTGGAGTTGATCTGATTGGCGCAAAAAAAAGGCTTGGTTTGCTTCTAAATCAAGGGGGAGTTTAAAATAATTTCGGCCTTCGTTTTTGGCCACTTCTGGTTTGAGGGCCTCCAGGTTTTGACCTAAGGCCTCTTCAACTAATAGTTCCGCTTTCCAAAGTTTTAAGAGAGCAGGTAAATGGGCGGGGTCCGTCAGGAAGGTCATCTATTTGACCGGGATTTCTAGGCGCAGTGGGGTCTGCCTTTTTCCTTTTAAAAATCCTTTTGAAGCATCCATGTGCATCTCGATCCGGTCTCCGGTCACCTCGCCTTCCTCGGTCTGGCGGACCCGTGCGTGACTAAGCAGGGTGACAATCTGCGGCCCATATTCCAAAACCGCCCGGTCGGCGATGGACCAGCGCCCTGGTTGAGTCATCTCGAAGCTGCCGACTGCGGTCATCTCCTCTAGTTCTCGTTTAGCATCTAAAAAGGCGACGATCCGCTCTGCCTTAAAGTTGGAATCGTCATAACTATCATGTGCCACCACCCCGCCTTGCAAAACCATTTTATTGAGCTTTTCATAAACCAACACCTCCCCCGCAGTCCCGGTCACCAAATGCCGCTCTTCAGGATGCTCGGGGTTTGAGTGAACCATAGAAAAAGCCACCCGCTCACCAGGCAGGGGCGTGACTTTGCCAATATTGGTACGCAGATCGTATCGCGCCTCGTGCCCCTCTATGCGGACCTCTTGGTCGCCTATAATTAAATGGCCGGTTAAGGTCGCTAAATCTAGGTGTTTTTCAAAGATTCCCTCTTCAAAGAAGGCGTATTCTTGATTGCGGGTCACCTTTACTTTGCCATAAGCGCGGGCATAAACCACCTCATCACTGGTGGTATCCCTTAATATCTCTAAAAGTTCGGCCCAAAGTTTAATCCCTTTGGCTTTATGTTGGGCCTCGACCTTTTCTTCAATCACCAAGGAACCCTTGTTTTTGTCCACATACATTCTTTGCCCGCGGACCTCCATATGGTCAGCGGCCACCAGCGCCCCTGGCAAAAGCAACAGTAAAATTCCCCAAATAGCCTTCAAAGATCGACCTCCACTTGGGGTAATTTCAAGGTCAAAAAACCCTGCTCTACTTTATATTCCATCCCCACCGCGTCCACCGCCTCCCCTGGCCCCACCAACCGCACCGGTTGGTCATTATATAAAAGGTCTTGGTTTTGGTCGTAAAAAAGGATTTGAGTCAGCAGGGTTCGGTCCTTAGGTAGGGTCACTTGAATATCGCCAATTAGGGAAACCAACTTTTCCTTACCCACTATTTTCCCTCGGTCCGCTCTAAACCGGGTGGGGGTTTGACCCTCGGTTTCCGGTTCGACGATCCCTCGAATATCCAGTAGTTCGGTTATCTCGGTTTCCTCAAACAGCCGGGCCTCCACCGCAAAAAGGGTGAGTTTAAGTTTCCCTCGGGTCACGTCTCGCAACTCTATTTGGCTTAAAACCACAGGCCGCAAAGCCGTTTTTGTGGGCTCTTCAGTCACCACCTCGGGGGCTAAAAGATACCAGCCCAGACCTCCTAATAGCAGCACCCCTACCCCAAAGAGAAACCAACCCTTCATGGGGTCTCGTCGGGTTGGGTTTTCCACCTACGATGAAACCAAACCCACTGTCCAGGTTGTTTGCGGATTTGGGTCTCGATGGCTAAAGAAAATTGTTCGGTTAGCACTTGCTCCTCCCTTTCTCCGCCCTGGTAGGGCGGGGCGCACAAAGGGACTAGTTCAAAATGGTGCCGCCCCTCTTTCCCTCTGCGCCCAAAGGCCCCAAAGACGGGCACTCCAAATTTGATAGCTAATTGAGCAGGACCTTTAGGGGTGGCCGCAAGCCGACCAAAAAAAGGTACAAACCGAGACTGCACGTTCGAGAGATCTTGATCGATCCCCATTAAAAAAAACTCGCCCGCCTTAAAACAACTCAAAATCGCTTTGGCCGACCCCGCCTCGCCACGGGGCACCACACTAAGCCGCCCAGAGCGCCTGGTCTCCACTAATTTTTGGTCGAGTTCTTCTTCTCCGACTTGGCTTTTCATCACCAACCCCCGAATCTCCAACAGGTCGTAAACCACCGATAAAAGCTCCCAGTTGCCCATATGGGCAAAAATAATAATCCCCCCCTGCCCAGCCTCTTTGGCGGGGATCAGGGCTTCGCCTCCGCTAAGGGAGATCCAGTCTGCCGCTTGCTCCCGAAAGCGGTCCATCAACAGGGATTCCAAGAGCGTCTGGCCCACGTTTTCGGCGCATTCAAGGATCAAGGCTTCGCGTTCGGTGGTGTCTAAATTCGGCAGGGCAAATTCGAGTTGGTACCGGGCGATGGACACGTCTTTTTTTGCGAATCGATAAGACAAGCGGCCCAGTCGCTTCCCCCAAGCTTGTGCCTGAGGGATACTAAGCCCCTGAACCAGTGCAGTAAAACCAGCCAAGGTCTGCCGCTCAAGGAAGTGACGGACTGCTTTGAGTTTAGGTGACTTATGTTTTTTATAGTCGTCGTATCGCTGGTCGCGACCCATGTTACCGACCTTGCTCGGGGAGCCACTTTAAGGCGTAATCAACATAACGCAGCGGCGTGCCTTCGATCATGGCTATTTCTTGGTCTTTGAGCCGCCGGACAGCCTTGGCCGGACGCCCCATCACCAGCCATTCTGGTTCTTCAAAGCGGGCCCCTTGGGCGACCAAGCTCCCAGCGGCCACCAAGACACGGTTGCCAATAAAGGCCCCATTCATAATTATCGAACCCATACCCACAAAACTTTCGTCCGCCAGTTCGCAACCATGTAAAATACAACTGTGACCCACCGAGATGTCGTTGCCCAGCTTAACCGCCCATTGGCCCAGTTGGCCGTGGAGTACGGTATTGTCTTGGATGTTGCAACGCTGACCAATCACAATGGGTTCTACATCTCCTCGTAAGGTGCAATTATGCCAGATTGAGCTATTTTCCCCGATAGTTAGATTTCCCGTGGTGACCACGTTTTGGCCAAACCGGACACTCGGATGAAACTGCAAGCCGTTTTCCATTGGTATTCTCTGATTGGATTTCGACAAATCCTAGCGGAAGCCCGCTTTCTTGTCTATGGACGGGGAACTTGAGTTTTGTTACCAGTAGGCTCAAGCGAACTTGAAAAAAAATGAGCCAACCGCCATTATCCCAGATTATTGAATCCCTGCTTTTCTCCGCCAAACGGGGATTGACGGCCAAACAATTAGCGGAAGTGACCGGAGCCAGTTTAGACGAGGTTCGAGCGGAGTTAAGTCAATTGCGGGCCTTTTATGTCGAGCAAAAAAGGGCGTTTGAGTTAAGCGAGTCGGGCGCAGGGTTTTTACTAAAAACCAAAAGCCAATTTAAAGACTGGATCACTTCGACCAAGGAGGTTAGGCCGGTCAAACTTTCGACCAGTTTAATGGAAACCCTGGCTATCACTGCCTACCGCCAACCGGTCACCCGCGCCGAGATGGAAATTTTACGTGGGGTTGATTCCTCTTACGCCCTTAAAAGCTTGCTTGAAAAGGGATTATTAAGGATTACCGGGAAAAAAGATGCCCCTGGAAAACCTATGATGTACGGAACCACACTTAAGTTTTTAGAGGCCTTTGGCTTGAAAAATCTGAAAGAATTACCCCAGCCTGAAGAATATGATTTAGCCGAAGGGGACCAGATAACCTCTGAGGTTTCGGAGCGCGAGAATTAATGGAACGGATCTTAGTTAAGGTAGGCACTAACGTTTTGACCCAAAAGGACGGCAAGCTCAACAAGGAGCGGATTGCTGAGCTCGTGGCGCAAATCGCGGTTTTGCGAAAAAAAGCACAGGTGATCCTGGTTACCTCTGGAGCAGTCGGGGCCGGGCGGGAATTTCGCGACCTTTCAAAAGAAAAGGATCCGGTTATCAAAAAACAAATGCTCGCGGCCATAGGGCAGGTAAGGTTATTCCAGGTTTACGCCGAAAATTGCGCCCTACAAGGAGTACTTCCGGCTCAAGCCTTGATCACTCGCTACGACTTTAGGCAAAAAGAGGCTTACCAAAACATCCAGTCCACCTTAGAGGGCTTGTTGCAGTACGACATCTTGCCAATTATCAATGAAAACGATGTGGTTAGCAGTGCTGAAACCAGCTTTTCAGACAACGACCAGCTTGCCGCCAACACAGCGGTGATGATGCGTTGTGACTTGCTGGTGATTTTATCCAATATTCAGGGATTTTTTACGGCTGATCCCTCCTTAAATCCTAATGCAAAATTAATTTCTCAAGTAGAGACCGTAAGCCCCGAGCTTTTGGCCTATTGCCAGGATTCGCTTTCCTCGGGAGGGACCGGGGGGATGCTTTCTAAACTTAAAGCCGCCGAAATGGCCGCTAAACACGGGGTGAAAACCATTGTTTCCTCTGGCTTAATTGAGCGCGCCCTCACCCAAGCCGTCGCCCCCTATTTTGACAAAAATGCCCCGAAATTAGGCACCACTTTTTTAGCCAAACCCAAAAAGTCGAAAATAAAAAAACATTGGATGACCTCCCACGCCGAAGTGGCCGGGGTGATAACGGTGGACCAAGGGGCGGTCAAGGCTTTAAAAGCCAACAAAAGTTTGCTAGTAGTGGGGGTACTCAAGGCCCGAGGCAACTTTGCCAAAGGGGATGTGTTGATGATAGAAGACGAAGTAGGGATCCGGGTGGGTGTTGGCCTATCAGACCATAATCAAGCCGAATTGGACCAATTGATTCAAAGCAAACCCCAAGGGGCCGTTGTGATCCATAAAAATCAACTTTATCTGCTTTAAGTATGCAACCTCGCTCTAACCTACCCATTCGACCCGCCTTTTTAGTTCGCTTCGAAGGGCAGCATCCGCTACTGACCCGTCGTACGGTGCAAGTGGTTTACGCAGGTTTGCTGTTAGGTTTCGGGTTGTTGCTGTTTCTTTGGTATTTAACCTTTAACCTGCCTGACCTAACCCATCTTGAAAAACCCCAATACGACCTACCCACCCGTGTTTACGATCTAAACGGGGAACTGGTCACCGAGTTTTATGTCAAACGCCGGGTTTTGATTCCTTTTGAAGAGGTGCCACCGGTGGTGGTCCAGGCGTTGCTTGCGATTGAAGACAGTCGGTTTTATTATCACTACGGCATCGATTTTATTAGGGTCGGCCAGGCGTTTTTGGTTGATTTAATTAAGATGGACTTCGCCCAAGGGGCAAGCACCTTAACCCAGCAGACGGCCAAGATGTTTTTGCTTTCGAGTGAAAAGAAAATCATTCGAAAAATCAAAGAATTGCTCCTCGCGGTACAGATCGAATCGCGATTTACTAAAAACGAGATTTTAGAGCTCTATTTAAACAAAACCTATTTCGGGCATGGCGCTTACGGGATCGAAGCAGCGGCCCAGGTTTATTTTTCAAAGTCCGCCCGGCAGCTTGACCTTAAAGAGGCGGCCCTCTTGGCCGGTCTGCCTCAAGCCCCAAGCCGTTGGGCTCCGACGGCCTCCATGGAAAATGCTACCAAAAGACGTAATTTGGTATTGTTGATGATGGAAAACGAAGGCTACATCACCGAAGACCAAATGAAAGAGGCGATTGCCCAGCCAATCGAGCTAAAATTAAGCAGCGCCGAAGACAGCAACGAAGCTAGTTATTACATGGAATATGTCAGGCGAATGGTGCTTGACCTGTACGGGATGGACCAACTCTACAAAGGGGGCCTCAAGGTCTATACCCATATGGATCTGAAGATGCAAATCGCCGCTCAACAGTCCCTAAAACACGGCCTTTTGGCCCTTGATCAGCGCCAAGGTTACCGAAGGTCCACCCAAAATCTTTGGCAAACAGTTGGCGAAAAAACCAAACTTGATCTTTACCAGTGGGACAAGACCAACAAACGAGGACACCTTCTAAAAGCGCCTAAAGAGGACAAAGAAAAACTAGAACAAACCTTCAATTCGACGGTCGAGAAAACCACCAGTTCAAACCAATTTGTTTTAGGTGGAAAACTTAAAGGAGTGGTGCGTTCGGTTAGTAATAGCAAAGCCTTAGTGGAATTAGGGGCAGGCAAAAAAGGATGGGTGCACCTAGAGGGGCATCGCTGGGCTAGACCTGTCGATTTTGAACATGCCTATGCCTGGGGAAGCCAGCTTAAAGACCTAAGAGATATTCTGTTGCAAGGCGATGTTATTGAAGTGGTTTTAGAGGATTATATCATTAACGAAGACGGCTTCGCCCTTTCCTTATACCAACGCCCCGAAGCCAATGGGGGCCTTTTTGTAACCGACCCTAGAAACGGTGAGGTCCGAGCCATGTCAGGTGGTTTCGATTTTGCCGATTCCGAATACAACCGCGCAATTCAGGCAAAAAGGCAGCCTGGCTCGGCCTTTAAACCCATAGTTTATTCCCTGGCGCTAGATAACAGCTTTACCCGAGCCAGCATCTTAGACGACACCCCACTGGTCTTTAAAGACACCCAGTGGCGTCCGGGTAATTATTCAAAATCGTATAAAGGCAAGATTTCCTTTAAAAACGCCTTAGCCCAGTCAAAAAATATCCCTACCATTCGGCTAGTAATGGCCCTGGGGATCGATAAAGTAATCGAGCAAGCAAACAAATTAGGCCTAACTGGCGAATTACCCAACGATTTGACCATCGGACTGGGTACGGCTTCGGTCACCCTAAAAGATCTGTCCAGCGCCTACGGAATTTTTGCCAACGGCGGTTATTTATTCGAGCCCGGTTTTGTGTCGAGGATTGAAGACCAAGATGGCAAGGTTATTTATCAAGAGCCTAAGCCCAAAGCGAATCCGGTAATGAGCCCTGAAACCGCCTTTTTAATGACGGCCACCCTGCAAGATGTGGTCAATTTTGGTTCGGGAATCCGCGCCCGCGCCATTGGCCGACCGGCAGCAGGCAAAACCGGTACCACCAATAATTATACAGACGCTTGGTTTATGGGATATATTCCTCAGCTATTGGCCGGGGTTTACGTGGGTTTTGATGACAACCAAAAAACCTTGGGCGCTCAAGAAACCGGCTCCCAAGCGGCCACCCCCATCTGGGTGGAGTTTATGAAACAGGCCACCGAATCTTTACCTGTACTGCCTTTTGAGCAGCCTAAGGGGATTGAGATGGTGCGGATTGTCCCCGAATCAGGGCTAAAGGACTGCGACGATAGCCAAAGAGCAAGGTTCGAATATTTCAAAGCTGGTACCGAACCAACCGAATGTCACCAAGACACGGGCGACTACTCGGACTATGCCAGCCCAGACCCCGACGGAGGCGACCCTGAAGCCCCCCAAGGTGACCCTGAAGCCAATGATCAGGTCCCGAGCGGCGAAGCTCCTTCCGCAGGGACAGGAGAACCCGTAAGCCCACAGGGGAGCGGCGGCAGTGCTGGCGACAATTATGAAGAATTATAGGTCGCCAGCCCAGGGTAAAACTCAGAATACCCATTATTTCATAATAGTTGCCCACACCCCAGCTATTTTAGATAACGAATAAGATTTTTGTGGGTTAAATTGAAGTATCAGTATATACTGAAAATGTAGTATCCATTAGATAACGTCGCACTTCAGGAAAAAGGCTAAAAAATGGGCAAGTTTTGGGGAGCTTTTTTAGGTCTGCTTTGGCTCGGTGTGGGCTCTTTAAGCGCCTTTGAGCGTGGATCCCATTGGGTTTATTTGGGCGGCACCCCGGCCTCCGCCTATGCCCCTAATTTCCTGGCTCCCCCTGTTGAAGCGGGGCTGATCTTGGGAGACAGCTTTACCTTAGGTGCCGATGCGAGTCGAAGCCATTTCGATTTGGGCCATAATGAAGAGGACGAGCGATACTACCGAGGGATGATGTCAAATGGCAATATGATAGGAGAGCGTTGGGAAATCCTTGAATATCGCCTCGATTTGCCCACCGACGCCAAGGCCAACGGGGTACACCAAAGTTCTGGCGCCGTAGCCCGCTGGTTTTTAACCGACACCTTTAACCTTAGGTTTGCGGTTCACCAAAAATCCACCGAAGGGCAAGTCGAATTGCCCGTGGGCCAAACCGGGCTCACCGCTAAAGGCGACTACCTCGCCACTACCCAGATACAAAGCCTAGGAATCGGCACCCAGTGGCAAACCCAGATCGGTTTGATTATCGGCATGGATTGGGCTTTAGGGGCCCAGACTAACCAAGAATCGGTAACCGCTTCTATTATCCAAGACCCGGCCCTAACTGCTACCCAATCAGCAGAGGCCCTCATTCAGGTCCAGGACTTCGCTCAAAGTATCAATAAACTAATGGCTAGTTCTGGGGGCCTAAACCTTTTTATTGGTTGGGCTTTTT
>Ga0156797_138_pt4 | contig 14952 bp, 16 predicted proteins | sample RifOxyD2_FD_112098 | JGI IMG/M metagenome (GOLD analysis project Ga0156797, IMG submission 112098) | Candidatus Lambdaproteobacteria bacterium RIFOXYD2_FULL_50_16 | reverse complement strand
ACGATGAAACGGGAAACCCGGTGAACCTTTGGGACAACCAAACTATTCCGGTGCAGCCCCCGCTACTGTAGGCCACGTTTGTAAAGTGGTAAGCCAGGAGACCGGCCTGATCTAATTGACGCTTGCGCGTGCCTCGGGGTGAAGGATGGTGGTTCTACCAAAAATCATGCAGTTCCCTCCCCCCCTATTCTCGCGTACTGTTTACTTGCCTTGGCTATGAAAGGGGCCTTGTTGGGCGGGGTTCAGTCTGGCTCTGGCAAGACCACGGTGATGTTGGCACTATTGCAACGTCACTTAAGGCTTGGGCAATCGGTAGCCGCTTTTAAAGCGGGCCCTGATTTTTTGGACCCCATGTGGCACCAAGCGGTTTTGGGTCAAGCAAGTTATAACCTGGATACCCAGATGATGGGGCCCCAGGAGTGTCAGAGGGTTTTATGCAACGCCCAAGGCGATTATTTGTGGGTTGAAGGGGTAATGGGGTTGTTTGACGGACGCCAAGGGGTTGGCGGGGCTGGTTCGGGGGCCGATTTGGCGTTGGTGCTGGGGCTCCCAGTGGTGTTGGTGGTCGATGCTAAGGGGCAGGCGGGCAGTATTGCACCTTTGGTCGCCGGATTTGAACTTTATGCCCAAAAAAAGGGGATTCAAATCGCCGGGATCGTCGCCAATCGGGTGGGAAGCCAAGGGCACGCGGACCTATTAAAAGGAATCTTGGCTGAAGAAAACTTGCCCCCGCTTTTAGGTTGGATGGATAAAAAGGCCCCCAATTTGCTTGAGCGCCATTTGGGGCTGGTGCGGCCTGAAGAATGGGAATTACCTGATTTAGCCAGTTCGCTTAATCTGGATGATCAGGCCTTGGAACGGGCTTTGGGGCTGGTTTCGTTAAGGACCAAGGTAAAAGAGCGAACCACCAAGCGGCTCTTGGGCAAACGAATCGCCATTGCCCGTGACCTAGCCTGTTGTTTTATCTACCCAGCTAATCTTGATTGGCTAAAAGAACAGGGGGCGGAGGTCGTTTTTTTTTCCCCCCTCAACTCGGAACCTCTGCCCCCTGAGATTGACGGGCTTTGGCTACCTGGGGGGTACCCAGAGCTTTATGGAGCCCAATTAGCAGGATCAAGCTCTTGGGAGACAATCCAGGTCTTTATAGAGGCAGGCGGGGCGGTTTTGGCAGAATGTGGCGGGGCGATGCTTTTAGGGGAAACCCTGATTGATCTGCAAAACGAGTCTCACCCAATGGCCGGGGTTTTTGATTTTAAATCGAAGATGCAAACTAGGTTAGCCGGACTTGGTTATGCGGAGGAGCAAAGCGGGGCCAGGGGCCACGAGTTCCACCATTCTTCGAGGATCGGCGGAGCTAAGTGTTACGCTGCCGCGTTTGAGTTAGATAAAGGCGACCAAGGGCTGAAGTATAAACAGGTACGAGCCTCTTATATTCACTGGTATTTCCCCTCGGCTCCCGAGGCGGTGGCGAGGTGGTTTAGTGGCCAATGATAAAGACGGGCGGGTAATCTGCCATTTTGGAGAGGGCAAAGGCAAAAGTTCTGCTGCCTTAGGTATGGTTTTTCGGGCCGCCGGGTGGGGGATGAAGGTCTTGGTGGTCCAGTTTATTAAGGGCAAATGGAAAACCGGTGAAGAACGATTGGCCGCCAAGTTGGACGAGATTGAGTGGCATTCGATGGGGGATGGCTTCACCTGGGACACAAAAAATCCCGAAGCTGACCGGGCCACTTGCCAAAAAACTTGGGCCTTTGCTCAAGAAAAGATTTGTTCAGGGCTTTACGATCTGGTCTTGTTAGACGAGATCAACTATTGTTGTGGTTACGGATGGCTTGAAGGTGCCCAATTGGCGCGGTTTATTACCCAAGAGAAACCACCAAAGACTCATTTGATTTTAACCGGCCGTAATCCGGCCCCCGAGGTGCTCGAAGTTGCTGATACAGTAACCGAGATGAAGTTAGTCAAACATGCTTATTCGCAAGGGATCAAGGCGATTAAAGGCATTGAATTTTAACGATCCGCAGGAGTTTAAAGGCGATGCATATTGAGCCAGGTTTTGTAGTACAAGCCAAAGTTGTTTTGGCCAACGTAGCGGTAGTAGGGGTTTTAGGACTTTACGCTAAAGAATTGATGGCTAAACCACAACTGATTGTAAAAAGCCTTGTGGCTGCCGTTTGTTTTAGCCTGTTTATGGAGGCGTTCCATATGCAAGTAGGTCCTTCGGAATTGCATTTTTTAGGGGCAATGCCGATCTATTTGATTCTGGGATTTGTACCCGCCCTGTTTGGCTTTGTTCTAGGTCTGCTCTTTCAAGGGCTCTTGCTTCACCCAACCGACTTAGCCATGTTGTCGGTTAACAGCCTTTCTTTGATTCTGCCTTTGTTGGCCGTGCATTTTACGCTGGGTAAAAACCTATCGATACAAGACCTCAATCTGAAAACCTTAGCCAAGCTAGACGGGGTTTATTACGCTGGTGTGACCACGATGGTTGGGTTCTGGCTTTTAGGCGAAGCGGTGACCAACTTGAGTGCCTGGGCTACCTTTGCGGTTTCTTACGCTCCTGTAGTGCTGGCTGAAGTGGGTTTCAGCTTTGGTTTGATCAAGTTGGCCCAACGGTTTGGGAAAAGTCAGTGGTTTGGTGGGGTTAGCGCTGTTTAACTTACCAGCGCGATTACAAACGGGGTTTTAATGGGCAAGGTCTGGTTTGTGGGTGCAGGTCCAGGGGACCCCGATTTGATAACCATTAAAGGGCGCGCCCTAGTCGAGCAGGCGGGGGCGGTGCTTTATGCGGGTTCTTTGGTTGCTAAAGCGGCCTTGGATTGGGCCAAACCCGACGCGGTTACCGCCGATTCCAAGGGGATGACCCTGGAGGAAATCGCCGATTGGCTGGCGTTGCAGGCCAATCGGTGCGAGACCGTGGTCCGCCTGCAAACCGGGGACCCTAGCCTTTTTGGGGCGCTGATCGAGATGGTTAGACCTTTAGACCAGTTGGGTATTGAGGTGGGCGTGGTCCCAGGGGTGTCTTCCGCCTTTGCGAGCGCCGCTGCCGGGGTCGAAAGTTTGACCCTGCCCGAAGTAACCCAAACCGTGATCCTAACCCGCTTCTCCGGGCGCACTCCTATGCCGCAAGGGGAGGACCTAGAATCCCTAGCCAAGCACCACTGTTCGCTTTGTATCTTTTTATCAATCACCCTTTTTGACCAAGTCGAAGCGGCCCTGTTAAAGGCGGGTTGGGACGAATGGTCCCCCATTATGGTGGTAGAAAAGGCGAGCTGGCCCGGTGAAGAGCGGGTCTTTAAGGCCCCATTAAATCAAATGGCGGCTTTGATTGAAACCAATGGGATTAAGGCCCAAGCCATGATTGTCGCCAGCCCCACCTTGGGTGCCAGGGACTGGGACGAGATCACAAAGTCTAAGTTATATGACCCCGAATTTACTCACCGTTTTCGCAAAGCTGCTCGATGAAACAAACTATTTTGCTGGTTGGACATGGCTCCAGAGCTGAAGAGGGTAACCGAGAATTGGTGGATTGGGCAATGCGCTGGGCTAAGGAACATCCAGAATGGGAGATAGTAACCTGTTATATCGAGTTTGCCGAGGTATTATTGGAAGAAGGGCTCGACCAAGCAGCCGCTAAAGGTGGATCGGTGCTGGTTCTGCCCTTAATTCTAAATGCCGCGGGCCACGCTAAAATGGAAATCCCCGAGGCCCTTGAAGCCGCCCGCTTGCGGCATCCGAAGGTAAATTTTATATACGCCCGTCACATCGGGGCAGACCCGTTGATCTTGACCTTGATGTTGCGCCAATTAAAATCGTTAATGGCCGAACTCTATTTCCCCGATCCGAAAACCACCGGAGTGATCCTCCTGGGGCGGGGCTCTTCGGACATGGCGGCCAATAGTGAGTTAGCTAAGTTGGCCCGCTGGATCTTGGAATCCAGTGAACACGAATTGGTGGATCTGGCTTTTACCGGTATCAGTTATCCACGGATCGAAACAGCGGTGATGCGCCAAGTGAAGTTGGGGATGATGCAGGTCGCTATCCTACCTTTTTACCTGTTCGAAGGCCGTTTAATGCAGCGGATCGGTCGCCAAGCGGAGGCGTTGCAGGTCCAATATCCGCAAATTCGCTTTGGCGTAGGCCCCTATATTGGTTTTGAACCGGAAATATTTGCATTGGCCGAAACCCGTGTAAAAGAGGCACTTGGGCAAAAGGGTGAAGCTTTATTGCTCGAATGTGACGGCTGTAGCTACCGCGAGGCTTCTGCCCAGGCTTCCCCTCATTCCCATACCCACCGATGAACGCAAACCAAGTTACCGAACAACTCACCGAAGCGGGTCGCCAGATTGAGCATAACTCCTTTGCCATTGTCGATCAAGAAGCGGGGGCGCATAACTACGGACCTAGCCAATGGCAGGTAGTCCGCCGGATGATCCACGCGTCTGCTGACTTTGAGTTTAACGGCCTTACCAGATTTTCAAATGATGCGGTAGAGGCCGGGGTCAAAGCGATTTTGGCGGGGGCTAGTGTGATCGCCGACGTGGAGATGATTACTGTTGGCCTTTCCAAGCCAAGACTGGCCCATTTCGGGGTTAAAACCTACCAATTTATCAGCGATCAAGACGTTATCGATCAAGCCAAGGCAGAAAACAGTACCCGAGCGGTGCAAGCAATGCGCAAAGCCCACCGACTGGGTCTGTTAGAAGGTGCGATTGTAGGGATCGGCAACGCCCCAACGGCCCTGATTGAGGTGTTAAAACTGATTGAGGCCGGAGCCCGTCCGGCGCTTTTGGTGGGGATGCCCGTAGGCTTTGTGCAGGCGGCTGAATCCAAAATCAGAGCGGGAGCCCAGTCTAGGGTACCCTATATTATCACCGAAGGCCGCAAAGGTGGTTCCACCCTGGTAGTGAGCAGCCTTCACGCCTTACTGGCCTTGGCCGAAGCGCAGGAATAAGACCTTGGCCGAACGCAAGGAAAAAGCCGACGGACTAAGGACCGGCTACTCGACCGGAGCCTGTGCCGCTGCGGCTTCCAGGGCCGCAATGGAGGGACTAGTAACCGGCAAAGTGCCCGAGCAAATCCAAAGCTTGCTCCCTAACGGCCAGCGGGTGGTGTTTCAGGTTGCCCGGAGTAGTCTCAATACGGACTTCGCTCAAGCGGTAGTGATCAAAGACGCAGGCGATGACCCAGACGTGACCGACAAAGCTCAACTCACCGCCAGCCTAACCCCGCTTCGAAGCCAACCTGGCGTGATTTTAATTGAAGGTGGCCCTGGTGTTGGTCGAGTGACGCTGCCCGGCTTAGGGCTTCTGGTAGGTGGTCCGGCTATAAATCCCAAGCCACGACAAAATATTTTAGACAATATTTCGGAGGTCGGCGCCGATTGGTTAAAGACTTCGGGGGTGTTGGTGACGATCTCGGTCCCTGACGGAGAAAAAATGGCCAAGCGGACGTTAAACGCCCGCTTAGGGATTGTAGATGGAATCTCGATTTTAGGCACCAGCGGAATTGTCCGGGCCTTTTCCACTGCCGCCTACCGCGCCTGTGTGGTCCAAGGGGTTGAGGTGGCGGCCAGCCAGGGCCTTAGCCGAGTGGTTCTAAGCACCGGCGGACGCACCGAAAAATTTATAATCAAACAATTCCCGGACTTGCCCGAAGCTTGTTTTGTACAGATGGGCGACTTTTTAGGGGCGGCGCTAGACCGAGCGGCAGAACTAAAGATTAAAAAGATTAGTATTGGCGCGATGGTAGGTAAATTAACCAAAATCGCCCAAGGGGAGCGGGTCACCCATGCTCGAAAAAACCAAGTGGATACCGGATTGCTGGCTCGGCTAGCAGCCCAAGTGGGGGCTGGCAACGCGGTTTGTAAAGAAATTGAGCTGGCCCAAACGGCGAGGTTCGCCAGCGAACGGCTGGCCGAGTTGGGGCTCGATTTACCTTTTTACCAAGCCTTGATTGCCCATACCCTAAATACCTTGCACCAGAATTACTCTGGTGCTTTTTCACTTGATATTTGGGTTTGCGATTTTGAGGGGAATTATATTACGTCCCAGTCCGATCAGGGGGCTAAGTGAACCCTAAGTGCCATATTATTGGGGTATTAGAGGGTGAGCCCCTTTTTGGGGAAGTGGCGCAAATAATAGGGCGGGCCGCTTTAGTAGTGGGCGGGACCAGGCTCTTAAGTGCAATCCGAATTTCTCCAGGAGCCCAAACCTTCGACCTCACCGGACGTTTCGGCGAGGTGACGAGGTTGATTAAAGAGGCCTTGGCCGCCCAAAACGAGGTGGTTGTCTTAGCGACGGGTGATCCCATGTGCCATGGGATTGGCGGGTATTTGACCAGCCGTTTAGACCCTGGAACTTGGCAAATCTGGCCCCAGGTTTCAATGGTGCAAATAGCGGCAGCCCGTTTTGGGCTAGCTTGGCAGGGATATTTTATTTATTCGGTTCATGGCCCAGATACGGGTGAATGGGACGCCCATTCTGGACCGGAACATGGGCTTTATCCCTTGCTCAAAGCACTCCATCAAAAAGACCAGCTAGCCCTTTACTGTTCCCCAGCCAATGACCCGGCGCGGATAGCGCGGATGCTGATTACTGCTGGGTTAGAACAGGATTTTGAATTTAAGGTTGCCTCCAATATCGGAGGGGGCAACGAATGGTTACACCAGGGGATTTCCACCCTTGAGGCCGCCAAGGCCCAATTCGCCGAACCTAATGTCGCCTTCTTAACTAGGCAGAGCCCCCGAGCCCAAAGAACCATCCTAGCCCGCCCTGACGAAGCTTATTATCAACGAAAACCAGAATCAGGCCTGATTACCAAAAGGGAACACCGCGCTGTCGCCTTGGGGTTATTAGGGCTTAAACGGGATTCGGTAGTCTGGGACCTTGGAGCCGGGTCTGGATCGGTGGGGATTGAGGCGGCAGGCCTTTGTCCAGAAGGGCTGGTGTTTGCCATTGAAAAAAATGAAGCCGACTTTGCCAACGTCCTTTCCAACAAAGCCCGGTTTTTGGCCTACAATCACTTTCCTTTTTTAGGCAAAGCCCCCGAGCTTCTGGTTCATTGGCCTAATCCAGACGCTGTGTTTATTGGTGGATCAGGTGGAGCGCTGGCGGACTTGATTAGGTTGTCCTTAAAGCGGCTTAACCCTAAAGGCCGATTGGTGATTGCATTGATTAGTTTAGAAAATCAGTCCTTGGCGATAGAAACACTCTGCCAGCTAGGCCAAGATTGGCAATTAACCCAACTGCAGGTGTCCCGTAGCCAACCGATTTTAGACATGCATCGGCTGGCCCCGATACCCCCGATTTCCCTTTTATGGACTGAAGTCACATGAAAAAAAACCTTGGTAAACTGATTGGCCTTTCCTTGGGGCCTGGCGATCCGGGGTTGATTACCCGGCAAGCGTATGAAGCCTTAACCGGTGAGGCGCAGTGGTGTTACCCGGTCAAAAAGCGAGGGGCTGAGAGTTACGCCTTGTCTATCGCCCTGGCCGCCGGGCTGACCCCTCCCGAGGGGCATCAGGCACTTCTCTTCCCCATGACCCATGACCCAGAAAAACTCCTGGCGGCCTGGAAACAAGCGGCTTTAGAGGTATTAGAATTACTGAGCGGTGGAAGGGATTTGTTATTTTTGGTCGAGGGGGATTCGAGCACCTATTCAACCTTTGGCCATTTAGCCCGAACCCTTAAACAACTGGAACCGCTGGTGCCCATTGAGACTTGGGCCGGGGTCTCTAGTTTTAACGCCGCCGCAGCTAGGCTAGAGATGCCCTTGGCCGAAGTGGACGACAAGTTGGCTGTGATCCCTGCTGGCTACGGCGTCGCGGTGATTGAACGATTACTAGAGGATTTTGATCGTTTGGTGCTGCTTAAGGTCAAGCCAGTCTTAGATGAAGTGATTGATTTGGTGGAACGCTTGGATCTGATTCCCTATTGCCGGTTTATTGAAAAGGCCGGCAGCCCCGAGGAACGGCAGGTTTTGGATATCTCTACCCTTCGGGGCCAAAAGGTGAACTATTTATCCCTCATCTTAATCCACCACCCCAACCGCTTACCTGAAGAACTCAAACGAGGTTGCAAAAAGGTGGAACCATGATTACACCCAAAGTTGCCGCCGTTGCTATCACCAAAAAAGGAGCGCAAATTCTGGCCCAGTTAGGCCCACTTTTGCCAGAGGCCGACTTAATTGTGGCCGAGCGATTTTTAGAATATCTACTAGGCGTACCCAACCGAGTCTCCACCTACCAGGGCCCTGTGGGGGCGCAGATGGGGCCCTTGTTTAAGACCTACGACCAGTTGATCTTTTGTGTTTCTTTAGGCGCAGTTGTGCGCCTTGCGGCACCCCATCTCAAAACCAAAGAAACCGATCCTGGTGTTTTAGTGATCGACGATGCTTGCCAGTTTGTGGTGGCCGTCCTTTCTGGGCATTTAGGCGGGGCCAACGCTTTTACTATAAAGGTGGCGAAGCTTTTAGGAGCGCAGCCGGTGATCACGACCGCCTCTGACGCAGGTGGCACCCTAGCTGTGGATATTCTGGGTCGGGAACAGGGGTTTAAGGTCGAAGCAGATAAAAAAACGTTGATCCGCTTGGCTGCGCAGGTGGTTAACGAAGAGCCAGTCGCCCTGGTGCAAGAATCGGGGACCCGCGATTGGTGGAAGGGGCCAATACCTGAAAACATAAAAAGCTTTGATTGGCTCGAAGATGCGGATCCGAATAGGTTTTCTGGGGTGCTATGTATTACAAACCGTGCGTTGCCCCTTGACTTGAGCAAAAAATGGCAAGACCGTTTGGTGCTCTACCGCCCGCCGGAGCCTCTTTGAAGGTAGCCTTGGGGATAGGTTGCGACCGAAACACCGCCTTTGAAACCCTATGCGAGGCGCTCGATTTAGCCCTGAAACAAAGCGGGGTAGCCGAACAGGAAATAGTGGGCTTGGCTACGATCGACCAAAAACGAGACGAACCGGCTATTTTAAGGCTGGCTAAGGAAAAAAACTGGCCTCTGTATTTTTATCGGGCCCAAGAATTGGCCCAAGTGGAGGTCCCCAACCCCTCGGCGACGGTGCAAAAATACATGGGTTGCCCAGCCGTGGCCGAAGCGGCCGCCTTGTTGTTAGCCGGGCAGACCCTGTCGGCTTTGATTCTGGAAAAACTTAAACACCGGGGGGCGGATCTAAAAAACGTCACCCTTTCGATGGCGAGCTTTTAAATGGGTAAAATCTTTTTAGTGGGCTTTGGCCCAGGATCGGTGGAACAGATGACCCTACGCGCCCGCGAGGCTATCGCCCAATCGGAGGTGGTGATTGGATATTCGACTTATATTAAGTTGGTCGAGGACCTCCTGGTGGGCAAAGAGGTGATCAAAAAAGGCATGACCGAAGAGTTGGACCGGAGCGTTTTGGCTTATGAAAAAGCCAAAGAAGGCAAGACGGTAGCCCTGATTTCCTCGGGCGATATAGGGGTTTACGGTATGGCTGGTCCTACCTATGAGGTGTTGTTTGAGGCCGGTTGGACTCCTCAAACCGGAATTGAGGTCGAGGTTGTCCCTGGCACCACCGCCCTAAGCGCGGCGGCCTCTCTAGTGGGCGCGCCTCTGACCCACGATTTCTGCTCGATTAGTTTATCAGACCTACTCACCCCTTGGGCAACCATTGCCAAACGTTTGGTAGCCGCAGCCCAGGCTGATTTTGTGACGGCTTTATACAACCCTAAAAGTGGGCGGCGAGTTGAGCAGATTGTAGAGGCGCAAGCGATTTTTTTAAGGCACCGCAACCCGGCCACCCCGGTGGCGTTAGTTAAATCAGCCTACCGCAACAAACAGCAGATCGAATTGATCCGCCTAGACCAATTGGCCGAAGCCGAAATTGGTATGTTAACCACGGTATTAATAGGTAATTCCAACAGCTTTGTGGCACACGGACTCTTGGTGACCCCTAGGGGTTATGCGAATAAATACCTAAGCCCAGGCGGAGCGGCCAAAACCGGCGAGCGGGCTGGGCGCTCGCTTTCGAGTGGTTTGGAGGGATGGGGGGCCCAAGTACTTGAACAAATCTTGGCTGGAGCCTCGCCAGAAGAAATGGCCGAGGCTTTGGCGCTTCCCTTGGGTTTGGTTTTAGAGGTCTTAGTCGAGCCGGGTATTGCTAATGTAACAGACCCAAGACGATTTTTAGAAATCTTACCTAAGCTTGGTACCCTTTGGGCTACGGGATCGGGGCCTAAAATTTTAACCAAGGGCGACGGGTGGCAAATTCAAGGGGAACAACTGGTTTGGGACCAGCCTGACGCCTATTGGAGCCTATATTGGGCAGAAGCGGAAAAGGTGTACCTGTTGGAGCGGAACCAGGAGTGCAGCCGGGCCCTGGTGCTTAACCGGGCTGGGGATTTATTGGTGGGGTTTGAGCTAACCAAAACCGCTGGGCAGTTTGAAAACAGCGCCGTAAAAGCCCTTAAAAGCCTAGGTTAACGCAGATTCCTTCGGGCCACTTGGGCAAAGCTGGGACTGGGTTTTTTATTGATAAAGTCAGCCCGTGCTTGGGCAAATCCAGGCTGGTCACAAAGCGATTTCATCGCCAAAAGCTCGGCTTTGACCAACTCGGGCATCTGTTGGCGTAGCGGGCCTAGCAAGAGATTTTTAGTGGCCAAACGCGCTTCAAACTGGTGATTGGCCAAAAACTCGGCCCGAATGGTTAGCTCTTCCTTAAAAATAGCCGGCGCTATGGTTTCGTGGAGCAAGCCCAACCTCACCGCTTGCTCGGCTGATAAGGGCGCCGCCTCTAAAAGCAACGCTTGAGCCCGCCCTAGGCCCACCAGTTGGGGGAGGAGCAGGCTGAAATACTCACTGCCAGATAACCCCATGTTTACGTAATGCGGATTAAGTACCACTGAGGGCGCTGCGTACCTAAGGTCCGCAGCCAAGGCCAACATCACCCCGCCTGCGGCGGCCGGACCCCGCAAACCGGCCATTAACAATTGCTTATCGTTGGTCAGAAGTGCTTCAATAAATCGGTTGATCCCCTTGAGGTTGCGGTAGGCTAAGAGGGTAGGGTTGTATCGCTGGTCGATACTTAAAAGATCAATGCCGTTACTAAAAAATTCTTCCCCTCCCCAAAGCAGAATCAGACGCACTTCAGCACTGTTTGCCAGTCCTTGATAGGCCTCTAATAGCCGCTCCAAATGAGCCAAGTCCATGGCCCCGTTATAGGCTTCAAAATAGAGGTGTCCGACCCTGTTTTTAATCTGGGTTTCTATATTCATGGTTCCCCTAAAATCTGGGCCGCTCGATTTTTTCGTCCCTGGACGACCTCTATACGGGTCACCCAAATGCTGCCCTGGCCGCAGGCGATCTGGATTGCTCCATGGGCCTCCTCTAAAACTTGCCCTGGCGCTCCTGTCCTCCTGCCCAGCCGGGCGCCGTAAAATCGGCAGGCCTTGTTTTGCAATAAACCCAAGGCCCCTGGCTGATTGTCGCCTGCCCAGATTTTTCTTAAAATTCTTGGGGCCGATTCGCTCCAGTCAAAGGCCAATTCAGTTTCGGATATTTTGGGCTGGTAAACCGGTTCCTCGATTCGTTGGGGAGGGACTCCTTCAAGAATATGGATCATCGCTTGCCGGTATAAGCTGGCTGCTTCGGGCAATATTTGGGTTCGGTAATTTTTTGCCAAGCTGCCTTCGATTATTTCTAAGGGCTTACTCGCCCAAACCGGCCCTCGGTCCCAACCTTGAGCGGCTTGGATCACGCTGATTTCAAAGTCCCTTTCCCCCTGCAAAATCGCCCGCGCTAGACTACTAGGCCCGCCTCGTTTAGCTGGCCCAGGGTGAAAGACTAGGCAGCGGTATTTTTCAAAGATAGCTTTAGGAATATAGTCTTGTAGATAGGGGCAGAGAATCCAATCGGGCTTGAGCGCTTCTACGGCCAAAGGGTCTATCCCAATCTGCAAAGACACCTCCTTAAACAAAGGCCCTAACTGGCCATAAACCGTTTGCGAAAGCCCATTAAAGGCGCTGACCAAAAACAACCCTTTCTGGGATTTTAGCTGGTTTAAAGGAGCCATCCCCATCAATCCTCGGTAATCTGCTGGGTCCCCATCCACAATTGGCCTAGGCCTAGATTGGCATCGTTAGGGGGCAATAGTCGGTGGACAATGGGGTTAAAACCTTGGGATTTCAGGGCCAAAACCACTTGGTTTTGTAAGTAGCGATTTTGAAAACAACCACCGGTTAATAGCACCTGGTTAACCCCGGTCTTTTGGGCTGACTCAAGCATAGCCTTAACCAATCCATTATGAAAAGCGGCCGCTATCTGGGCGCGAGGGCGTCCGCCCTGATGGTCTCTCCAGAGTTGTTTGATCATCAAAAACCAATCCCAATCTGTCATAGGGTAAGGCTCAATTTGGGCTGCGTCGGGTTCCAATGCCCATTCGAGCGCCATCGCGGCTTGGGCTTCATATTCGACCTCAAGTCCCAGCCCTAAGAGGGCAGAAACGCCATCGAAGAGGCGGCCCAGGCTTCGGCATTTTGGGGAATTGAGGCCGGTTTGCGCCATTTGGAGCCAGATTTGGCCTTCGGTTGGGCTTTTTTGCAGAATTTCTTGCGCCCATTGGAGGGCGACTTCGGGGCCTAGGGCTTGGTTTAATAAACTAAAAGCAATCCTCCCTGGCTCCTTGGTGGCTATGTCCCCCCCTAAAAGCGGAAACGAAGCGAGGTGGGCCAAAGGGTGGTAATTTTTTTCTTTTGTTAGAAAAAGTTCACAACCCCATATTTGCCCGTCTGGGCCGTAACCCGTGCCGTCTGCCACAATCGCCAACGCCTCGCCCATTGTCTGGGCCTCGGCCCTGAGCGCGTAGGCGTGGGCGGCGTGATGTTGAAAAAATCTTGGCAAAAAACCTTGTCCCCGGGCGAGGTCGAGGCTGCGGTAGCGGGGGTGTAGGTCGCCAAAGCTTTGGGTGACCTCGACCTCAAAAAGTTGTTGAAAATCGGCCAAATGTTTTAGGTACCCCGCCTGTGCCAAGGGTAGGTCTAGGTCTCCTAGATGTTGGGACAAAAATACTTGAGCGCCTCGGCTAAGCGCCAAGCAGGATTTGATATCGCCTCCTAGACCTAAAGTAGCGGGCAGGGGTTGGCTTAAGGAAAGTGGTAGCGGGGCATAGCCTCGGGCTCGGCGGAGAAACTGGGGCTGGTCGCCCACCAGTTGGACCACGGAATCGTCGATTCCCCGAAGAATCGGGCGATTGTGGGTCAAAAATCCATCGGCCAGTTCCCCAAGACGCTCAAAAGCCTCATCCTCGGTGATACACAAAGGCTCGCCCGAAAGGTTTCCGCTGGTCGCAACTAAGGGGTATTGGTCCAAGAGCAAATAGTGAAGCGGGCTAGAGGGGAGCATGATCCCCAAATAAGGGCAGCCTGGAGCGATCAAGGGTTGCGGGCTGGACTTAGCCTTGAGCAGAACAATAGGCGCCTGGGGACTAGTTAAAAGCTGGGCCTCTATCTCACTTACTTCAGCTAGTTGGCGGGTGGCCTCCAGGTCTTTGAGTAAAAGCGCAAAGGGCTTAAATTGGCGATTTTTTTTCTGGCGCAGCTTTTTTAAGGGGGCCTCTAAGTCGGCGCGACAGCTTAATAAATAGCCTCCCACCCCTTTCCAGGCGAGGACACCCCCCGCGTTGAGTAGCCTTTTGGCCGCTTCCAGGGCTGGCGGGCCTTGCGCTTCGGATACTGGGCTATTGAAGCTTAATTGGGGGCCACAGGTTGGGCAGGCGGTGGGTTGGGCATGGTAACGGCGGTTTTGGGGGTCTTTATATTCGGCCAGACACAAGGGGCAAAGAGGGAAACCGGCCATCGTTGTTTGGGCTCGGTCGTAAGGCAGGCGGTGGACCACCGAATAACGTGGGCCACATTCGGTGCAGTTGAGAAAGGGGTAGCCAAACCGCCGGTCTTGAGGGTCGTTCAACTCCTTTAAACAGTTCTTACAAGGGGCCAGGTCGGGCAAAACCCAACCGAGCACGGGACCTGATTGCTGGCTTTGGGCGATAGTAAAATCTTCTAGCCCTTTGGCAGAGAGCTCGACGATTTTACAGGTTTCAAAATGAGAAAAAGCCGGTTTTTCAGCCTTTAAACGGGCTACAAATTGTTTCAATTGAGGGGCCGGACCTTCTAAGACGAGTTCTAACCCTGCTGGGTTGTTGGCCACCTGTCCTGCTAGTCCTAACTCACTCGCCAGCCGCGCCACAAAAGGGCGAAAGCCCACTCCCTGCACTAGGCCAGTGATGGTTATTTCCAAGCGTTTTCGCATGTGTAAAAAGCCTCCCCAAGGTTGGCCGAATCTTAACAAGTCTGGGTCGATGCGCCAACCTAAAAGCCGGGGTTATAACGCCCGCAAATGCCGTTTGGAAGGCTCTGGTCTTGATGGGGGAGGCACGGCTCGGCCACTAATTAAGTGAATCCGGGCTTGGGCGAGGCGCAAGGCTTCGTTTTCGTCGTGGGTAACATACAGGATTGGGGTGCCAAGCTCTTGACCAATTTGTTCAATATAAGGCAGCAGTTCGGCCTTTCGCGCTGGGTCAAGCGAAGAAAGGGGCTCGTCCATCAACAGTAGCTCTGGCTCGCTTAATAACGCCCGGCCAATGGAAACCCGTTGTTTTTCCCCACCCGAAAGCCCAGCAGGGTGCCGTCCTAATAGGGCTTCAATCCCCAATAGTTCAACCACTTGGGCCAACCTTTGGGCGCGGTTCACCCCTTTGGGGGCTCCAAACAACAAGTTGCCTTTAACACTGCGGTGAGGAAACAGCCGGTTTTCTTGGAAAACATAGCCGATCTTTCGCAAATGGGGGGCCAGATTTATCTTGTTTTTAGGGTCAAATAAAACCTTGGGACCCAATTGAATCAACCCTTCATCCGGGGTTACCAGTCCAGCAATCATTTTAAGTAGGGTCGATTTCCCTGACCCAGAGGGACCGGTGATTA
>Ga0156797_103_pt3 | contig 15780 bp, 16 predicted proteins | sample RifOxyD2_FD_112098 | JGI IMG/M metagenome (GOLD analysis project Ga0156797, IMG submission 112098) | Candidatus Lambdaproteobacteria bacterium RIFOXYD2_FULL_50_16 | reverse complement strand
TTCTTCTAGGTTGCGGTTGGTCGCCGCCAAGATACGCACGTCCGATTTAACGGTCTGGTTGCTGCCCACCCGCTCGAATTCCTTTTCTTGTAAGACCCGTAAGAGCTTGGTTTGGGTGGTGAGGCTGATGTCGCCGATCTCGTCTAAAAAGAGGGTGCCTTGGTTGGCTTCTTCAAACTTACCCTTGCGGTCGGCAATGGCCCCGGTGAAACTGCCTTTTACATGGCCGAAGAGTTCGGATTCTAAGAGGGTTTCAGGTAGCGCGGCGCAGTTGACCTTGATAAAGGGTTTGTCTTTGCGCGAGGAAGCGAAGTGCAGCGCCTTGGCGACCAGTTCCTTCCCGGTGCCCGACTCGCCCCGGATCAAGACGGTCGCGTTTGAGTTGGCGACCCGTTGCACCATACTCATGACCTCGGCCAAGGCCGAAGAACCGCCCACAATGTTTTCGAAACGGAACTTTTCTTGAAGAATCTCTTTTAACTGCCGGTTTTCGTCGAGCAGCCTTTTTTTGTCGATGTTGCGGTCGATTAGGATTAACAGTTCCTTTAGATCAATCGGCTTGGTTAAATAGTCGTTGGCCCCCGCCTTGATCACCTCGACCGCCGTTTCAATGGAGCCGTAAGCCGAAATCATGACCAAGGAGATGGAAGGGTCAATCTCGCGCACCGCCTTGATCAACTCCAATCCGTTCATCTTGGGCATCCGGTAATCGGCGATCAGAATTTCAAACTCTTGGCTCCTAACCAACCCCAAGGCCTCCACCGGATCATTGACCGTCGTGACCCCAAACCCCTTTTTCGCCAAAAACCCACTTAAAAGTTCGGTTTGGCTTTTTTCGTCATCGACGATCAGGATTTTGCCGATCATGGGCCCTTTTGGCTGGTTATAGGTTGTTAATCTACTAACCTATCAGTCTTCGCTTTGACAAGGAAAGGTAGGCGGTCATCCCTTGGGTGGGATTAGGGCGGAGCCCAATCTTGCCTTCGTGGGCGCTGACAATCTTGCGGCAGATAAAGAGTCCCAGCCCGGTGCCCGTGGCTTTGGTGGTGTAATAAATGTCGAAGATTTGTTTGAGTTTGTCTTTAGAGATGCCTTCCCCCTCATCGATCACCTCCAAGTCCCACCAACCGGGCGAAAATCGCGATTGCACCGTGATCTTACCCCCAGGGGGCGTGGCGTCTAGGGCGTTGTTGAGGAGATTAAGTAAAACCTGGGTTAATTTGGGCTGGTCGCCCTCGATCTCGTGGTCAAGTTTGGGCAGCAGGCTAACCACCTCCACCCCCTTTTCTTTGGCCGCCTGGCTAAACAGGGCTATACAAGAACGGACCATTTCGTTGGCTAAAAAGGGGACAAAGTTGGGCGAATAGGGTTTGGAAAATCCCAAAAAGTCGGTCACTATCTGGTTGATTCGACCGACCTCGTTTTTCATCAAATCGGTCAAGAAGTGAAACTCTGTGGAATCGCTGATTTCGGGCTCGTATTCGAGTTGGAGGCGTTGCAGGGTAATGGAGATGCTATTTAGCGGGTTCCTGACCTCATGGGCAACCCCGGCTGCAAGGTTGGCTAGGGACGCGAACTTTTCGTTTTCGGCGATTTGCGCTTGCATTTGATCGATCTTGGCCACATACCCCTTATTAAACCGCCAGACCCCAGCCGCCACCACCACGGCGATACACATGACCCAAAAGGAGAAGAGCGTGGTGTTCTCCCAGATGTCTTGGTAAATCTCTTCAAATGCCTGACTGTCGAGCCCGACGATCAGGGCTCCAGTCTCATTGTTGCCAAAAGCAAACGGATGGACCGCCTCATAATGGTCCTCCTTGCGATAGTAGTAAGTGGTGCCGTCTTTTAAACTGGCCTCGATCCCTTCATTGGTTTCCACACTGCCAACCCGGCCCGGTTCGCTGTCAGCCAAGATCAATCCATCAGGCCCAATAAAGCTGATATAATCGGCCACCTTGCGGTCAGAAAGCCCTAGCGCCAGTTTTTGCAACGCCGATTTGGCTTTTAAGTGTAAAAGGTTTTTTTCGCTCAAACCCAAAACCAAGGCCCCATTCCCTGATTGGCGAGGCACGGCTACGGAGGGGTGTTTGCCTTTTAGCTTTTCAGCGCCAAGAGGGCTTTCGGCTAGAAGCTGGCCTTGGTTATTGTAAAGAAGCAAAAAAGCGAGGGCCTCTTTTTGACGGAATTCTTCCAAGCGCCCAAAGGCTTGTGCGCTGGTAGGCAGGGGGCCTTGGTCCAGTTTTTGAGCCAACCCCTTGGTGAACTGGTTAATCTGGCGGGGTTCTAAGTGTTCGGCCTCAATCGCTTGAGTCGCGGACAAGGCAACAAACTCAGCGGTCTCGCCGTTTTGTCGCCAGAACATTTTGATAAAATCTTTTTGGGTTTGCTGGGACAATAGGAATATGTTGGCCGCCAAGATAGAAACAATCAAAACCAAAAACAGCCCCCCGTAGATAAGGTAAAGGTAGTTTCTGGATTTAATATTCATGGGCAACCCGCCAGGTGATGTTTAGACTTTTTACCAAGGCCCCTTATTATCCAAGATTTAAACCTCCTTAGGCAAGGGTAGGTTGGCATTGGTTTATGGGTTTTTAGGCAGGGCCAAATATAAAGGTTTGTCGCCACGTTTAACCAAAAGCCGAATCTTGGATTTCGCTTGGGCAATAGCCCGATCAAAATCAGCCAATTTATACGTTTTAATACCGCCAGCTTCGACCATCAAATCCCCTGCTCTCAAACCCTGTTCGAACGCCACACCGTCTGGGTCAATATCGGTTATCAAAAGTCCCGATTTAAAGGGCAGGTTTAGCTTTTTGATTAGCTCGGGAGTGACCTCTTCGAGCTTTAACCCATAGGGGTTTGGCTCCTCAGCTAGGTTAGAGACGTCCCCTTCTGGGCGGCGGCCCAGCTTAACCTTGATTCGCTTGGGTTGCCCTTCGCGCAACACTTCCATATCGACCTGCGCATCTGGTTTGGCTTCGGCGATAGCTTGCTGGAGTTCGGTAGGTTTTTCTACAGGCTTGCCATTGACCTTAACCACCACATCCCCCTGGGCGAGCCCAGCCAATTGGGCTGGGCTACCTTCGCCCACACTATTGATCACCACCCCTTTGGTCGAGGCGTCTAGCCCAAAGCTTTCGGCCAGTTCTCGGGTTAGTTCTTGAATCCCTACTCCCAGCCAACCGCGCTCGATTTTGCCATGGGCTTTAAGTTCTTCAATAATGGTTTTAGCTAGATTAATCGGGATCGCAAACCCCAGCCCTTGGCCTTGGGCAATGGCGGTGTTAATCCCAATCACTTGACCTTGATCGTCAAACAGGGGCCCGCCCGAGTTTCCTGGATTGATGGCGGCGTCAGTTTGTAAAAACTGCCCGTAGGCGGTGCCACCAAAGATATCTCGTTGTTTGGCCGAGATAATCCCAGCAGTCACCGTGTAATCGAGCCCCAGAGGGTTGCCAATGGCCACCGCCCAGTCGCCCACCTCTACCTTGTCTGAGTCCCCCAGCTTCACCGGGTTTAAGCCTTTTAGCTCGACCTTGATTAAGGCCAAATCTGTCATAGGGTCCGTGCCGATAACCTTTGCGGTAGTCTGTTTGCCGTCAAACAGGGTCACCTCTATCTTGTCTGCCTTTTCTACCACATGATTATTAGTGATGATGTAACCATCGGCACTATAGATAAAGCCAGAACCCAAGGCGCTTTGTTTGCGTGGGCCGGGTCTGCCGAAGGGGTCTATAAACGGGCCTCTTTGGGTGCTTGCGGGCAAGGTTGCTTTGGTGGAAATATGTACCACCTTAATCCGTTCGGATTTAACAATCGGCGCAAATGAGTCGTGGGCCCAGACCGGAGAGGCCACAAGCAACAAGACTAGCAAAAGGAGGCGTTTCATATTTCATCTTCGAAATAGGTGTCTTCGATATCGGTTTCCGCAACAAAGGCCTTAAAGCCATATTCCCTAAGCCCCCGCAGTCGGGGGTCATTCTTTTTATTGGCTAGTTTGCACTTATCACAGGCGCAATCAATATGATGGGTTTTTTGGTATTTTTTAAGTTTCATCCGGGTCAAATCTTTCCCGTCTTTTTCCATGGCAATCAAGAGTTTTTCAATCTCTTTCATTGCCTTTTTCAAGATCACCTCGCGCGCGGCGGGACTTTTTTTAAACATCATTGGAACATCCAGAGCAAGCGCTCTGAAACCAGGGCCGCCAGTAGGGTGACACTGATCACCGCGTTCATATTAAAAAAGGCTAGGTTGATTTTCGAGAGATCGTCTTTACTCACTAAACCATGCTCATAAGTTAGCAAACCAGAACACAACAAGGCCCCCGCCCAAAAGGGCCAGCCTAGGTTTTCTAAATAAGCTAGGCTAAACCATAAAAGTGCCGCGCCCAAATGGAGTCCGCGGGCGACCATTAGGCTAGCTGCCACGCCCAGTTTTACTGGGATCGAATGGAGCCCAAATTCTTGGTCAAAGTCTTGGTCTTGCAGGGCATAAAGCACGTCGAACCCGGCAATCCAGGCCAACACCGAAAGCCCTAAAAGCAAAGGGGCTAAGGAAAGCTCGCCTGTAACCGCCACCCAGGCGGCAATTGGGGCCGCTCCAATGGCGAGCCCTAAAAAGAGGTGACACCAAGCGGTAAAGCGTTTGGTATAAGAGTAAAAACTGACCAAGAAAATAGCCACCGGGCTTAGGTAAAAAGCCATGGGATTAAGCATGTAGGCCGAAAAAACCAACAGTCCAAACGAGAGGAAAATCATCAATTGCATCACAGGTACCGAAACCTCGCCGGTCACCGACGGGCGGTTTTGAGTACGAGGATTTTTTAGGTCAAAATGACGATCAACCAGCCGGTTAAAGCCCATAGCCCCGGTCCGCGCCCCACCCATGGCCAAGACCACCCAAAACAAAACGATCCCGTAATCGGTCCAGGCCCCTTTAGCTTCGATCTTTGAAAATGCCAAAATCGCCCCAATTAACGCAAAAGGCAGGGCAAAGATCGTATGGGAAAACTTGATTAACTCAAGAAATTTAAAAACTCCCCACAAAGGCCCTCCTAGAGGATGTAGCGGCTCAGATCTTGATCCTGGGCGATTTCGCCTAAGCGTTGGTTAACATATTCGGGGGTGATTAAAATTTTCTGCCCGTCCATCTCGGGCGCAGCAAAGCTGGCCTCTTCTAAGAGTTTTTCTAAAACCGCATGTAACCTTCGCGCCCCAATGTTTTCGGTGCTTTCGTTGACCTCGGTAGAGATCCGAGCCAGTTCGTCGATGGCGGCCTCGGTAAACTCCAGTTCGACCCCTTCGGTTTTAAGGAGTTCGATGTATTGTCTAACTAAACTGTTTTCCGGTTCCGTTAGGATTCGCACAAAGTCTTCCTTTTTTAAGGAATGGAGCTCCACCCTAATCGGGAAACGGCCTTGTAACTCAGGGATTAGGTCCGAAGGCTTGGCTAGGTGGAAGGCCCCGGCGGCGATAAATAAAACATGATCGGTTTTGACAGGGCCGTATTTGGTATTGACCGTGGAACCTTCGACAATGGGCAGTAAATCCCGTTGCACCCCTTCGCGACTAACCTCGCCCGCGTTGTGTTGCCCCGCTTTGGAAGTGATTTTATCAATTTCATCTAAAAACACAATCCCGCCGTTTTCCACCCGTCTTACCGCTTCGAACCCCAATTCTTCAGGATCAATCAGTTTCTCTGACTCTTCGGCTAAAAAAAGTTTCCTCGCCTCTTTAACCGCCACTTTGCGGGGTTTGGGGGGCTTGGGCATAAATTGGTTCATTAGGTCTTTGATATTCACATCCATCGAATCCCCGCCAGAACCGCCAATCGGGAAAAACTCCATATGCCCACCCATTGGGCGTTTTTGCACAGAAATTTCGATTTCGTCGTTTTCAGCTTTGCCCTCACGTAGGCGCTTTAAAACAAATTCCCGACCAGGGCTTTCCCCTGTGCCTTCGAGTTTAAAGCCTGGGCCCCCTATGGTTTGGGGAGGCACCAGGGCGTCTAGGATGCGGGCCTCGACGGCGGCCTCGGCCTTGACTTTGACCGCTTCTAGGCGCTCCTCTTTGACCAGATTAATGGCAATGGTCACCAGGTCGCGGATGATCGATTCCACATCGCGCCCAACATAACCAACTTCGGTAAACTTACTGGCCTCGACCTTGATAAAGGGAGCCCCTTCGAGCTTAGCAATACGCCGTGCAATCTCGGTTTTGCCCACACCGGTGGGTCCGATCATAATAATATTTTTGGGGCTAATCTCTTCACGCAGATCCTCAGGTACCTGCATCCGCCGCCAGCGGTTTCTAAGCGCGATAGCCACCGACTTTTTAGCCTCCGCTTGGCCCACGATGTATTTGTCTAAAAAGGCCACCGTCTCGCGGGGGGTGCGTTCGATTTTTTTAGGCAGGTTCATGTGTGCGAATCGATCTCTTCGATTTGGAGGTTATCGTTGGTATAAATGCAAATCTCAGCCGCAATCTTCATCGAAGCCTCTACGATCTCGCGGGCGCTTAAATTAGAGTGGGCGACAAGCGCGCGGGCCGCTGATAGGGCGTAGGCCCCGCCAGAGCCAATGGCCAAGATCCCATCGTCTGGTTCGATCACGTCGCCGTTACCAGAAATCAAGAGACTCGATTCCCCGTCAGCGACGGCTAGCAAAGCTTCTAGGTTGCGCAGCATCTTATTGGTTCGCCAATCCTTGGCTAGTTCTACCGCCGCTCGGACCAGATTACCGTTGAATTGTTCCAATTTAGCATCGAACTTTTCAAAGAGGGTAAAGGCGTCAGCCGTGGCGCCCGCAAACCCGGCGACTACTTGATGGTTTTTAGTGGTACGTACCTTTTTGGCCTTGCCTTTCATTACTTGATTACCCAGGGTCACCTGTCCATCGCCCGCCATCACTAGCTTCCCGCCTTTTCGTACCGCCAAAATAGTGGTCATTCGTTTGTCTCCTTAGGTACCCAAATACGCCCCATCCCTAGTAAAAAAACCTCTTTTGATTCTTTGCGGCTAGACTTGGGTTTGAACGGCTTGACCTTTTTGTACTCCCCTTTCATCTGGTTCAGCAAGGGTTCGAAGGCGGGGCCATGAAAAGCCTTGATTAAACAGTTACCCGAAGGTTTAAGCCAGCGTTGGGCTAAAAATAACACCATCTGCCCCAACCCTAAAACCCGCGCCCCGTCGATCTGCTGGTGCCCGGTGGTTTTGGGGGCCATGTCCGAGAGGACCAGATCAAAGGGGGGGATAAAGGGGGCAAAATGGGTCTCGTTTAAGTTAAAAACATCTTCCTGAATAAATCCCATATTAGGACTAAGCGGTAGCTGCAAATCCTGCAAATCCACCCCAAAAACAAAACCTTTTTGACCAACCCGCTTCTGGGCATATTGCATCCAAGAGCCCGGGAAACAGCCTAAATCAAGGACCGAAAGGCCATTGCGCAAGAGCCCGTGCTTTTGGTCAATCTCTTCTAATTTATAAGCTGAACGGGCGACATACCCTTCGGTTTTAGCTTTTTTAAAATAATGGTCTTGAACCTCTTTCACAACTCCCCCGCCTTGGCCAGTTGCCAAGCTGCTTCCATTTGTTCGAGCCCCAATTGCTCGCCGCGCTCTTTGGCCTGGGCAATGGCCGCTTCAACCGCCACAAACCGTTTTATAAACTTGTTGTTACTATGATTCAGTGCCAGTTCGGGGTCGATGTGGTGTTTTCGGGCGAGACTCACCACGCTGGCCAACAAATCGCCAATCTCCCCCTTTAACTTTTCTAGATCCCCCGCCGCAATCTCGGCCTTGACCTCGGCTAGTTCCTCTTCGATCTTAGCCAAAACCCCGGCTGAATCGGGCCAATCGAAGCCCAGCCTAGCGGCCCGTTCGCCTATTTTTTTTGCCCTAAGTAGCGCTGGCTTCGATTTGGGGATATCAAAAACACTTTTGCCCACCTTTTCTTTAGCTTTGATCCGGTCCCACTGGGCGTTTAGCTGATCTTGGGTTTGGTTTTTGTCAGCGTCGCCAAAAACATGAGGGTGCCGTTCTAACATCTTTTGGCTTACCCGGTCGATCACCGCTTGTAAATCAAACCTCCCTGCTTCTTTGGCAATTTGCGCATGGAGCACCACTTGCAAAAGCAAATCCCCCAGTTCTTCTAAAAGTGGCTCACCCAGTTTATCGCTACTGATCTCCTCGATCACTTCATAAGCTTCCTCAAGGAGATGAGGCAGCAAGCTTTGGTGGGTTTGCACCTGATCCCAAGGACAACCTTGGGGGGAGCGCAATTGGGCGACAATTTGAACCAATCGTTTCATTAAGTCCTTGGGTAAGGCTTGATTTTGGCGTTGTGGTTGGGCTCTGTCAATCGGCCCCCTTGCCCTTGGATTTCAAACCAGTTAGGATCCCAAGCTTTGTGGGAGAATATGGAACTGGTCAGTATTATCATGCCCGCCTTTAACTCGGCGGAACACATTCAAGAAGCGATCAACTCGGTCTTGGTGCAAACCTATGTTTCGTGGGAGTTGATCGTAATCAATGACGGTTCGACCGATCATACGGCCTCTGTAGTCGAAGCCTTTGATGACCCTCGAATCATCCTCGAATCCCGTCCTAACCTGGGGGTGTCAGTCGCCCGCAACCGGGGGCTTGAGTTGGCTAAAGGCGATTGGGTCGCTTTTTTAGACGCCGACGATATCTGGGCCCCCTTTAAGCTAGAACACCAGATGGCCCGCCTCTCTGGCGAAAAAGTTCGGCCCGGCCTAATCTATTCGGACTACCTGGAGTTTAACGAAAAAGGCAGTTGGCCAGCCAAACCGTTGAAAAACTTCCCACACTTCAGGCGTGAAGGGATGATTTTTGATCAATTGATCCAGCATAATTTTATTGGCACTTTGAGCGTCCTGGCGGATAAACAATCGGTCCTAGAGGTGGGTGGGTTTGACACTAACCTAAAAGGACCTGAGGATTGGGACCTTTGGATTAAGATTTCTGAAAAAAAAACCTTGTTGTTTGTGGAGGAGCCTTTAGCTTTGTATCGGCAAAATCCCGCAGGTCTTTCAAAAGATTATTTAAACTACGAAAGGGAGCTGGAAAAGGTTTACCAAAGGCATTTACTCAAGCGAGGAACCGCCGAGCAGATTCGGTTTGGCCGCTGGCTTTTTTACCGCCACATGGCCCACGGCTTCGCTCGTCAAGGGCGTCACCAAATGGCTGTTGATCGGCTGGAGTCGGCCTTTGAGCAGCGGTTTTTGGCTTGGCAAAACCTTGCCAGCTTAGCCTATTTAATTAAAAAAAGACTAGGATTTTAAGGTTTCAATTTGATCTGCTTTTTCTCCCACTGATTAAGCGCCTGTCTGGTAATTCCTAAAAGTCCTGCCGCTTTGGGGCGCTGACCTTTTGCCTGCAATAAGGCCTCTTGAATAATTTTGCTGCGGGCCTCCTTTAAGTTATAGTTACTGTGCCAAACTCCGTTCGCCTTGCTTATCGGGCGGATGGCCTTGGCTAGCCCTGGGTGCCAATTAAAGTGCCAAACTTCCAACACCTCGCCATTGGCTCTTTTGGCCGATTCTAACAACACCTCATAAAGTTCAAATTGATTTCTTGGCCAATCATACCGCTTAAACAGATCATACACCTCGCGCCTTACGAGGATTCGAGGCAACTGGGTTTCCTGGCTGATTTTTCGCCCAAATTGCTCAATCAAACTGGGCAGATTGCCCAATTGCATGCGCAATGGGGGAATTCGAAATTGGTGCTCACCTAATAAAGACAGAAGCTTTTTAGGTATCTTTTTAAGGTCCGAAGGCAATTTCACAAACAATTTAGGCAGACCAGGAGGAATAGAATTGTTTTCTAATCTTTTGATCAATTCTGAACGGGTTGCCGTTGTCAATTTTTCGATCCCTTTTAATATTACACTTACTCGGCCATTAAAAGGCGCGGGAAGGGGCCGTCCCGGTTCTAAGGCTTGCAATAAGGGTTCTGGATTTTTGCTTAGATCCAAAAAACCGGGGGGACCCGTCTGGTTTAAAAGTTGGTCAAAGGCCAAAACCCAAGGCTCTAAAGGGCAGCCAGACTCGGTTAGTAAGCAAATCAAAGGGGCGCGTCCGGCTAATTTTACGGCTATCTCTACAGGAAAGGGCTCTAATTCTAAGCGGTAAGCGGCATCTAGTTGAAACTTCATCCAATGAGCTTGTTCCCGGATTTTATGTCTGGCGATTGCTTTGTTAAGGTGGTGATCTAAAAGAGCTTCGTCTTTATCAGGATCAAAGGCGGCAAAGGGAATCGACTGGGCCGCACCGGCATGCAGTAGAAAAAAAATCTCGCCTTCGTATCCACTGTTAACTAATCCTTTAGCTTTATTTAACGCTTGATCCAAGAGACTCGGCTCGGCCGACAAGAGGATCGCGGCGGCGCTGTCCAAGTAACTGGTACTTATACTATTATTAGCCGGCAAAAGTAAAACCAGATCGGCCCAGGCATCCCTAAGGATTAAACTAGGGCACCTAGTGCCGAAATTTAAAAGTAGGATTGAGGCGAAAGTGGGTTGAAAGGGCATTTTAATTGTCTATTTTGTTGTAATGAAAAACTAATTTTCTAGATAATATATTTTTTGAAGAATCGCCTCGAAAATTCGCCCCCAGACCTTGAGCCAGCTTTTTTAATCGCAAGGTTTGTTGACGTTCGAACGGTTCTTGAAGCCGCACCTGGGTGCCTGGCACCCGAAGCCAGCTTACTTTAATACTTAAATAATTTTGGGTTTTGGATAACTCGCAATGAGCCGAGTCCTCCTGCGCAAGGCAGTGCCTTTTTAAGGCTCCAAAACAAACCCAAAAAAACAGATACAAAAGGTCTTCAAGTTGGTCAGGCTCATAGCCCTTTATAAAAATATCTTTAGCCGGATAGGTAATCAACAACTTGGCTGGTCCCAACACATTTTCAGTACGACGAATCACGTTTTTTAAGGTGCCCCCTAAATTAATTTCGTTGGTTAATAAAAGTTTTTTATAAGGCGTGGCTTGCTCTAGGGGAAATGGCCAAAACAACAACTGGTAGCTTTGGGGTGTTCCGTCTAGTCCCAAGACGGACTTGATGGTGAGCAGCACCTCTTTTACTTTTCCTCCCAATTTGATTGGGGCTAGTCGTAGCGGATAAACTGGGCGGCCAGGTTGGATTAAAGCAGATTCAAAGACTTCGGGTTTACCCAAAGGCGGCAGAATGGTCTCAAAGGCTTTGTTTCGCAATTGGGACCAGGGACAATTCAAAATCTGCTGACCGGTTTGGTTGATCCAGGTAAAATTTCCGGTCAAATCAATCTCGGCGTAACCAATGGCCATTTTGTTAATCTCTTCATGGACCATCTCTCGCGCCTCTCGTACCCTAGTTTTGCCAGCGCGCCTTAGGTCCAGCTCAATCTGATTTTCCAAGTCGATACGGTCCAATACACCTAAAAAACGCCCGCGATCCAGCACCTGGGCAAAGTTCCAACCTTTGGCCTTCATTTCGCTAAGCGCCGACCTTATAGGGAGATCGGCCAAAATCTCAGGCAAAGGGGCCATCACATCGGCAGCCATGGCATAAGGCCGCTCTGCCGCCGAGACCCGGGTTAAAAGTCCCACAATATTGGTGTCAGTTATTTCAGTAACCAAAAGGTATAAACTCTTGTCAAAGATTTTGGACAAAGAGCTACATTTTTTATGCGAGGAAATTTTGGCGAGATTATAACGTAAAATACCCAAGATACTTGACATCGGACCATCACTGAAAGTTTCCTTCAGTTTATGAGGTTGCCGATTTTTTTCGAGGACATTAAAAGGACAAAACGACAGGATCCAACCGAGAAACCGGACAAAAACCGGACATTTCGGGGTTAAGTCACCCTATTCTAGCGGGAGGAAGGCAATTCTACCAAGGCCGCACTTCTTGACGGTGCAGCGCCCCTAAAGACAAAAGCTTTTTTTCTAAAACTTTATTCCCCTTGGCCAATTCTAAGGGGGTTTCGTGAAAGCCATTAGCTAGATTGAGATCGACCGGGTTCCAGTTGGTTTCGTCTAAAAGCTTGGCTAAAACCCCTTTGGCGACGGACTTAATCGCACGGTGCAGTGGCAGTTCCCCTCCCTCATCCATCAGGTTGGGATCGGCGCCATATCGAAGCAAAAGTTCCAAACTAGTCAACCGATTATCCGCAGCCGCCCAACATAAGGCAGACCAACCGGTGTGATCGGTGCGATTAACTATTGCGCCCTCATCTAATAAGAAACTTAATGTTTCTACGTGTTCGCGAGCGGCGGCGCAGATGGTGGCGGTCAAACCTTCTAAATCGGAAATCTCCAAGTCCGCCCCTTGTTCAACCAAATACTTAGCAAAATGCAGGCGCCCTTTATGGCCAGCCCACATTAACAGGGTCCAGCCCATTTCGTTTTGGTAGTTAACCGGGAACCCGTCTTCAATAATTTGCTTAAAAGGGCCAAACTGTCCGCTAGCTATTAAAAAGCAGGCGTTTTGATAGGTTTTTTCGAGGTTTTCTGAAGTGGAGGTTACAGGTGAAGGGTTGCGGTTCGATAGCCCGTTTTGAATGGCAAAACGTGCTTTTAGACTATCGATTAAATTGGGGTAAGAGATAAGGTTTTTGAACTCATCGACCGTGATTCGGCTCTCTGTGAAGGCCCATACCTCGGTCCCAAAAAATCGGGCGACCTCTTCAAGCCGGGTCAGGTTGACCCCTTCTTTTTCCCAGCGGCGGAGGGTTTTAACGTTTACTTTGGGAAAGATTTCTTCATCTAAAATATTTTCTTGGGTAAAGCCTTTTAGCTTTCTCGCGATTGCCAGCCTTTGTCCTGTAATGAGTGCGTCTTTAGACATTTTATCAGTGTAGTTCAGACCAATTTAAAAAAACTGGCCTTCGATTAAACAAAAAGTGACGATGCTCCAGTTTTGTTAATAAAAACTGGGGGATAGCAAGCGTCGGTGCAATAAATATTTAAAAACTAGGTCCTTTTGTGCAAGATCGTTTGACTTAGCGAACCTTTTTTGGCCATCAGGAGGTCTCCCTCAAGCTCTCCTGACTCTGAGGTTTGTTTACAGCTTTATACAAGTCCCAGAGGCTAGTGCGGACTCTAGAACTTTGGACTGCTTTTGCCAAGAATTTTTTAAATTTTTCTGGCGTCTTTTGACAGGTAAGTGTCGGCTCCTATATAAAAAGCTTGCCAAAAGGAGTGTTAATGAAAAGAAAAATTGCGTTAGACTTAGGCCAAAACCAACAGGTTTGGGTCGAGGTGGAAGAGGAGGCCAATTTTAATGAAGACTCGGTCTCAAGCGGAAAACCCGAGTACTATCGCAGAAGCCGAGAGTTGGGGGAGGCGGTGGAAGTGATTGGCCCCTTGGTAGAAAAAATTACCGCCCCCTTAAAGGCGCTCGAAGACCAACCGCAAGAAATAAATCTGCACTTTGCTTTTAAGTTTAGTGCGCAGGCGGATGTTTTGCTTACACCTTATGATTCGGAGTCGCTGGTAAAGGTCCACCTGAAGTGGAAGCCAGAACAAAATGTTTAAGCCTTGCGGCCAGGAAGGGGACACATAGCAGGGTTATAATCGCCACCGCCCCAATCTTGGGCATGCCGTACATATGATCCGCTTCAATCCTGACCAAGGGGCTAGACCAAAATCCACCTAAGCCCATGGCCATTTGGCCGACAATCATATTCATCGACATCAACCGGCCCCGTAAGGCTACGGGGACCAGGTCAGCCAGAATCGTTTGGTGGGCGGGGATACGCATACTCCCGCCTAACATAATCCCGCCAAAGAAGATCTCGATTGGGGGCTTTTCAAAGAGTTCGAAACAGGCCAATCCCAAAAAGAGCGCCATCATCAAAGAGCCCCCCGATATTAAGCCAATACTCCAACCTTTGGTTAAAAAACGTCCAGCCAAGCGGTTTCCCAAAATGGCCCCAATGCCGCCGATCATATAACAATGCGCAATATCGGTGACCCCATAACCGTAATTATGACTTAACCAAACCGAGATGTTGGGCACAAAACCAAAGAGTCCAATCATCATCATAAACATCACAAAAAAGGCCGCTCGCGCCTCTGGGCGTAACCAAAGACCGGCCAACTCTTTATACTGGCGGGTTAGCTTGCCCCTTGCTTCTGGCGCAAAGCTTGGCCCTTTAAATAATCCAAAGACCCCTAACAGGGTCATCAAGGCCGCTGCATAAAATACCGACTGCCAGCCTAGTGCTTGGCTCATCCAAGCCCCTAGGGGCACCCCTAAGATACTGGCGGCTGAAAAGGATAAGGCTAGGTTGGCAATCAAATGCCCTCTTTCTTTGCCTGAAAAAGCGTCCCCTACATAAGCAAAACTATTGGGCAAAATCGGTCCGCCAAACACCCCAGAAAGCAAACGGAAGAAAAAGATTTGGGTCGGGTTTGAGGATAAAGCGCAACCCAGGCTAGCGAAGGCGAAGCCGGTCAAGGCGAATAACAATAGACGTTTGCGGCCCAATCGGTCCGAAAAAGGGGCAGATAAAAAGGCAGATAAGGCGGCAGTCACCGGGTAGGATGAAATTAAATAACCCGTATGCTCCGGTTTGAGTCCAATGTCGGTAGAGATGGCCATGGCAAGGGGAATCATCACCAAATGGTCGAGAATTACCCAGAAATTCAGGTAAAACAACAACGCGCCAAACAGCCGAGGCCTAGGGGCCATAAAGGGGCTCAAAAAGGGGGAAAACCGGGCGCGACGCCCGGCTTCCAGTTTATTTAGCAGCAGCAGCTAAAGCGGCTTGGTAGTTAGGCTCTTGAGTGATCTCGGGAACCTGTTCGGTGTACTTCACCTTGCCGTCGGCACCAATCACCACCACAGCGCGGCTTAAAAGACCCTTTAGAGGACCATCGGTCATCCGCACCCCATAAGCCTCGCCAAAGGCTAGTTGGCGGAGTTCTGAGAGGGAAATCACCCCCGCGATGCCTTCAGCCCCACAAAAGCGAGAATGCGCAAAAGGAAGGTCGCGAGAGATACATAAAACTGCGGTATTGCTTAGCTTTGCTGCGTCTTGGTTAAAATGGCGCACACTGGTAGCACAAACACCAGTGTCAATACTGGGAAATATGTTCAAAATTATAGTTTTACCAGCAAAATCAGCTAAAGATACTTCAGAAAGGTCACTTTTGGTTAAGCTAAAAGCAGGAGCGGTCGAACCTTTAGCCGGCAGATTGCCACAGGTGTGGATCGGGTTTCCTTTGAGCGCGATTTGAGCCATGGGTGTCCTTTGGGTTGGTTATTGGGTATAAGAAATTTTAGGCTAAACCGCCAAAAATGCAATGCCCAATTGGAGGTTAAGTAATTATAATATAATATATATTTATGCACCGTAGGTTGGTATTTAAAAGTACCAAAACCGGGTGATTTACCCAAGTTTAATATTAACTGCCTTCAACGATCAAAAATTGACAATCTTCTGATCGCTTGGCTAACTTAGTCAGGCCGCTTATCGGTTTTGTATAAGGTGTCTGATTTTTTCCGAGGGGAGATGAATAAAACGATTGCCGCTCAGGGTCTGTTGGGCCTGCTGGGACTCTGTTTGGTCACGAATAGCTGGGCGCAAAAGCCTCAAACCTCTGGCCCTGCCGAGCCACCAGCGCACTTTAAAAAAATCTACCGTTCACCTGAGGGGGATTTGTATTTGCACCCGAAACAACCCCTTTATTTTCAAATCGCTGCTACTCCAGAAGGACCCGCTTTCCCGATGCGCACCAAAGCAGAGGCGGCGTTGGGCAAGTCGGGG
>Ga0156797_119_pt5 | contig 18615 bp, 10 predicted proteins | sample RifOxyD2_FD_112098 | JGI IMG/M metagenome (GOLD analysis project Ga0156797, IMG submission 112098) | Candidatus Lambdaproteobacteria bacterium RIFOXYD2_FULL_50_16 | reverse complement strand
TTGACCGGCTTTGCCGGGCGGATATTAAGCGAAAATGTCCCTAAATACCTAAATCCCCCAGCAACCGAGCTATACGACAAATCGAGCCAGCTATACGGCCTGAACCACGCCGCCCCCACCATCAACTATCATATGCGGGCCTTAGTGGTGGAAGGATATCTGGACGTCACTAGGCTCCATGAACACGGCTTTAAACAGGCAGTGGCCGCTTGTGGGACTGCTTTTGGTCAAGGCCAGTTGGAGACCCTGGCTTGGGCCGGGGCTGCCGAGGTGGATCTACTTTTTGACGGCGACCAAGCGGGACAGACGGCGGCTCTAAAAGCCGCCTGTTTGCTCTTAGAAAATGGGTTTGAAGGCCGAACCTTGATTCTGCCCAAGGGTACCGACCCGGACGAACTCCTCCAAACCCACGGACCCCAAGCGTTAGAAGAGATCTACCGCCAAGCCCCAGACCACCCCCGTTTTATTGCTGCCGCCACTTGGGCGCAGGTCAAAGACCAGGGGTTATCGGCCCAGTCTCAGGCAGTGGAGGAGTTGTTGGACTTTGCGGAAAAACTCTCTGATCAACACCAGCGGGATTTAGTGGAGCAGCTGGCACACTTTTCAGGGATGGAGCAGTTAATAAACCGATTGCCTGCCCCCGAGTGGGAGGAACCCAACCTGGACTTGCCTCCTGCGTGGGCCCGCGAGGAATCCCCTTTGCCCAAGCAATGGCCGCCTGACCAGCAAGCCGAAGACTCCCTAGAGGGGTTTCAGAGCGCCCCGCTAGAAGAACTCCCCCCATGGGCCAGCGAGGAGACCCCACTCCCTGAAGAATTGCCCCCTGGCCTGCAAATGGACCAGGAACCGGTCCTATTAGAACCGCGAGGCCTGCCCGAGGACTTTGACCACTCGCTGCAACTGGCCCACTACTTTGCTAAGGTTGATCCCTTTGATCAACTGGAGGACTTCGACCTGTTTGATAAAGAGAAGGCTTTAACCCAATTCACCAAAGACCTCTCTAATTCTCAAACCCTCTCCCATCCAGGGAACCAGTGGTTTGGTAAGGGGGCGGATAAGTTGGGGCTCAAAAGTAGCGCCTTGCAGGCCCAGCTTTTTTCAACCAAGGGCAAGGACGCGGAGGAGCTAAAAAACCAGATCAACGAACTGGCCAAGGAGGAATACCGATTTTTGCACATGGCTTACGCCCCCGAGGGCACCCCGGCTGACGTGATTGGCAGGCCACCCCACCAAGCCGAAGCAAATAGCGGGCTTAACCGCCTGTTGCCAGATGCCGCCTATAAAACCCGCCAGACCCAAGGCAAAGACGGCCAGACCCACACCAGCAGCAGTCGTAGGCCAGGCGAGGACGTTCCCTTCTCCCCGCCTAAATCAATCTCGATCTTGGCGCTGCATTGTGGCGACAAACGGTTGACCGACCTGCACTTCCGCTCGATCAAAACGGTCCTCAAGTATTACGAGCGAAACCTCACCGTTTACCGCCATACCCATAACAAACACACCACCTGGAGGCGTTCAGACAACCTAGTGACCATGCTCCGCACGCACGCTACCAGCCGCGACCTAGACCCCCAGCTCCACACCCATACCATATTGATGAACCTCACCCAAACCCCAGACGGTTGGCGCTCTAGGGTCAACGACACCACCTTTCGGTTTTTGGGATTTCTCAACTCCTTTTACCAGTCCGAGATGGCCAAGGGAGCCCAGGAATTGGGTTATCAAATTGAGCATTTGGAAAAGGGTAAATGGGAGATTGCCGGGGTGCCGGAAGCGGCACTCGATATCTTTTCGAAACGTACGGAAGACGTGGACAACGTTTTAGACGAACTGCGCCCCCGGTACCCTTGGGCGAGCCTAAGGGAACTACGCAAAATCGCCACCCTCTACACCCGCAAGGAAAAAGACGCCAACCCGCCTACCCTAAAGGAGCTTAGGGACAAGTGGGAGGCCCAGTATTCTAGGACCCAGATTCTGGAGGGGGCCTTAAAGGCCAAGGAGGCCAAGAGCGACCGGCGGCATTTAAGCCCGACCGAGTTGGTTTCGTTGGTAGCTCGCCATATAAGCGAATCTGAATCCACCTTTACCCATGAGGAGTTGTTGGCCCAGGCGATGGGTTTATCTAGGGGGCGGTACGTGGCCGCTGATTTGCAAAAGGCGGTTGAGCAGTTAACCGAGCGCGGGGAATTGTTAGAGCGCCCACGAGCCGAGGTGCATGAGGTACCCGAGTTCAACCTACTGACCACCCGCGAGATCTACGAGCTGGAGCGGCAAACCTTAAGCCAGATCAAAAAAGGGGTAGGTGCGGTCCGACCGTTGGCGCGATTTGAAGAGGTAGAGAGGGCATTAGTAGAGGGTGGGCTCTCCCCAGGGCAGAAGGACGCGGTGCGGATGATGCTGCTTTCCCCCAACCGCTACGGCCTAATCCAAGGGGACGCGGGCACCGGCAAAACCACCGCCGTCGCCAAACTCAAACAGATCTTGGAGGATAAAAAAACCTTTGTCCCCATCCGAGGCTTGGGTTTTACGGGGCGGGCGGCAGCGGAGTTGGAGGAGTCGGGGAAGGTGCCTACCTCGACGATTGATAGTTTTTTGAAGATTCCCTTAAGCAAACTACCCCGCCGAGCGTTGATGGTGGTGGACGAGGCCTCGATGGTTTCGAGCCGTCACTTGGCCGCTTTGGTGGAGCGGGCGGAGGCGACCGATTCGAGGATGGTCTTTGTTGGCGATGGCAAGCAGCTATCGGCGATTGGGGCGGGGCGGATGTTTCTTGATTTGCAAGAAACCCAAGCGACCTCCCAGGTTAAGATGTCCGAGGTCTTCCGCCAACAGTCTCCCCACCTGATTGCCGCTGTTGCCGGGTTTAAGGCCTTTGTCGAAGGCCGGGACCGGGGCGGGGTCCACCGGGCTTTTGGGGAGTTGAGGCGCAATAAGGGGTTGGTCTCCTGGATGAGTCACAACCTCCTGCCCAAGATGGCCGACGACTATGTTGAGCGTTTTGCTAAGGAATCGGTCTTGGCGGTTACTGCTAAAAACGAGGACCGCGGGGCGCTCAACCAGATGATCCGCAAGCGGCTGGTCGAAAAGGGCGAGATCGAGGCCGAGGCCCATCTACGGAGCGTTTTGTTCCCGGTGCCGCTGCGAGCGGCTGAGCGGTTTGACGCCCAAGCCTACCGGCTTAACGACGTGGTGGTTTTATCCAGCCCGCTAGGCCCTTTAGAGGCAGGCCGCGAGCATAAAATAACCAAGCTTAACCCGCTTTCCCGCTCTATTGAGATCGAAGGGGTCGAGATCAGTTTGTTAGAACACCAGTCCAAGATGTCGGTTTACCGGGCCGAAACCTTAGATTTTGCTATCGGCGACTTGGTGGTTTTTTTAAAAAACGACCGCGCCTTGCAGGTGCAAAACGGCATGACCGGGCGGATCAAGGCCCTTGATGAGACCAACCTAAAAGTGGAGGTAGCAGGCGAACTACTCACCATCCCGACCGAAGAATACCGGTATCTGGATCACGGCTACGCCTCAACGATCCACAAGTCCCAAGGGCGGACCTGTGATGCGGTTTTGATCTACGCCGATTCGAGCGACCGGCAGTTAAACAGCGCCGAATCCTTCTACACCTCCTTGACCCGCGCCCGCTTTGAGGCGGTTGTTTATACCGAAAACGCCAAGCTGTTAGCCGAGCAGGTGGGCCTAAGCCAGGCCAAGACCTCAAGCCTCGAATTCCCCGAGTTTGATTTGCCCCAACCCGCCCCCCGGCCTGTCTTCGAGGCGAGCGAACTGCAAATAGATTCCCTAGGCAGCCCGCCCGCCGTCCAAGAGGTGCTCTTGCAAGCATTGCGTCTGGGCAAAAGCCCGATCTTAGACAAACGGGTTTTATTTGCCAACGCCCGCAGTTTGGTCAGCGCCCAACAGATCGAGCCGAGCCAACTAGACGGGGTTTACCTCACCTTAGCCCTAGAAACCCTAAAGGCCCAAAATCACCTCTTAGAGTTTAAAGCCGAATCCGGCTCCCAACTGGTAGGGACCGAGACCTACCTGGGCGAGCGGGAAGTGGCCGCCCGGATCAAAAAAGGGTTAGGCCAGTGCTTGCCCCTCTTGGCAGATCAGGAAGGACCGGCTAGCGAACTCCTATCCAGCAAAAACCGCTTTATCTTTTTAGAATCCTTAGGCGGCAGGCTGCACCGCTCTTGGCTTAAAGAGGCGGGCCAACTACTCACCAAAGAGAGCCCCTTTAGGCCGCAAGAATTGGCGGTCTTGGCCAAGTCCCGCGCCGCTAGGAGTGCCCTAGAGGAGCAAACGGGGCTTCGTTCTTACAGCAGCTTTGGCCTGCTGGCCGGGACCGAGCGTCCGCCTCAAGGCTGTGTGCTGGTGGTCGAAGCCGCCCAGCGGCTCTCCTTGCACGAATGGCAGGCTTTGACCGCCCAAGCGGAGGAGCAAAACCTTCGGCTTTTGCTAGTTGGGGACCGAGCCGACGAATTGGGCCCAGGGGGACTGTTTGGGGCCTTGGCCGAGCAACACCCAAGCGAGGTCTTGCGGCTTGGGGGTTTGGCGACCGCCCAAGACCAACCGTTAGTCCAGCATCTAACCAACTTCCTAAAAGGCACCGACCAAGGCGGGGTGCGGCGCGGTTTCCGGGGCTTAAGTGAGGCCGGGTGCCTCCATGCTAATTCCGACTTGAGCCAGTTGGTTCAAAACTTAGGCAGATCCCAAGCCTTGGCCTTCTCGCCTGAAGAGCAAGCGGGGATCAATCAAGCGGTCCAGGCGGCGAGGCAAGAGGCGGGGACCCTAGGCCCGCTTCAAGGGGTGCCCCAACTCCGCCCCCTTCGTCTGGGCCCAGAGCAACTCCTAAACCCCCAGTCCTACCAACCAAGCGATCTAGTCCGCATCCAAAAGGGGTTTGGACCCTTTACCGAAGGGGCCACCTACCAGGTCACCGGCCATCAAGGGGAGGACCTGCTTTTAGACGGCATCCCGGTGAGAATCAAGGACCACTTCGACCGGTTGCAATTTTTTAGGGAGCAAGAGATCCAGTTAGGCGAGGGGGACCGCTTGGTCTTTAACCGGGCCGAATCCAGTTTGGGGCTTCAAGGCGGGGAGCAAGGAAAGCTTCAAGCCTTTGGGGAGGGCGAAGCCTTAGGCAAGCTAAAGGTGCAGTTAGACGACGGGCGGGAGTTGTGGATGGACCCCAAGCTTTATGGGCACTTGGACCTCGCCTACTGCCTCCTCCCCTACCAACTCCCTGCCCAAGTAGAGGAACTCCACCTATGGGCTCCGAGCGACCGGCATTTAACCGCCGCAGGATTGTTAGAAGTGGCCTCCCGCGCTGCTCAGGTCCACCTCTATACGGACGAGGCAGTCCGGTTGGTCGAGCGGTTAGAGCGCCCTGCCACCAAAGATACCAGCTTGTCCCTGCCCGAGCGCGAGGTTTCTGCCCCTAGCCCAAAACCTCTGCCCCCGTTCCCTCAAGCCCCCCTGCCAAAGGTCGAGCTGCTGAAGGTAATCAAGGCCGCCTTAGAGCAAATGGGCGGGCGGGAGTCCTTAGGCAGTCGGCGGGACCTACTTCGGCAAATGGAACGTTTCGGGATAGAGCCCCCTGGACAAGGAGCCATCGAATCCGCCCTGGCGGCAATGGTGGAGGTAGGCTTTTTGGTGGACCACGGGGGGGCCGGGGACCTGGAGCAAAAAAGCCTCTGTCTTGGGGAAACCTACCGTGAGGAACACGAGCTTTTACAAATCTTCACCCAGGGCCAGGGGGACGGCCTGCCTTTAATGGCCCAAAGCGAGGCGGCCTATTACCTCGACCCCCACCAGCCGGTTTGTGCAAAAGCCGCCTTGGACGTCCTCACCCACCCAGACCAACTCCAACTCTTAGTTTCTCGCGGTCAAGAACATACCCACCAGCTGCTAAGGCAGGCCGCCTTTGCCCTGAACCGAGGAACCGCCCTTTTCCGCCCCAAAAACCTAGTGGCCCTGACTTGGTCCGCCAAAGAGGCGAGTGAGGTAAGCGAGGCTTGTGGAATCAAGACCCAGGTCTTTGGGTCCTTTTTGGCCTCACACGACCTGGACCAGTGGCGAGGGGTCACCTTGGCGGTTACCGGAGCAGAGCGGTTGGATTCGGCCATTCTGCACGCAATCGCCCAACACGCCCAAGATTTGCGGGCCAATCTGCTGCTGATCGGCAGCGACCTCAACCCCGAACCCTTTGGGCCAGGGCGGGGGTTTTTGGATCTGGTGGAGCAGGGGCAAGCAATGCGTCTGGTCCACCCCGAGGCCGACCCGCAAGCCCAGTCTTTAGCCAACTATATTGAAGGCAAAGACCCCCAAGGGATGCGCGAGGTGTTATTAAGTCTCCACCGGCAAGGCCGGTTTGTGGGGCTTGAGGACCCAGGCCAGTTGGCCCAGCGGATTGCCCAAGAGGTGGTAAGCTTGGGCGGCAAGGCGCAGGTTGCCTCTAAGCTGTTTCAAGACCGGCTGGCTTTAACCGAAACTATCCGCGAGGCACTTACCGGGGCGGGGCTACTCAAAGACGAGCGACTGCTTCCGGTTTGGGAAGGGTTGCGGCCAGAGCGTCCCTTTGAGGCGAAATCCTACGAGCCGGGGGATTTGGTCCAGGTGCGAACGGCCTTTGGGGAGTTTCACCCAGGCCAGGAATTAAACGTCTCCAAGCGCGAATCCCCGCACCCCAACCGGATCTGGATCGGTGGCCAGGAGGTGGACCTCTTTGAGGCGGTAGGCAAGCTGTCTTTCTCCCGGATGGTAGAGCGGCCCTTTGCGATCGGCGAGCGGGTGCAGTTGCTCAAAAAAGATGACAATTCCAGCCTGTTTTCGGGGCAAGTGGGCCAATTGGTGGGCTTTGGGCCGGAAGGGGAGGTGCAGCTGGTCCCTGAAGGAGAGTCCAAGCCCGTCACCCTACCCCCTCAATTCCCCCACCTAGCCAGGGCTTGGGTTTTGGCGCCCCACCGGGTCCAAGGCCCAGACCGGGTGCTGCTTCATGCACCCGCTCAAGCCAGGCTCACCGCCAAGGATCTCTACGGTTTGTGGGAGCGGAGCGCCGGGGATCTGCAAATCTATGCGGACCAACTCGCCCAGGTGACCGAAAACTTCGAGCAGCGCCAGGACAATACCAGCAGTTTAGACTTGAAACTCGCCCGAGTCCCCCACCTAGACGAGCCTGGCTTGCGCCAGTTGCTTGACCTCCCCGAACCCCGGCCTCGGCCCCTGAACTTTGACCCCGAGTTGGTGCCGCTTTTGGAGCAAGCGGTGAGTCTGACCGCGGCCACCGAGTCCGCCTTTACCAAACACCAACTCTTTCGGACCACTCGCGGCCTCAAGGGCAGCCCCCTTGAGGAGCGGCAGTTGGAGAACGCCTTGTCGGTCCTTAAAACCAGAGGGGTGCTCCTCGACTTCGGGGGCGACCCGAAACAGGCCAACCTGACCACCCCCGAACTCTACCAACTCGAACGCCAGACCTTAGCCCGTGTCGAAGCGGGGCGAGGGGTTTGCGAACCTTTGGTAAGTCCGCAAGCGGCTGACCGTTGGATGGATCAAGCGAAGTTGGCAGGTTCGAGGCGGGAGGCGGCGAGCTTAATGTTGTTATCTAAGGACCTCTACTCCTTTATAGAGGCCGAGGCGGGAGCCGACCGGCGGGAGGCCTTTAGCAAAACGGCGGAACTCTTAAAGCGCCGCTTTTTTCTGGCCCGGCTCTTTAACCCCAAGGAGATCGAGGCGCTGACCTTATCTGGTGACGCCGCCTTGCAGACCGCCCAAGAAACCGGCCTTAAGGCCAGCACCATCGCCGGTTTCCTGGCCCGCGACTTGGGCCGCTTGCCTAAGGGTGCGGTTTATCTGGTGGACGAGGCCACGCTGCTAGACAGCCGGACCATGGAGGCCTTGACTAAACGAATCGAAGCAACCCAGTCCAGGGCGGTTTTTGTGGGCGACGGCCACAGGCTTCAGGCGGTAGGGGCGGGGCGGCCTTTTGCGGATTTATTAAGCCATTCGGGGGCAGAGCGGGTCACCTTGTGCGCCCTAGAGGGCCAGATTCCGGCGAACCTAACCCGCTGGCGACGGCAAGTGGAGGCCTTCGCTTTGGGGGGTAATCCCGACGGCATCCGCCAAGCCTTTCGCGACCTCGATCAAGAGGGTAAAATAAAAACAGACCTGATCCCCGAGGCTTTGCTTGCCCGCCTCGCCAGGGATTGGGTGGATTCGCCCGCCCGCCCCTTGGTCCTCACTCCCAACGCAGAGGACCGCGAGTTGTTAACCGAAGCGATTCGCCAGGAGCTAAGCAGTCGAGGTAAATTGGGCCCAGCGGTTGCGCTGACGTTCCAAAAGCCGCTGCGTCCGCCCGGCCTAGAGCGGTTTAATACCCAGGCGTACCAACTGGGCGACCTAGTGCAAATCCACCAACCTTTTGGGGACTTTAAGGCCCATGAGACCCTAAAAGTAGAGGCCTTGCGCCCTGAAACCAACAAGTTAGTGGCCGGGGGAAAAGAGATCAACCTGTTGCGCGACCTAGGGAAGGTGAATTTTTGGAGGGCGGAGGTTATCGAACTGGCAACCGGGGACCGGGTCCGGTTTATGGCTAGCGACCGGGATTTAGGGGTGCGCTCTGGGGCTAGTGGGGAGTTGCTAACCTTGAGCCCCAAAAAGGCCGTGATCCGCCTTGATGATGGCCGCAAGATCCGCTTTAACCCCGAAAAATGCCCCCATCTGGAACCCGCCTACGTCGGCAGCCCCTACCAACAAGCCGGGGCCGAAGCGGACCAAGTGCTGCTCTACTTGAGCAGCAAACAAGGCCCCGCCAACCGCAGTTCACTCCTCACCACCGCCCTCGCCTCTGCCCGCCAGGACTTCCACCTCTACAGCGACCACCTAGACCTAGTCACTGAACAGCTAGAGCTTTCCAGGGGCAAGGCTTCCACCTTAAATCTCGCCACCAGCCCAGAGCCTGCCCACCCTGGCTTTGGGGCAGAGGGACCAGCAGAAGCTTTGGGGATGGAGCGAGAGGATTTAGCCAAACCTAGAGCCGCGAGGGTGCGAGGCGTTGGGGGTATTAGCGGGCTGGTCTTCCCCGATAGCCTGCCGCATGAGCAAGCAGAGGAACAGGCGTACCTGAGGCCAGACCAAGAACAGGCTGGTTTGGGTGTGGAGGACGTCGGCCTCTTTGAGGCACCAACAAGCCTGCTAGATTCCAACTTGGATACAACCCACCTCGAAAATCGGGAGGCAGACCTAGTCCCAGAAGGGATAGAGACCGGTTTGCAGATGCCGGACGTCGGCCCCCTAGAGGAACAGCCAATCCAACAAGACCCCGCCCAGAATATCGCCCACCCCGAAGAAAAAGCGGCTGACCTCGAGAATTTAGCTTTGGAGAAGGACGACCAGGAGCAAGGGGCCTTGGGGAAAGAGGGGCTGGACCAGGAAACCTTGGAGCAGGGGGGCCAAGGGAAGGACGCTTTGGGGGCTACGGACCAAGAGAACGAAAACTTCGAGAAGGATCGGGGGGTTTTGGGAAAAGAGGGACTGGAAACGGATGCCTTAGAGGTTGAGGAGCAGGATGCTTTGGGGATTGAGGGGAAGGATCAGGGGTTTTTGGCGAAAGAGGGGCTGGAACAGGATGCTTTGGGGAGGGATGATCTGGAAGATTCCCCGGACCAGGAGCCCCAACCCCTAGCCGACCTCTTCACCGTTGACCAATCCTTAAAAGACCTCTTCGCCTACCAACCTGAATCCCCCACCCCCGGATTAGGACAAGAACCCGACCTAAGCGAAGACCAAGACTTCGGGTTGGGGGAGTAGAGAGTTTTTTTCATTCCATTGACAGTGTATTTCTTCCTAGTTACCCTCAACGGCGAGTGTTCAATTTTTTCTGGCATCAACTTAATTTAAGGGGTTCTATGATCTTTCTCAAAAAATACCTAGCCTTTTTTGTTTTTTTTTCCTGTCTCTCTCTTCCTACGCAGGGGCAAATCCTCTTACAAGGCCTTCCAGATCAGGAGCCTGACGATATCTTTATCGACAAACAAGACCGTTTCTTCCCTGCGTTTGGCGGACAGGTTTACGCGGTACGCGACTCGGTTGAATTTGTTAATGAAGTAGCAAATCCTGATCGTGCCTACTCGGGTCGTACCTTTGTGCATCAGGTGGATTCCAGGGGGGAATTGCATACCCTGTTTATTTCTGCCCATTATAATAGTGATTCAAAAACAACCTATTCTAACTTGCATCAGGCTGAATGTATTCAAGGCCGTTGCCAATATCGGCCACTTGCAAGCTGGTCCAATACCTCGGGCTCTAATACTACCACCGATTACTCCATAAGTGAATCCAGAGTTTCCAAAGGGGATCAGTGGTTTTCCAAGGTCCTTTACTCGCGAACTTTTAGCGATGGGAAAAACTACCATACGGACACCAAGCTTTATCATTATGTGGACGGGCGCGAGACTAATGAAGGAGAATATCAAAAGAAATATACCAACGCCTTTCCTGCCCCCCAAAGTGGAATTTCTATAGGCGCTGAAGGTCTGTTCGACGGCGAAATGGGGCTGGTTTATAGGGGAAAGGCGCAAACCGGAGAAAAACATTCCTCAAGGTATAAAAAAAATCTTGTCTGGGACGAAAACGAAGCACCTCACTTTTTCTATCACGATCCTTCGGATCGGTCTTTTTACCACCGGTTTTTCTCTCCAGAAAGGGGGAGCATTGTAGATGTAAGAGTTGATGAAAAGGAAAGTGGTCAAGAAAACACCGTTTTTATAAAGAAAAACGAACTTTGGAGCCTCCATTATTTCTACCGAAACCCCTTTAACAAAGGGATTTTGGTTACGGTGCAGACGCTTGATGGTAAGATTAACCGTCAATTTGTTTTGGATGGTTCCAAGGTGCGTAATGCAGGATGGGAAATGAAAGGGGCAACTTCCTCTGGTGGGAGAGCCTTTTTGACCTACCTTGCGGACAAAAATCAGTCGAAACGAAAATTTGTGGTTTTAAAAACCGTGGACCAATTAGAAACGGCTTTGGCCCCCCAACTGACCGAACCGATAGCTGATTTTAGAGAACACAAAAAAGAATGGGAGTTTAACTTCGGGGCAGGTTTGCAACAAGTGACGTGGGATTTCAAAGTTGGCGCTCCTAAGGAAGCGACCACCAACGCCCAAGGAAACACGGTATATGTTTCCGCAGTCCCCAATCCCTATAACCCGAAGTATCAGTTTTCTGACAGTCTTCTAAAAATCACCAGCATCGAGGGAAAGGCGTTCGGATATAATTTGGGAGTCGAAGCTGTTTCCCAGGCGATTAAACAGGACTTTTCAAATGGCGGCACCAATTCCCAGAAAAAAATTAACCAAGTCAAAACAAAATTGGCTAAAGAACAGTTATTTTTCGATTTTGATGTTCAGTTTTCAACGGAAACCAGCAATTCAGCGGTTTTTTTCGAAGACCTATCTGGACAAGCGGCATCTAAAAATTTCGATTTTAAGTACAATGAGCAGAAGCTAAGCCTATTGACTTTCGAGCGACATCACTTTGGTTTGCTGAGGCAAAAATATAATTTTTATCAACCCGTTTACATTTATCGGGTACCACAAGGCTCAACCGCCTACGAGTTTTATGGCCAGGGTATTGGAGACGTTGAGGTCGAATCTTGGATGCTGCACTATGGCTATAGCCGCAAAGACTACTTGGTTAAGTATGAGACTACCATTGATGACTGGTTTGTTGACGGGGAAGCTCGAGTCGGAATGTCTACCGCAAAATTCGCTCCAGATTTAATCGTTAGCGGAGGTGTCACTCCCACAGGTGAGTCCACTTTCGTTGGGGGAGTGCAACTTGAAGGTGGCTGGATATGGTACAAGCGGTGGGAGTCCTTGGGGGGTGCCGGAGGGCTGGTCAAGCTAAGCTACCGCTATGATTACGCGCTGGTTGGTTCTTCCAACAAACCAACCGACCTGGATCAGCCCGCCGATTCAGAAGACTACAAATTCGCCTACGAGCGAACAGAGGTCAAACATGGCCCCGTCGTTTTTGTGTCCCTGAACTTTTAATGGCTTTTGTTTGTGGGGGGAGCACGCCCCCCCTAAAAAAACACCCAAGCTTATAGTTGAGATTGAGGAAGACGCCGATCAAGAGGGCGTTGCCTATGTTGTCTTTGATTGAGCTGGTGTGTCGAAAGTCCAACTTATTATGAGGCTGTTGGACTTTTTCTTCGGGTCATGTTGCTCCACTCAAGAAGGTTTCAAAATCACCATGTCTAACGGTTCGGGATCAATACTAACTTCTTTGGTATATAAGTTTGGGCCTAGTAGAAAGGGAGGGTATTTTACCGCAGATTCACTCGAAAGATGGGGCTCTTTGATGACCGGTGATTCTGCCGAAAAGGCCTCGTTGCAATACCCGTCAAAAGGATCAGGTTTCTGAAGATGAGATTTTTTTGATTACCGCTTGGCCAGACCGCAAACTCAAAAGGAGGTTCCTATGAAAGATCGCCCCAAACCCTTGGATGACCTTGAAGCTGCCTGGATGGAAGACATTTCGGCAGACCGGACTGAGGCCTCGCCAAAGGCGCTTGGCAGACTTAAAGGGCGGATGATCGTGGATCAATCGCTCAAAAAAGCCCATCCCTTAAGTATTCGGGTGCCGGACTCCGACCTAGAAGCGATTCAACTCAAGGCGGCCAAGGCAGGCATTCCTTACCAAACCCTGATCAAGTCCATCCTGCACAGATTTGCCACTGATCAATTGGAGGTTTAAAGACGAGTCGGAGATGATCGAGCGGGCGGTGCTGGAGTGGATGGAGCGGCAGGGGTATCGCAAAGAAGACATGGGACTTTAAGGTTACGAACCTGCATCCACCAACCTAGACCACCAACCCGACCTAAACGAAGACCAAGACTTTGGGTTGGGGGAGTAATTCAAATTAGAAGTTGCCTTCCTCTTTTTATAATTCGGTATTGTTTAGCAGTCACACCTAAGAGGCTGGCTGGTGATTTTTGCCTAATGTAACCAGAAACTCTGCCAGATTATTTTGGTTTTTTTGTGCTTGTATTGTGTTTATTTTAGTGCTATATTTCACCTAAAAAACAACCTAAATCCAAAGCCAATTATGCGCACCAATGTCACCCTCGACGAGGGAATGCTTAGTGAACTCTTGAATTTAACCGGAGCCCGGACCAAAACGGCGGCGGTGACCCTGGCCGTTAAGGAACAGATTCGGCGGGCTAAGCTGCATCAGTTGGCTGGGCTAGTGGGTAAAATCCCGGTCGATGGAAAAGCGTTGGCAGCAGCGCAAGTGGCCGACCAGGAGCGGGATCAGTCATTTGAAGAGATGGGGAAGTTTCATGGCTAGCGGTAAAGAATGGGTGCTTTTGGATACTTCCGCTTGGATTGGGGCCTTCCGGGGTAGTTCAGAAGCTCTTTCCAAACGGGTGCAGGAACTTCTTGCCGATGACCGGGTAGCCATCTGTGGACCAGTGGTTTTTGAGATTCGGCGGGGCTTAAGGCCAAAGGAGCAAAAGACCGTTTTGCCCTTATTTGAGGCGCTTCACTTTTTGCCCTTTGCCGAAGAAGACTGGGCGGCGGCAGGTTCGTTAGACGTTACTTTGCGCCAAAAAGGCCTAACCCTTCCTGCCATGGACTTGCTGATTGCCACCCTTTGCCAACGCCATCAGGTCACCCTTTTAACCCTGGACCAGCACTTTTCCATGGTTCCGAAGCTGAAGGCGCTTTTTCCTGGGGTGGAACCGGATTAAATAAGAGGAATGCATATGAAATATCTGATCGAAAAATTGCGGTAGGCAGAATATTCCCAGGTCGTTGTGGTGTAGTCCCACTTGAACGCGGCTAAACCAGCCCCTCCAAACCAAGCGTTGCCGTTTGAATCGGCGTAGTATCGCGCGAAGGGTTTGATGCCGGAGATATGAAATTCAGAGCCAGTAAAATTGGTGCGCCAACCCGCCGAATCCAGGCCGATGGATATCTCTGGTGTATAGCGGTATTCAATGGTTAGACTTCTTCCACTAACCAGATTCAGAGGAGCGGTACCGACTGAAAATTGCGTTTCTGCTTGGCCGCATAGCGGTAGGGCCAATAGGGCCAATAAGGTGAAAATGGATCGTTTCGCCTCCGATCAATCCCTAAAAGCCCTCTTCGCCTACGAGCCTGAACCCACCGGCCTAGACCACCAACCCGACCTAAGCGAAGACCAAGACTTCGGGTTGGGGGAGTAGGCCGCCGTAGGTGAGAAACCTAAACCGCCGAAAATGAGGAATCTAGCCGACGTAAGCAGAATACGCCAAAAACCGCCCAATTACGCCTTTTTTGTTACTATATTGTTACCCAAAACCCAAGTCTTAAGCCTACGGACGCAGTCCAAACCGCAGGTCAAAATCGGTATATTTCACGATAGGCTTGCGCTTGCTTTGATGAGGCTCAAAGGAAACAATACCGTAGTTAGAAAGCTTCTTGAGGGTCCGGGTCAAATTCGACTGGGCGCGGCCTGTGGTCCTAGCCAAATCAGTGACCGATTCGGGGTGCGTGTCCACGATCACCCTTAGCAAATCCTGGTTTTCCTCGCTCAGAAGCTGCGAAACCGCCTTGATCGAGGGAAAAAAGACTTTGGGCTCCCTCTGGCTAGGTTTGTACTGGCCCTTCGCGATTTTGATCGTCCTGGCTTGATATTCGGCCAGAGATAAAATCCCGATGGTCAAGGTTTTGCTTTTCATGAGGTTGCCTCCAAAAATTGATTTACTAAGTCCCAGAAGTCTTCCAACAGCTTCCCGGCCGATTCGAACTGATAGGCCAGCACCCGTTCTTTTTTATGTACATGATCCCATTCCATACGCCGGTACTCTTTGTACCCATGAGCGTTGTCTAAACCGATGATCCGGTTTTTGTCCTTATCAAACAGGTTGATCGCGTATTTAACGCCATGGGGAATCTCCGGCTTGGCCTTTACCCGCTGCGCCTTAATACTAACAAAATATCGCTCTGAAACCGCAAAAGCCTCCCCGTCTAGGTCCAAGAGATATTCAAGCGCTGGATCAGGTTGTTTCATTGGCCTTAGTATATCAATAGAGGATATGCTTTTGCAAGGGGCTTATAATCAGCCCTAGTTTTGGGATTTGTCTGGGAGTCTGAGCGGGATTATGTCCTAAAGATTAGTTGAAGTTTGAAAGGTGACCCCCGTTTCGTTAGGTTGGTGTTAACGAAACAAAACCCTACAAAACCAGCGGTCACAGTGAAAAGATATCAACAAGAAACCCAAATGCGCAACCTTTTATCGGGGCTCTCGTCGTTGGACGGGCGCATCGAGATAAGACCACTGCACGGTAAAAATCTAATTCCGCAAGGCCCGGCAGGAAATGGGCGAGCTGCCGCAAATCGCGCCAGTCAAGACGGCATAAAGCAAAAAAAGTTGCGTTCGTTAGCCATGCGGTTGTAGGCGGTTGAAACGTGGCCGCCAACACCACCGCATGTCGGTCCGTTGATTTCGCTTTACAATATGAACGTTTTGAGATATGTTGTTTTTGAAATCATCAGGGACGGGAATGATCCAAAGCTTCAAGACCAAGGAAACGGAGAGGCTCTTCGACGGGCGTCCCGTCAAGGGGTTCGCGAAGGATCTGCAAAAAAAGGCTCTGGTGCGGCTCATGTGGCTGCATCGAGCCGTTGTGATCGAAGACCTGCGCATGCCGCCCTCCAACCACTTGGAGGCCCTATCGGGCGACTTGAAGGGTTTTCATTCCATTCGCGTCAACCGCCAGTTTCGCCTCGTCTTTCGTTTCGAGGGCGGCCATGCTTACGATGTGGCCTTAACCGACTACCACTAAAGGGACCATGACGGATTTCATCGAGCTTACGCACCCCGGAGAGCAGGTCAAGGATATCCTGGACGAGCTGCATTTGACGGTGTACCGGGCCGCCAAGCTGATGGGGATTCCCGCCCCCAGGCTGGACCGGATCACCAAGAGCAAGCGGTCGATAACCCCGGACACCTCCATTCGTTTGGGGCTGCTGTTCGGCCAAAGCCCCGCCTTTTGGCACAACCTCCAGGCCGACTACGACTTCCGCAAGGCCCGGCAGGAAATGGGCGAGCTGCCGCAAATCGCGCCGGTCAAGACGGCATAAAGCAAAAAAAGTTGATTAACCGCCTGATTTGCGGTAGGCTGACGGCGGAAAATGAAATTTAGGAAGATCAAAGTGGACGACAATGAAAAAACTTTATTCGATCGGTACTATGGCTTCGATCGGGACCAGCCGGGCAATGCCTGGATGCTCGATGACCCGTTCCAGCAGAGTACGACGATGAACCACCAGCACCAACTGCATCGCCAAAACCACGGTTTGGGAACGCTCGGCAAAATCGGAATGATTGCGGTCCTTTCCGAGGAGATGGAGCAGCGGCGGTTCGAGGGGATGTCTAAGGAGGAGTTGATTGAGGATAGGCTAACGGCGAAAACTGAAATTCTGGAGGCAAAGATGAATGGATCGATCGACCAGTTGACGACCGAAGCGTTGCAAGCAGAGCTTGAGCGGCGGCGGTTCGAGGGGATGAGCAAAGAAGAGTTGATCGAGGAGCTGGAGCGGTCCCGGCGCGAAGGAGACTGGCCGGAGAAGACCCGCAAGAACCTGTTGGAGCTCGCGGCCGCAGCGGGCTACGACGTGAACACGGCTCTGGGGGTGAACTACATTGGCCTGAAGATTTTGGTGGGGAGTTTTTACGCGCTGGCGTCTTTTGTGGTGTTTTTAAGCCTAGACCTGATGACAGATTCAAAGGAGGCAAAGCCCCTATTCTGGGTAGTTTTATGGCCCATCGCTTTGGCCGTGGCTTGGTTCGCCCGTAAGATATGGGTCACCCATCGCGGCATCTACGATGGGCGCAACGAAATTCGGCCCGGCAAGCCCTAGTCCTTGTCTCTAAGCGCTCGGATGAGTTGATTCGTAGGGGTGTTTCCGGGATAGCTGTCCGAGTTTGATCCAGGCTCCAATCTTTCCTGAACTCGCTCTTTCGCACCAAGATCAAGGTCGTCCCTGCTTTCCCTGAGATCCTGTTTCAAATTTTCATATCCGTTTTGTCCTCCCCGTTCAATCCCCCTCTCCTGATAGTGCTGGGCGGTTCCCTTGGCCCAGTCGGCGAACTTCTCATTGAATTCGGTTTTGTTGGGGTATTTCTCGGCCAACTCGGCCGCTTTGGCTTGAATCTGGTTCCTCAATACATCGTTATGGTCGGTAGCGGTGCGGTCATAACTAGCGTGGGCTCTGGCCCCAGCGGTTGCGGTTCCGCCAGTTTTAAATACCTCAAATCCTAAGCTAGCTTCCGCTTGACCATAAACGCTTCCGCCAACAGCCTTGCTCGACCCTTGCCCCATATTGTAGCTCTTTTCGATCTGGTCCACCATGTTGTTGGTCACCGCCGTCAAAGCCCCCCGGTCGATCTGGTCCCCGTCCCAAAGAGCGCTGGCCACTTGGCGAAGGGCTTTGTCGTCGCCCCGGAGCGCGGCTTGGTAAAGGTCCGCGTGGACGCCGTCCTCGATGACGGTTTTGTTGGTTCGCTCGTTGAGGTTTTGGTCGATATGTTTTGTGGAGGTGGTTTCGCTGGCGGCAAAGGTGTCGTGGGCTTTGAAGGAGCGGTTGGCGTCCCAGTTCCCTTGCCCGTCCGCGCCGATCTGCGCGTCCACCACCATTCCCGGTTGGATAAACTCCTCCTGGGCTTTGGCTTCTTCTACGCTTCGACCAGCAGCTCTGGCGTTGTTGTAGGAGAGTTCTCGGTAGTGGCCCAGATTGTCCTTATTGACCTGATCGTGAACATGGGCGGTGTGCATTTTTCCCGCCTCGTCCAGCTTAACATCCGAAAGGGCCATGCCGGCACTTGCCCAATCCATGCCTTGATTCTTTTGCAGGTTCTCGGCCATCTTTTGATCAAGCACCCCGCCTTGACTGCGCCACTCGGAAAGCTGGGCTTGGCTGCCCAAACCCAACATCGCCGCCATTTTATGGTCTGCTTGGCGTCCACCAAAGGCCTTTTCCTTCTCGTGTAGCTGGTTGCCTACATTGAGTTCGGCCCGGTCGCCCACGCCCAAACGGCTGGCCAACTTTTCTTCTTCTTTCTGCCGTAACAAGGCCTCGGCCTTTTCGTCTGTGGCCAAGCTGGCGTTGGCGGCCGCCGCGTTTTGGTAACCATGTTTGGCCGCTTCCTTCTCTGCACCATCGAGGGTTTTAATATTCTGGTCTAGGTTGTGGTCTGCCAGATCGGCCTTGGCTCCGGGCAGGGTAGCGCCGTTGCTCTCTGCCGCCCTCTTCTCGGCGGCATGGGTCTCGCGCTGGATTTGCGCGTTTTCTTGAGCCTGCTCGACGGTCGCGCCCATATGTTGGGACTTATCCAGGCCTGACGCCTGGCCTTCGGTCCGGTTGGCGTAGTTGCCCATCACCCGTTCGTCTAGGTGTAGCCCATGGTTAGCAACGGTCGTACTGGTCCAGGCTTGCTCCAATTCCCCTTGGGCCTTGCCCATCCCTTCGGTCGTATTGAGGTTGGCTGCTTGGTTGGCCCCCTGGTGAATCGGGGCCATTGCTTGGCCCATCAGGCCCGACATCACCGCCCCCGACGAGAAGCCA
>Ga0156797_135_pt1 | contig 18675 bp, 16 predicted proteins | sample RifOxyD2_FD_112098 | JGI IMG/M metagenome (GOLD analysis project Ga0156797, IMG submission 112098) | Candidatus Lambdaproteobacteria bacterium RIFOXYD2_FULL_50_16 | reverse complement strand
ACTTAAGTCTGATCGGAGTTTTCCAGTCACCTCAAGAAGCCATTGCCCAGCATGCTGGCTCGCGTGAGCCAGCGTTTCCGCTGATTGCTGATCCTGGCCAAGCATTGTACCGGCAATATGGCCTTGAAACCTCTTGGTTTGGGGTGTTAGCGGGCATGATATTTAAAATGCCCACCCTGATGGCGGCTATGTTTAAAGGCTTTCTCCCTGGAGCCATTGAAGGCGAATTCACTCAAATGCCTGCGGACTTTTTAATCAACCCGGATGGTATCATTGTATTAGCAAAATACGGTTCTGATTTGGGGGATCATTTATCGTTGGATTTGGTTTATAATACCTTGGAGCTTAGTTCAGTGTTACAACCCGCTGAAGAGGCCCTATGAATCATCATCCACCAGGGTCTGGCCGAGACCCCCAATGTTTGCTGCCTAATTATTTTACCGAGAGTAACACAGGGGATTGGCCCCTTTTAGAAGGCGATTTATTCTTTGATGCAAGTTGGCGGAGCGAAGCGCGTCAAAGATGTTTGGCGGGGTCCATTCTCACCTGTTCTAGTCGGCAAACCACCAAAGCGCATAGGGGACTGAACCTTGATGACACAGGAACCACCTAAAAAAGGGCCACTCACCCCTATGTCGATTCAGTTTTTTTGTGGCACTGGTGCTGTTAGCCTAGGTGGTATTATTTTGAATAACCGATGTACAACTCAATACAGCTAAGGAGGGTATTTTGTTGTACGCTGTGGCCCAGAAGACTTTGATTAGGGTTGGGTTTGCCCAGGGAATCGGTTGCCCCCAATGGAATGGACTGGCCACATCGTAGCCAGGGGCGGGGGATAGTACCTGCTTTTGCCAGTTGCCGACCTGTTTGGTAGGCGTAATTTTAATGTGGTTCTGGGCTAGAATCTACCCCCAGGCTGGCTACTTCCTGGAATTTTTTGTGAGTTACCTCCTCTAAAGGCTAATGGTAGGGTTGTTTAAAGAATAAATCGTTCCGCGAAACACAGAAAATCGGATCTCAATGGGTCAGCGACCAGGGAAACCGTCTTAAAACAGGGCTAGAAGTGAAAAAAATTCTAATCATTTTGGTGTGCACTTGGTTTTCGTTCCCTTTATGGGCGTTTGATCATGCACACACCCACTATGCAAGCATTCTTGCAGGTTCAGTGGTTGAACAAGGGCCACGCGCTCAGGTGAATTATGCTTGGCTGAAGGACCATGTTTCCACGTTGGATCAATATCTCTCCGAATTACAAAGTGTTAGTTTGGATGAATATTCCCGTTGGAGCAAACAGCAGCAAATGGCATTTTTGATCAATGCTTACAACGCTTTTACCTTAAAACTCATTGTTAATGCCTATCCCAATCTAAACTCGATCAAAGATTTGGGAGGATTGTTTTCAAGCCCCTGGCAGAAAGACTTTTTTACCCTATTAGAACGGATTCACAATTTGGACAGCCTCGAACACCAATGGTTGCGAAATAAATTTGCCGAACCTAATGTGCATTTTGCCATTGTTTGCGCTTCTAAGGGTTGCCCGGCGCTGAAGCAAACCCCTTACATTGCCGCCGATTTACCTGCCCAGTTGCAATCTGCTAAAACCCGTTTCTTAAGCGATACAACCCGAAATCGGTATGACGCCCAGACAAAAAGGCTTTACCTTTCAAAAATATTTGATTGGTTTGCGGCTGATTTTATCAAAGCTGCTGGCTCTGTGGAAGCCTTTGTGGCGGATTCGATCAGCCAAAATGCACTTGACCAGCAAGTGATCCAGCATCAAGATGCAAAGATAACATTTCTGGAATACGATTGGTCACTGAACAAAACCCCTTAATCCTATTTTCAAAAGAGCGGTATGAGCCAAGAACGACTAGATCATCACCCAGCGATACAAGAATATTACGGCAAAACCCTGCAAGGCACCAGTGACTTGCAAACCAGTGCCTGTTGCACCGATGCTCGCCCTCCAGCCTATTTGCAAGAGATTCTAAAACAAATTCACCCCGAAGTGGCCAATCACTATTATGGTTGCGGGCTGGTCGCCCCCCAAAGTTTAACCGGATTGCGCGTGCTTGACCTTGGTTCTGGGTCTGGTCGAGATTGTTTTGTATTATCAAAATTAGTCGGCCCCCAAGGAAAAGTGGTGGGGGTGGACATGACTCCAGAGCAACTGGCCATTGGCCGTCGGCACCTTGATTTTCATCAACAAGCCTTTGGCTTTTCAAAATCCAATGTCGAGTTTGTAGAAGGCGACATTGAACGATTGCAGGAATTAGGCTTTTCCCCAGGCAGTTTTGATTTGATCATTTCCAATTGTGTGGTCAACTTAGCCAATGATAAGGCCAAGGTGTTTGCGGGGGCACAATATCTGTTGGCCGAAGGGGGAGAAATGTACTTTTCAGATGTCTATGCAGATCGCAGAATTCCTCAAGAACTAGCCAAAGACCCTTTGCTTTATGGCGAATGTTTATCCGGCGCTTTGTACTGGAATGATTTTATTGATATGGTTAAGGAGGCGAAGTTTGGCGACCCCAGAATAGTGACCCAGCAACGTATTGAGATTAACAATGAAGCGATGGCAGAAAAGCTAGGAGCCATTAAATTCCATTCGGTAACCATCCGCCTCTTTAAGCTCCCTGGGCTGGAATCCAATTGCGAAGATTATGGCCAAGCAGTGCGCTACCTTGGCGACCTCGAGCAATCCCCCCTGGTGTTTGAGCTAGATGCCGGCCACCGCTTTGAAACAGGGCGTTTAGAGCGGGTTTGCGGGAATAGCTACCGCATGATTAAAGAAACCAGATTCGCCAAACATTTTGATTTTTTTGGCGATTTTACAAGACATTTTGGGCAATACCCTGGTTGTGGTGGGGGCTTGCCTTTTAATGATGAACCATCAGCACCAACTTGTTGTTAAATTTTTTCCCTTTGCAACATGAAACATTTACGTGATTTTATTGGCGAATTCTTAGGCACCTTTGTTTTGGTGTTTTTTGGCTGCTCTACGGTAGCGGTGACGGTTTTGTTTGATGCACATCAGGGTTTGATGCAGGTTGCGTTTGCCTGGGGAATCGGGGTTACCTTGGCCATTTATTGCAGCCGTCACTTGAGCTGTGCCCATCTGAACCCTGCTGTTTCTTTTGCCATGGCCGTTTCCCGCCGCATGAGCTGGCGGCTGTTGCCCTGGTATGTTTTAGGGCAGTTTTTTGGCGCATTTTCCGCAGCGGCCTTGCTCTATGGGCTTTTTGGAGAGACTATTACTCAATTTGAGGCCCACCAACATCTTTTGCGGGGCAGTGATGAGTCACGAATCACGGCAATGATCTTTGGGGAATTCTTCCCCAATCCCGGCCTGCCTGCCTGGGTGCAGGTTGGCCCTGTCACCGCATTTTTTGCCGAAGCTGTAGGAACCGGGATGTTGGTAATGTTGATTTTTTCTCTTACAGATAAATGTAATCTAGGTCGGCCCGATGAGGCCCTAAGCCCTTTTTTTATTGGCGCCGCAGTTACTGTTATCATCGCGATTATTGCCCCCTTGACTCAAGCTGGGCTTAACCCCGCCAGAGATTTAGCCCCTAGACTGTTTGCTTATTGGGCTGGTTGGGGTGATGCCGCATTTCCCAAAGAACCCTGGAGCTTCCTAACGGTTTATGTGCTGGGGCCAATTTTAGGGGCCTTAATGGCTGCATTAGCGTTCACCTGGGGAATCGAACCCCTAGCTACTAAAAAAAACAAACCTAAGTGCTAGGTAAACCGCACCTTTTCCTTTGGTTAAGGTTTTGCCAAGGTTAGGCACGCTTTAGAAGGAGTCGAGCAGCCCTAGCCAAAGAAACCCTTGAATATTCCCTTACCCGCTCGGGAGGGATCAATTTCAAAATTCCTCGATTGAGAAACCAATCTTCAGGACTTCCCCATTTGGAAGAATCCCCCGCTTGGGGCCGTGAGGATTCCCCCCTGCCTTCGGAGTGACCTTTTGGGCTTACGAATGGATCAAAAACCAGACCCCCTTGAGCCACAAAGTCTGTCTGAGGGTTTTAACCATTGGTAATAGCTGGCGTATTACTTCTCCGAGGTTGATCCTTTTTGATCAACTGGGTGACCAGCCAAATGCCACTCGGGGTAACCTTCTGCGAGCCGGTAAGTTTCGATCCCTTTGGCCCGCATACGTTTCACGGCCTCGTAGGATAGGATGCAGTACGGCCCCCGGCAGTAGGCGATGACCTCTTTATGGGCTTGATACTCGGCGATAAAGTCCTCCAACTCTGACAGTGTAACGTTGATCGCCCCGGCGATGTGACCCGCTTGAAACTCGTCTGCCGGGCGAACGTCAATCAGGGTCACCGAGTCCTCCTTGAGCCGCTCTATCAGGTCTTCGCTGGAGATAGCCTCTAAGCTATCCTTGGCGGTCAAATGCTGTTCGATTAGCCTGTCCACCTCGGCTAAGTTGTTGCGGGCTATTTTAGCTAGAGACTCCAGGCATTCGTGCACCATATCATTGGCAATGCTATAGTACACATGCTGCCCTTCTTTGCGATTTAAAACTAGCCCAACTGCTTTTAGTTGTTGCAGGTGTTGGGAACAATTTGCGTAAGTGAGCCCCGAAACCTTCGCCAACGACTCTACGCTGTGTTCCCGTTGCGAGAGATACTCAAGCACCTCCAATCGATGAGGGCTGCTCATGGCCTTGGCTATCTTGGCGAATTGGGAATAAAGCAAATGTTTGAAATCGGCCATTTTACTATTTTTGCAAAGGGATGGTTTTTTCAAATATCGGGTAGAAGATAGGCTCCTTGTTCTGGTAGCCAATCCGCTTTCTTCTGGCTTCGTCCAGGAGGTGATAAGTCACCAAAACCTCTACATGATCGTATTGCTCTAACTCCTTTTGAGCAACCTCGAACTTAAAACTTCTCGATTGGTTATAAAGCAGCCGCGTATCTTTGAGGTCAACGATAAAGGGCCGCCACATGATCAAGCGGGCCATTTTCCAGCTTTCTTCGGGCCCCTGCTTGCCTTGGCGGTCAACTAGTCGCATGCGCAAGGTCAGGTGCCGGTCTGGGGTTCCGGTGGGCAAGGCGTGGGCCGCTTTGATGTTGGTTAAGGTGGCGGTAATCAGCTTGCCCCCCTTATTGTTTTCCTGCACCAACTCAACCTTCAACGAGTCCTTAACCGTAGGGGGATGGTGCCCTCCTTGAAACAGATGTTTCCCTGAAGAGCGAGCCGCAAACCCTTCGACCAAGGGCCGCTGGGTCTTGGGCAGGTGGCATCCCACACAATCGATCTGCTCCCCCCCTTTTTTGATCTCGGCCACTGTGCCACATGGGGGAATTTTGTAAAAAACATCCCAACGATCATTAGAAACAAGGTGGCATTGTTGGCAAGACTTTACGCCGCTGCCCATTTCGGGATCAACCTTCACCGGGTGAGGCGCCAGTTCGCTTCCAGTGGGGCCAATGATGACCCCATCCCTTATATGGCAAACAGCGCAGGTCACCCCTTCTTGTTGTAAGGTTACATCAAAATTGGGATTAGGTTTAAGGATCGGGTCAAATCGCTCAGAGTCCCGAAATCCCATAACCAAGTCTTTCTGTTGATTTTCGAGGGGGATGTGGCAATTGAGGCAAATCTGCTGGTTCCCGTCGAACTCAAGGTCTGTCTGGTAATAGGGATCGGTCCAAGCCTTGGCATGCATGCTTTGGGACCATTCCTCGTAGATCGCCTGATGGCAGGAACCGCAGTAGCTGGCGTTTAACGAATCAATTCCCTCGGGGGATTCCATTTTCATGGGTAAAGCAAATCGGTCTTCCACCACAAAGATGTTCATCGGGCGTACAAAGCGCCAGCCAAAAAAGGCGACCAGGACCAGAGCGACCAACAGCCAAAGCTTCTTTTTCATGACTTCTCCTTTACCCCTCTGCCGATTCGCTTGATCTCCCCTCGGTAGCTATTCCGGTAGCGTTCCAAGCCTTCATTCCTCCATCCACTACTGATAAATCCTTAAAACCCTTTTCCAGCAAAAACAGGCGCGCTTTTTGTGAGCGGATCGCGGTGGTACAAATCAAGGTGACCGGTTTTTCCTTCCAGTCAGCGATTTGCCCCACCAGATCGGGCAACATCGGAAGGGGAATATTTTTAGCCCCCGTGATGTTGCCTTTGGTCTGAAAATCCTCGGCATCGCGGAGGTCTAAAAGCAGCAATTCTCCCTTAACCAACCTGCGGTGGAGTTGCTCAACACTGATCATAAATGTAGGCGACTTTTTTCGTGAGAAATAAAGTTTGGACAGGTAGGCCACTACAGCAAAAGCCCCCAAGGCCAACAACGCCTTTGGGCTTGTTTCAGCCCAGCCATCTCCACCGGAAACCGCCTGTTTCCCCAGGAAGCCGATGTAGGTATAGACCAGGGCTCCAGGCAGCATGGTAATGGAGGAGGTAACCAAATATCGCCAAAAACCGATGCGGGTCAGTCCTAAGGCGTAGTTTAAAAGGTTAAAAGGGAACAGAGGTACCATGCGGACAAAAGCGACAAACTGCCAATCTTCTTTTTCGACTCCCTCCTTGAGTTGGGCCAGTTTCCCCTTGGTTTTCGATTCGACCCATTCTGCCAATAGACCACGAGCTAACAAAAAAGAGATGCCTGCCCCTATGGTGGCCCCGGCGAGGTTAAATAGGGTGCCCAACTCCAACCCGAATAAGGCACCGCCAGCCAAGGTCAGCAGCGAGCCAGGTAAAAAAAGGATCGTTGCTAAGACGTAAACCAGCACAAAGACCAAAGGGCCTGCCCAGCCGAAGCTAGCAACCCAGGTTTCCAAATCGAAAGCGACCAGCTCGCTGCGCTGAGTGCCAGCCCAAACCATGGCCGTACCCAGCAAGCCCAATCCAAGCAATTTTAGGGTAAGTTTCATTTTATTCCTTTGCTTTACGTACGATTCCGAACGCTTCCATTCCGTTTGGCCTGATTTGCCCACTCAAAAATACCTGGTTCTCCTCTGCATCCCATTTGACCAGTTTCATCGCTATCCGAAGAGAGTTGCCGCAGCACTGGGTGTCGTGGGCAGGATCGTTTATAATATAAAAGGTCTGGCTCATTGACTCTCCTCCTGATGCTTGTCGTTAAAGGCATATCGACGCCCCTCGCTGTACAAGGGTTGTAGCAACATCCGGTGTAGGTGCAAGTCTTTGGGCTCTCTAAAGATATCGATCCCGATTTCCATATCATCATGGCCTTTGGTTGGCTGAGCTTTGTAGGTTCCAAAAAGCCGATCCCATAGGGAGATATTGAAACCAAAATTGCGGTTTGCTTCGGCCGGGATCGAAGAATGGTGAACCCGGTGAAAATCGGGGGTCACCACCAGCAACCTGAGGAAATTATCCAACCCTAAAGGAAGGCGCAGGTTTCCGTGGTTAAACATAGCCATGGCGTTAAGCACTACCTCAAAGATCAAAACCGCCACCACCGGCGGGCCTAAAATCATGATCACCGCCAATTTGATCCACAGAGAAAGAAGGATCTCGATGGGGTGGAACCGGGCTCCAGTGGTCACATCGTAATCCAGGTCTGCATGGTGCATCCGGTGCAGTCGCCAGAATAAGGGAACCGCGTGGACCATAACATGTTGGAAGTAAATAAAAAAATCGAGCAAGATCACCGAAGCAACCAAGGCGATCCATTCGGGAACCTCTACAATGTTAAACAGCCCCCAGCCCTTTTCCGCAGTTAATGCGGCCAGCGCCATAGGTACGACCGGCATTGCCACCCTGGCAATCCCGCTGTTCAAAAAAACGATCCCCAGATTGGCGTACCATCGGAGCATCCGACCATGCTGCCTTTTTCGGCGCGGGAAAATGGCCTCCAAAAATGCGATCAACCCAAAAACTCCAAAAAAGAAGCTTAACCTAATGGTCAATTCCTGCGCTAACATCCACTCACTCATCTTTTCCTCGCCCGTTCAGACTGTTTTTACCCTGTTCGCTTAAGCAGCTAGGGGGAACCCTTTTGTATTAACTTATTCAATAGAATAATTGAATACTTAATTTGTGTCAAGAGATTTGGTAAATATGGAAGGAGGGCGCCGAATGGGGATATGGACTTCCGAACAACCTAGAAAACAGCTTTCAACATTGAATACTTATTTTGAATCAATAATGTAGAAGGAAGTCCCCCAACGGGAAGATGGACTTCCGAGCAACCTAGAAAACAACTTTCAAGGAGGACCACGACAGCCCTTCACGCCTACAAAACTCCACTTGGCTTAACCCCAAGGCTTCGCAAGTCGCAAACCACCCAGCCCAAACCCTTGATAAATCCAGCTCCCTGGCCCAACACCGTTAAATGGAGCCTCACCGCTGCAAATCTTTAGCTAAGGAAAAAAAGGGGGGGAGTTGGCGGTTAAAATCAAAGGTGCTTTTTAGCCCCGGTGCAGCAGCGTCCTTTTCGAGACGCCACTTGCAGATGATCAAAAACTTGAGAAGCCGGAAAAAAAGGTTCAGTTCCCAGCCACTGTTGGGGATACTCAGGAGTTACGCTGGTGGCTCCTGAGCTTTGGGGATTAGGTTGAAGTGCTTGAGCCTTTGGAGCTTATGGCAGCGTTCGCAAAGCAGTTTTCCAGTCTCAATCATCGATATCGCTAAGCTTGAAGAAAAAGCGCTTCTTTAATTAGAGCGATATCGCGATCAATGGCTGCGAAAAACTCGATTGCCTCGATACCTGGGTCGTCTTGGAATTGCTTTGAAAAGTCACAAATACGTTTTAAGAAGCGAATTTCTCTTAGGTTTTGATCCGATGGTGATATAGCGAATTTATCAAATTCGGGATCTTTCGGATACCACTTGAATTCCTCTTTATCCGAAGTCCAATTTTCAGCGTTAAAATTGGGTATTTTTTGAGAACCTTGATGGTCAACTTTTTTACCATCCCAAAAGCAATATCCTTGGCGTATCCTTCTTGTTGCAATCTCCATATGGTACAAAACATCAATGGATTGGTTCGGTAGGCTTCCGATTCTGATAAACACTCCAAAACCTTGATTTTTTGGGTCTGTTCTTTTCTTAATGTGATTAATACATTGAGAACTATTTGTGAGAGATAGAGATCTATTTGATGGGCTACGAACTTTTTCCGTAAAATTATTTTTCTCACCATAGTAATTTAGGAGTGATTTAAAAAAATCATGCAGCAAATTGCCTAATGCATCCTCAAAGGAATTGGTTAATTCTGCATAGGTTGCAAGATTATTTCCTTTTAATAAGAGATTTGTTAGCTCTTGTTGTCGTTCTTTGGTCATTGGGCTTCCCGTGATACTTAATAGATTTACTTTATATTGTTCTAAAGTTTCCCTAATGTGACTGAGCTTTGAATTTGTAATAGCCTGGACACAGCTGTCTATCCATTCCACGGTAAAGTGTTTATGGCTCAGGCAAACATAATCCGTATCAAGGAGCTTTGGCGCAGTAGCCTTTCTTGCAAGGCTTTCATCGCTTGCCGGATTGCCATATTTTGTCCAATAAACTAAGAGGAAATCTTTTTCCCCGTTGCTTTTTTTTGACGTAAAATCAAAGTAGTCTGCAAGTTGGTTTGCCTGATCCTCAGCCTCGATTTTAACCTCGATAGCTATTATGTACTTTGGGTGTTCAAGCCAAAGATCTATGCGTCTCTTTTTGTCCGTTGGGAACTCTCTTCGTACCAACCAGTTGTCGTCAATTATGAACTCCTCAGGAATAATTCTCTCTGGTAGGTTGCCTGATAGCTTTTCTGACAGTTTTCTTAAAAATAACTCTAGAAAGACATTTTTCTGCCCATGTGGCCCTTTGGGATTCAGAAGCGTTTTTATAAACTCGGAGTGGCCAATGTTTTCATCACGATGTCTCCTTAAGATTTTAAAAATGTTAAATTTTTTGCCACTTTCATCATCTAGGGCATTATGCTTTTTAATTATAGTTTGAGCTTGAGTCAAAAACACTTGAGCATCATCCATATCCTGTTTGTTTGACATTTATTTCCTGTGAGCAGTATTTAAAATTTGAGCCCCAATATCCTATGAAATGATAGGATTAAGGCAAAGATGAGCCTGTCCAGTAAACCAACGTAAGCGCCAACTAAACCAATCCTATTTAGATCGGCGCGGCTGTGGCAAGGTCGAAATGGTGGGGGAACAGGGCTTTAATTTGCTCGTCGGTCGAACCCTAAAGTAAAAGTAGCCGCCAACTAAACCACCCCTATTTATTTGGGCGTGGCTACGGCAAGGTCGATTTGGTGGGGGAACAGAGCTTTAATTTGCTCGTTGGTCGAACCCAAACGCAGAGCGTTGAGGTAGGTTCTGGGGTTAATCCCATGGATCTTGGCCGACTCGGTTAAACGCCGTAGGCCCAGGTTGCCGAATCCTCGGGCCAACCTTTCACCATCCTAAAAACGCGACCAGTTGAGAACCTGTGGAGGGGTTTACCAAAAACCCCTCTATCGCTCAGATGGTGAAAAAGAAACCTTTGGTTTCTGTTCGGTTCCACCTTTGCAACGCAATCAACCAAGTCAGTTGGATGGCTTCCATTCAACTATTTTGAACTATTTTCAACCGCTTCGGCTTGCGCCTTAACTCGTTGATTTCGTTCCCCTTGTTTGGTGCGAGCGGAGAGAATCGAACTCTCACGGCCTACGGCCACGGCCCCCTCAAGACCGCGTGTCTACCAATTCCACCACGCTCGCGCACTAGGGAGATGTAGAGATACCGCCATATATCCGCTTGGGCAAGTAGAAAATCTCGGTAATCTTTCAAACCCGATTAGTTTTTGTTGACAGTAAAAAGCAAGGTGATTAGGATAAAGGGCTAAACGGGGCGAGATGAAAATACTAATACCCCGGTTTTGGTGCCGATTAAAAACAAAGATTGTGCGGGAATAGCTCAGTTGGTAGAGCGCGACCTTGCCAAGGTCGAGGTCGCCGGTTCGAACCCGGTTTCCCGCTCCAAGTTAAGATATTGGAAGTATATCGCGGCAAATTGTTAAGCTGCGAGGTCACCGGTTCGAACCCGGTTTCCCGCTCCAAGTTAAGATTTAATTGGATTTTAGGTAGTGATCGCGGCAAATTGTTAAGCTGCGAGGTGGGCGGTTCGAACCCGGTTTCCCGCTCCAAGTTAAGATATTGGAAGTATATCGCGGCAAGTTGTTAAGCTGCGAGGTCAACCGTTCGAACCCGGTTTCCCGCTCCAAATAATAGGGCAAACGGATAGCTGCGGCAGCTTGTTAAGCAGCGAGGTCAAATGTTCGAACCCGGTTTCTCGCTTCAAGGAATTTTTAACAGATTCTGCTGGGCCCTAAGAACAGCGGTTTAGACCCGATTCCCCGTGCGGGGATAAGGGGCGTGGTAGCCAAGCGGTTAGGCAGAGGTCTGCAAAACCTTTCAGATCGGTTCGACTCCGATCCACGCCTCCATCTCTTCCCTCCTTTTTGATTTCTTTAAGACACTGAAATAGTGTGCTATTGGGCTGATCCGGCTCGGCGCTGGGAGGCACACTTGGGGTGGCTGTTTTCGGTCGATCCTTATAAAATTCAGCTCAAACTTGCCTACTGAATTCAGCTATTCCCAATATGTCTGAACTTCTATGTTTCGGATATTGTTTTGTTGCCAAACACCCTGGCGAAACTCAGGCCTCGAACGCAGATTCCCGATCACATTAGATGTTGGCTGGAAGTTCGAAGCATCCCAAACTCTTTCTTCAACTGATCCATTTACGTAGAAAATAGTGATCTTAGCTTTTTTTGTTTGCAATAGCGCTAGTTTAAACTCCTGCGGGTCGCCCGGAATCAACGCAATAGGTAACGTTTCAGGGAATACTTCAGACGCATTCTCTGCCCCTAACAACTCACCTTCAAGTGCGCTTACTTGAGTTAGTAAAGGCCACCGGTTTAAGCAAAATTCAATTAATAGCTCTGTCCGAGCATCTAACATATCTTTTGTGAAGGTGCTTTGGTTATGAATAAGATAGGCAACGTTTTTTGCATCCTCATATCCATTCGATCTATTGCCCTCATCAATAAGAGACTCCGGCTTCATGTAGTCATCAATTTTCCGGGTTGGTGCAACATTCTGAAGCTTGCTATTGACTTGCTTGGGTAGAAGCGTCAAATTCCCGACCCGATGAACATAAGCCTCAAATTCATCCTCCTCAAAGCCGTAATCTTGCGGATTTAAATTAAGCTCTTGAGAGAGAATGTGCTCCACAGTGGGACGTAGCCGATTTTCGCTCGAATTAAATCGTTTGAGGTTCTCCAGTGACAAATCCAATCCAGACAACTGTATTGAACGTTCTAAAAAAAAGTAGGGCAAAACAGGGTTTCGATACATATCTCCTGAAAGATTGGCTTTCAGACTGGCATCACTCATCCAATTTGACGCGAATCGGGTCAAGAAGTTAGCCACCTGAACAGCAGAATAATCTTCGTTGATCTTTCCAGTGAAACGCATCAGTTCCGCTCTTGGATCTGTCCCCCTGATTTTATACACCCTCACATCAATCATCTCCACAAAATTGATTAACGATTTACCGCCGACATTGGAGCTCAATAATTCATACAATTGAAGTTTGATCACAAGGGGATACAATGTGGCCGACAACCCCAAAATTGAGAACAATTTATAATAATCAGGGCTTTTATCAACTTTCTCCATAATTTGATCTAAGGACTCAAAAAACAATAAGAGCCCTTCAGTATATTCAGCAACAAACTGCACAAGCCCAGTTAATGAATCTTCGGAGTTTTGGTGCTCTTTTAGTTGCTCCTTAACCCATTGCAGAACCGATGCTGATGTAGCGTCATAATCTACGCCATTTTGCGAAACGAAGTGAAACCGTAAGATACTATCTTCATTAAAGTTACTTTTCGTTATAAGGTCCACTTGGTTAGCTTTTGCTCGATCAAGAATGTCGTCATATAGGCGGAACATTTTGCCAAAATTGTCATTCAATCGTTCGATTTCCTGCTCTTGGTCGACAAGGGCCAAGTGGTAAGCCATCAGTCCCTTGAGTTTGTCCATATTCGTCAACGGAATTCCCCGGTCATTGACCGTCTGGAATAAACGAATGGAATTTACATGGTTCTCCTCATTAAAATGCAATATCTGCAGTCTCTTTAGGGCTTGAAAAAAAGCTTGCTTGTCAATTGCTTCATATCTACAAACCCACTCATCAACAGTCTCCAGCACCGAGAGCATATATTTTTGGCTTTTTGTAGTCGGTACTGGATGGGAGCCGGAAACTATACTTTCAAAAAATTTCTGATCTCGTCCCAACGGGGTAAGTCTTAATTGATCTGATGTCCCTATGCAGTTATACCGAAACGCTATTTTTTCATCCCCTTCAATAAATGGTAGGACTTTATGAAAGAGAAAAATAATACTCGTGATTCGTTGCTGCCCATCAACGATATAAAAATGGTCTTGCTCTTGCCCTTTGGATGTAACGACAGTACCCAGATAATGATCTCGGTTTGAAAGTGAGGCCTCTTGGATATCATCAATTAACTCTCTCATATTCTTAGCGTGCCAGGAATATGCCCGCTGATAGGCCGGTATATGAAAAAAGCCTTTGCTAAGAAATTGTGTAATCGAAATGGTACCCGACATATTGTATCCTCCGAATTTGATTAATCAGTACTGCTTGAGCATTTGAACAGTCTTTAGGAAACTTCTTATCAGCAAGATGAACTTTTATCAAGACCCTCAAGAGTCTATACCTCAAATGAGGCTCGGAAACTTCTACCCTTGTACAACCCGCCCCAACTCCCAAGACTCTCCCGTCATCAGAACAGAACAACTCCGCCACCTCAAGAAACGCTGGTCCAAGTCCTACCTGTTCCCCTGAACATCTCTCCGTGAACCTCTTACCCAAGGATCATGGGAACCTACCGCCGATACCTGATCCTCAAAAGACGATCCAAGTCCTACCACTTCCGCTCCATCATCCCCAGATCGCTACGCCCTTAGCCTTGGGTCACCCCTAGGTTGTGCTGGGCAGAGCCAGGTTGGAGCAGTTCCAGGTATAAGTCCCTCAACGGGCCCGCTACAGCCTGAAGGAAAGAGCAGGCACAAGTCATCGACCAGAGCCTTTTCATAGCGTTGCCTTTTCTCTACGACTTGGGTTTGGAAAAGCCCGAGCCGATCACAAGGCACCTTGAGGCGTACTTCACTAATTCCCTTGAGCGTCAGTCATTGATCATAAAATCCGTTACGATGATTAGCTGTAGCTTCTAGCCGCTCATAGGGTTCACGGCCCAAAAACTCAGTCAATTCCCCGCCCCTCAGTTTAGAGAAAAAGTCACCAACCGTTTCGTTGATGTCTTGCCTCAAAGCCTCCAAAAGGCTCTCCTGTTTGCCCAAAAGATTGATCAATCACGGGCTTCAGTTATATCTAAGTCTAGTCTCATGGGTGTTTCTCCTTCTTTGGTTGATGTTGCAATCAAACCTTAAAGGGGAAACACCTTCAAATCTACCCCAGACCTATTTCACCCATAAAACTTTACACCACCGAAAAACCGATTAACTTTGGAAGTTGCAGAATTAAGGTAACAAGTGAACCAACTGGCGAGGGTTATACAAAGCCGCCATAACACAAAAAAGTTTATCTAGGTGTCATCCCCATTATTTTGACCCTCTGGTCAGACCAAAGACAGAAAAAAGCACCTGCCCAAAAGATGGCATAAGCTGCCCAAATTAAAATACGTTCAGGCGGAGAAAATAAGAGCCTAAGGTCGTGCTTTCCCGGCTTATTCAAGAATATGCCCATAAAAGTATGATTAACCCTCATAAGCGGGACTGACTCGCCATTTAATTGGGCCTTCCACCCAGAATGGAAGTTCTGCGAAATTACTAGGAGTCCTGGATCTTGTACCGAAAGTATAAGGTCAAGATGCTCTGGATCGTAATTGGACACTTCCAATTGATGAGGTGCGTCAAAGAGTCCTCCAGGATTTGGGATGGGTGCTGGATCTTCTAAGAAGTCTATTTCTGGCCCTTCTGTGGTTATAACTCCTTGAGTCCAACGCCTAGAAAACCGAATGATCGGGGCCGTGATCCCTAGATATCGGTTTCGCCGATCTATGGAGCCAATTTGACTATTAAACTCTAAAAAGCTCTTACTATTCGCAAGAGCAAACGGACGCATCGCCGGTTTCTGCTCAATCAGAGGTGTCCCTATCATCCAGGCTTCCCAAGGATAAGGAGGCTGGTCAATACGATACGGATAAAAGAGATATTTTTCTACAAATGGGCGGTGATGGATCGCCTCCTTGGACGCGACTTGGAAACCGATGAGCCGAAATTGGATCAGTTTATTATAGTGGGTTCCCACTTGAAGCAAAGAAAACACCAGCAAAAAAAAGAGAAATGCGGCTTGTCGCGGAAGTCGGCGAGATTGGGTCAAGAGCCAGATTCCTCCGAGGATCAGGCATAAAATAGCTATCTCTACTGAACCCACGCCAATCTCTTTCCCGATAATCCAAAGCAAAACTATGGTGAACATTAAAGCCAAAGCCGCCTCTTCGAGTCGGACCTGCCATAGCCCCAGAGCCGCAGCACCCGACGCTGAAAGCGCCAAAATCAGCAAAACACAAAGATCGTAATAAATATCAAGGTAAAGCAGCTTTTGCAGAAACGGGAAAAGAAAATTGTAATAAAAATATAGAAATGGAGAACCATACCCCATATGGACCGTTAAAAGCATAGCCAAAGTGAAGGCCAAGGGAATCAACTTCCCCCGTTTAAAGGCTAAGATCAGACTTAAAAAAAAGCAAAATCCAAACAGAAGATTAATTCCCAAAGGGTCCGTGACTGGTAGCCGACTTTCTGCTGTTTTGTGGACCGAAAAATATTCTAAGTATTTGGTGTAATGTTGGCCCTTTTGTCCATTAACGAAGGATTGATAGTCCAAGTTTTCGAGAACACGGCCATGCCGATTAATTTGGGGCAACTCATTTTTATAGACGGCCAAATGGGGAAAAAGTCCAACAGCTAAGATCACCAAGGCAAAGAAAGTCTGGCGATTGTGCGCCCAAATCCAAAGCGACATTTGACTAACTTCGACCCCCCAGTTTTTAGGATTTCTGATTAAAAGATGCCCTAGCAACAGATTGATCAAAATAATCGACGCGGGCACGGCGTAGCTTCCTGGACTATAAAAGCTCAATAAAATTGCCAAGGACATCTTTACCATCCTTGCCTTACCCGCTTGGCGCCTCAGAAGCCGGCTAAAATAGTAAATCGTGTAACAGGGAAATATTAGAATCTGACAGAAGATGTAGTCATGTCCAAAAGCACCGAAATCGTAGAACATAATCAGTGCAAATATTGCCCATAAAAAAGCGGTCACTTCTCCTGTTTTGGTTGCTCCCAAGATCTCTTCGGTCCAAAACCGCGCCAATTTAAAGAAGCCTAAACAGAAAAGTGAGGCATAAACAATTGTTACATAGTCCATAACCTCATCAGCCATGGCCGAACCGCCCAGGTCCAATAGGCGAGAGGCCTGCGCAAGCGTTAAGTCCAACGGAGAGGGAAAGCTTGTTAGAAGCAAAAACAGAAAATGGGGCTGGCCTGCGTAGATGTATGGATTCCACAAAGGAAGCGCCCAGTGGCGTAACCGCTCAATACCAAAGCGATGCCGAAGCATGTCTTCGAATGGTTCGCCAACATAGGTGCTGGCATGGGTGGTTAAGTTAAGGTAAAGCAGCGAAACAATCAGCAGAAAGAGTAGAAAAAGCCAGCCTTCCCTTCGAAAGAGTGAACTCATCCGAGCAGATCGAAAAGTTGGTAAACCAACAGAAAGTTGACACCCAACAAGAATGTTAGCATAAAAACCCAGTCCTTTTCTTTAGATTGACTGAAAAATGCGACCCAACTGAATCCTGGGCTAAAAAGTTTGATGAATAACACCATAGCAGAGCAGGTGCCCAGGGTGATGGATACCAAAATCGCATTGAACCGATATTTTCTGTTCTCCTGGTGTAAAGCGTTACGAGAAGCCAAAAAACTGGGAACTTGGTGCAGTTGTCTGATTTCTTTGCTAGAGAGGGTTCTCTTAAAGATCATCAAATTAGAAAATTTCCCGAAGGCTCCGGTTTGGGGATAAAAACCGTTGCCAATTCCAAGCTGTAATTGTTTACCTGCGAACAAGCCCTTTGATAAGGGTTCATCCCCATCGACCATTTGGATTAAATTGTAATTATTTATGAAAACGTGATGCCCCAAAGTGGGCATGAAAGTATAGGTTATGTGCAAGGGGCGCTCGGGGTATACTAGATTTGGGGTACTATTGTAGGAAATATTAAAGCCAGAAAAGTGAAAGCTTCGGTCCTCTTGATTGATCCAAAGAGAAACGAAGGGGAGAAAGGAGTCCCGGTTGTCACCAACCCACAATAGGTTTAGAAAGCGAGGTTCTCTGGTTTCTTGCAACCTAGCCGGGGTTATCCAGAAGCTGATGGTAAAGCCAGTTTTTTGCACTTGTTCAAGGTCAAGCGAATCAAATAAGGGAATCCGTGATTGGCTGTCCTCGACCACTCCGCAAAACGAATTCTCTTCTTGAGCACCCGCGTCGCAATTGTTTAACGAGAAAAAGTAGTCGGGCTTTAGTTGCTCGCGCAGAGTATCTGAATACTCACTTGTGGTAACAAATGCGAAGAGGTATGCCCAAATCGGCCAAACAAGTATAGCTAAGCTGGCCAAGAGGACAAATCCGTTGATCGAAAGCCATGAAATTTCAAGGATTTTTTGCTTCATGGGATCTGACGGTTTGAAAAGCTAATGAAAAAATTAAGCTCCATTATCTACTGGCGAAACATACCTTTTGGGGTGCATAGCGTCAAATCATTTTGAGACCGTTGCCCAGGTGCGAAACAAAACAGGCGGTTCAAGGCATTTTTTTGGTCAAACCGTTCTTGATTTGATTTTCGGAACCGGTTTTCCCCTTTTTTTTGGGGGATTTGCCCAATTTTTGGGCAGACTGCTCCCTATAAGACCAATCCCACTGCCCGTTTAAGTTTGTAGGCGAAGCCGTTGAGGTAGAACTCCAACTCTACCTTGGCTTTGCCAATATAGCGTGTCTTATCAAACAGTTATCGAAGTTTCTGGCAGCCAAAGCACCGCTCGACCCGGTAGCACAGCTTGGGCTCGGTTTAGACTTTTTTCCTGTTCGGTCTAGGTCTTGCCCCGCACCGCCTTTTTCATCAAGCCGTTGGTCAGGTCTTTCTGTTTAAGAAGCGCCCTATTTTCGGCGCGACCGTAGGCTTTGTCCGCAAAGATGATGGTTTCGTCTTTCAGCGGGATCGCCTCAACGAGCCCCCCTAGCTCTTTGCCATCAAACCGATTGGCCGCCGTGGTGTGCCCCCCCCGAGATAAAATCCATGTTTCGCATCTATCATCACGTTGAGGTATCAATACTTTGACCATCATTAACCGTGGATAACCGTATAGCGGCATCCTGATTGCGACCTAAACGTTTTGCTAACACTCACTCAATCGGCCTCCAATCAACCAACTTCTCCACCTTGCTTAAAAATCCGGCTGAAGGATGTTCAAAAACCAAGGCATCGGCGAGGGTGAAGGAGGTTTCGATTTTGCGTTTCATGAGGCTTTGACCCTAGAGTTTGATTAAATATATCTATATATCAGTATGGTAAAGAAAAAAGTTAGCTTTTACCGCGCAG
>Ga0156797_138_pt3 | contig 20353 bp, 20 predicted proteins | sample RifOxyD2_FD_112098 | JGI IMG/M metagenome (GOLD analysis project Ga0156797, IMG submission 112098) | Candidatus Lambdaproteobacteria bacterium RIFOXYD2_FULL_50_16 | reverse complement strand
TCTAGCTCTAATTTTAGACTAGGCAATTGTTTGGATAGTTGGAGCCGGATCATGGGGCCTCTTTATAGTCAAATTGGTTGGCCAGATATTTCGAGGTGCCTAGCGCCAAAACCGCCAACAAAACACAAAGCACACAAAGACGCAACGCCGCCATCTCCCCGCCAGGGACTTGGGTTTGGGTGAACAGGGCCAAAGGCAGGGTTTGGGTTTGGCCGGGGATGTTGCTCACAAAGGTGATGGTCGCCCCAAACTCGCCTAGAGAACGGGCAAAGGCTAAGAGGCAGCCAGTGACCAATCCTGGCAGCGCCAGCGGGAGGGTGACCGAAAAAAAGGTGCCTAAAGGGCCGTGGCCGAGGGTTTGGGCGGCTTCGATCACATGGGGATCGACCGAAATCAAGCCTAAGCGAATCGCCGAGACCATCAAAGGCAGGCCCACCAGGGCGCTAGCCAATACCGCGCCTTTCCAATCAAATACCAACCGAATACCTAGTTGTTCAAATAAAAAAGCCCCCACCCAGCCCTTCCTACCGCAAACCACCAATAATCCATAACCCACCACAACTGGCGGCAAAACCAGGGGCAATTGTAGCAAACCCTCCAAAACCGATTTGCCAGTGAACTGCTTGAAGGCTAAGGCCCAAGCTAAAGTGACCCCAAAAGGCAGGCTAAAAAACACAGCCCAAAAAGCCACTTTAAGGCTTAAAAGCAAGGCCTCTTGCTCGAAGGGGCTAAGACTTAAGGCTTGTGGAATCATGGTTCAAACCCAAGTGAAATAAAGGATTGTTTGCCTTGGGGGCTTAATAAAAACTGGTAAAAACTTTGAGCGTCTTTACCGGCACCTTTGATCAAGGCTAAAGAGTAGCGAACCGGGGACGCTTCAGCAATGGGGCTAAGGATTTGCACCTTTTTTGAGAGGTCCGCATCGGTTTTATACACTATCCCTAAGTCACATTCGCCCTGCTCAACTAATAACAAAGCCAAGCGAACATTTGCTGTGGGGGCCACTTTGGTTTGGACCTGTTCCCAGAGCCCTGCGTATTCTAAAGCGGCTTTAGTATATTGACCAGCAGGAACGTGGGAAGGGTCTCCCATGGCCAACCGACCAGAAAAATTAGAAAGGTAGGCCTTGGCTGATTGCTTGGGTTTTATTGTTTGCCCCAAGGGCGCGATCAGCACCAAATGGTTGCTTAGATATTCCACACGGGTATTTTTAACTAACCATCCCTTTTTATCCAAATAATCCATCCAGCGAGAGTTTGCCGAAAGAAATAGTTGGGCCGGGGCTCCCTCGGCGATTTGCCGGGCCAATGCTGAACTAGCGGCCAAAGAAAGGGTGACCGAACCTCCGGTTTTTTTGCCATAAGCCTTTATGGCCGCACTGGCTCCCTCGGAAGTAGAAGCGGCGGCTAACAGCAGGGGGTCCGCCCAGACCGGTAGGCTTATAAAAATAAAAAGGCAGAAACAAGCCAGGGTCAATTTCATATAGACACTCCAAGTGTTCCCTTTCTTCTTCAAAAGCTGTACCAAACTGGACCCTAGCGATGCGGATAGGGGGGCTCACTAGAAATCCGGGGGTCATGCACAGCGGCACCTACGGTGAAGTGGTATAAACTTTGGAATTGTTGATCTTTTAGACCTAAAAACTCGTGAAATTGGTCGTCAAAATAGCAACCGATCCCGGTGCCCGAAAAACCTTGGGCTTCAGCGGCAATATATAAGGCCTGCCCGATTAAACCACACTCCCAGTAGGCTCTGGGGTAGGCCCAAGCCCCCTCTTTAAGCTTATCCTCAAAAGGGGCCAACATTCCAAGTGCAAAAGAACCATTCGCTGCCAACGCCTGTTTGCAGCTTAACTGGCCAGCAAACTGCCGGGCGTTTCCTGGCTCTAATAGGTATAGGGGGAGGTGGGTTGAGGCGGGTTCCCACAAAAATCTAGGGTCTAGGGCGGACTTTAAAGCGGGCAGGGTTTCAGGGTTGCGGCACAGGGCGTAAACCCCTTGTTTTAAATCACTGACCTGATGGACAAAGAGGATTAAATTAACCTCTGCTAGCGCAAACCCGGCCACCGGAGGTAACGTTGCTTCTATTAGGGCTTCGAAGGCCGTCAACGACATCTTAGAGGCTTGGGCGCTGTAGGCTTGTGCGCTACGTCGTTGGCGGATGATGGTTTCAGCCAAGACGGGGGCGGGGGGATGGGTGACTAGGGAAACCGGAGCTACTGGCAAAGGCAGTCCAGACGGTTTTTTAGCCAACGCATAGGCTTCCTCCACCGGTTGCCAAGTGACCGGATCAGGGCAGAGTTCACTGGGAGTTCCTTGCCAATCTAGTCCCCTCAAGGCTTCCAAGGGAAGAATCGGGGCCGAAGCACCCGCCGGGCCAATCCATAAAAGCAGGTCCGCTTCTTCTTGTTGGTGTGGGGGCCATTTTATTTTGGGAAATCCTAAAATTTGCGCTAATTGGTCGGTTCCGATCTCGTCTTGCCACACAACCTGCCAACCTAAGGCCGCCGCCGCATAGCCCAAGGCCCCCATGGCGTGACCCAAGTCTAACTGACAATATCGGTACGCCCGGACCCCATATTTCCAGGTTTCTCGTTGACTAACACTGGTCAAAGCCAGCCAAAACCCCGCCAATTCCGGCAATTTAACCTCGGCGCGAAGCTCTAATTGGTGCTCTAGGGGGCCGTAGTGATATACCCCACCAAGCCCGATTAGATGGGCCTCGGTCGGGTGTAGGTTGCCAGAAGAGGGGTTGTTCCGAAGCGCCCAGCGGGCATCTTCAAAGCTTTTCCAGGCGCTAATCCCTAAGCTCAATTCTAAAAACGCCCCAATCGAGGTCAGGTCCAGGCTCCAGGGTTCCTTTAGGGTTTGGTAAAGCGGGGTGGCTAAAGGTTTGTCCAGTAGCGGCAGAGCGATCTTTCGCGACCCAATATAGTTGCGAAAGGGATCGGGCTGGTTATCCCAATCGAGAAAGGGCATGGCATCGGCGTATTTGTCGGTGCGATGTTTAGAATGTTCGTGGTAGTCTTTAATATCTTTGATAATACGCGCCATGACCTGCCTTAAAAAAAGGTGACCTGCGATGAGAGGTAATCCCCCCCTAATAGCAGGAATTCCTTTTCGTATGCAGGAAGTAATCCGGGTAAAAGTTGGGGGAAGCAAACCAGCTTTTGGTGGGGGACGATTACCTCGACCACCAAATCTCCAAACTCGCTGGCCCGCTCTTTGTCGGGGGTGTAGCTAACCAAACAATTGTTCCGGTAGATCGCTTCGCCTTGGCCTAAATTTTCAATGAGTTGCGATCCGTCTAGGGCCGGGTTAAAGCCTCGATATAGGGTATTAAATCCACTGGGATTACCCCATTTTCCAAGCCAAGCCTGGGCAAATTCATAAACCAAATCCAATTGCGCAAAAATCGCCGCGCTGTGGAAGCGAGGGTGCATCTTTTCAAATAAATAGACCTGATAATCAGGGCTTGTATAACCCCTAAGGGGAACCCGGTGAAAACTACAACGAAGTCCAAACCGGCTTTCGGCCCAACCCTTTAATACGGCCCCTTCAGGACGATTAGAATCAAAAAACCAACCCCTTAACAGTCTGGCAAAACCGGTTTTGTAGCCTTTGTGGTTCGATTTTAATTCATGAGGTTCGAAGTCGAACATCAGCCTAATGTGTTCTAAAAACAAAGGGGCCCATTGGTCCTTTTCCAATTTTTCAAGGGCTTCAAAAAAACCTCGGTTCATCTCTCTGACACCATTAATCTTTACAGGCTTTGGCGCTTGATTAAACCCGGCGCACGCAAAATAGGCGCTCGGGATGCCCGTTAGATTGGAGTAAAGAAGATGAGCTTGTTCCATATCCTACAAATTGTCGGGTTTCCGACTTTAGGTGAAGGTCGCTGACAATGGCGGAAATACCGCCTTTATTGGCCAAACGACCCATTTTAAAAATAGGCCCTAGGATTGCTCTTAGAAAACTATGCCCCCGTGGGCCTTGTTAACTAAACTCTGGATTAGGAGAACCTTGTGAGTTGCAAACCAAACCCGGACGCGGCGATGGATCCTCGAAATGCCGAACATCCCTGTTACTCAGAAGCGGCGCACCACTTTTTTGCCCGAATGCATCTGGCTGTGGCTCCAGGTTGTAATATTGCTTGCAATTACTGCAACCGCAAATACGACTGCGCCAATGAGTCCCGCCCTGGCGTGGTGTCAGACCGGCTGACTCCAGAAGAGGCTTTAAAGAAGGTATATAAAGTGGCCGAATCAGTCAAAGAACTCTCGGTCGTCGGAATTGCTGGGCCTGGAGACGCTTTGGCAAGCCCGCAAAGGACCTTTAAAACCTTAGAGATGATTAGGGAGCATTTCCCAGATCTAAAACTTTGCCTTTCAACTAACGGCCTTAACCTTAGTAAGTACGCCAGTCGTCTGGCCCAATTAGGGGTGGATCATGTGACCGTTACCTTAAACACCTTTGATCCTAAAACGGCGCTTAAAATCTACGCTTGGATTAAGTACAAAGGTAAAAAAGAAAATAGTTTAGAGGCGGCGGCCAACTTTATTGTTAAACAACAAGAAGGGATTAAGGCGCTAGTCAACCTGGGGGTGTTGGTTAAGGTTAACAGCTTGCTGATGCCCGGAATCAACGATCAAGAATTGCCCTTGGTGTCAAAAAAGCTGAAGTTGATGGGGGTGTTTATGCACAACATCATGCCCCTAATCGCCAAGGCCGAACATGGCACCCGCTTTGGCCTCGAAGGCCGCCCAGAGCCCACGCCCGAAGAGTTGGAAACCGTAAGAGAAGCTTGCGGCGATATCAAACAAATGGCCCATTGCAGGCAGTGCCGCGCGGACGCCGTGGGCAAATTAGGGGAAGACCAATTCGCCAATTTCTCTAAAGAAAATTACCAAGAAATGGAAATCCCCGAATCCAACTTCTTTGAAAAACGGGAGCTTTGGCGCAACCGGGTGGCTTTTCAGGCAGCGCAGAAAAAGACAGGTGTAATGCTGCCAACAGGCCCCAAGGTTAAGATTGCGCTTTGCAGCCAATCGATGGGGGTGGTGGACCAGCATTTTGGTCATGCAAAGGGATTTTATATTTATCAAGTCGAAGATGGGGTAGCTAGGTTGCTTAACTACCGGCAATTATCCACCGCCTATTGTGACGGCGAGGATAGTTGCGGCGACAAAGAAACCGTACTTACCCAGATTTTATCCCTACTTGAGGGCTGCCAAGCCGTGGTTAGCCTCAAGGTTGGGTATCCAATCTTTAAAAAATTGAGCGCAGAGGGTATTTTGCCGGTGGTAAATCTAGCTGGGCGACCGCTGGCTGAAGCCGCTGTAGAGGCCGCTGAATTAGTTTTGCAGCGCGGCCAGCTCGATCAACAAAACAACCGGAAAGAAAAATCCCAAGAGGTAGTATGAAAGTGATGATCAATGAAAAAGAGGGGTTGCTTTCGGTTTATATCCCTAAAAAAGATTTAGAAGAGGCGGTAGTCCGCAAAGAACCAGCTGAGGGCTTTGGAGGCACCCTAGAACTAGCTAACGGGATGAAACTTTATATCGAACCTATTAAACCTGCTCCTAGACTGCCCATCACGGTAGAAGCAAAAAAGGTATAGCTATGATCGTTGATACCACCCTTCGAGACGGCGAACAAACCCCGGGGGTTAATTTTTCTACTAAAGAAAAGTTGGCCATCGCCATACAACTGGATCAGGCCGGGGTGGCCTGTATTGAGGCGGGAACCCCGGCCATGGGGCGCGCTGAAAAACAGGCGATTAAGGAGATTATTGAACTTGGGCTAAACTCCCAGATTGTCCCTTGGAACCGCGCTTTAGAAAGGGATGTGGATCATAGCTTGGAGATTGGGGCGCAGTGGGTTCATATCTCGTTGCCTGTATCTTCTAATTTAATGTTTAAAAAAATGGGTTACCAGCCCAACCAAATTCTAGCGCAACTAGAACGGGTGGGCCGGTATGTGGTTGCGGCGGGGGCGAAGCTGTCTGTAGGTGCCGAAGACGCTACAAGAGCAGAGGCCGAATTTCTTTTGGATTATGGTCTTTTGGCCCAAGAGATCGGGGCAAAGCGGCTGCGACTTTGTGATACGGTGGGGATTATGGACCCCTTTAGTTTAAAAGCAAGGTTAGGAGACTTGATCAAAAAGCTTCAGGTGCCCGTAGAGATTCATGCTCATAACGATCTTGGTATGGCCACCGCCAATGCTTTAGCCGCTTTTGACGCCGGCGCAAAATGGATTGACACCACGGTTTTGGGTCTAGGGGAGCGGGCTGGGAATACGCCACTCGAAGAGATTGTCTTGGCTTTAAAAATCACTCGGGGTGTAGATGTAGGGGTCAAGTTAGCTAAGTTAGCTAAGTTGGCCGCGCTAGTCAGCCAAGCAGCAGGAAGGCCCATACCCGAAGGTAAATCAATCTTAGGTCCCAAGGTATTTTGCCATGAATCGGGAATCCATGTGGACGGTGTGCTTAAAGACCCTACCAACTATGAACCCTTTTCCCCTGAACTAGTGGGGGCAAGTCGGAGCTTTTTGATTGGCAAACATTCGGGCAGTAAGGCGGTTTTATATAAGCTTGCAGAACTAGGGCTTACCCTTTCTCAAGCGAAATTGGGTCCGTTGGTACGCTTGATCTTGGAGCGGGCCGGCCGTCACAAGGGTGGACTTTCAGACGACCATATTCGCCACCTAGCCCTAGCTCAACCAAAGTCCTCTCTTTAGTGATTCCGCAAATAACCTAGTCCCTTTCGGGGCTAGGTCTCACCATTGTTCTAGCTCAATATTAAGTTTTTGGATTCGGTAAGCGATTTGCCTAGGGGTCATGGCTAGAAGCCTAGCGGCTTTGGCCTGCACCCAACCAGCTTGGCGCAGCGCGGCCAGCACCCGTTCGCGTTCATTGGCTATTTTGCCAAAAGCCGGAAACTCGCCTATTTCGGCAGGTTTAGCTTGTAATTGGGGCTCTGGTTTAGGGGCTTGGGTCATCTTGTGAAGGCTATGGCTCAAGCAAGCTCCGGTGGTGCAGGGTAACTGGGCCGCCTGAATATGGCCACCGTGAGCGGTCACCGCTGCCCGGTGGATGCAGTTTTGGAGTTCTCGCACGTTCCCTGGAAACCCACATTGTAGCAAAATCCCCATCGCTTCGGTATCAATACTCAAAGGCCTTCCGGTTTGGGCCGAAAGGGTTTCTAAAAAATGCTCAACCAACAAAGGAATATCTTCCGCCCGCTGCCTCAAAGGGGGTAAAAAGAGGGGCATCACATTTAGCCGGTAATAAAGGTCCTCGCGGAACCGCTTTTCTGCCACAGCCCTTTCTAAATCAACGTTAGTCGCGGTGATGATCCGCAAGTTGACCTGGATGGTTTCTTCCCCGCCTAAACGCTCGAATTCGCCCTCTTGTAGCACGCGCAAGAGTTTGGCTTGAAAGCTAAGACTGGTGTCGCCAATCTCATCTAAAAAGATCGTGCCCCCATCGGCAAGGTCAAAGCGCCCGACCCGCCTCTTGACCGCGCCCGTAAAGGCTCCCTTTTCGTATCCAAACAATTCAGATTCGAGTAGGTTGTCTGGCAGTGCAGCGCAGTTAACCTTGACAAACGGACCTCGGGCGCGGGGGCTTTGGTAATGGATTGAGCTGGCAACTAACTCCTTACCGGTGCCCGATTCACCTCTGACCAAAACAGTGGTGTCCCAAAGGGCGACTTGGCGGATTAACTCAAATAGTTTGAGCATGGGGGGCGATTGGCCCACCATGTTTTCAGGTCGGTGTTGCAGTTTTAGGGCGCGTTTTAGCTCTGACTGTTCGGCCACAACCTGGGCGGTTTTCTGTTCTAAAAGAGCAAAGCGCGACAAAACCCCGCCAATCAGGTTAGCTAGCAGTTGGGCAATTTTTTGGTGCTCATCGAGCCGAAAATTTTCTTTGGCATCTAAGGTGACACTAAAGGCCCCTAACACCTGATCCCCGCTTAAAATTGGCACTCCCACAAAAGCCGAATTGGCTTGGTTTGATTTAAGCCGATTTAAAAACCTTGGGTCGTCACCAATCCGACGAATGGCCAAGGGGCGTTTGGTGGCGGCAATCAGCCCGGTAATACCCTCGCCTTTGTTGTAGCGAACCAGTCCTTGAGGTAGTTGATCCTGGGCGTAGGCGGCTTCTACTAGAAGGCTTTTTTCTCCCGGCTCAAACAAGGCCACCATGCTGCTTAGATAGCCCATTTTTTGGCCTAAAACCTCCAGGATTTCGGACAACATTTTTTGGCTGTCCAATGCCTTTTTAAAGATCTGGCTCACCAGATACAAAGTATCAATGGCCTTATCGTTGAGATCTCTCATTTCACCCCCTTTGGGAACGAGATTTCAACCCGAACCCCGCCGAGAATGGAGTCTTCTAAAAATACCCCTCCCCCTTGCCGAGTAACCAGCCGATGGACTAAGGCCAAGGAAATTCCTTCGTGCCCAGCTTTGGTGGAAAACAAAGGCTGGAATACTTTGGCCCGGTTTTCAATCGGAATCCCAGGCCCGTTGTCTTCCACTGAAATTAATACTTGGTTATTGGCCTCATAAAAACGCAATTGGAGTTTTCCTGTACCCGTGGGAATCGCTTCTATAGCGTTGTCAATAACCGCCCCAACCATCATTAGCATCACTGGCAAGGGAAAGGGAAAATGGGCGTCTGGTTGGCGATCACTAAACGACCAATCGATTCGGTTTTGCCCCAAAGTGGCTTGGTAGCTCTCCTTTAAACTCTCTGCTAATTCGGAGGCGCGGCAGCTTCCGCCTGCGTCAGGATTTTGCGGGGCGAAACGGGAAAACTGTTCTAATTTGGCCTCGATCTCATCGAGTTCCTCGCGCAGATAGCGCCCGCTCCCCATTAGGTTAATATCTCCGATTTCGCCCGCCTGCTCCATTAGCCTCGCTGAAACCGCTTTGGCTACGTTAACCGGTTGTTGGATCGAAAGCACCAGTCCGCTGATTAATTCACGCCGAGCCATGCTCCGCTCCACCTTGGCGGCGGCTAAGGCTTGTTGCCCTAATTTGAGTCGTTTTTCTTGGGTTTCAAGGGCGGTCAGGTCGCTTAAGGTGATCATAAATAGGCTACCCGACTTTTCGGAATAACTTAAATATGCAGCCGGCACCCGTTCTGCTTGAAACAAAAAGGCCCTAATTTTTCCTTTGGCTAAAGGGATCTCGATCCGCTTGGGTTCTACCTTTTGTGCGGATCCTATAAGACCTAAAAAAGTTTCGGTTAAATGGCTTCTTGAGTTTTTGCCCATGTCGGCCATTAAGGTTTTGGCCGCAAGGTTATCTAAACGGGTTTTGCCCTGGTCGGTGATTACAAAAACTAAGTTCGAGCTTAGGTTTACCAGTTTTTCTAAAAAATCCCGCTGTTGTTTTATCTCCTCTTCCAGCCGCTTTTGATCGGTAATATCCTGAAGTGTAAACACAAAATGGTTTACTGTCCCGTCGGGATTAATCGTGGGCGAGGCGGTGGTATGAGCGAGTTTGAATAGGTCTCTATTTAACTTAATGTCACCTACAAAAGAGAGCCCTTGGTCCATCTGGGTCTTAAGCTGATTGGCGGTCTTGCGGCTGTCTTTGTGCCAGAGGTCGTGAATTAGTTTGCCAATTAGTTCAGGGCCGTTTAGGTCGGCTAAGATACCAAAGGCGGGGTTAAATAGGCGAATCTCGCCTTTGCCATCGGTGACGGCTACGGCGTCGGTGGTATGGCAAAGCGCCAGTTCCATTTGTCGCTGAAGGGTTGCTTGTTGACCTGCTTGTCGCTCTAGGCGGACCACCCCCTCTTCGAGTTCATCGAAAAAGTTGTTCATCCGGTCACCTAAAGCCCCCAGCGCCCGATCCTTTTTAGGCAGGGACGCTAGGCCGGGGCGGATTTGCTTGATTTCAAACAACCACTCTTTGAACATGACTATTTTCCAGCTAAAAGTTGGGCCTCTTTAAGGAGGCAATAGAGTTCTTGGCCTTCCCACTTCACTTCATATACATAACCCAAATCGGGCCGGTATCGCATAATGGTTATTTGTCCTTGGGTGCCTTGAGCGGCCAATAGGGCACCGTTTAGGTAGAGGTCGTTAGCCGCCAAAACCTTTGCACCTGTTTCAAACAAAGGCGGGCTCCAAGGGTCTTCTGCGTCGATTAATTCCTTTTCACGACAACCGACTATTTGATCCTTTTCCAAGAAATGGACCTGATACACTAATTCATCTAAAAACGAACCGGTGCCAATAACAAATCCTAGGTCACCCTTGATTTGTAAGACTTCACCAGGGCCTTTATTAGGCATGGTGCCATCGTTTTTGAGGTCCACTACAATACGGACCGCCTGTCCTTCTTCGAAGATTCCTGACATTTTGACAAAATTGACAAAGGTTTTTGGAAAGATCGTCAACTACAGCCATTACAACCGGAGCCACAACCTTGGGTGTTTTGAAACTTGGCGCGGATCGCGTCGTCACTATAAGCATGTTTCTCCCAGGCTAATTTTAAGGCTTTTTTGTAAGCCAAAAATAACTCTTCACCGGGATAATCGTCTGGGTCGATTCCGCTTAGATAGCCATTGAAGTCTTCTAATACGTGGAGCCGCACGGACATCATCCGTTGGGGTAGATATTCGATCCCAAACAATTCGAAAAAATCCTCTGCCGTTTCGCAATCGGCCATCTCGTCTTTCCAGGGCATATAAGCAAACTCCTTTTTATCAGGTTTCCCGGTGAAACCGGTTATATAAGGGTCTTAGGTTGCAGTTAGAATGCCAGTAGAGGCCTATGGTAAAAACCTAGTTCAAGGACCCCACAATTTGTCGGTTTTGCGACAATAGGTAGGGTTTGCTGCAAAGCTACTAAACAGCCCAATTGGGGTGAATGTCAATAAAGTGCTATTAAAACATAGGATTGCAATAATGGTTTCCTAGGCTGGCATAGAGTCTGAAGAAAGGAACCTGACAACAACTTGAAAGCCAGTACCAACATTAAGGAGAAAACATGGCTAAGACGAGACAATGCGCGATTTACGGAAAAGGTGGGATCGGCAAATCAACCACCACCCAAAACTTGGTGGCTGGTTTGGCCGAGTTGGGCAATAAGGTAATGATTATTGGTTGTGACCCCAAGGCCGATTCAACGAGGCTAATCCTCCACGCTAAAGCGCAAAACACGGTAATGCAGCTAGCTGCTGAGGCCGGTTCGGTGGAAGACTTAGAGCTCGAAGACGTAATGCTTACTGGCTACCGAGGGATCAAGTGTACCGAAGCCGGCGGGCCAGAACCTGGCGTGGGTTGCGCTGGTCGCGGGGTAATCACGGCTATTAACTTTCTTGAAGAAGAAGGCGCTTATACCCCTGATTTGGACTTCGTGTTTTACGACGTTTTGGGCGACGTAGTCTGCGGCGGTTTCGCTATGCCGATTCGCGAAAACAAAGCGCAAGAGATTTACATTGTAGTTTCAGGCGAGATGATGGCGATGTACGCGGCCAACAACATTGCTAAAGGGATCGTTAAATATGCGAAGTCTGGCGCCGTTCGCTTGGCAGGCTTGATTTGTAACAGCCGCAATACGGACCGTGAAGACGAATTGATTATAGCTTTGGCCGAACGCTTGGGCACCCAGATGATCCACTTTGTTCCAAGGGACAACGTCGTTCAACGTGCTGAAATTCGCCGGATGACCGTTATCGAGTATGACCCCGCCCACAAGCAGGCAGAAGAATACCGGACCTTGGCCCGCAAGATTGTGGCCAACGAAAAGAAAGTAGTTCCGACCCCAATCACCATGGAAGAACTTGAAGAACTCTTGATGGAGTTTGGCATCATGGAAGTTGAAGACGAAAGCATTATCGGCAAGACTGCCGTTCAAGAAGCCTAAAGGCCAAGGAGAAGCTAGATGAACGCAAATAAAAATCTCACCAAAGCCGAAGCGCAAGACCTCATTTCGGAGGTCTTAGCTGCCTACCCGGCAGAGGCCAAAGCGGATCGGGAAAAACACCTTTATGTAAAAGAAGCGGGCGAGGAATCGACTGGTTCTTGTGTCACGGCCAACCGGAAATCGCTGCCTGGTGTGATGACCATTCGGGGCTGTGCTTATGCTGGCTCCAAAGGCGTGGTCTTTGGCCCGATCAAGGATATGGTCCATATTAGTCACGGCCCAGTGGGCTGCGGGCAGTATTCTTGGGGCACTAGGCGAAACTACGCTATGGGCACCCCGGGTATCGATAACTTTGTGGTGATGCAGGTTACCTCTGACTTCCAAGAGCGAGACATCGTTTTTGGTGGAGACAAGAAGTTGGAACAAATTTTGATTGAAATCAAAGAGATGTTCCCCTTGGCTAAAGGGATCTCGATCCAATCGGAATGCCCAGTTGGTTTGATCGGTGACGACATTGAAGCGGTTTCTAAAAAAATGTCCGCCGAACTCGGTATGCCGATTGTGCCGGTTCGCTGCGAAGGCTTTAGAGGGGTTTCCCAATCTTTGGGGCACCACTTGGCCAACGACGCAGTACGCGATTGGGTTTTAGGCAAAACAGACCCTGAATTTGAGCCAACCGATTATGATGTAGCCATTATTGGTGACTACAACATCGGTGGGGACGCTTGGGCCAGCCGGATTTTATTAGAAGAAATCGGGCTCCGGGTGGTCTCCCAATGGTCGGGTGACGCCTCGATTGCCGAGGTGACCCATTCTCACCGGGCCAAGTTAAACCTTATCCACTGTTACCGGTCGATGAACTACATCTGCCGCTACATGGAGGAAAAGTACCAAATCCCTTGGATGGAATACAACTTTTTTGGTCCGACTAAGATTGAAAAATCGCTGACCGAGATCGCCTCCAAGTTTGATCAAAGTATTCAGGACAAGGCGGCGCAGGTAATTGCCAAGTACAAGCCTTGGATGGATCAAGTAAACGCCCGCTTCCGCCCGCGTTTAGAAGGCAAACGGGTCATGTTGTACGTGGGAGGTCTTAGGCCCCGCCACGTGATTGGCGCTTATGAGGACTTGGGTATGGAAATCTTGGGGACCGGATACGAGTTTGGTCACAATGACGATTATCAAAGGACCATGGATCACTTGAAAAATACCACCTTGATTTATGACGACGTTACTAGTTTTGAACTAGAAGCGTTTGTCAAAAAAATCAATCCAGACTTGGTGGGTTCGGGGATCAAGGAAAAATATACTCTACAAAAGATGGGTTTCCCCTTCCGCCAGCTCCACTCTTGGGACTATTCGGGTCCCTACCATGGTTATCATGGTTACCCGATTTTTGCTCGAGACATGGACATGGCCATCAACGCACCGGTCTTTGGTAAAGTCAAAGCCCCTTGGAAGTCATAAGGAGAATCATGTTAGACGAAAACAAAACCAGCGGCGAAACCTTGGTGGTCGAGGATCACAATCAGATCTTCAGCCAGCCAGTGTTTGTCGAGACCTTTAAAAACAAGGCGGCTTTTGAGTGTGGCGAGGGCGCTGAGGCGGTTGCTAAGCAACTCGATTATTCAAAGTCGGCTGAGTACAAGGAAAAAAACTTTGCCCGCTCAGCTTTGACCATTAACCCGGCCAAGGCTTGTCAACCTCTGGGGGCGATTTTGGTGGCTTCGGGTTTTAAAGGCTGCCTGCCTTATGTCCACGGTTCGCAAGGCTGTGTGTCGTATTTTAGGAGCCACTTTAACCGCCACTTTAAAGAGCCTTTCTCGGCGGTTTCAGACTCGATGACCGAAGACGCTGCCGTTTTTGGGGGCAACAAAAACATGGCCGAAGGCTTAAAAAACGCTTTGGCTTTATATAAGCCTGAGATGATTGCGGTCTCGACCACCTGTATGGCCGAAGTTATCGGGGACGATTTAAACGCTTTTATTGGCAACGCCAAAAAAGACGGGGCTATTCCTACTGAATTCCCAGTGCCTTATGCGCACACCCCTAGTTTTGTGGGGAGTCACGTGACTGGTTATGACCAGATGATGCGGGGCTTTATGTTCTACTTTACTAAGGACAACGCCAAAGCGGCCAAGGACAACGGTAAAATCAACCTGATCCCTGGATTTGACCCCTTCACGGTGGCCAACATCCCGGCGATGAAAGATATGTTGAGCCAGATGGGGGTAGAATACACCGTTTTAGGGGATAACTCGGAGATTTTAAACACTCCAATGGACGGTCACTACCAGATGTATGCTGGCGGCACCACCATTGCGGAAGTAACCGATGCCAAAAACGCTAAAGCTACCTTTACCTTACTGCCTGACTCGACCTCCAAGGTGACGGCCTCTTGCGTTAAAGACGATTGGGAACAAGAATTTGTCGAACTTACCCCAATGGGTATCAGTGGCACTGACCAGTTTTTGATGAAAGTATCAGAAATAACTGGTAAAGAGATTCCAGATTCTTTGGCGAAAGAGCGGGGTCAAGCCCTGGATGCCATGGCTGATTCGAACTATTACCTCCACGGCAAACGGTTCTCGATTTTTGGAGACCCGTCTTATGTAGAGGCGCTAGTTGATTTCTATATGGAATTGGGCGCTGAGCCTCTACATATTGTGGTCTCTAACAGCACCAAGAAGTGGGGCCGAGCCCTACAAAAGAAGTTGGACGCCAGCGAGTTTGGCAAACAAGCGCAGGTTCACCATGGGGCCGATCTTTGGCACTTGCGGAGCTTGATGTTTGAAGAAAAGCCCGACTTTTTAGTAGGCAGTACCTATGGTAAGCAGTTGGCTCTGGACGTCGGGGTGCCGCTAGTGCGGATTGGATTCCCGATCTTTGATCGGCACCATTTGCACCGGTATTCCACCTTTGGGTACAAAGGGGTGATCAACCTGCTTACTTGGACCGTAAATACCTTGCTCGACGATCTCGACCGCAAGGCGACCTTTAACAACGACTTTGTCAGGTAGGTCATGTTAACCAGCGAATTAAGGGAAGTTCTGGTCGAAGAGGATTGCGACCATAACGCCAAAAAACAAACCCCAGGCTGCCCCCGGCCTACGCCGGGCAAGGCAGGGGGCGGATGTGCGTTTGACGGAGCCTTTAGTTCGCTAGTGCCTATTACCGATGCGGCCCATATTGTCCATGGGCCCATAGGTTGTGTAGGTAATGCTTGGAACAATCGAGGGGCCAAATCCTCAGGCCCTTTGATGTACAAAAATGCATTTGCTACCAATATAAACAACAACGATGTGGTTTTTGGTGGCGAAAAGAAGCTGTATCAGGCGATTAAACAGATTATTAAAACCCACAATCCTCCGGCGGTGTTTGTTTACCAAACCTGTGTGACTGCCATGATTGGTGATGATTTGGGGGCTTTGTGCAAGGCGGTTTCAGAAAAAACCGGTGTACCTGTAATCCCGGTGGAATCTCCCGGCTTTATTGGCAGTAAAAACTTTGGCAACCGGTTAAGTGGAGATGCGGTTTTAAGGCAGGTGATTGGGACCCAGGAGCCCAAGGCGGAGCACCCCTTTAACTTTAATATTATCGGCGAATTTAATATTGCTGGAGAATTCTGGGAAGTGGCCCCGATCTTTGACCAGCTTGGGATTAGGCTGATCTGCACTCTATCTGGGGACGCAAGATACCACCAAGTGGCTATGATGCATAAAGCCCAGGTGAACATGATGGTTTGCTCAAGAGCGCTGCTTAATGTGGCTAGAAGGTTGCGTGAGCTTTACGGGATACCCTATTTTGAAGGGTCTTTTTACGGAGCGCAAAACTTCTCTAACAGCCTTAGACAGCTAGTTGAGTATTTTGGCGATGCCACCCTAAAAGAAAAAACCGAAGCCCTTATCGCCCATGAGACCGCCAAACTAGAACCCCAATTATGCGCCCTCAAGGCCAAACTAAAAGGTAAAAAGGCGTTGTTGTACACGGGCGGAGTCAAGAGTTGGTCTTTGGTAGGGGCGCTTCAAGAATTAGGGATTGAGGTCATCGCCACGGGGACCAAAAAATCGACCGAAGAAGACAAGGCCCGGATTAAAGAATTGATGGGCGAAGAGGCCGAGATGATTACCGATGGGTCGGCGCCTAATCTACTCAAACTTTACCACGAAGCCGGGGCTGATCTATTGATGGCTGGCGGGCGAAATCAATATACGGCGCTGAAGGCCAAGCTACCTTTTGTCCATGTCAACCAGGAACGGGATCTAGCCTTTGCTGGTTATTCCGGGTTTTTGCGTTTTGCCAAGCAATTGGTGTTTGCCATTGAGTCCCCGGCCTATGCCTGGGCTAAACGTCCCTTTGGAGCGCAATCATGAGCGCTAGTCTCTTGGCTAATCCGATTAAACTTTCCCAACCAGCAGGAGCCGCCTTGGCTTTTATGGGGATTAAGGGCGCGGTGCCTCTTTGGCATGGGGTGCAGGGCTGTACGGCCTTTGCGAAGATTTTGTTTATTGGTCATTTTCGTGAGCCCTTCCCTTTCCAAACAACCGCCCTGGCGCAAACCAGCGTAGTAATGGGGGGAGACCCTAACGTGATCGAGGCAGTGGATAACTTGGCTTCCTCCAGTTTGATTGGCCTCTTAACCACCGGGGTGGCCGAAACCAGCGGGGTTGATTTAGGCCGTTTGGAAAAAGAAATTGCTATCAGGCACCCTAAGCTAAAACTGGCCGCAGTAAGCACCCCCGACTTTGAGGGCAGCCTGCAAACCGGCTGGGTCAAGGCTTGCGAGGTGATGTTAAACCGGTTGGTGGCCCCGAAAACCGAAACTAAACCAAAACAGGTGCTATTTTTGATGGGCCCCTATTTTACCCCTGGTGAGGTCGAAGAGTTGCGTGAACTCTGCGAGTTTTTGGGCCTTGATCCGCTATTTTTCCCAGACTTGGGGGATAGCTTGTTAGGCTATTTAGGCGAGGAAGAAAACGCTAAAGGGGCGATTGGAGGGATTGAAGTTGAGCAGATTAAGGGGCTTTCTAATTCGGCCTTGGTGATCTCTTTGGGCCAGTCGATGAAGGCTTTAGGTCAGCGGTTTAGTTTTGGGTCCCAAACCAACTGGGCCCACTTTGACCATTTAGCCCAGTTAGACGAGCTGGACAGCTTTTACCTGAAACTACTTGAGCTCGCTGGCTTGACCGAGTTACCCAAACGTTTGGCTAAGCAAAGGGCCCATTTTTTAGATGTTTTATTAGACACAGAATACTATTTTTACGAAAAATCGGTCGCCCTAGTGGGGGACCCTGAACTGATCCACCGCTGGCGGGCTCCCTTGACCTCAATGGGGCTCAAGTGTCGAGCCTATTCGGGGGTGAGGTTTGAAGAGGAACCAGCAAAAGACTTAAAAGAGGTCGAGGCCGATTTATCCATTAATCCGGCAAATTTGCTATTAGGAAACAGCCATGTTGCCGAGTTGGCCGAGTATCTAGATTTAGCGGCGCTAAGGACCGGATACCCGGTCGAAGACCAAATTGGCGAGCCCACCCAAGTTAGACTGGGCTACAAAGGTGCGGCCCACCTCTTTACCCAGGTGGCCAACGCTTTAATGGAGCAATTGGAACATGCGACCCCCTATCAGTCGCCTTTACAAGCAACCCTTCTTTAAAGGAGCCCAATGAAGGTTAAAGCCCAGATATTGGCCCCGGAAGCGCCCCCAGGGGCCCTCCGAATCGCCTTCGCGAGTACCGACGATTTGCGGGTGACCGATCACTTTGGCAAAGGGCTGGTGTTTTATTTATACGATGTGTTTGCCAGCGGTTGGAAAAAGGCGGGCAAGATTGTTTTTACCCCTGAAGAGGGGGACCAAAAGGAACATGGCGATAAAAACTTCGCCAAGGTTGAGGCCTTAAAAACCTGCCATATCGTTTATTCCGCCGCAATTGGCGGACCTGTGGCGGCAAAATTGACCCAACAAAAGATTCAACCTTTAGTGATAAAGGAACAAGACCTAATCGAGGAACTACTCAAACAGTTTAAAGAGATGCTCTCTGGAAACTGCCCTCCTTGGGTCAAAAAAATCCTGGGTCAAAATGACCCCAATCGATTCGACGCCTTTGAAGATGAGGAGGAAGACGAGTAATGAGCGCCCTGAAAAAAAACGGAGAAACCTACGATCCCCGCTATATTAAAGCGGTTAACGCCGAAAATTGTATCGGATGTGGTCGTTGTTACAAGGTGTGTGGACAAGAGGTTTTTAACCTAGTTGAACGCGCCGACCTGGATATGGACGACGACGATTACGAAGACGAAGGCGCAATGGTGATGTCGGTGGCCAACGATGGCAACTGCATCGGTTGTGAGGCCTGTAGCCGGGTTTGTCCCAAAAACTGCCATGAATTCGAACGAGCTGCTTGATTTAGAACTTAGAATTCCACCCAACCTCCTCACGGAGGGGGCCCCCTGGGATAGAGGCGTCCAACTTCGAGCCCAGGGGGCCTTTTTGGGGGCTGCGTTAGGGGATGCTTTGGGAGGCACTACCGAATTTATGACCCCTTCTGAAATTGAATACAAACATGGGGTCCATAAGGAAATGATCGGAGGGGGTTGGTTGCGGCTCAAACCCGGCCAAGTGACCGACGACACCCAGATGAACCTAGCTCTGGGCCAGAGTATTATTGATCGCGGGGGCTTGGACCCCTCGGATGTGGCGGCTAAGTTTTTAGCCTGGATGCGTTCAAAACCAATTGATCTGGGCTCCACCGTCCGTCAAGGATTGCAGCAGTTTCGTAGAAGCGGATTGGCTCTCGCCGAGCCTTCGGAATATGCAGCCGGTAACGGGGCGGCGATGCGAATGTTACCCGCCATTTTAGCCGCCTTAGAAGACCGGGAAAAAATGCAGGAATGGGTGCTTGGCCAAGCGCGGATAACCCACAATAACCCGGTTTCTGATGCGGGGTGCCTTTTTTTGGCGGATTTAATCCGAGCGGCTTTATTAATGGGGGGGCGAGCGCCCCTAAAATCAATTGCTTTTTCTTGGATCGAGCTTTATCCAAACCTGTTCGATTTCAAACGCTTTAAGCGAAGTGTGGACGGTTATTTGCCCAACAGTGTTAAAACGGCCCTACATTTTTTCTTTTCCACTGGAGATTTTGAGGCTTGTTTAGTAGGCGTGGTTAACGCGGGCGGAGACGCGGATACTAACGGGGCTTTGGCGGGGATGTTAGCCGGGGCTTTTTATGGGCCCACCGAATTGCCTAGACGGTGGCTTAAAGTGTTAGACAGTCCGACCCAGATCGAAATAAATCGTCAGGTATCTCAGATTTGGCAGCAATTTTATTCTCATCAAGAGACCCCATGAATCTACCAATGGAACCCTCTAAGGCAAAGCGTTTCAGAGCCCAACTAGAAGCCCACCAAACCGGGCTGGAGTATGGTGAGTTTATGGCGCAAATCCTCGCTAGTCACCTTGCTGGTGAAGGCGCGATGCCCTATTATTTGGGTCTTAAAGAGAGTGAATTCGAAAAGATGATCAAGGCGTATTTTGGGGACTTGAGGGTGGTCGCGCCCACTTGCGCCCCTTTAGATGAAAGCCGTTGCCCTGAACGCGAGGACCTAGAACGCTACTTAGCTTCAGAAGCCGAAAACTTAAACCCCTCAACCCTGTGGTTTATCCAAATCATAATTGCCGGGCTTTTGGGTGCTAACCACCTTTGGGAGGATCTGGGCTTGGTTAGCCGTCCTGAATTAAGGCGGTTATTAGAAGCGGTTTTCCCAAAAATGGCGGTGAAAAACACCCAAAACATGCGGTGGAAAAAATTTATTTATAAACAACTTTGTATTGCTGAGGGATTTGTTTACGTCTGCCGCTCTCCAAGCTGCGAGCAATGTAGCGAATATTCCTTATGTTTCGAAACCAAAGAGGAACAAACATGACCCAACAAATTAGTTTCAAAAGTATCAGCGCTCCAAAGGTGATGGAGCGGCGCAAAAAGGAGTTTCCTCCTTTTATAATCGACCTGCGCCCTCCTGCTGCCTATTTGGAAGGGCACTTGGCGGGGGCCTTTAATTTTCCACTTGAGCACTTAACCGATCATTTAGAAGAACTGCCCCCATTTTCGGCGATTGTTGTTTATAGCGACGAGGCTGGCCAGGATTTAGAATTGGCTTTAAACCTTCTAGCCGAAAACGGGTTTACCAATTTTATGGCCGTGGAGGGGGGTTGGCCCGCCTTAAAAGACGCGGTCAAAGGCGAGGCCAAATTAAGCGATTGGGCTCCAGAGGATTGGTTGGCCAGGGTGGATTCGGTCTTAACCGAACGGGTCCGGCCAACTTTGCAGGCAGACGGCGGTGATGTGCGCCTTTTAGAGGTGACCCAAGGTCACCTTAAACTAAAATACCTAGGCGCTTGTAACGGCTGCCAAGCCAGCAGCGGCGGAACCTTGATCATGATTAGAGCCGCTCTGGCCGCCCACTTAAACG
>Ga0156797_152_pt6 | contig 20514 bp, 19 predicted proteins | sample RifOxyD2_FD_112098 | JGI IMG/M metagenome (GOLD analysis project Ga0156797, IMG submission 112098) | Candidatus Lambdaproteobacteria bacterium RIFOXYD2_FULL_50_16 | reverse complement strand
ATAACAAACAACGTTATTTTAGAGCTTAATCTACTTGTTTCGTTTTTGGGAACGGTTGACCAGCATATCAGTGATGTTTCTACCAGAATAAATAGTGATATCAGACCTGTGTTTACTTGGATTAATTACTCAAGAATGATAAATTTTCATATCAATCAATATTACCAGTCTGGTTTAATAAGAATGGTATTATCGCCTGTAAATATAAGGAAACTAGACGAAACGCTTACTTGGTTTAATACGCCTTATGGCAACGAATTGAATCGCCAAGCTATAGAATGGAATGAGGGTAGGAAAACGAAAGGCGATTTAATAGAAATATACGGGATTGAGCGCCAAAAAAGCTCTGAAGCGATAGAGTTTTTGGGAGAAATCAAAGACAAAGTCGCCGAATCCTTAACGCAGTGAAAACGATCACTTCTACGGGATTTTCTAAACCAAAATCTCCACCCCGGCGAGCCATTGGGCGACCTCTTTGGCGTGGTAGGTGAGGATTAGGCTAGCGCCGGCGCGTTTAAAGGCGGTCATGGTCTCTAACACAGCTTTTTTATAGTCGAGCCAGCCGTTTTGGCCGGCGGCCTTGAGCATGGCATATTCGCCCGAGACGTTGTACACCGCGACCGGTACATCAGAGAGTTCAGCCAAGGCGCGGACTACGTCTAGGTAAGGCAAGCCGGGTTTGACCATCACCATATCCGCCCCTTCGCTCAAATCGAGATTAAGCTCACGAATCGCCTCTTTTACGTTGGCCGGGTCCATTTGGTAGGTCTTTTTATCTCCCTTTTTAGGCGCAGAATCCAGGGCGTCCCGGAAGGGGCCGTAAAAGGCGCTGGCGTATTTGGCGGTGTAGCTCAAAATCCCAACCTTAGTAAATCCAGCCTCGTCCAGCGCCCGGCGGATCACCTCCACCCGGCCATCCATCATGTCCGAAGGGGCGATAATGTCCGCCCCCGCTTGGGCCTGACTCACCGCCTGTCTGGCTAAAATTTCGAGGGTTTCGTCATTGAGAATTTCCCCCTCGGCGCTGACCAACCCGTCGTGTCCGTCTGAGCTATATGGGTCCATGGCCACGTCAGTGATCAAACAAAGTTCAGGCAGTTCCTTTTTAAGGAGCCGTAAGCACTGGTGATAAAGCCCTTGAGGGTTGGCAGATTCGGTGGCTACCCGGTCTTTTAACGAATCTGGCAGCGCGGGGAACAGAACCACTGCTTTGATCCCCAAGGCGACCAATTCCTTGCACTCTTCTAAAAGCAGGTCTGGGCTGTAACGAAAGATGCCGGGCATACTCTTGATTTCGCTTTTGATCCCAGTGCCTTCTAAAATAAACAGAGGCATAACTAAATCGTCCACGGTGACCCGGTTTTCTTGAACCAGGTTTCGAATAGCTTGCGAGGCCCGGTTCCGCCGGGGACGAATCGGAATTTCCATGGAATGCCTATGGGAGGTATAATTTAGGGGTTACTTTTCCAAGCGTGGTACACCTTGTTTGCTTCTTCGGTCCAGCAGATGAATTTGTCAGATGTATCCCGACCTAAACTGGCGGCCAAGAAAAAGAAACCCTCGCTAGGTCTCATTTCCCCGTCTTTGCTAACCACTAAGACGGACATAAGACCCCGGCCCTCTGCTTCCTCTTCTAACGAAATCTCTTCTAACAAGTTTTGCAAATCCCAGTCGTGGGCCATGAAGTGCAACACTTTAATTTCCTTGGCAAACCCTTCGTAGGTAACCAATTCCCTTCGTTGGGCGACCCCGGACAGAAACCGTTTGCCTTCTCTTTTAGCTTGATTCCACTCTTCCTTTGTACCCTTCAGCGCTAGGCTCCAAAAACGATTAAAAGAGGGATCGTCAGCTCAAATGAGAATAGCCCTTGATCGCCGCATCCAGGGACTTAGCCATGTTTCGGCCCGAAGCAATGGCCCGAACAACCAGCGATTGACCCGTTGCCATGTCGCCCGCAGCAAAGACGTTTTTCAGATTGGTTTGGTAGTTGGTGGTTTTAACATTCCCTCGCTGGTCCAGTTCGACTCCCAACTGTTCAAGCAAACCTTCCTTAACAGGCGATTCAAAACCCATGGCTAAAAAAACCAAATCGGCCTTGATATTAAATTGGCTGTCAGGTCGCTCGCCCATTTGCCATTGGCCTGCCTCGTTTTTAGTCCAGTGGACCTCGACACATTCGAGACCGGTTAGTTTTCCTTCGCCTAAGGCACGCTTGGTATTAACCCCAAAAAGCCTAACACAGCCCTCTTCTTGAGAAGAACTGGTTCGGTGAATGCGGGGATATTCGGGCCAGGGGTTGTCCTGGCCTCGTTCTTTGGGTGGCATGGGTAGGATTTCTAATTGGGTCACATTCGCCGCACCTTGGCGGATGGCGGTGCCCACACAGTCAGAACCAGTGTCCCCACCTCCGATCACCACCACTTGTTTGCCCTTGGCCATAATCTCTGGGACGTTTATCTTTCGACCAGCGTTGCGCCGGTTTTGTTGGGTTAGGTAGGTCATAGCCATATGCACCCCTTCGACCCCGTCCAATTGCTTGAGGCCCCGTGGCTTTTCAGCGCCACCGGTCAGGCAGATAAAGTCAAAATCCTTTTGCAACTGCTCTACCTTAAGGTCTTTGCCAACCTCGATCCCCGTTTTAAAGGTGATCCCTGAACGCCGCATAATATCAACCCGCCGATCAACAACCCACTTTTCCAGCTTAAAATCAGGGATACCTAAGGCTAAAATGCCCCCTAAAACCTCGTTTTTTTCAAAAACCGTAACCTCGTGCCCGGCTAGGTTAAGTTGGGCCGCAGCAGCTAGCCCAGCAGGGCCGGAGCCAATCACTGCAATCTTTTTGGAAGACGAAGGGATTTGCGGAGTGGGCTCAACCCAGCCTTCAGTATAGGCCCGTTCGATAATCGCCAATTCGACCTGTTTGATCGAAACCGGGTCATCCACCAGTCCGGCGCAGCAGGCCGACTCACAGGGCGCTGGGCAAACACGACCGGTGAACTCTGGAAAATTGTTGGTTGACTGTAGGCTTCCGTAGGCATTTTTCCATTGCCCTTGGTAAATATATTCGTTGAATTCAGGAATCAAGTTTTGCACTGGGCAACCCCAATTACAAAAAGGCACCCCGCAATCCATACAACGAGCCGCTTGGGTAGCCAGTCGTCTTGGGGTTAGTCCGGTCTCGAATTCATTAAAATGTTGCTTGCGTTGACCCGCAGGCTGCTTTTTAGGGTTTTCCCGAACATATTCCAGGAAGCCAGTTGGTTTTCCCATTTAAGATGCCTTGGTGCTGTTGGTTGTAGCCAAGATTTTGCGGTATTCCAAAGGAATCACCAAAACGAACTCGGTTAGATGTTTTTTCCAGTTGTCCAAGAGGAGTTTAGCCCGCTTGCTACCGGTCAACTGATAGTGTTCCTCCACCATGGATTTGAGGAGTGCTGCATAATCGGGGTCGGTGACCTGTTCGATGTCAACTAGGCTTAAGTTGCAGCGTTTTTTAAAGAGCCGGTCTTGATCGTAAACAAACGCCAGCCCGCCACTCATCCCGGCTGCAAAGTTTTTGCCCGTCTCACCTAGAACCACCACCACCCCGCCGGTCATGTATTCGCAGCCATGGTCCCCAACACCTTCGACAACGGCCATCGCACCTGAGTTGCGCACGGCGAACCGTTCGCCGACTTTGCCGTTAAAGAAGGCCTTACCGCTGGTAGCCCCGTAAAGTAGGGTGTTGCCAGCGATCATGTTTTGGGTTGCCCGCCAAGTGGCACCATCGGGAATGCTTAGCACAATCTTGCCACCCGAAAGCCCTTTGCCCACATAATCGTTAGCGTCACCCTTTAAATTAAGGGTTAATCCACTAGGAATAAAGGCTCCCAAGCTTTGCCCCGCAGTTCCATTTAGGTCAACAATAATGGTGTCTTCAGGAAGACCCTGGGCATGGTATTTACGCGTAATCTCACTGCCCAACATGGTTCCAGTAGTACGGTTTCGGTTTCTGATATCCATCGAAAAACGGACCTTTTCGCCCCGCTCAATCGCTGGAGCCGCCAACTTGATCAGTTCCAAGTCCAAGATCCCATCTAGGTTTCTAGGTGGTTTGCCGATATTGCGGTAAACCCCATCGCGGCTTTTTGGTTTAGTAAAGAGTTTCCTAAAATCAAGCCCTTTAGATTTCCAATGATCAATGGCCTCTTTGGTTTTTAAACGGTCCACTTGCCCAACCATCTCTTCAAATTTTCGGTACCCTAAGGCGGCCATCAACTCGCGAACCTCCTGGGCAACAAAACGGAAGAAGTTGACTACATGGTCTGGGTCACCCTTAAACTTGCTACGTAGTTCCACGTCTTGGGTGGCAACACCCACGGGGCAGGTGTTTAAGTGGCATTTACGCATCATAATACAGCCTAAGATCACCAAGGCGCTGGTCGCAAAACCGAACTCTTCGGCCCCAATCAGGGCGGCAATAACCACGTCTCGGCCCGATTTAAGTTGGCCATCGACTTGAACCCGGATTTGGCCTCGTAGGTTGTTGGTCACTAAGGTTTGCTGGGTTTCAGCAAGGCCAATCTCCCAGGGTAAACCGGCGTGTTTGATACTGGTTGCGGGACTAGCTCCAGTACCCCCGTCATGTCCGGCAATGGTCACACTCTCGGCCAAGGCCTTAGAAACCCCGGCCGCTACTGTACCTACCCCAGATTCAGAAACCAATTTAACCGAGACATCCGCTTGGTTATTGGCGTTTTTGAGGTCGAAGATCAACTGCGCTAGGTCTTCGATCGAGTAAATATCATGGTGTGGCGGTGGGCTGATTAAGGTAACCCCGGGGATCGTATGCCGAAGTTTGCCAATATAATCGTCCACCTTAAAGCCGGGCAATTGCCCACCTTCACCGGGCTTTGCTCCTTGCGCTACCTTGATTTGAAGCTCGTCACCGTTAACCAAATAATGGCTAGTTACCCCAAAGCGACCTGAAGCCACCTGCTTGATTTTACTCCGCCTGGAATCGCCATTGGCGTCTGGAGTAAATCGGTCAGGATCCTCTCCGCCTTCTCCAGAGTTGCTCCTACCTCCGATCCGGTTCATCGCAATCGCCAAGGATTCATGGGCTTCGCGGCTGATTGAACCGATAGACATGGCCCCCGTAATAAAACGCTTGGTCAAGACGTCAACCGGCTCGACTTCTTCAATAGGAACTGGCGCTCGGGCGGTAAAATCGAAGTCAAACAGGTGCCGTAAAGATTGCGGATGGGATTCGTGGTCAACAAAATGGGTAAACTTTTTAAATGCAGCGTAGTCATTCCTGGTGGTCGCTTGCTGCAACATCGAGATCACAGTAGGGTTGTAGCCGTGGTATTCGCCTTGGCCACGCCAGTGGTATTCACCAGAGGTCATCAGCTTGTGGAAGCTCCGGGCTTCTGGGGCGTAGGCCCGCCGATGCCTCATACGAATCTCTCGGTGTAACTCCTCTAGCCCAATCCCTTCGACAACCGATTGGGTGCCTGCGAAGTGTTTTTCGATCAAGGTAGAGTTTAACCCCACCGCTTCGAAGATTTGCGCCCCTTGATAACTAGCCAAGGTGCTGATCCCCATTTTAGAGAAGATCTTCTTAAGCCCCATGTTAACCGCGTTGATATAGTTAACCTGGGCTTGCTGGCTATCAAGGCCTTGGGGAAGTTCTTGGCTGATTTCCATCTGCACAATCGATTCTAGGGCTAGATAGGGGTTAATGGCCCCCGCCCCATAACCAATTAGCATAGCAAAGTGATGGACCTCACGAACCTCACCTGATTCGACAATCAGACCAATCTTACCTCGTTTCTTTTTGGCAATCAGGTCGTGATGGACTGCTGAAACCGCCAGTAAACTTGGAATCGGCGCCACTTCCTCGTTAACACAGCGGTCCGAAAGCACAACTAGGCGGTGCCCTTCATCGACCGCAGCTTCAGCACGGGCGCAAAGGTCTTCGATCGCTTGTTCAAGGCTGATTTCGTTTAGCCTGTAGCCCATCTCGACCACTTTGCTACGAAAGCCCGAATAATCCATCTTTTTAAACTGCTCCAACTCGGCGTTGGTTAAAACCGGAGCAGGAACCTCCAACATTTTACAGTTGGATGGGCTTTCTTCCATGATGTTATAAGAGCCACCAATATTGGACTTGAGGCTCATTACCAAGCTTTCCCGAATCGAATCAATGGCCGGGTTGGTCACCTGGGCGAAGAGTTGTTTAAAATAGTTAAACAACAACTTAGGGTGATCAGAAAGCACCGCCAAGGGCACGTCGTTGCCCATGGAATAGGTGGTCTCCTGGCCATCAATAGCCATAGGTTTTAGCAACCGGTTTAATTCTTCATAGGTATATACGAAAATACGCTGATTCTGGCGCAGTTCGTCGTAGCGCGGTTGGCGCACGGTGCCCGGTTCAGGCAAAAGTTCGCGGTAGATCTTGTTTTCGTCAACCCACCTAGCATAGGGCTTTTGCCGAGACAGGCGAGCCTTGATCTCGTCGTTTCTGGTGATAATGCCTTCTTCGGTATCGATGAGAATCATCCGCCCAGGCCCTAATCGACCTTTTTTAACCACTCTTTCGGTGGGCACTTGAATTACGCCAATCTCGCTGGCCATAACAAACAGGTCGTCTTTGGTTTGCACATAACGCATAGGCCTAAGCCCGTTTCGATCTAATCCTCCGCCGACATAACGACCATCGGTAAAGATCATTGCAGCTGGGCCGTCCCAAGGTTCTTGTAGGGCGGCGTGATACTCATAAAAACCGTGGAGGTCTTTATCGATCTGTTTTTGGTTTTCCCAAGCTTCAGGAACCATCATAGCAAAAGCGTGTTCCATGCTCCGCCCGGTGGCTACTAAGAACTCAAAGAAGTTGTCAAAGGTACTCGAATCAGAGCCGCCTTCTTGCAGGACGGGCTTCAGCTTTTCGATGTCGTCGCCAAAATAGGACGAACTAAAGATGGACTCTCTGGCCTTGATCCAATTGATGTTTCCCCGTAGGGTGTTGATCTCGCCGTTGTGCGCAATATACCGGAAGGGTTGGGCCAAAGACCAAGTGGGGAAGGTATTGGTTGAGTATCGTTGGTGTACTAAGGCAATGGCGCTGACAAAATCGGGGTCCGAAAGGTCGGCGTAATATTTGCCAAGCTGCCAAGCTAAAAACATCCCTTTATAACAGATCGTCCGCCAGGACAAAGAGCAGACGTAAAAGAAACCTTTATCTTTGATGTCAGAGGCTTCAATGCGTAATTCGACTAAGCGCCGAATTGTGTATAATTTACGCTCAAAGGCATCATAGTCGCCCAAGCTGTTGGCTATAAAGACCTGCCAAATGGAAGGCTCCATGTGTAACATGTCTTTAGATAAACAACTGTTATCCGTAGGTACCCGCCGCCAACCAATTAGAATCTGTCGCTCTTCTTTGATCACTTCTTCAAAGATTTGTTTGGCTTGGTTTTGAGATACTAAATCAGGTGGCAAGAAAACCATGCCTACCCCAAAGTCTCCCTGGGCTTCCAAATGCACCCCAACCTTGTCCATCTCCTTTTGCAAGAAACGGTAGGGCAATTGAGTGGTTATCCCGGCCCCGTCCCCGGCTTTAGGGTCTGAACCCGCGGCCCCGCGGTGTTCTAGGTTGATCAGGATACTTAGGCCTTGCTCCACTATCTGGTGGCTGCGCTCGCCGTTGACCTGAACGATAACCCCGACGCCACAAGCGTCTTTTTCATTTGCCGGGTTATAGAGCCCCTCTGCCGGGGGTAGGCCAAAGGCCGAATGGGATTGGTCGGTCATGTTTGGTAGATTTGAATGCTACGGGCCCCCAAAAAAGGGACTAACGTAAAAATGTTTAGAACATTGGACCCTATCGTTTTTTTTTCCCAATGTAAATGGCAAGGTTGGGTCTGTCTGAATCTCTTTACAGTAAAGTAGGTTGCAGGTAAATCTAGCTTTAACGAGGTGTTTATGAGCCCGCAAGGTACCGCTCTACCAGTGCAACTAAGTTTTCTTGAGCTTCTAAAGGTCCGCCAAGCGGCTTTTGAAGGTCCACTAGCCTTGTTATTGGATTTAATCAAGAAACATAAGATGGAGATTCACCAGATCTGTCTGGCTGAGATATGCCAACCTTATCTGGATTACCTGGGATTAATGGAGCGTTTTGACCTGGAAGTAGCGGTCGAGTTTTTAGATATTGCTTCGACCTTGATTTTGATTAAATCACGTTCCTTAATTCCACGAGCAGAAGATCCCGAAGAAACCGAGGGCCCCGACCCAGAAACCGAATTAAAAGAACGCTTGGCGGCCTACCAGACCTATCGCCACCTAGCCGAAACTTTAAACCGATTTGAATTACTGGGTCGAGATAGTTTTTCCAGACCTTACGACCTGGACGAAGCCGAGCCAGGGGACGAAATACTTGAAGAGTTAACCCTATTTCGCTTAATCGACTCTTATGTCCAGGTGCTAGCGCGCTCTGAATTCAAAAAACCACACCAAGTTGAAGCAGAAGAATTAAGTCTGGATCAACAAATAGAACAATGGGTTAAACTGTTTACTCCTGGAGAACACCACCGATTTTGGAGCTTGGTTGGCGAGGAAGCCAGTCGGCCTAAGGTGGTATTGTCCTTTATGGCGACCTTAGAGCTTTCTAAAAATGCGGGGCTCAAGCTGACCCAAGCCGAACAATTTGGCGATTTGCATCTATATGTCAGTGACGCCTTCGCCAACTTTAAAGCCGAGTATCAGGTCTCTCGACAAAAGATGGCTTGACATCCCCCCATTGGGTAGTTATTTAGGTTGGTTTATGGAGATTCACCTAAACCGGCTTGAGGCCGGACCGGTTCATCTGGAGTTCGACGCCCCCGTCTCCAGACTAGAAGACCGGGTCACTGGCGGGCCAATCCAGATCAAAGCCCATTTGGCGCGTGATCAGGACCGCATTAGGCTTACCGGTGACTACCGGGCCGAAGTGATGGGACATTGCGACCTGTGTTTAGGTCAGATCCCCTTAATAATGGCGGGCAAGCTTGATTTGGTGCTTTGCTCAGAAGATGAGGACAAACCCGAACAGTGGGATTTGGAACTAAATCTGGATGCGCAAGACCAAGATTATTATCAGGGCGACAAAATTGAGGTTCAGCGGTATTTTCAGGATCAATTGATTTTGGACCTGCCGCCAAAACTACTTTGTAGCCCAGAATGTCGCGGGCTTTGTGCCCGATGCGGTGCGGACTTGAACCACGAGCCCTGCCGCTGCGACGGAATCGACCCGTCCAACCCTTTTCTTTTGCTTAAGGATTTGCAAGAGAAGCACAAAAAACAGGAGAACTGAACCATGGCCGTACCCAAGAGAAGAACCTCGCGCAGCGTCTCCCGACAACGGCGGACCCACAAAAAAATCAGCCTACCTAATCTGTCAGCTTGCCCTGAATGCAGCGAGTTAAGACCCTCTCATCAGGTCTGCCCCAAGTGTGGACAGTACGCAGGCAAGCAGGTTGTTGAAGTTAAAGAGTAGGCTATAAAATATGGCGATCGCGCTGGACGCAATGGGGGGCGACTATTACCCCCAAGTACCGGTCGCTGCGGCTCTGCTTGCGGTCAAAGAAGGGCTTGAGGTGATTTTGGTCGGAGACCAAGAGCAAATCAAAACCGAACTGCAAGGCAAACGCTACAACGCGGCCAAACTCCACATCCATCACGCAAGTGAGGTGGTGGAGATGGACGAGCCTATTGTTACCGCAATGCGCCAAAAGCGCGATTCCTCTATGCGGGTTTGTTATACGCTGCACCGCGACAAGCTTGCTGGTGGAGTCGTTTCGGCGGGCTCCTCAGGAGCGATGCTGGCCATTGGCAAATTTGTCCTCAAGATGATCGAAGGGGTAGATCGCCCCGCAATATCTGCCCTGCTGCCCAGTTTAAAAGAAAAGTTACTCCTGGTGGACGCAGGGGCTAACATGGACTGCGACCCTGAACACCTGATGCAATTCGCCTTGATGGGTGAGATTTACATGAGGGTTATTCATAGCATTGATAAACCCAGGGTTGGGCTGCTTAATATTGGCGGCGAAGAAGGCAAGGGTGACGAACTCTCAAAAACCGCTTACTATCTTATCCAAGATCTTCCTATCAACTTTGTAGGCAATATTGAGGGGAAGGAATTTTTTAATGGGGATGTTGATGTGGTGGTCTGCGATGGATTTGCCGGCAACGTATTGTTAAAGTCGGTCCAAGGGGCGGCTAAATACATGATGTCCACGATTAAAGAAGAGGTCAAAAAGTCTCCGATGGCCATGTTAGGGGCGGTGTTAATGAAGCCCGCATTTAATCAAGTAAAGGCTAGAAGCGACTACCAAAACTTCGGAGGTGCGCCCCTGCTTGGTTTAAAAGGGGTTGGGGTTGTTTGTCATGGCAGTTCGAACCCAGAGGCTATCGCCTTTGGAGTGCGTTTTGCCCAGTGGGCCGACGAGGCAAGACTAACCGAGCGAATGACCGAAGCTTTGGCTTCGGCACAAGGCGAGCTTAAAAAACGAGCACCTCGATAACCTAATTAGGGGATCAGCATGAACGGACTGGCCTTTCTATTTCCTGGCCAAGGTAGCCAAAAACCGGGCATGGGTCAGGCCTTTTTAGGCCACCCGATTGCCAAGGACCTCTTCGAAGAGGCCAATGAACGACTTGGGTTTGATCTTAAAAAACTCTGTCTTGAAGGCCCAGCAGAGCTACTGACCCTTACTCAAAACGCTCAGCCCGCGATTCTTACCTGTTCAACCATTGCCCACCGAATTTTTGAAGCCCAGCGACACATAGTCCCCCGATTTGCCGCCGGACATAGCCTTGGCGAATATTCGGCACTAGTCGCGGCTGGAGTGTTAAGTTTTGGTGAGGCGGTAGAGGTGGTGTACTACCGAGGGAAATTTATGCAAGAGGCGGTGCCTGTTGGAGTTGGGGGTATGGCCGCTATTATCGGCATGGATGCCCCTAGTTTAGAGACCCTGTGTAAAGAACAGGCCCAAGGCGCTCAAGTGGCACCTGCAAACTACAATTGCCCGGGACAGATCGTTATTTCAGGGGAACTAGCAGCAGTTAACCGCGTGTTATCTAAAGCTAAAGGTAAACTACTAGAGGTTAGCGCCCCCTTCCATTCAACCTTGATGCAGCCGGCCGCGATCAAGCTCAAAGAAAAATTATCAAATTGCAAGTTTAAAGACGCTGCTTTCGAAATTGTCAGTAATGCGGAAAATAAACGCCTTATACAGGCAGGTGACTTTTTAGAAAGTCTCACCAAACAAGTAACCGCCCCAGTTCGCTGGGACAGTGGGGTTGAAGTGATGATCCAAAACGGGGTTCAAGGGTTTATCGAGTTTGGAGAAGGCAAAATTTTAGCTGGCATGCAGAAACGTATCGATAAAACCAAAAGCGTATTTCAAGTGGCCTGCCCAGAGGACCTAGACCAAATTGGGTCTTGGTTAGAGCAGCTAGATAAGGAGCAAATATGATTGATTTAACAGGGAAAACCGCACTAGTTACCGGCGGCACGAGGGGGATTGGCAAGGCGATTGTAGAAGCCTTGGTCCAAGCCGGAGCAAAGGTGGTATTTACAGGCAGCAGCGCCGAATCAGCCGAAAAGGCGATGGTTGCTTTCGCCGAATCAGGAATCCATACCTTTGGACTTGGCGGCGACGTTTCCGATCCAGAGCAAGCCCAAAAGGTGGTGGATTTGTCCTTAGAATACCTAGAAAAAATTGATATTTTAGTGAACAATGCCGGGATCACTAAAGACCAACTTTTTATGAAAATGAAACGCGAAGATTGGGACCAAGTGATGGACACCAACCTTGGCGGGGTTTTTAATGTCACTAAAGCGGTGATTAAACCTATGTTAAAGGCTCGTTATGGCCGGATTATAAACCTAGGCAGTGTAGTTGGCTCCACAGGCAATCCTGGCCAAGTCAATTATAGCGCCTCGAAGGCTGGTTTAATCGGTCTTTCTAAGTCGTTGGCTAAAGAGTTGGGCGGACGCAACATCACCTGCAATGTAATCGCCCCAGGTTTTATTGCCACTGATATGACTGAACAATTGCCAGAGGCCCAAAAGGATACCCTAATCAGCCAGATCGCATTGGGCCGTCTGGGCGAGGGTAAAGATATTGCCGGAGCGGTGCTTTATCTGGCCAGTCCCCTGGCTGACTATGTGACTGGAACGGTGCTGCACGTCAACGGGGGTATGTATTAAGAGGCACCCCTGCCTTTTGACACACAAAACCCTTTGACAATAGACCGCTTTCATAAGAAACTGCCTTTGCCAAACCGCGAAAAATACCGGGTTGGCTAACATTCACCCTTTGACCTAGACCGGAGAAGAGATGAGCGACGTAGCCGAACGAGTTAAAAAGATTATTGTTGATCAATTGGGCGTAGAAGAAGCCGATGTCAAAGATGATTCCAACTTCATTGACGACCTGGGAGCAGACTCATTGGATACGGTTGAGTTAGTTATGGCTTTTGAAGAAGAATTTGGTTTGGAAATTCCTGACGAAGAAGCTGAAAAAATCACCACCGTAAAAATCGCCATCGAGCATATCCAAAAAGCCCTGAACGGCTAGTCGTCGCGCCCGGATGGATTTTCCAACGGGCAACAACCCTTAGCTGGACCGCACCATGTCACATCGCATCGTCGTTACCGGCTTGGGCACCGTTAGCCCATGCGGGAACCGGGTTGACCAAACCTGGGACAACATTAGGAACGGTCGCAGCGGCATCGCGACAATTACCAAGTTTGACGCAAGCACCTATACGACCCAAATCGCAGGTGAGGTAAAAGGCTTTGATCCGGCCGACTTTATCGACAAAAAAGAGATCAAAAAAATGGATGTGTTTATCCATTATGCTTTAGCCGCGACCAAAGAAGCGATGGAAGACGCAAAGTTGACCATTAGCGAAGACTTTGCCGAAGAGGTTGGGGTCTCGATTGGGGTCGGTATTGGCGGATTGCCCAATATCGAATATTACGCGGGCGTATTAAAAGAACGCGGTCCCAGTAAGATAACCCCATTTTTTATCCCCATGACCATCAGCAACATGGCCTCTGGTTATGTTTCTATTGAGTTCGGGGCTAAGGGTTACAACGCGACCACTACCTCCGCTTGTAGCTCGGCGAACCATTCGATTGGCGATGCGGCCAGGATTATTGAGCGGGGTGACGCAAAAGTAATGATTGTTGGTGGTACGGAGTCAACGATCTGTGGCATGGCAATTGGTGGGTTTGGGGCCATGAAGGCCCTTAGCCGCCGAAACGATTCCCCCGAAACTGCAAGCCGCCCCTATGACCAAGGTCGGGATGGATTTGTTTTGGCAGAAGGATGCGGTATTTTGATTTTGGAAGAATACGAGTTCGCCAAAGCACGTGGGGCTAAGATGTATGGAGAATTGGTGGGTTATGGGTTCAGCTCGGATGCCTACCATATTACCAGCCCGACTACCGACGGCCCAGCCCGCGCCATGAAGATGGCCCTTAAAGATGCCAAGCTTGATCCCTCTGAAGTTGATTATATCAACGCGCACGGTACCAGCACCCCTGCTGGCGATATCAATGAGTTAAAGGCCATTAAGCTGACTTTGGGTGAAGAAAACGCTAAAAAGGTTTCGATTTCCTCAAGCAAATCCATGACCGGTCACCTTTTGGGGGCGGCTGGAGGGCTAGAGGCAGTTATTACATTAAAGGCCATGCAAGAGGGGATTGTCCCCCCGACGATCAACTTGGAATCCCCCGATCCAGAATGTGATTTGGATGTCACCCCTAATCATGCCAAAAAACGGGAAATTAAGGTAGCCATGTCCAACAGCTTTGGGTTTGGCGGCACCAACGCCACGTTGGTTTTCAGAAAAATCTAATGCTAGGGTTGGCAGACCGGCTCCGCTTAGTGTTGGCTGAAATAGCTTTAGCCAGCACTAAAGCTAGGTTAGTGCTTGTCTCCAAGACCCAACCGGTAGAGGCCATGTTGACCGCCTACCAAGCTGGTCAAAGGCATTTTGGCGAAAATCGGGTACAAGAAGCCCGAGACAAAAAGCCCTTTCTGCCTGACGATGTTGAGCTCCACCTGATTGGCCCCCTGCAAAAAAACAAGGTTAAATATTGCCCTGGATTGTTTGGTTGGGTTCACAGTCTTAGCGACCTAGAGACGGCACAACTCTTAAACCAAAAATGTTTGGAAAAGTCCGTCCAGATCAAGGTTTTGATCCAGATGAACCTAAGCGAGGAAGGCTCGAAATCGGGCCTTTACCGTTATGATGATCTTTTGTTTTTAGCCAACTCCATCAAAGCGCTTCCTGGGCTCAAACTGGTCGGGCTTATGACCATGGGGCATCCAGAATTGAGTATTCAAGAAAACCAGGCACTCTTTGAAAAACTGGCGCAAATGGGTCAAAACGCTGCCGAGGCCTTGGGCTTGCATGAACAAATGGTTGAACTTTCGATGGGCATGAGTGGGGATTACCCCGCTGCTCTGGCCGCAGGAGCTACGTTAGTCAGGGTGGGTAGTGCCATTTTTGGGCAGCGAACCCTTTGACCTATAAACGAATCTATTTTATGATCCCCGCCAACCAAAGAGGGACGGATTAGTATGAAGCGAATATCTACGGTATGTGGGTTAATGGCCCTGGGCTGGTTGGCCGGTTGCGGCAACGATGGCACCACCATTTCCTCGGTGGTTCCACCCACCACAAGCTCTGCCACGGTCGAACATCTAACCCGCGATGGCGGCGGCGGCGATTGGGTCCATACCCAGAATATGGGGGATACGGCGGCAGACCTCTTTTTTATTTTTACTAACACCACCGAAACCACCGTGGGCGGGGTGCCCAGTGTGGCCAACATGGCGGGAGAGGCTGGTAACCCAGCGGGTACCACACCGGTTAACCAGGTTGTTCTTTCGACCTCTTCGATGTTGCAACAGGCCTATACCGCGGGGCTTGGCCTTAGGGGTACTCCCGAAATCTCTGAATTTAATAGTCACCCACCTAAAAGCAGCGCTGCTCCTTTGGGACAAACCCTGGGCGAACCCGCACCTCCACAAATGGCGGCGGTTGGTGACACCCAAAATTTTTATGAAGACAGTATCGCCAACCCCATTGCTTCCACGCTGCGTCTTCAACTTAACGACGGCACCATCACGGTTAATATGTGGGTCGCCAACGACTCTTGGAGCGGTTGTTCTAAAACCTACTGTATGACCGACGCCATGCTAGCCGCAATTGGGCCCAAGTTTCTGTTAACCGGCGACAGTAACGACATCTACGATTGGGTGACCAACCTTTACGGCTACCCTTGGGGATCCCATAACTATTCCAACCTGATCCCTGAATCCGCCAAATCCACCATTGATATCCTATTTTACGACATTAACGCTGACAATAGTACAACGGGCGGGGTGTTGGGATTTTTCTATTCTAAAGACAACTATAGTACCAATGCGGTTGCCTATTCGAATGCACGTTTGATGTTTTACATGGACTCGGTATTAACCGCCACCAAAGAGGGTGACAACTGGGACGCGACCGATTATTGGCCAGCCGAAATGGTAGCCACGCTGGCCCATGAGTTCCAGCATATGATCCACTACTACAAGAAACAGGTTGGTCTGGGGATTAGTACCCAAACTTGGCTCAACGAGTTGATGTCTATGACCACTGAAGATCTGGTCGCTGACAAGATTTTGGTTAATGGACCTAGAGGCGTGACCTATTCAGATTATACCGCTGGATCGGCAGGGATTACGGACGGACGGATACCTTATTTTAATGATTACCCATCTATCAGCGTAACCTACTGGGCCAATGACTCTTCTGTCCTCTATCGCTACGCCATTAACTACGCATTTGGGGCCTACCTAGCGCGTAATTACGGGGGTGCAGTGTTATTTAAACAGATAATGGCCGCTTCCAGCGGTGATGAAACTGCGGTGATTACTGGTTTAAGCGCACTAGGATATACCGAAACCTTCCCCGAATTGTTGCAACGTTTTCAGACGGCAGTGGTGCTTTCTAGCAAAACGACGGCCCCCTTGTACTACCAGTTTAACACGGGTGCAGCGGTGAGCAGCACCATAAATACAGTTACCTATAATCTAGGCTCGATTAACTTTTATAACTTCAGTACCGGGCCAAAGACCTATACCTCCGCGACCTTAGCCGCTAACAAAAGCAATCTGAACCCAACTAGTTCGGTAATTATTTTAGCGGAGACAAGTAAGACCGGAACGGTAAAGAAAACCTTAAACATGGCTCAAGGGGTTAAAGCTACGGTGGTGGTAAAACCTAATTGAAACGCTGGATTATACTTGGGCTAGCTGGGATTTTATCTGGTCAAGTAATGGCCGCCGAGTTTCAAGGGCGATTAGAACTCGTGGGTCCAGCGCCTAAGAGTCAGTTGGTTTTAACGACCGATAAAGGCGAACAAATCTGGCTAATTGGGCCAATGGTAGATCAGGGAACTCGATGGCAATACAAATTGGTCAAGGTTTGGGGAGCGATACTCACCCCAGCCCAAGGGCCTGGACGACCAGCACAACTAAGGCTCGAACGAATGGAAGCATTGGAGAAACAACCATGAAAAAAATGCTGCTTTTGCTTTTATTGGTTTTTTTGGCAAGCCCTCCTCTGTGGGCGGCCGATGCTGTAAAAGTCGGTTTCGATTTCCCCTATAAATATCAATTTAAGTCCGCAGACGATGGGAGCAAATTTGAGGCTGATGGAGCGCCCCAAGGTTTGATTATGACCGTCGATGGGTTTAGTTGGGGTGGAGTCGGCTTTGAATCTTACGACGTGCTCCTCAAAAATTCAGCTTCCCATAAGTTTTCCTACTTACTGCTTGATTACTTTTATCTTTGGGACTTCGATTTCATGGCCATAGGCGGGGGTTACGGGATGGGGACGACCCTACTTAAGGGCGGTTACGGAAGCGAGTATGAGCGAGGATTAACCGATCAGATTTTGTTTAAAATCGAAATACCGGTTTGGGAAATGGTGAACCTGCGCTTTGGATATCAGCAAATTGGGGCTTTTCTGCCCAATTCTGCCCAGTTGAAATACCTTTTAGACAAAACCTACCTGCAAGCCGGGGGGACTATGACCACCCTGGGTGTTTCCTTTTCCTTTTAAGCAATGCGCTGGAATCAACGAATCACTATTAAAGATCTACCCTTGTACATTGGCCAAACGGTCACCCTACCTGGCTGGATCCAGTTCTCACGCAAATCGAGCCAAGTTCGCTTCTTAGGGTTTCGCGACGGGTCTGGGCTCATTCAAGCTTTATTGATCAAAGGCGAAACCCCCGAAGAGGTATTTGGACTTTGGTCCGAATTGCGCCAGGAGGCCTCGGTCTCCATTACTGGCGAGGTAGCCGCTTGCGAGCAAGGGCCTTTGGGGGTGGAGATCAAGGTCAGCCACATTGATATTTTAGGCACGGGGGGCGACTTTCCCTTAGGCCGCAAAGAACATGGTCCTGATTTTCTACATAACCTGCGTCACCTTTGGCTTAGAAGTAAAAAGCAGGTCGCTCTGTTTCAGATTCGCGACCAAGTGATCCAGGCAATCCATGAGTTTTTATGGAGCCAGTCTTTTGTTAAGATGGACAGCCCGATCCTGACTGGGACTGTGGGCGAGGACCCGAAGGGGCTGTTTAAGCTAGATTATTTTGACCTGGGACCGGCCTATTTAGCGCAAACTGGGCAGCTTTATTTGGAGGCCAGCATCTTTGCCCATGGCCGGGTATTTTGCTTCGGTCCCACCTTCCGCGCTGAAAAATCCAAAACCCGCCGACATTTGGCCGAATTTTGGATGTTAGAGGCAGAGATGGCTTTTTTTGATGCCCAAGACAACATCGATCTGCAAGAGGATTTAATCCATTTTATATTAAATCGCGTCTTAGAACGCTGTCTGGCGCCTTTAGAGGTCTTAGAACGCGATTTAGCCCCTTTAAAACGTTCTTTAGAGCCTTTTGTTCGGCTCGACTATAAGGAAGCGGTCAAACTTCTGGCCCAGATTGGCCCCTTGCTGGTAGATGGTGACGACTTAGGCGCGACCCACGAAACCGCCCTCGGCGAACATTTTGGCAAGCCCGTGTTTGTGATGGATTACCCCAAGGCGGTCAAAGCCTTTTACATGAAAGAACACCCAGAAGAGCCAACCCGGGTAAAATGTGCCGATCTCATCGCCCCTGAAGGGCATGGAGAAATCATCGGTGGCAGCCAGCGCGAAGAAGACATCGACAAAATCCTTGCCCGATTGGCCGAAGCCGGGTTGGCCCCCGAAACCTATGATTGGTATTTGGACCTGCGCCGCTATGGCTCGGTGGTTCATTCGGGTTTTGGGATAGGATTAGAGCGCTTGGTTGGCTGGATGGCCGGCATGCATCATATTCGCGAATGTATTCCTTTCCCTAGGATGATGGAGCGGTTAACCCCGTGAAGTTATTTGCCATTTCCGACACCCACTTCTGGCACAAACCCGAACGCAACATGAACCAGTTTGGTGAGATCTGGATCGATCACGAATCCAAGATCAAGCGGAACTGGCGCGAGGCTGTGGGCACGGACGATCTAGTGATGATGGGCGGCGATATCTCTTGGGCGAGCCGCACCGAAGAGGCCATGGTACATCTGCGGCAACTCTGTAGCCTGCCCGGCATAGCCAAGGTTATGGTCAAGGGGAACCACGACCATTGGTGGAAAAAAACCGACAAATTACAGCCGCTACTCCCCCAAAATTTGACCGCCCTTTCTGGGTCGGCGGTTAAGATAAAAGGCGAGGTGATTTGTGGAACTAGGGGCTGGTTGTCCCCAAATGATCCTTGTTCGGATACGTTGGATAAAAAAACCTTCGAAAAAGAAATGGGGCTTTTAGAGCAAGCGTTGATCCAGGCGGTAACCCTGGGGCCGTCCCTTTTAGGGATTCATTTGTTGCTCCATTTTCCTCCTTTTACCACGACAGGTGCCAATACCCCTTTTTGGGAGGTTATAAAACGGTATCCCGTAGCCACTTGCACCTACGGCCATTTCCATATGCGGCACGAATGGGAGAAAATCCCTAAAGGTGAGGTGGACGGGGTTTGGTGTAGTTTGACTAGTTCGGACTTTATCAACCACCGCCCCTTGTTGATCTCCCCGCGTTAGTCGGGCCCCGCCTTTTCTTTAGAACCAGAAAGGCTCCATTGACCGGCAGTAAACACCAATAAAACCAGAAAAATTGCGTAAGCCGCCGCCGAACCGTAACCCATTTCTTGGCGGTGAAAGGCGAGGTCGTAAAGATAATAAACACTGGTTTCGGTGCTACGCAAGGGCCCGCCCCCGGTCATCAATAGGATTTCCCCGAAAACCTGGAATGCTAAGATAGAGTCCATAATCGCCGCTATCAACAGGGTGGGCTTGAGCAGGGGCAGGGTTATAGTGAAAAACTGGCGAATCTTTGAGGCCCCTTCTAACGAGGAGGCTTCATAATATTCTTCAGGGATGTTTTGCAGCCCAGCGAGCAACATCAAACAATAAAAACCAAAACTGGCCCATATATTCATCCCCATTACCGAGGGTAAGGCCCAGTTGGGATCTTTAAGCCAATGTTTGCCCGAAAGCCCCAAAAATCCGAGCAGATCGTTCAAGAGACCTCGCGGCGCATAGACCTCGACAAACAGCGCGGCAATCACCATCACACTAGTGACCACCGGCATAAAATAGGCGGCACGGTAAAAGTTTCGGCCTTTGATTTTATGGTTTAATACGGCGGCTAAAACCAACGCTAAAATCAAGATTATCGGCACCGTACCCAGTAAAAACCAAAAACTATGGCCCATGCCGTCTAAAAACCGCTGGTCCGTAAGGAGCCGTTGATAGTTACCCACCCCTACCCAAGCGGCTGGACCTTGGTCGGTAGCCCGGAAATCGGTAAAACTTAGGTATAAAGAATGAAGGATCGGGTATAGGCTAAACACCAAAAACACCAGTAGCCAGGGCCCCAGAAAAATCAAGGTATCCCGGTGGTAGCGAAGTTTTCGGCGGCTTAGTTGGGCTTGGGTTGAGCCTTGACCCTTTTGAGCGCGTAGCCAGAGTAAACTAGCAATCAAACCCCAAGTTATTAATAGCCCTCCTAAAGCCCCTAAAACCCAGTGCCAAAGATTGGTTTTTGGGCGGGCCAAGCGAGGGGGCGGCTCCAAGAGAGATTTAATCTCTAAGTCTGCTTGAGCCAATCCGGCTTGGGGGGTATCAAGCCCGTATAAAATACGCTCCAAGCTCAAAGAAAACACCTCTTGAATTCCCACCCATTGGGGATGCGATGGGGGAGCGGTGCTGTCTTGGAGGACTTTTAAAAAAACCAATAGTTCTTTGTGCTGCTCTTGATAAAAGGGACTATCTAAGGCGCCGTGATGGGCGGGGAAAAGGGTCGTGATCCGTTTAGTTATGGCTTCGGTCACCTCAGGGCGCACCAAAAACTCGATAAGCTGGCGAGTGGCCTCTTTATCTTGGGTGT
>Ga0156797_144_pt1 | contig 21875 bp, 18 predicted proteins | sample RifOxyD2_FD_112098 | JGI IMG/M metagenome (GOLD analysis project Ga0156797, IMG submission 112098) | Candidatus Lambdaproteobacteria bacterium RIFOXYD2_FULL_50_16 | reverse complement strand
TTTGGACCTTTGGGTCCTTAAGGGCTCCGAGCATACCAAACATACCGGTAACCGGTTTGGCTTTAGAAAGGTCTAAGTGAGACGCAGCCACCGCCATCTTCTCGCCCATTTGGGCCAGCTTGGCGATGCCATCTAACACACCGCGACTTTTCAGGTCTTCGAGTTTGTCGATCAAATCGGCAAAGGCTGGCTGGGACAGCCCGGTGATCGTCTCTTTGAGTTCCATTATGGCGTTGATGGTTTTTAAGCCTTCGGCGAGGTTGCCTAAACTTAAAACCGTTTGGTGCAATAAATGGGTCAAATCGTCGATCGAAAAGCCGTGGCTGACCATGTCTAACGCCGATACGGCCTCTTGGAACATCCCTTTCGAGATGGGCTCCAAGTCCTTTTTAAGCTCAATCAACCCGTTGAGGGTCCTCAAGCCTTCGGCAAGATTTCCCGCTGAAGACAAGGTCGTCCCCAACAGCTCACCAATCTCAGCAGGGTCGGTATGGGCTGTCATTCGGCTCAGCTTGTCGATGGTCTCGTTGAAGATCTGGCGCACGACCGGCTCTAGGTCGTTCTTTAGATCAGTCATCGGACGAACCGCCGCTTTGGCCTCCCTCACCGCCTCGGTTAACTCTTCGAGGCGTTGCAGGATGAGTTCTTCGTTGTTCATCTACCGCTCCTAATCCTGGAGTTTTCCGGCGAGGTTGAGCTGCGCCTCCAGGGGCAGTTCCTCACCGGTGATCAGCTTGTTCCAGTAAACCCACTTGAACATCATCTTACCCCAGTGGTTGGCTTTCGACTCCTGAAGTAGGCTAAATGGCCCCAGGCCTGGCAGCGGGAATTTCCCTGGCAGCGGCTCGTAAGCATAGTTAAAGTCGATCAAGGCTGCTTTCTCGAAGCCTGTTTCGATAAAGCAGTTTGCATGACCGTCGAATTCGGGTTTAACCGCCTCGCCGTGAATCTCGCGCATAAAGTTGTCCACCATTACTTCTGCTGAGAAGTGGGCTACAGAGCCGGCTTTGGAGGTGGGCAGGTTGGAGCCGTCGCCGACGACAAACATGTTGTCGTATTTAGCGGCTTTGAGGGTGTTTTTGTCGGTGGCTACGTATCCAACTTCGTCATTGGCCACGCCCGACTTGACCAAGAACTTAGCACCCAAGTTTGGCGGAATCGAAACCAAAAGGTCATATTCTACCTCGGCACCAGAAGCGGCGACGATTTTTTTCTCTTTGGCTTTGACTTCTAAAAGGTCAAAGTTGGTGGTGATTTTGATGTTTTTCTTTTCAATCAACTCGGTGAAAAACACGGTTGCTTTCGGTTTGGTAAAGGCGCCGGGTAGCGGGGTTACCAAACGGATTTCGACTTGGTCGCGAATCCCTCGCTCGGTGAAGTACCAATCAGCGAGGTAAACAAACTCAAGCGGAGCGACTGGGCACTTGAAGGGCATCTCTGCGATATCCAAGACCAACTTGCCGCCTTTAAATTCACGTAAAGCTTTAGAAAGAGCGACCGCACCGTCTAGGGTGTAGAAGTCGAAGGCATTTTTGCCCCAATCTTCCATTAAACCATCTACTTCTTCGGGGTTGATGTAAACCCCAGTAGCCACCACCACCTTGTCATAGTCGAAGGTCCCTTGGCTGGTTTCCACCTTTTGTGCTTTAGGGTCTAATCCGGTGATTTCAGCGACTACGAACTTGATACCTTTGGAGATAAACTCGCTCCTAGAGCGGATCACATCTTTGGCTGTATAAACACCAAAGGGGATAAACAAGAGGCCCGGCTGATAGATATGGCGATCATCTTGATCGATGATAGTAATAGACCATTCCTTTTCATCCAGACGCTTCCTCAGCTTGTTAGCGACCATGGTGCCCGCGCATCCGGCACCCAAGACAACGAGTTTCTTCATGAGGTTCCTACGGTTTAGGTTATAGGGTATTGGTTCTCGCCAAAAGGCAAAGATTAGGGGCAAGTTTAAGGGAAATAAAATTCAAATGTCAAAATATTCGAACAAAAAAATAAATTTTTTTTAAGTTGAATTGTTGGTCGTCAATTCAAACAAACCATGGTTCCCCAGCCAGTGGCGATGTGCATTTTTCAGCATTTTACTTGATCAAGATTACAGGTTATATTTTTTTAAATAAGCTAAAAAACCGATCAACTTTTCATAAAAACCACTTTTTTGGGCATTGTGGCGTTTAAGGTTGAGTTGGGCTGGTTAAGGTGGTAATCACAATATATGCATATTTAAATCACCCCGCAGACAGCCAATGACTATGGACTTTCCCTTAGCTCTAAAACTGACCCACGGGCTCTTAGACGCCCTCGGACCAGAATACAAAGACCGAATTAAACAAAACCACCGCCGATTAGGGATGAGAAGTCCAAAAAATCAGCAGGTTTTGATTGTGGACGGTTATTTGGGGCAAGAGGCGATTAGTCTTTGTGTGATTGCTAAGGATTGGCGGATCACCCAAGTTGAACCGAACAAAGACTTTTTGTTTGCCGCCGTCAGACGGGTGGAGGCGTTAGATTTGGAATCGCGGATTGACTTTGAAAAAGCACCGCTCGAAGAGATGGGCTTAGGGCCGTTTGACTTGTGCCTTTGTAGCCTTGGCCACGGGCTCCTTGAGCCCCATGCGCAGTCCACTAGGCTTAAAGAATTGGCCAAGCGTCTTAAACCCAATGGTCGCCTCCTTTTGACCCTGATTTTGGATGACCCTGCTCGCTGGGAAGCTTGGCGAGCGGCGCATCCAGCGCAAGAGACAGACCTTAAGGCATTGGTACAAACCGCTCCCCCGGTCAACCGGAATACCCTATTCAAACAGACCACAGAGGCCGGGTTTGGCCCGCCTGAAAGCTGGGGGGTTGGGGGATTGGTTGAAACCTTTAGTTTTATTAAAGCTTAAAATGGACCTAAAAGAGCGAGTGCTACAATGGTTGGCCGCCGACGAAGAGCGAATCGAAGAGCCAGAGGCATTATTGACCGCGTTTAGCGGTGAAGAAGCAGCGGTGGTCTTAACGATTCGCCGCGAAATGGTTTTGAGTCTAGTCACCGAGAACCTCAAGGCCTATCCTAATGCCAAATTCCACGACCTTAAGGGGATGTACCCCTATCCTAATAGCGAAGAACTCAAAGCCGCCCAAGCCCTGTTGAGCCATGTCCACGAGATGAAAACCCGCCACTAGATTAAGGATGGGTCAAAAAGGTCGCCTTGTCTTCATTGTCAAAGTGGCCTGGGTTGTACCAGTTGAGCCGATCTCTTAGCGCCACTACCTGCCCGCAGATTATAAGGGTGGGCGGATGGAAACCACTCTTTAATGCGAGAGAGCCCAGGTTTTCTAGGGTGCCGGTCAAGACCTGCTGATCATAAGTGGTCCCTCGCTCAATCAAGGCGACCGGGGTTTTAGGGTCAAGGCCGTGTTGGGTTAATTGTTCGCCAATTTCGCCAGCGGCGCTTAACCCCATATAAAACACCAAGGTGGTATTTTTGCTGGCTAGACTGGGCCAATCCAAATCTAGGCTGCCGTCCTTTTTCATATGCCCTGTCACCATCCTAACCGATTGGGCGTAGTCGCGATGGGTCAAGGGGATGCCTGCGTAAGTGCCACAACCTGAAGCCGCCGTCACTCCAGGCACTACCTCGAATTCGATCCCTGCTTGCACCAGGAGTTCAATCTCCTCGCCCCCTCGTCCGAATATAAAAGGGTCGCCGCCCTTGAGTCGGACCACTGAGTTGCCCGCTTTGGCCAATTCCACCAACTGTTGGTTGATCTCCTCTTGGGGCATAGTGTGGTCGCTAGACTTTTTGCCCACATAGATCTTGGTTGCTTCTCGGCGGGCGTAGTCCAGGATTACCGGGCTGACCAATCGGTCATAAACCAAAACGTCCGCATTTTGGATCAAACGCAAGGCACGCAAGGTTAAAAGGTCCGGGTCCCCAGGCCCCGCCCCGACTAGGGCCACTTGCCCATATTTGCGCTCCTTTTTGTGATGCTCCTCCAGTGCCTTTTCTAAGCCTTCGGAGGCCATCTTTTCTTTACCTGAAAGAAACATCTCTAGCAGGGGGCTGGTAAAAAGCCGGTCCCAGAAGACTCGCCGTTCCCCTTGATCCTCGATCACACCTTGGCTTTTATGTCGTAGTTCCCCTAAAAAAGTGGCAAGGCGGCTATAGCTTTGAGGAAATAATATTTCCAGTTTGGCGCGGACCAAACGGCTTAACCTTGGGCAGTTGCCCGAACTGCTAACCGCCATTACTAATGGGCTTCGGTCCACTATTGAGGGCACGATAAAGCTACACAGTTCAGGATAATCGACCACGTTTACGGGCAAATTGCGGGCTTGGGCGGCCCGGCTGACCTGGGCGGCCAGGTCGTCGTCTTCACTAGCTACAATAACTAGTTTAATTCCCTCTAAATGCCCTTCTGTAAAAGGCTCCCTCGAATGGGTAATTAACCCCTGGCTTGCCCAATCCTCTAAGGTTGGGGTTAATTTGGCGGCTAAGAGGGTGACTTTGGCCCCGGTCTTGAGCAGCAACTCCACCTTGTTATGGGCCCCGTCTTCAGCGCCCACCACTAAAACCGGATGACCTTTGAGGTCTATAAAGATCGGTAAAAAATCCATAGATTACGCCTGAGAGCGAATAAAATTCATAAAACCAGGGGCCCAGTCGGGGACCGCCAGGGCGTGTAAGTGGGTGTATCCGGCGAAGCAATTTTTAATCTGCATTCCATCCTGGCTTGCACCTAGACCAACTCCCCGTTTGAGTTTAAAGAGACCTTTGGGAGCGGGGTCGAGTTTGGAATAATGGAACTCATGCCCCTTGATGGGGCCTTGGAGCCAAAAGTTTTTATCGAACGGCTCCATCTCTAAATATCCATAACCAACTGGTTTTTTGTAAAAACTAATCTCGCCTGCGAGGAACCCAACTAGATCGGCCTCTTGACCTTCAAAATAGGCCCGTTCGGCAAGATAGATCAATCCCCCACACTCTGCCCAGCAGGGGAGGCCCGCTGTTAGACGGTTTTTTAATTCGGTTTTAAAACTTGTATTTGCCGACAGCTCGGGCAAAAAGGACTCGGGGAATCCACCTCCAATATAGAGCCCAGCTAAGGGAGGAATAGTTTGGTCCTTGAGCGCGTCTAAAAAAATCAATTCCGCCCCAGAGTCTTCTAAGGCTTCCAGGTTTTCGGGATAATAAAAGGTGAAGGCTTGGTCGCGTATGACCCCCACCGGCAAACGGGGGCCAGTCGCCTTTTTTTTGGGTTGTAAGTTGGGCAGGGACAAGGCAGGAGCGGACTGGGCCAGGATGCGGATTTTTTGTAGGTCCAGGTTTTTGTTAACCAAACTAGCCGCCTTAGCCACTCTTTGTTCTGCCTTGGGGTCCTCGCTGACAGGGACCAGGCCTAGGTGCCGTTCGGTCACCGCCATCTTAGGGTCGTCGGGCAACACTCCCAAAACGGGTACCCCCGTGTGGTGCTCAATTGCCTGAATCATTTTACTTTCTTGGCGGGGCGAACGGACCCGACTTAAGACCACACCACCTAAATTTACCTTGGGTTTCATCATCATCTGGCCCAAAACCAGGGCCGCCACCCCCCGATTCATACCCGCTCCATTGATACTTAATAGCACCGGACATTTGAGCAGACCCGCCAGCCCGGCAGTAGAAAAGTTCCCCTCTAGGTCGAGGCCGTCATGGAGTCCGTGGTTGCCTTCGATCAGGGTGTAGTCAATACCTTGGCTACGGCGCTTAAAACTCGATAAAATAACCGAGCGCTCCATCATCCAGGGGTCTAGGTTATAAGAATCCATGCCGCTGGCCAACTTGTGCCAAAGAGGGTCTATATAATCGGGTCCTTTTTTGAAGCAGCGCACTCGCTCGCCCGCCTCACTTAAGGCGCGAGCCAAACCCAAGGTCAGGGTGGTTTTGCCGCCGCTTTTGGCCGGGGCCGAGATCATAAGTCTGGGGATAGACATGGGTTTGATCCAATCCTATACTTAAGCACCCCTGGATTGGGGGTTGCTTTTTTTTTAGAGTTTAAAATAGAATAAAGCAAATTCGAAATATTAGAATATACGAATCTAGCATAGTTAATCAGGAGCCCCATGTCAAAACGCTTACAATATCTTGCAGAAGCTCGACCTGAAGCCGCCACTGCCTATATGACCTTTTTAAAGGAGTCGGGCAAACGCTTAGACGACAAAACCCGGTTTTTGATTTCCGTGGTTACCAAGGTCATTTCCGGCACCGCCCCTGGCCTTAAGCAATACATCCCCCACGCCATGCGCTGTGGAGCTACGGCAGACGAGATTATTGATGCGGTTTTAATGGCTATGCCCGCTGCCGGGCTGCCCAAAGTGCTAGACGCCTTAGACGTGATCCAAGAGATGGGCATGCCAGAGTTTAAGGTAGAAAACCTGGGTAAAAAACCAGAATGGTATGAGGTGGGGCCTTTAGAAGAGATTCCCAAAAACGAACTAGTGGCTAAAGAGATCGGCGGGGTTAAGTTTTTGGTTTTCCGGGGCGAAGAACTTAAGGTTTACGACCGAAAATGCCCTCACCTAGGCAACCGTTTACCTGGCGAGTGCGCCGCAGACAAATTAACCTGCCCCAGCCACAAATGGGTTTTTGAGGTCCCAACTGGCCAAGTGATCGAGGTTGGTGGGCGGGATTTACATGAGTTTCCGCATAAATTGGAAGAAGGCAAATTATGGGTTAAACTCTTAGTTTTAACCTAACCGAGACCCCGATGAAACCTACCGATTCGGCGCAGGCGGTATATGAGGTGCTGGCAGGCCAAAGCTATTTGGCCTCAAGCTCCATCGCCACCATCTGTTTTTTAGCCATCAAAATGCAACGCCCCGTTTTGGTCGAAGGACCTGCTGGAGTGGGCAAAACCGAATTGGCCAGGGCCTTGTCTCAAGGTTTGGGTACCCCCCTGATTCATCTGCAATGTTACGAAGGACTAGACGAGACCAAGGCCATCTATGAGTGGGAGTATGCTAAGCAACTGTTATATACTCAAATGCTCAAAGAAAAGATTCACCAATTGGTCCAAGACACCGATGACTTGAGCCAAGCGGTTCAGCGGGTTATTGGCGTGGAAAACGCTTTTTTTTCAGAGCATTTTTTGCTTCCTAGGCCTCTACTCAAAGCGATTACCAGCGACGAAACCAGTCTGTTGTTGATCGACGAGATCGACAAATCAGACCCTGAATTTGAAGCCTATTTGCTCGAAGTACTCTCGACCTATCAGATCACTATTCCCGAATTAGGTAGTTTCAAGGCCAAGCACCCGCCTTTGGTTTTTTTAACTAGCAATGCCGCCCGCGATCTTTCAGACGCCCTAAAACGCCGCTGTTTGCACCTCTATATCGACTTTCCAGAAGCCGCTTTGGAGCGCCAGATAGTCCAAAACAAATTCCCTGGCTTAGAAGAACGGTTGATTCAGAAACTGGTCACCGCCGTCGGGCGGATGCGGGGGATGGATTTAAAAAAGAAGCCAAGTATCGCCGAAACCCTAGACTGGGCGCACTCCCTGCTGGCTTTGGGGGCTAACGAACTCACGGCTACTGAGTTAGAACAGACTTTGGGGGTTATCTCCAAACATGCCTCTGACGCTGCCCAGATCCTTGAGAACCAAGCGACCTTGTTTGCCGAGGAACCTTGATTTCAGTTGTCCACGAATTTGTCTATGCCCTGAAATCCGAAGGGATGGAGGTGGCTACCAACAGCCTGCATCAAGCGATTGAGGCACTGACATGGATTGACCTACTAGACCGAGACCAATTTCAGGCCGCCTTGCAAGCTAGTTTAGTGACAGATCAAGCGGACCTAGAGGTTTTTGAGCAAACCTTTTTCCGCTTTTTTGTTTCCCAACAACCGGCAGTGCAGGCGGGAGAGGGGCGACTTTTTAAAGCGGCATTAAAGGAATTTGCAGACCAGCTTAGGGAAATTGGCGATCCGGCCAACCATATTTTGGCAGACTATATCGAAGGGGACGCACGGGAGTTGGTTGCCCGTTTGGGAGTAGAGCCCACCGAGCCCGACCATCAGCCTGCCCAAGCCGGGGAGTACGCCAAAGACTCTAAAAAAATCGATAAACGAAAAATGCGCGAGCGGGTCCGACTCTTAATTGAGTTAGCCGAGGATTTTTCCACCCGCCGCTTTTCCCTTTCTAAATCCAAACGGGTTAAATTAGGCGACTATTTGCGCACCAAGCTCGAAGAAGCGGCCCGGCTTTTGGATGAAGAGAAAAAAAAGACCCGAGGCCGGCGGCATATTTTACCCTGGGAAAAGAAACGCACTTTGTCGCGTATCTCTTTTAACCAACTTACCGAAGCCGAGATTAGCCGGGTCAAAGAAGAGGTGGAGCGCCTCGCGCAAAAGCTTAACGATAGTTTAAGTAAACAGCGTCGGCAGGCGGCCAGGGGACATATGGACCTCAAACGGACCCTACGCGAATCCATGCGTTGGGGTGGGGTTCCCTTTAAAATCAAAAAAAAGGCCCCTGCCAAGAAAAAAGGGAAGGTAGTAGCGATTTGCGACATTAGTTCCTCGGTCAGTTACGCAGCCCAGTTTATGACCCTGCTCCTCTACCGCCTGCAAAACCGGTTTTCTAAAATCAGGAGTTTTGTTTTTATCCGCCAAACCTACGAGGTCAGCCGCTACTTCGAGGCTTGGCCGATGGAAAAGGCCTTAATCAAAGCGACCAGCGACCATAAGATTGGTATGGGCCAACCGAGCAATTATGGGGTGGCTTTTAAGAGCTTTAATGCGCAATTTGAAAACGTCTTAACTAAAGACACCACGGTTTTGATCCTGGGGGATGGGCAGAATAACTTTAACGATCCCATGGTCTTAGAGCTAGAAAAAATCAAAAAAAAGGTTCGCCGAGTGATCTGGCTAAACCCAGAAGAAGAACGTTTTTGGTACACCCAGTCCAACGCCACTCGCCATTACCGGCCTTACTTGGACGATTTGGTGGAATGTGCAACTTTAGACCAGTTGGCGGAATTTACTAAAAACCTAGTGTTGTAATCATACTGGGCCTAGTCTATCATAGGTCCATAACTCCGAGTCTTGGTGGCTAAGGCATTAGCTAGGCCATGAGGACCAACGGGTGACGCTGGAAACGGCATTGCCTTCCGAGGGGCTTGACCCCGACTTGAAAAGGAGATCTATGTTGTCTGTATCAGAAGCCTTGGCGGCAGTGCTCGCCCAGGCTCGCCCCTTAGAAACCGAGATCCTGCCTTTGGCCCAAGCCTTAGGTCAGGTGACTGCCCAACCTTTAGTGGTGGACCGCCCTTTGCCGCCCTTTGACCGGGTGAGCATGGATGGTTACGCCGTGCGGGCTGTCGATTTGCTCCAAGCCGGGGCAGGTCTCCATTGTATTGGCCAATTACCGGCCGGACAGCCTGCCACACAATCGGTCGGACCGGGTCAATGTATTCAAGTAATGACCGGAGCGCCTTTGCCCAAGGGGGCAGATGCGGTGGTGATGATCGAAGAAACCAGCGCCTTAGAGAGCCAAATTACCTTTACCCAGCCCGCCAAGTTGGGGCAGAATCTGGTACCCCAAGGCAGTGAGGCACAGGCAGGGCAAACCTTTTTCCCGTCGGGACAGCCCATTACCCCCGCTTTAATCGCCTTTATGGCCAGCATTGGCCAAGAGAAGGTGACCGTATTCCGGCGACCTAAGGTGGCAGTTTTGGCCACTGGCGACGAGTTGGTCCCCCCTGGTCAGGCCCCGCTAGATCACCAAATCCGCGATTGCAACGGCCCCGCCTTGCTGGCGTTACTGGCCGGGGTGGGGATCGTGGGAGAAAGCCTGGGGATTGCCCCCGACCAGCCAGAGGTATTAGAAGCCTTGATCCGCCAAGGCCTGGAACGGGCAGAAGTGTTGCTGCTTTCGGGCGGAGTCTCGATGGGAAAATGGGATTTGGTCCCCGGAATTTTAACGAAATTAGGGGTCCAAGAAGTGTTTCATAATGTGCGGGTCAAACCGGGTAAACCGGTATGGTTCGGGCGTTCGAAAACGGGTTGGGTCTTTGGACTTCCGGGCAACCCGGTATCGGTCCAGGCCAGTTTTAAACTGTTTGTAGAGCCTCTGCTTAGGGCTTTGATGGGCCAAACCGGCCCTAAACCGCTATATTTGCCTCTAAAACACCAGGTCAAAAAACGTACTGACCGAGAGCAGTGGGTGCCGGGCCGATTGGCCTTGGAGGCAGGCCGGAGCGAGGTGGAAGAGGTTAAAATTGGCGGCTCTGGCGATTTTTCCAATTTAGGTTATTCAGAAGGGTTGTTCCAGATTCCGGCCGATGTCTTTAGCTTAGAAAAAGGGGCGATTGTGCCCTTTTTAGCTTGGCAGAGTGCCCCATGAACCGTCCTTTCCAGCGCCAATTTCAAACCCTGCGGGTCAGTCTTTCAAGGCGATGTAACCTTGCTTGTGCCTACTGCGTCGCTCCTGGCGTGAACCTCAGAGGGGGCCCTGAATTGCCGCCAGAGGCGTTAGCCCAATTGGTTGTGAGGTTGGTGCCTCATGGGATTAAACAGATCAAAATCACCGGTGGTGAGCCCCTTTTAGGGGAGCGGATTGACCGGTTTTTGCCTTTGGTGGTGGGTTTGGGCCCGGAGGTGAGCGTGACCACCAACGGCCAAACACTCCTAGAAAAGCTACCCCTGTTGCAACGCTTTGGGGTCAAAAGAATCAACCTAAGTTTGGATAGCTTAGACCCGGCAATCTTTCGTAAATTAACCGTCGGTGGGGATTTATCTTTGAGTTTAGCTGGGCTTGATCAAGCGTTAGCGATGGGGTTTTTAGTAAAATTAAATATGGTTCCTATGCGCGGAATCAATGCTCAGGGCAGTGCGGACATGCTCGAATTTGCGCTTTCAAAGGGAGTTGAGCTGCGGTTTATCGAATTAATGCCCATGGGGCACTTGTCGGGACCCAGTGAGTTTAGTAAACGGTTTTTTGGGCTTGAGGCAATCTTGGCCCAGCTTAGGGAGCGGTTCGAGTTCGCCGAAGCAGAGCGCCCTTGGGGCCGCACCGCGATTCAGTACCGGTTAGCCAAGGGCCAGTTCGGTATTATCGCCAATCACAGCCGACCTTTCTGCATTGATTGCGACCGGTTGCGCCTAGACGCAGAGGGGAAATTGGTTGGCTGTCTTTCAAGTAGCGAGTCCTTTCCTTTGGCTGACTGGCTCAATAAGCCCGAAGCCTCATTAGACCCAGTTCTAGCCCAAGCAATGGCTACCAAAGAACCCTTGGCTTTTGTGGGTTCTGGCCGAGGTATGAAATCAATTGGTGGTTAGGTATTTTCGCAGATAATTAGCCTGCCTGGGTTCTTGTTTGTACTTTTCTAATTCAATTTCTACCCATTTTTTAGCTGAATTAGGATCTTCAATTCGTATTAAAGTCACCCCACCATGGCCGCGCCCGTTAGCGGTAAAATTTCCATAGTTATCGCGTTTTGCAAACGGACCTTGGGCCATAACTACCGATTCGACCTCGTTTAAGCGGATTTCCGAGGTTCTGCGGCCTAAAAAATTATTGACCACAATTAATCGGCGATGGGGCAAGGCCTGATCGAAAATTCACCCCACAAAAGCACCGGGAATTGCAAATAAACAAGCGACAAACGAGACAGGTAAGTAGAGCCTGCCCAATAAATCTAATCTTGGCCGCTGCGCCCAATTGACAAAACCACCCAGATTAATTCGGGTCGTCTTTAAAATTAAAAAACCGGCCCGCCCTTAGGGGCGGGAAGGGCCGGGGCTGTAAGCCCCTTAGGAGCGGGGGCATTCGCCCCCAAAAGGGTCAAAGGCCTAAAGTGCCAACACTCCTTATCGGACACAGCGGACATAGAGGGCATTGGACTTGGTGCTGGTGCCCAGATTCCCATAGCTGAAGTCCAGATAAAAAGCTTGGGTGGAGGTCACCGGGTAGGACGTGGATGACCAATAGAGGTTTGCTTGACCGCTGGGGAAATAGGTGCGGTCGAGGGCGGGGACCGCAGTTCTGGTCTCGTCCACCAGGGTCTCCAGCTCGTTGCGGTTGGGCAGTCGCCAGTCGGTCTGACTTCCGTGGTTGAGGGCCTCGCAATAGGCCAGGGCGGCCTCCCAAGTCGTAAGGGCAGTCTCCCGCTGGTCCCAGACCAGGCCGGTGGCGAGATCGGTCACAGTCTGGTTTCCATTATCCGCTAAGCGGGTGCCCGCCCAGGCCGGGGCGGCCAAAAGCAGTAGCAGGGCCAACAAACGTAGGGTTCTCAAATTGTCCTCCTTAAAGATAAGGCCTCTTTGCCTCCCCGGCCCAGGCAGTGGACCAAGGAAGCGTCAAAAAATCTCTTCACCCGTAGAATCCGCGCCTAGCCGCAAACCCTTAGCAAAAAAACGGGGTAGAACCCGCGCGCTTTCCAGGTGATCCAAACCAAGCCTAGCCGGTGGCTTGCGGGGGATTTGAACCCCGCTCGCAAATCCAAAGCCCCCGGCGACCTTCCCGAACTCTTGGTTTAGGCAGTGCCCCTGGGGTGCTTAAAAAAAGCTGGGTTGTTCAACCGGCAAGTGCCCCCTGTTTCCTCGGTCGGGCTAACGCCCGGAAAAGTTAAGGGTTGGCCCAGCTACCTCGCCCAAACAAAAACCCCCACTCGGCCCCTGGGTCGCCGTTTCCCGCTCGCTAAAAAAACCGGCCCGCTTTACGGCGGGCTGGCGGGGGCCTTCGCCCCCAAAGGAACTATAATCCCAACGCTCTTTACCGGACGCACCGGACATAGAAGACACTGGTCTTGCTGCTGACGTCAACCCTGCCATGGCCGAAGAACACGTTCCAAGCGTAAGTGGCGTCCATATAGGTCGTGGAGGTCCAATAGCTGTTTGTAACAGTTGCAGGGAAAGCGGTGTTGAACAAAGTAGATCCCCCCTGGTTCATAACTATCCAGGATAACTCCGTCTTGGTCGGCAGCCGCCAGCCACTCCCCGACAATCCGGCGGTGTTGTTGGCGCAATAGGTGCCCGCATCGGCCCAGGTGTAGGCCCCCGCTGTGCCGGTGGCGCAGGCCGCAGTACTCGTGCCCGCCGAACACTGTTGCCAGACTCGTCCGGTCACGTTGTCGTTGACCGTGCCGTTGCCGTTGTCGGTGTAGCTCGGTTGGTTGGTCGTGTTGTAACTGCCGTCCTGGGCCAGCGCGTTGCCCGCCGCCGGGCAGGTGATCGGGTTTCCGGCGCCGTCCCAACAGCTAGTTTGGCCCGTGTCCGGGAGCACCCACCGCTTTTTGACCACCACGCTGTAGGTTTGGGTGGACCCATCCTCGGCGGTGACCAGATAACTAAGGTCGGTGGTGAAATCGTTGGCGGTGGTCCCGCTGACCTGGGTGACGCCCCCGACCTTGACGCTGGCTAAGGGAGCGGTGAAGCTGGCGACTAAGCTAGCCGATTGGACCCCGGTGAGGTAGGGTTGGTTGGTGTCCGAACCGTAAATCGTGATGGTGGTTCCGCTGATCACCCCGGTATAGTTGGAGCCTAAACTCGCGTTAAGGTTAAGGGGGCCATTGAAACTAAAGGCGGTGATCGCCTTGGCTGTGCTCAAGGGCACGGTGACCGTGACCGTATAGTCTTGGGTCGATCCATCCTGCGCGGTCACCCGGTAGGTCACCGGGCTAGAGTAGTTTTGCGCCGTCACCCCGCTGGTTTGGGGCGCCCCAGAGATAGAGACCGAAGCGCCAGTGGTGGTGAAGGTCGGCTTGAGGGCGGTGACGGTGGTACCGGCGGGTACAGTCAGGTCGATATTGGTGCTATTGATGGTACCCGTCACATTGACAGGAATCCCCGCTCCGCCGTTCAGCGCCGTGGTGAAGCTAAAGGCGGTAATCGCCTTGGTCGTGCTGGGCGCGGCGGTGGAAACCGTGACCGTGTAGTCCTGGGTCGAGCCGTCCGCCGCCGTTACCCGGTAGGTCACCGCGCTGGTAAAGTTGTTGGCCGTAGTCCCGCTGGTTTGGGCGGTTCCCCCTATCGAGACCGAGGCCCCCGTGGTGCTGAAGGTGGCCTTCAGCGCGGTCAAGGTGGTGCCGTAGGGGACCGTGGCTGTGATGTTGGTGCCGCTTATGATCCCAGTGACATCGATCAAAAAAGCCCCGTTAGCCGCCTTGGTGAAACTAAAGGCCGTGATCTCCTTCGCCGTGTTGGAGGCGACGGTGACGGTTACCAGGAAGTTTTGTCTGGTACCGTCTTGCGCGTACACTTGGTAGGTTACGGGGATGGTGAAATCTTGGGCGGTTACCCCGCTGGTTTGGGTGGTCCCATTGACCCCAACCGACACCCCAGTGTGGGTGAAGGTCGGTTTCAAGGAGGTAAGGATGGTCCCATAAGGCACCGTAAGGGCGATAGAGGAGCCACTGATGGTTCCGGTGACATTGCTCGACAAGCCTCCGTTGGCCACGCTGGTGAAGCTAAAGGCGGTGATCGCTTTATTAGCCGAGGCCGCCCCTATCGTAGCCGTCACCGTGAAATTCTGGCTGGTGCCATCGGTGGCGGTAACCTGGTAGATCAAGGGACTGGTGAAATTCTGGGCGGTCACCCCGCTGCTTTGAACAGCCCCACCGAAGGTGACATAAGAACCGTTGTGGGTGAAGGTCGGGATCAGGGAGGTGAGGGTGGTCCCGTAGGGGACCGGGAAGGTAACGCTGGTCCCGGTGATGGTGGCGGTGATGTCGTTGGCTAGGCTGGGGTTGTTAATCCTGGTGAAGCTGAAGGCGGTCAAGGCCTTGGGGTTGGGAGGAGTCGTACTGGTGCTGGTGCTAGTACTGGTGCCGGGTAACGTGTTGGAGCCGATGGTGGATAGTCCACTATTGATGGCGGTTTGCAAAGTTGCGGACAAGGCACTGACCTCGGCGCTGGAGAGGCCCCCTTTGCTTAAGCCAGCTTCGGCCCCGGTTTGGATCTTGGCGGCATAGGTGGACTGGTCGCCGCTGCTGACTCCAGCCTTGCTTAATCCTTTGGTCGCCCCGGTGGTCACCGAGCCCGAAACGTTGCTGATCTGGGTGGTGCTGTAGCCGGCGGTCTTGAGTCCCGCCAAGGCCCCCGAACTGGCACCGGCGATGGCGGTTTGTTTGTCTGCGGCGGAAAAGCCTAGGGAACCAGTCCCAGAGACGGCCCCTTGCGCGATGGCAGCCATGACCGTGCTGAGGTCCGCATCAGAGACCCCGGCGGACTTGACCTTGGCCGAGATGGCCGAAACCATGTTTTCCACCGCCGTGGTTCGGTCGGCAGAAGGGACCCCGGCGTTGCCCAAGTTGGCCACTCCCTGTTCGGAAACCTTTTGCATTACCGTGGAGAGGTTTGTGGTGGAGACCCCGGCGGTGGTCAGCTTGGTAACCATGGTCTGCATCAACGACTGGGCGGCGGCGCTGGCCGAGGCGGAGGAGACCCCAGACTTGCCCAGGGCGGAGACGGCCTTGGCCGCCACTGATTCCATCGCCGATTCTAAATAGGTGGCGCTCAAGCCGAAGGACGAAACCTTGCCCATCACGCTGGAGAGCAGGGTTTCAGAAACCGAGGCCGCGTTGGCGGAACCCACCCCACCGTCATCAATCCCGGCGATGGCCCCCGCCGTGATCCCGCCCAAGGCGGCGGCCAAAAATTCGGAGGATAAGGAGTTGGTCGAGAGCTTGGTCATCACCGTCTCGACTAAGCTGCTCGATTTGGACTCAATGGCGGAGGCGCTGATCCCCGCCTCGTCCATGGTGCCGATGGTGGCGGTCATCAGGGATTCCAGGTAGCTGGAATAATCCGAGCTAGCGTCCACGGTCACCGAATAGGCGTAGGCCGGGACTGGGGCCGTTACCGACTTTTGCGCCCCGCTTAACTGGCTGACCTTGGAAGAGGAGCTACCCAACATGGCCGCCAGGGAGCCGCTGATCACCCCAATGGCGGTGGTCTTTTCGGTATCGGTACTTAAATCGGAGGAGGACAAGGCCAGGGCGGCGGCAGCGCCGGTCTGCACCGAAGCCAGGATGGCCCCGGTGTCGGTGCTGCCTTCGGTCCCGTCCGCCGCCACCTGGGCGGTGGCGTAGTCCATCACGTTGGCCACTAAAATATCAGTATAGCCCGCCGACTTAAGGTTGGCGGCAAGCTGCTCAATCACGCTGCCCGCGGTCCCGCTGGGGAGGCTTCGTTTCTCCAAGGAAGTGGAGGTAGCCCCCGATTCTTTGCCTTGGCAGGCGGCTAGCAATAAGAGGCCGAGCCCGCATCCAACCAACCAAATCCTGCTGTTGTGCTTCATTTTTTTAGGCTCCTACCAATTGTAAGAAAGCGAAAGACGGGCCGATCTCCCGGCCGCTGGTTCGGGCACCATCGCCAAATGCCACCCCGGTTGGCGAACCGAGGCAACCTCCGCCTCCCCGGCAAAGAAAAATAAATAGCTTTCCCAAAGCCCAGCGACCAGGGCTAGGGCGTTGTATTGGGACCCTTGGGTCTTGAGGGTCTTCATTTTGGCTTGGTTTGAGGCGTATTCCTCTTCAATCGAGGTCAGTTCCGCTTGGGTCGTGGCCAGCTTGTATTGGGATTCCAGGGTTTTGTTGTCGGCAGTCAAGCTGTCATATTGGGAGGCGGCGCTGCTCGATAGGCCCAAGGAAATCCCCAAGGTACCCAAGGCGGCGCCGTGCCAGACCCAGGCCCCTAGGCCGGAACCGGCGGCCACCGCTTCGGGCGGGGCCAATTCCTTCTGCTCTGGGGCGGACCCTTCGACCAATTGGTCGGCCAGGAGTTTCAAAGAGTCGCTTAGGCTCGAAAGGCCGCCGTTGTGCTCTAAGGTTTTGGAGGAGAGAATGGAGCCGTTTTTGATGTCCATGATCTTGGCGCTCAGCACAAATTTATCATCTCCCAGCGCGATTAGGCTGGTACTAATGACACGGTCCACCCCTAACTGCTCCCCAATGATAGTGGCGCATTCGTCCCTCGAACATTTGTAGGACTCTTGAATGGCGTCGGGGCTCATCTTGGCGACCTCGGCGCTGCTGGCCATCTGCATCTTGCCGCGCTCGCTTAAACGGCTGCGGAAAATCTCGCTATAAGCCCGGCGCTGGTTGGGGTTCATCTCTGGGGCCTCCAGATCCAAGACCGCCACCAGGGCCTCCTGCACCGTTTTGGGGGTATCGAAGGTCACTTGGGCTTGGGCGAGGGCCTCCCCCCGGATCCCCACCATCGCGGCAAAAACCGCCGTGACCGTTTTTCCCTTAGGCTCATAGGTTCCCCGGATGAAGATCGCCTGATTCAGGTTCACCCCGGTTAAACTGTCTTCCAAAAAGAGCAGCTTAAAATCCTTCAGCTTCTTGCTTAGCGCCTGATAAAGCTGGGTTTCAATGGCTTTTGCGGTTAGATCCCGCTTTTTTGAATGGAGGTTGACCACCTCAATGACGATCTCGGCCTGCGGGGGCAGCTTAGAATCGGTCAGGATGGACGCGGCCTCCCCCACCGCTTCTTCCATCGTCGCCCCCAAACCCGATACCGGCCCCAAAAGACAGAGGAGCAACCACCAACCAACCAAACGCGCCAACGGAACTCTCTTCATTGCAGTTAGTTTCGAACAAAAAGGGAACGCTAGGCCCACCAAGTCACAATGTAAAACGGGCATGTAGTCTATCTCACCACCGATCCAGCCGAAAGTCAAGCTTTATTACCGGACCTAACTCAATACCAAAGCCCCTTGAGGGCGTTTGGGGGATTGGCTTGCGGGGGGGTGTTACCCCTCGCTGAAGGCATACTCCCAAAGGAAAGGACGGTCACCTCCAGCGGGGAATTCGCGAGCCCAAAGCAAAGGCCCCCTTCGGTGCTAGTTATGGTAGTGAATACCGAACTCGCCCTATTTGCCCTGACAGACCTCGCCTTGCACGGCAAAAGTGTTCGGAGGATTCAAGCCACCTAGCCAACTTGACCGCCCTTAGGGAAGAACTAGCCGATTTCTTCCCCTAGGATTTCAAGGGGAATGTTACTTTAAGAAAAGCTACCTACCCTCTGCCCTATGGGAAACTCGGAACCCTACTGATCACATTTCGCAGGCACCGCTACCTTCTGCCTTTTGATCGATAAAAGCCAGCCCTGGCTAACTAAGATCAAACTCACCCCGCTTAAGGGGGAAGCGCAGGTTTGGCGCTTCGGGCAAGGCGAACAGGCTTGGCCCGCGATCAACCCAGCGTCAGGCGGCCACTTAACCCTCTGGTTTAACGAGCCCCTGGAACGGCTGATCCTGCAAGACAAAAGCGGCGAAATGCCCTTTACCTTGTCCGGCAATCAGGTGCGTATCCAGAACCCCGAAAGGCCTAAAGCGGATGGCCGGCAGCGGCTTTAGACTGCTCGCCCAAGACATGGCCGGCAACCGCCGCGTCATCGCCGCCGCGCCTTGAAAGGTTAGCCAACAACTAACCCAAACAAAAATAAACCACCCCAAGACCTTCAGATCACCCCTGGTTTGGATTTGGTAGGCTCGGCTTAACGGGGATTAGGAATGCCCGATGCTAGCCCCCGAAGGAGCGTAGAACAACACTTTCGAGGAGGTCTTGAGCGCTCCCCGCGCCACCCAAACGGCCCTGCCAAGCTTGCCAACTTAATCCCACACCCCTAGAAGGAGCCCGAAGGCTTGTTTTGGGGCTAAGGTCAGGAACGGGGTCAGAGCATGGCTGAATCCTCCCAAACTAGTTTCGACAAGCTGATCCGAAAACGCAGGCAGGAATTGGACTTTTCCCATGAGTAACTTGCAGAAAAGGCATGCGTCCATCACACCTATGTATGATTGATTGAGCGGGGTGAAAAAACATCACCCTGGGGAATATTGAAAAGCTCTTAGTAGCTTTGGTGGTAGGGTTTCTCCAATTTGTCAGTTTGTTTTAGGAGAGAACGAAAAAAACAGAAATATCAAAGTGGCAACAAATAGAAGGAAAACCCACCACTGCCAAATCAATTTATACGTTTTGATTTTTCCTCTTAAATGTTCAATAATTGGAGTGTATTGTTCGTCAAAGATTTTAAGGAAGTGATAGTTGTCCAACAGTGCGCCAAAAGCAAAATTTGACTTCGTCATTCGATCAGCCAAGTGATCTAAATCCTTTTGAGCCTGTCGTTCAGAAATCACATAATGTGCTAGGAAGAAAAGCCAAATAATCGGAGTCAAATAAAAATAGAATTTAGAAGAACCAGTGTTTGAGTTACCTCCAATGACGATGCTGAGGAAGTACGTTACAGAAGCCAGGAATTGCGCGATAAATTGATGAGAAAAACTGTCTGCGGATCGTTGAGCTTGCTCCGATATCGAACTTAATAGGGTTTGTATTTTGTGGTGAATATCTATGTAGGTAGTTGAGTTGTCTTTTAAGAAAAGCTGGTACTGCCCTTGAACTTTTTGCAGAAAATCGTCTTGGAGTATTCCCCTTGGAAGAACATCTAGACTATAAATATTTCGGAGCATTGCTAGTCGATCCGAAATTGGTTCTGAGGAATAAACCCAACTAAAACAACTACGCCACAATTCAATTTGGTTTGTTGTTCCAAGTCGGCTCAGTTCGATTTCAAAGGTAACGACCTTATGCCCCTCAAATACCGCAAGTAATTTTTGATTTTTAATTGTGGCCCTATTGGCCAGAGCAGCTATGATGAAAATCAGCTCATAGCGTTCAAATGACAGATCAATAGCCTTATTACCACTCTTTTGAGTTAGGCAAAAGTCAGAGGGGAAAAAAGGATAATCATTTGATTGATGGAATGAACCGAATTGTTCATAAATCCTAACACGCTGTTGTTGGCGTTGCTCCAACGTGGCGTACTCATTGGGACTAAAAAATTTTGTTTCCAAAAGTGGCGATTCTGATTGAACGCTCAATATCTCCAAATGCGGACTTTCGGCGGAAACTAATCTTAGCTGATCTAAAAAAGTTATACCCGAAACGAAAGTTGAAAAAGCCGAGGTGTCATAAACATTTAGGCGACATTTTTGGACTTTCTTTTTAATGACAAAGGAAACCTGTATTGGGTCGCCACCAATCTCTTGGCAGAAGGTATGTAAGTGGTTAACCCAGTTTGATGAATCCGAGCGGACAGATTGCCCCGTCATCTGCTCTCGATCTTGAATTTCCCATCGGTCTGTGGCACACCGACTATCTAAATAATCTACAAGCTCCTGGATACTGGGAGACACCTGCATACCGCAAACGGTGAAATGCAGCTCGAAAGAAAAAAAATCTTCCGTGGTTTGGTCAATGCGTGTCACATTAAAACACCGGGAGAGTATATCCAGCATAGCTATGCTTGCTTTTTGTATTTCGGTGAATGTTCATTACCTCCGCTTTCAGAGAAACCAAGGCTATCAGTTTTAACAAATACCCCAAATTTCCCATCCAGGTAAATTGGGACGACTAAGTCACTCATGGATTGATCTGTCGCTGACTCAGACTCTCCTGGAGTGACGACCAACCGCACATCAGGGGCAAGCTTCCAGGTGATATTCGATTTTTTCCCTTTTACTGCATTTCGGTCGGTTCTGATTGTAGATTTTAACTCGCCCTTTTTGATTGAGTTTTGAATAGCTGCTGTTGCTGAAGACACAAACTTTTTAACATCTGGCGAAGTTCCATCTTCTCGGGTGAAATCACGTTCTCCAATTTTATTAACCCAATCAAGAGGTTTAAAGTCTTTGGGTGTGTCGCGCATTTCTGAAATCAATAGGTACCGAATTTCGTCATGTTCGGGCTTGAAACTTTTCTTCCAGCCGCGAATCTTTTCCTCCACAATTTGCCTGAATTTAATTGCGTAATCCAGATTTTCTTTCTTGGGTATTAAACCTAGAAAGTCGCGGTCCCAAAACCTAGAGCTAGACCTAGCTGAAATTTCCAGGTCAACATTTCCATTTTTGGCTTGAACGCTCTCGAGAACGCAACTGTTGTCGCGACTGGTGTTGAAGTTTTCACTAGGCCCCCTTTCCCTTTGCCCTGTAGTCATGCTGAAGATGGAGTCATAGTCGGCTTTGACCAAAATGATTTGAAGAGAATTGGCCCAAACCCCAAACCAGCCTTTCTTTACCTGGGCACTTCCCCTTGAAGCATGATGAGCCGAAGTCAAAAGTAGTTGAGCAAGCTCTTGAGCGACAACAGAGAAAGCTTTTGTGTCTTGGAAGAGTTTCAGGGCCTTTGTCCTTACCGTTGCGTCGGAATCGGAAAATTGGTATTCGACAGCATCTTGCTTTGCGAAATTGATTGCAATGTCCAAAAACTCTTTGAATTGCTTTTCTTGAAACTGTTGAAGTTGCTGTGGTTGCTGGTCGTTTAATTGGTCAATCAGAAAATGAGCGAATTGCATTTGAGCCTCCTTAGAATATGTTGAAATAATAGGTGCTTTCCCCTTTTAGTTCATGCGGGAGATTTGGACGGAGACACCTCTCACAGGTTTGCTAGCATGGGCAATACTTTTCTGTGAATCGGTTTTTTGGGCTTGAATTTGTCAGAGGACACGCGAAACCATTGCGATAAAGAACGCGATAAAAACCCATATTCAACTTATAGCATAACTGGCGGAGGCGTGAGGGAATCGAACTCTCCAGGGACCTTTTACAGGCCCCTCACGCGGTTTTGAAGACCGGGGTGGGCACCAGCGCCACAGCCGCCTCCGGGTATTGATTGCGAGTCTATCTTAGGAGAGGGGAGTTTGGTGAGCAAAAGGTTTGAAGAATTTATAAAACTAATAAATACAATATGGTAGTAAAATTTTATTAAAACTTGGACCGCCAGTTTTTAACCCCTTTGTTTTTATCTGTTAAAGACCGCTGCATAGTTCAAGGTAGCTAACTTTCCGGCTTTTCGGCTCGTTTTTTCACTGAAATTTCCCCTTTGTGAGGCGGTTTTCCCC